>ERZ795062.19-NODE-19-length-179982-cov-17.560933_pt1 | contig 179982 bp, 173 predicted proteins | sample MGYA00375146_ERZ795062 | MGnify/ENA primary metagenome ERZ795062 (study PRJEB30191, sample SAMN05720281) | activated sludge metagenome | isolation source: Anaerobic digester | place: USA | collected 2015-07-16 ...
TATTGATTTTTCAATGTTCACTGCACATTAACTATGTGCGAAAGTTGATTAAGATACAAATGGAGGGATAAAATGTTTAGAAGAATTTTATATTTTAGTGTTTTATGTTTTTTAATTTTATCAGGTTGTACCAAAACAACTGTTGAACTTCCGGCACCTGATATATTATATTCAGATGTAGCAGAAGCAGCAATGCTTTCTGAAATGATAGAACTTACCTCTGAGGAATTGCAAAATCTAGTGGGGATAGATCCGGAAGACTACGTTGAATTTGCGGCATATCAAGCGGGCTGGGGTACTTCAGCAGACGAGATAATTATTATTCAAGCTGTAGACAGTTCAAAGGCCCACGATATTGAGGCAAAATTAAAAGAGCGTGTAGAACATAAACGTAAGTCTGCCGAGTCATATCTTACAGAAAATTTACCTATTATTGACGCTGCTATAGTGCGTTGTGACGGGAATACAGTTTCTATGCTGATAACTGAAAATATAGATGCTGCTAATTCTGTATATGAAAAGTTTTATAAGTAGAATTAAAAAGAAGATGACATCCTTCTTACCGTTGACATGGATTGTGTATAGATATATAATTTTAATATATGTTTTATTCGGCAATGATGAGAAGAGTAGATTGCAGGGATTCTTACCAAGAGAGAAAGCACCATGGGCTGGAAGTGCTTTTGTAAGAAGTGCAATTGAAGACCACCTCAGAGCTGAAGCGTTGATTACGTTATAATCACAATGAGTAACAATTAGGGTGGAACCACGGGCTAAAGTCTCGTCCCTTGCTTTTGGGATGTGGCTTTTTATTTTTGTATCTTTAGTTGTTTTACGGAGAATAAAAAATTAAATGTCATAAGTATTTATATAGGAGGTATGGTTTATGGTTAAAGTTACACTTAAAGACGGCAGTGTTATAGAGTATAAAAAAGGTATTACAGCAAAGGAAGTGGCTGAGAGCATAAGTGCAGGACTTGCAAGAGTTGCCCTTGCAGCTGAAATTAATGGGGAAGTAAAGGATTTGGGCTACCAAATAAATGAAGACTGCAGCTTAAACATACTTACATTTGACAGTGAAGGAGGAAGAGAAGCGTACAGGCATACATCTTCCCATATTCTAGCACAAGCAGTAAAAAGACTTTATCCTGATGCAAAACTTGCAATAGGTCCGGCAATAGATAATGGTTTTTATTATGATTTTGACGTGGATAAACCTTTTACAACTGAAGACCTTGAAAAAATAGAAAATGAAATGCAAAAAATAATTAAAGAGGATTTAAAGCTTGAAAGATTTACCCTTCCAAGGGATGAGGCAATAAAACTCATGGAGGAGAAAGGGGAAAAATATAAAGTAGAATTAATTAATGATTTGCCTGAAGGAGAGACCATTTCTTTTTATAAACAAGGGGAATTTGTTGACCTTTGTGCAGGACCTCATGTTGAGTCCACCGGAAAAGTTAAGGCTTATAAATTATTGTCTGTTGCAGGGGCTTATTGGAGAGGAAGCGAAAAAAATAAAATGCTTCAAAGAATTTACGGTACTTCCTTTACCAAAAAGAGTGAGTTGGATGAATATCTCCACAGGTTGGAAGAAGCAAAGAAGAGAGACCACAGAAGGCTTGGAAGGGAACTGGATTTATTTGATATATACGAAGAAGGACCTGGATTTCCGTTTTTCCTTCCAAAGGGAATGGTATTAAGAAATATACTTGAAGACTACTGGAGAAAAGAACATAAAAAGAATAATTATCAGGAAATAAAAACCCCTATCATTTTAAATGAAGATTTATGGCACCGTTCAGGGCATTGGGACCACTATAAAGAAAATATGTACTTTACAAAGATTGATGAAGGGGATTTTGCCATAAAGCCCATGAACTGTCCCGGAGGAATGCTTGTTTATAAGAGAAAACTTCATTCATACAGGGACTTGCCCCAAAGAATTGCAGAGCTTGGTTTGGTTCACAGGCATGAATTGTCAGGGGCACTTCATGGATTAATGCGTGTAAGATGCTTTACCCAGGACGATGCACATATTTTCATGACTCCTGACCAGGTAAAAGATGAGGTTTTAGGAGTAATAAACATGATAGACAGTTTTTATAAAGTTTTTGGATTTAAATATCATGTAGAACTTTCAACAAGACCTGAAGACTCAATGGGCACTGATGAGCAATGGGATTTAGCTATAAATTCATTGAAGGACGCACTGGAGACAAAAGGAATGGAATATAAAATCAATGAAGGTGACGGGGCATTCTACGGTCCTAAGATAGATTTTCATTTGGAAGATTCCATCGGGCGTACATGGCAGTGCGGTACAATACAGCTTGATTTCCAGATGCCGGAAAGATTTGATTTAACTTATGTGGGACCGGACGGAGAAAGGCACAGGCCTGTTATGATACACAGGGTTGTTTTTGGAAGCATAGAAAGATTTATTGCCATTTTGACAGAGCATTATGCTGGGGCTTTTCCAACCTGGCTGTCCCCTGTTCAGGTAAAGATACTTCCTTTAATTGACAAGCACGTTGAATATGCTTTAAAGGTTCAAAAAGAACTTGAAGATAAGGGAATAAGAGTTGAAGTGGATGCAAGGAATGAAAAAATAGGATATAAGATAAGGGAAGCCCGTCTTGAAAGAGTGCCCTACATGCTTGTAATAGGTGATAAAGAACTTGAAAACAACGCTGTGGCAGTAAGGTCCAGGAAAGACGGGGATATTGGAACTATGCCGGTTTCTGAGTTTATTGAAAAAATATTAGAGGAAGTTGAGGGATTGATATGAGCAGGGCTGACGAGATTTTTATTTCCATGTGCAGGGACATCCTTCAAAATGGGTTTTCTTCTGAAGGACAAAAAGTAAGAGCTAAGTGGGCTGACGGAACGCCGGCCCACACAATTAAAAAATTTGGTGTTGTAAACAGATATGATTTAGAAAAGGAATTTCCCATTTTAACACTAAGACCGACAAATTATAGGGCGGCCATTGATGAACTTTTGTGGATATGGCAGAGAAAGTCCAACAATATAAAGGACTTAAACAGTAAAATATGGGACAGCTGGGCGGATGAAAACGGCTCTATAGGAAAGGCCTACGGTTATCAGCTAAAGATAAAGCATAAATACCCTGAAGGGGAGTTTGACCAGGTTGACAGGGTGATATATGATTTAAAAAACAATCCCTACAGCAGAAGGATTATAGTTAATATGTACAATCATGCGGATTTAAATGAAATGAATTTATACCCCTGTGCCTACAGCATAACTTTTAATGTTACAGGTAACAAGCTCAACGCCGTTTTAAACCAGAGGTCTCAGGATGTTTTGGTTGCAAACAACTGGAATGTATCCCAATATGCTATTTTGGTGCATATGTTTGCAAAGGTATGCGGTTTGAAGGTGGGGGAACTTGTCCATGTTATAGCCGATGCCCATATATACGACAGGCACATACCTTTAATTGAGGAGTTAATAAGCAGGAAAACCTATGATGCACCAAAACTGATAATTAATCCCGATGTAAAGGATTTTTATGATTTTAAAGTAGAGGATTTTGTTTTGGAAGGATATAAGGCAGGACCCCAAATAAAGAATATTCCTGTGGCAATATAAAGAAGCAGGTATAATGGAGGTTTAAACATGAAAGCAATAGTTGCAGTTGATTTAAATTGGGGGATTGGTTATAAGGGAAATCTTTTAAAGCCTATTAAACCTGATCTAAAGCGTTTTAAAGACCTTACAATAAACAAAGTGGTGGTTATGGGGCGGGAAACATTTGAATCCTTGCCTAAAAAACAGCCTTTAAAAGACAGGGTAAATATTGTACTGACTAAAAGAGGTTTAGTTAATGATGAAGGGGTTGTTGTGTGCAGCAGCCTTGAACAGTTATTTAATGAGCTTTTAAAATATAACACAGATGATGTATTTGTAATAGGGGGGGAGTCGGTGTACAAACAACTCCTTCCCTATTGTACAAAAGCTTATGTGACAAAGATACAAAACACATATACTGCAGATAGGTACTTTGAAAATTTAGATGAAAATGACAGTTGGAAACTGGTATATAAAAGTGATTTATATACCTTTGACGGTGTTGGGTTTTATTATACAGAGTATGAAAGGCAAGACAAAGAACAAATGCACCTATGAAGGAAAAATATTCAAGAATAATACTGTCTATTGCAACATAATGCCAATTGTGATACTATTTTATTAAGCAGTTTTCTAAAAACTTCTTAGTAATATCTGGCATTTCAGATTAAAAAAACAGGAGGATAACAATGGAGAGAAAATTATTTAAAGGTATCCTTTCCCTTGCAGTTGTACTTGCCATTTTAATGACTTTTTTAACAACCGGGATCTTTGCTTTATCTGCTAAAGACGGGATTGAAAGCATTATAAATAAAGCACAAAATTCTTCTTTAGAAGAGAGAGATGAATTTGTATATGGTTTAACACAAAGTGAATTGGATGTACTAAGAAGTGAAGTGAAAAAATTTACAAAAGGTCAAAAAAACTCACTTTTACAAAAACTAAACAGAAATGATGATTTTGATGTACTTATGAGAAATATATTACTTGCAGATGAAGAAATACAGTTGGTTTTAGAAGACGTTATTTATAAACTGGAAAACAGGGTAAAAAGCGACCTTGAAAAGTTTGCCAAAGAAGCTGTCTTTCTGACATCTGTAGAGGAAAAAAGCAGAGATGTAATAAGGTTTATTGTAAATGACCTTATAAAAGTAAATGAGGATACATATTTAGAATATGTTGAAAATGTAAAAAACCTTTTTTTGGGCATGAGCGAAGATGAGCTAAAAAGTGCTTTTTTGGAGTTTTCCGACCTTGAAGAGTCTCAAAGGGAAGGGGTTCCCACCATTATAATGATTTTAAACCAGGAAGATTTTGATGTAGACTTAAGTGGATTTCAGTCCATTGCACATGATATGAACAAAATGATAATGAATTGTGAATATGACAGCCTTGGTACAAAGATGCTTTTAAAGATGTTGGAGTATTTTTCAAATATTGGTGCAACATCTGTGGTGCATGATAAAGATGGGGATGTCTACAAAGTTAAACTAAGCCTGGACATACCTTCAAATATAAGAAATGCCATAGACAGGGAACTTAGGACAACTGCTATATTGGGAAAAGACATAAAAACCCTTGATGATTTGCTCATAGAAATAGAAGAGCTAATAAATAAACATGACAATACTGAGATTTATAATTTTAAGAAACTTTTAAAAGAAGAATTTAAAATGGTGTATAGAGGTAATTTGCCGGTTCCTGAAACAGGTGACCCCGGCAGTGACCCAAAAGATCCGTTACCTTCAAAAGATCCTTCTGATGAAAATGAAGATGAAGGTACGACCGGTGATGACAAGGGTGATAAAAATGACGATAAATCGCCAAATGTCACTCCAAAGCCTGAAGAGGTGGAAGAATCAGATGACAAATTGCCCGGTACTGTTACATTCACCGATATTGAAAATCACTGGGCAGAGGAAAATATAATAGGACTTGCCAAATTAGGTATAGTAACCGGTTATACCGACGGCAGCATAAAGCCCAATAACAATATAACAAGGGCGGAAATGGCGGTAATTGTTGTAAAGGCAGCTTCCCTAGAGCCTGCTGATGAGATAAATTTAAGCTTCAAGGATAAGGACGAAATTCCCAACTGGGCTGCAGGATACATTCAAACAGCCGTTGATAATGGAATAATAACGGGATATGAAGATAACACATTTAAGCCTTCTAAAAATTTAACCAGGGAAGAAATGGTTGTATTAATTATTAAAGCATTTGATATTGCAGTTGAGGAAGGTTTACAGCCTCCAAAATTCAAAGACACAGATGAAATAGGCTCATGGGCATTAAATTTTGTAGCAAAATCCGTTGATTTAAATATTGTTTCAGGTTATTTGGACAATACATTTAAGCCTAAGAGAAATGTGACCAGGGCAGAGACATTTACAGTGCTTTATAATATTCTTAAAACCAAGTAGTAATGAGTGAAAAAGCTTTTATAAAGGGTTTATAAAAAAAGAAAACCCCTTCGTGGCAAATGTTATTTTATGTTCATGAAGGGGTGTTTAATTTATTATAATCGGGAGGTTTTTTATGGTTGTTTTAGAATTTGAATCTTATGAAAAAACAATTCCTGAAATTTTAGATAAAATTAAAGCATATGAAATTTTAGAAAAACAAGAAAATATACTAATAAAACCTAATATTGTAAATATGTCTCCTTTTCCAATAACAACTTCACCTGAAATATGCGGTGAAATTATTAAATATATAAGAAAACACAGCAGTGCTGCCATAATAATCGGTGACGGCTGTGGAGAGCCGGATTATACCACATTAGATGCCTTTAATCACTTAGGGTACAAAGAAATCTCAGATAAATATGATGTTAAGCTGGTGGATTTAAACAATGTCCCTTTAAAAAAATACACCAACCCAAATTGCACAGTCCACAAAGAAATGTATCTTCCAAGGTTGATAGAAACCCATTTTATTATTTCCGTCCCTGTTTTAAAAGCCCACTCTTTAGCTCAGATAACAGGGTCTATGAAAAATATGATGGGACTTCTTCCACCAAAGCATTACAAAGGAAGATACGGTATTTGGAATAAAGCAATTTTTCACAACAGAATTCATGAGTCCATTGTTGATTTAAATAAATATGTAAGTCCACATCTTACCATATTAGATGCAACGGTGGGGATGGCAGAGTATCATTTAGGTGGAGCTAAGTGCAGCCCACCGGTAAATAAAATAGTGGTCGGGTTTGATGCTAAAGAAGTGGACAGGAAAGCTGCTGAACTTCTTGGATTTGATTGGAGAGATATAAAGCATTTAAGATAAATGTTAAAATTTAGTACCGGGTAATGCTATGTGGTTTTAAGTAAAATATATAGCCTTACCCGGTATTTTTTTGTGATTTTGTGGCAATAATATTAAATAAACTAAGTATGTACATAGGCGGAGAAGGAAAAATGGGGACTGAAAAGTTTATATATGAGTCTATCAAAAAAAATATAGATATTTTAAAAAGATGTTATGGATGCAATGATGATATAGAGATAACATATTTTAAAATAAAGGGAGAAAGTGATCTTTCTTGTGCAAGTATATATTTTAAAGATTTGGTAGACAAAAAGTTATAAATGACATATCTTTAAAAATTACAAATTTAAAAGATGAAGTTTCTAAAAAGAGAATTAAAGTAGAGGGCGCGGCTATTAAAGAACTAATTGTGGGTTTTAGCTGGGCAAAAGAGGGGAGAAGTTTTGACGATTTATATTCAGAATTGTTATCGGGAAATTGTGTTTTTTTAGCTGAAGGGGAGAATAAATTTTACTCTGTTTTTACAAGCCGTATAGAAAGAAGGGGTATTGAAGAGCCTACCACCCAGTCGGTGGTAAGGGGACCAAGGGAGGGTTTTTCTGAGGATATAGCAAAAAACATATTAATTATCAAAAAAAGAATTAACAATAATTCTTTAAGGATGATAAATTTAAATGTGGGAAGAGTATGCAAAACAAAAGTAGCCATAATGTACATAGAGGGAATTGCAAAAAAAGACATTGTCAATGAGGTAAAAAAGAGAATTGAAAAAATTAAAGTTGATGCAGTACATGACAGCAGCTACATAGAAGAGCTTACCAAAGATGACCCCTATTCAGTGTTTCCCACTTATTTAAGCTTGGAAAAATCTGATTCGGTTTCAGCTGCATTACTGCAGGGAAAGGTAGCAATATTAGTGGATGGGACACCCTTTGTACTAACTGTTCCTGCGGTTTTTTTTGATTTTTTGCAAAGTAGTGAAGACTACTACCACCACTATATAGTGGCTTCCATGATGCGTATTATAAGGTTTATAACTTTTTATTTTGTTCTTTTGGTGCCGTCTGCATATGTGGCGATAACCACATATCATCAGGAAATACTGCCTACCGCCTTACTTATAAATATTGCGGCACAAAGGGAGGATGTTCCTTTCCCGGTGCTGTTTGAAACATTTTTAATGGAGTTTACATTTGAAATTCTCCGTGAGGCAGGTATAAGAATACCAAGGGCAATAGGACCTGCAATTTCAGTGGTGGGGGGAGTGGTAATAGGACAGGTTGCTGTGGAAGCAGGGATAATGTCAGCAGCTGTTGTTATAGTTGTTTCATTTACTGCAATATCAAGTTTTTCCATACCAAACTATGAGATGTCCAGCGCTTTAAGGGCGGTAAGGTTTGTTTTTATGATTTTAGCAGGGGCATTAGGCTTATATGGGCTTTTTATGGGGATAATTATATTGTGGCTGCATCTTTGCAAAATTAAGTCTGTTACAGTACCGTATGTAACACCTTTAACGCCCTTTATTCCCAGAGAAAACAAAGACACTTTAATAAGATTTCCCCTTATGGAAAACAAAAAACAAGACAGTTGGAATTGGAAAGCCTAAATTAACGAAAAAATAAAATTTTTGAAAAAGCCGGGGTGATGGTGTGAGAGTACTGTTTATAGTGGTTATTATGTTTTCTTTATTACTTACAGGATGCTGGGGCAGCAGTGAAATAGATACTTTAGCCATTAATGTGGCCATAGGTCTGGATAAAGCCGGGGATAAATGCAAAGTTTCCAGCCAGATTATAAACCCGCGTGCTATTGCAGTTGGTGAAAATGCCAACGAATCTCCTGTTATTTTATTTGAAAAGGAAGGGGTGGATATTGATGAGGCAATGCTGAAAATGACATCTAAATCCTCCAGAAAGCTATTTAATTTGCATTTAAGAATGCTTGTAATAAGTGAGGAAGTGGCAAGACGGGGCATCAAAAATGTAGTAGAGTATTTTCTTAGGAATAATGAATACCGCGGTATGTAAGCAATTTTCTTACCACCCATGCAATGACAGAGGTACCCCCCTATGCCATAAACGCTCTTTTAATTATTGCAGTTGTTATAGCTGTTTTGTATGGTATTGAAACCATTGGTCGTGTTTCAGAATTAATACTGTATTTTGTAAGCGGATTTATTATAATTGTTGTTTTACTTTTACTGCCTAATGTAAAAATAGAAAATATACAGCCTGTATTAGAATATGGCATTATACCTGTATTTGAAGGTTCTATATTTTTGTCCAGCTTTATTACTTTGCCCCTTGTCAATATTTTAATGGTATATCCTAAAAATGTATATAATGTAAAGACAGCTAAAAAAGCCATTATAAAAGGTTATTTATTATCAGCTTTTTTTATATTTATAACATTACTTATGACAATATTAGTGCTAGGCTATGCTATAGCAGCGTCCACCCAGTATCCCACATATCTTTTAGGGAAGGAAATAAATATTGGAACTATACTCACAAGGCTTGAGTTTATAGTTGCAATTATATGGTTTGCAACTCAGTTTGTAGTCACAATACTTTATTTCTATTCTGCCCTGGTTGGCTTTTCCCAGATTATCGGTCTTAAGGATTATAAAAAAATAGCGGTTCCCCTTGCTTTTATTATATTTATAATGACGGAAGTGATTTTTCCCAATGTAATTTATCAAGGATTTATGCTAGAATGATTTTAGTTTATATTTTCCTTGCTTAATTTAAAAAGAGGGGTAGAAAATACAATGCAAAAACTAAAGACGCTGTTTACTGAAGTTTTTAATGACAGGGAAATAGATATTTCTTTTAAAGATGTTAAAATAGAAAAAATAAATGCATATAAAAAATCCAGGAAACTAGAAATTTTTATTACTTCAGATAAATACATTCCTGCTTTTTGTATTGATAAATTAGAGCAGGGTTTAAAAAACTGTTTTTCATTAGAAGAAATTTACATTAGACCTGTGTTTAGTTTAGATTTAGCTTTAGAAGAAGTTTTAGAATGCTATTGGGATGATATTTTGCATTTTTTAAATAAACATGCAGCCATGTGTAAAGGGATTTTAAAAGACTGCGAGTGGAAGTTAGACGGTAAAGTATTGGAGGTATACCTTAAAACAAAGGGGACAAAGATACTTAAACACAGGAAATGTGATGAAATTTTAGAAAAAATAATAGAAGAATCCTTTGGTGTAGATGTAAAGGTGGAGTTTAAAGATTTTAAAATGGACGAGGAAGAAAAAAAAGAATATATGGAGCTTAAGGAGAAGGAGGAGAGCAGGGTTGTAAGTATTGCTGTTTCTGAAAGACCTGCTGCAAATAATAAAAGTAATTATAAAACCAAGGATGAAAACGTCAAACTTTCCGGTGGTGCAGTTTATGGGAAGGTATTTAAGGAAGCTTCCATTGCCATGTCAGAGATAACCCAGGATTCCGGAAGGGTTGTTATATCCGGGGAGGTTTTCCGGACAGAGGAGAGGGAGCTAAAAAGCGGCAAGATTCTTTACATATTTGATTTAACGGATTATACATCTTCAATTACTGTAAAAATTTTCTTACAAAAGGACAAGCTGGCGGATATAAAGGGGGCAATAAAAGAAGGAGCGAATTTAAAAGTACGGGGGGATGCCCAGTACGATAAATTTTCAAAAGAGCTTACAGTACTTGCAACGGATATTTTAAGCCTTCCAAAAGAAGAAAAACATGATAGCGCAGAGGAAAAAAGAGTTGAGCTTCATCTTCACACCCAGATGAGTGCTTTAGATGCAGTAACTTCAGTTAAGGATGTTATAGAAAGGGCAGCAAAATGGGGGCATAAGGCTATAGCCATTACCGACCACGGGGTGGTTCAGGCATATCCTGATGCATATTATGCCGGGAAGAAAAACAATATAAAAGTATTATATGGTATGGAGGCATATATACTTGGTGATAATGTACCCGTTGCCTACAACGTTAAGGGACAGCCTTTGGACGGGGATTTTGTTGTCTTTGATATAGAAACCACAGGGCTTAATGCCTACACTGAAAAAATTACAGAAATAGGTGCAGTCAAAGTAAGAAATGGCAAGATTATTGAAGAATACAGTTCTTTTGTAAATCCTGAAAAACCTATACCTAAAAAAATTGTTGAATTAACCGGGATTACAGATGAGATGGTAAAAGATGCACCTAAGATTGATAAAGTGCTTCCTGAATTTTTGGAATTTATAAAAGATTCTGTGGTTGTAGCCCACAATGCCTCTTTTGATATGGGCTTTATAAGACATAATTGCAGGGTACTTGGATATAATTTAGATTTTTCTGTAATTGATACATTAGAGCTTTCAAGACAGTTGTTCCCGGAGCTGAAAAGGCACAGACTGAATAATGTTGCAGAGTACCTGGGAGTGAGCCTTGAAAATCATCACAGGGCTTTAGATGATGCAAAGGCATGTGCCGGCATTCTTATAAAATGTATTGAAATATTAAAAGAAAAGGGAGCAGAAAAAACCGATGATATAGAAGAAGCATTAGGAAGCAGTGTAGATTATAAAAAAGCAAAGACGTACCATGCAATAATACTTGCAAAAAACCAAATAGGACTTAAAAATTTATACAAAATTGTATCTAAGTCCCATCTTGAATATTTTCATAAAAGACCCAGAGTGCCTAAAAGCCTTCTAATAGAGCATAGAGAAGGTCTTATACTGGGAAGTGCATGTGAAGCAGGGGAACTTTACAGGGCTATTTTGGAAGGAAAAAGCGAAAGGGAAATTTCACAAATTGTAAAGTTTTATGATTATTTAGAAATCCAGCCTTTGGGAAATAACCAGTTTCTCATTAACAATGGCAGCGTAGGGAGCCAGGAAGAACTAAAAAATATAAACAAAAAAATCGTTGAACTTGGGGAAAAGTATAACAAGCCTGTGGTTGCCACCTGTGATGTTCACTTCTTAGATCCTAAAGATGAGGTTTTCAGAAGAATACTTATGGCAGGCCAGGGCTTTGCTGATGCAGACAACCAAGCTCCCCTTTATTTCAGGACAACTGATGAAATGCTTGAAGAATTCAGCTATCTCGGAGAGGAAAAATGCTATGAAGTGGTTATAAAAAACACCAATAAAATAGCTGATATGTGTGAAGATATTATTCCTGTACCGGAAGGAACATTTCCGCCCAAAATTGAAGGGGCAGAGGAAGAGATAAGAGTTCTTTCTGAATCTAAAGCAAAGGAGATTTATGGTGAAAACCTTCCGGATATAGTGAAAAAGCGTATGGAAAAAGAGTTGAATTCAATTATAAAAAATGGTTTTTCAGTAATGTACATTATATCCCAAAAACTAGTGGCAAAATCATTGGAAGACGGATATCTTGTGGGTTCAAGGGGATCGGTGGGGTCATCTTTTGTTGCATACTTAATTGGGATTACTGAAGTTAATTCACTGCCTCCCCACTATATTTGCGGGGATTGTAAGTATTCTGAGTTTATTCAGGATGGCAGCTACGGGTGCGGTTTTGACCTTCCGGACAAAAATTGTCCAAATTGTGGTAAGTCCTTAAAGAAAGACGGGTATGATATTCCATTTGAAACTTTTTTGGGATTTGACGGGGATAAGGAGCCGGATATAGATTTAAACTTTTCAGGGGAGTACCAGCCTGTAGCTCATAAATACACAGAGGAGCTTTTTGGTGAAGGACATGTTTTCAGGGCAGGTACCATTGGAACTATAGCTGAAAAAACAGCCTTTGGTTTTGTAAAAAACTATCTTGATGACAGGGAGATTGTGGCTACAAATGCGGAGATAAACAGGCTTGTAAAAGGATGTACCGGAGTAAAAAGAACCACTGGGCAGCATCCGGGGGGGATTATAATTGTGCCGGATGATAAAGATATACATGATTTTTGCCCTATTCAAAGACCGGCAGATGATACTTCATCAGAGGTTATAACAACCCATTTTGATTATCATTCAATAAGTGGATGTCTTTTAAAACTTGATATATTAGGTCACGATGACCCTACAGTTATAAGAATGCTGGAAGATTTAACGGGAGTAGATGCCAGAGATATTACCATTGGTGAAAAAAATACAATGGGTATTTTTAGCAGTACAGAGCCTTTAGGAATAAAACCTGAGGATATAAACTGCCAGGTGGGGACTTTTGCAATTCCTGAGTTTGGAACAAAATTTGTAAGGCAGATGCTTGTGGATACCAAACCAACTACATTTGCGGAGCTTATAAGAATATCCGGATTGTCCCACGGTACTGATGTGTGGCTGAATAATGCCCAGGATCTTATTAGAAACAATATTACCACCCTGTCTAATGTTATAAGTACAAGGGATGACATAATGCTGTATCTTATTCAGGCAGGATTAGAGCCTAAAACAGCTTTTAAAATTATGGAAGATGTAAGAAAGGGAAAAGGCTTAAAGGAAGAGTATGAAAAAGAAATGAGGGAAAAAAATGTACCCGCATGGTACATAGATTCATGTAAAAAGATAAAGTATATGTTCCCCAAAGCCCATGCAGCTGCTTATGTAATGATGGCTTTTAGAATTGCCTGGTTTAAAGTAAACTACCCTAAGGAATTTTATGCAACTTATTTTACGGTAAAGGCAGATGATTTTGATGCAGAGCTTATGTGTAACGGCCAGGATAAGGTGCGGAACAAAATAAAAGAGCTTGAACAAATGGGGAATACCCTTACCCAGAAGGAAAAAAATGTGTTGACAATTTTAGAGGTTGTAAATGAAATGTATGCAAGGGGTATTAAATTTTTGCCGGTGGATTTATATAAATCTGATGCAACAAAATTTAAAATAGCTGGTGACGGGATAAGACCGCCTTTAAATTCCCTACAGTGTCTTGGCAATGCAGCTGCACAAAATATCGTTGAGGCAAGAGAAGAAGGGGAGTTTATTTCCATTGATGATTTGAGAATAAGGGCTAAAGTAAGTAAAGCTGTTATAGAAATACTGCAAAAAAACGGATGTTTAAAAGGTTTACCTGAAAGTAACCAAATAAGCTTATTCTCCTAAATAAAGGGAATAAAAAAATAAATATAATAAAATTATTGATAAATACAAATAATAATGGTATAATACATTTGAGCTAAAGCATAATAGGTAGTAGCACAAGGGCAAAGAGTGGGGAAGAACCCACTCTTTCGTATTATTTTGAACCCTTGGGTGTTTGATTTTAAATGAGCTTTATATGGAGGTAGATATGTCTAAAAGGAAAATAGTAGAAATTGCCACTAATTTAGCGGAGCCTGTGGTAAAAAAGCACTTATTTGAATTGGTAGACGTTGAATATGTAAAGGAAGGACCCAATTGGTACTTGAGAATTTACATAGATAAACCAGGTGGGATAACCATTGATGATTGTAAAGTGGTGAGTGAAGAAGTAAGCGATTTACTTGACAAAGAGGACCCGATACCTCAAAGTTATTTTTTAGAGGTTTCTTCACCAGGGCTTGAAAGGCCGTTAAAAAAAGACTCTGATTTTGAAAGATTTAAAGGGGAGTTAGTTGAGGTAAAGCTGTTCAAGGCAATTAATGGCAAAAAGAAATATGTAGGTGAACTAATTGGTTTGATAGATAATAAAATAGTTATAAATCTAGACAGCGGGGAAACAATGGAATTTGAAAGAGAAGAAGTTTCATTGGTAAAGAGAACGATAATATTTTAGTTGTCATATGAAATAAGGCGAGGAGGTTCTAAAATGAGTGCGGATTTAATTCATGCATTAGAACAATTAGAGAAAGAAAAAGGAATTGATAAAGAAACATTAATTGAAGCTATAGAAGCAGCTCTTATATCAGCATATAAAAGAAATTTTGGTTCTTCCCAGAACGTCAGGGTTTTAATTGACCGGGACAGTGGGGAATTTAAAGTATTTGCATTAAAAAAAGTAACCCAAAGTCCAAAGAATATTAATTTTGATATCTCAATTGAGGAAGCTAAAAAAATAAATCCTGACTTTGAAGAAGATGATGTTGTAGAGATAGAAGTAACTCCAAGGAAATTTGGAAGGATAGCAGCCCAGACAGCCAAGCAGGTTGTTGTGCAACGTATAAGAGAGGCTGAAAGGGGAATTATTTTCGACGAATTTGCCAATAAGGAAGGGGAAATAGTTACAGGAATTGTCCAAAGGACAGAGAGAAGAAATGTAATTATAGATTTAGGAAGAGCCGAAGCAATATTAGCGCCGTCAGAGCAGGTACCTGGTGAGGAGTATAAGTTTAATGACAGGATAAAAACGTATATAATAGAAGTTAAAAAGACAACCAAAGGTCCTCAGATTATGGTATCCAGAACCCACCCGGGGCTTGTAAAAAGATTGTTTGAACTTGAAGTGCCTGAAATATACGAAGGAATAGTTGAACTTAAAAGCATTTCAAGGGAACCAGGCTCCAGGACAAAAGTAGCAGTGTATTCAAGGGACGATAATGTTGACCCTGTAGGGGCTTGTGTAGGGCAAAAAGGCACAAGGGTCCAGGCTATTGTTGATGAGCTTAGGGGGGAGAAGATAGACATAATAAACTGGAGCAGTGACCCGAAGGAATATATTTCAAGCAGCTTAAGTCCTGCAAAGGTCATAAGGGTGGATGTGAATGAAGAGGAGAAAAGTGCAAAAGTAACGGTACCGGACTTTCAGCTGTCCTTAGCAATAGGAAAAGAAGGTCAAAATGCAAGGCTTGCTGCCAAACTAACCGGCTGGAAAATTGATATTAAGAGTGAATCCCAGCTTAGGGCAGATATTGAGCAAAAGCTCTTTAATATTAACAGTGAAAGTGCAGGAGATGAATATTCAGAAAGGGACGGCGGGGAAGAAGTTCTAGAAGAAAATTTAAAAGGGGGCGCCGGGGAAGAGGTTCCTGAAGAAGGTTTAGAAGGAGACATCGGGGAAGAAATTCCTAAAGAAGATGTAGAAGCCGGTGATGAAATTTCTGAAGAAGGGACTTCAGAGAGGGATTTAGATGAGAACATTGTTTAAGTGTATAAAAAAGGTTTGAATTTTCTGACCTTTTACTGGTGAAAATGAACATGTAAGTTTAGGAAGTGATACTCTATGAAGAAAAAAAGGATTCCAATGAGAATGTGTATAGGATGTCAGGAAATGAAACCTAAAAAAGAGTTAATCAGGGTGGTAAAGAACAAAGAAAATGAAATATCCATTGACTTTGTTGGCAAGAAGCCTGGCAGAGGAGCCTATATTTGTAAAGACATTGAGTGTTTTGAAAAGGCAAGGAAGAGTAAAGGATTTGAAAGAGCATTTGAAACTTCTATTGAAAGTGAAATATATGAAGCATTAAAAAAAGAATTGGGGACGGAAAATGACAAATAGGATATATTCTTTTATGGGGCTTGCAAGGAAAGCTAACAAATTGGTTTCAGGTGATGAAACATGCGAAAGACTTTTAAAGAGCGGCAAAGTTAAATTAATTGTCGTGGCAGAAGATGCTTCATTTAACACAAAAAAGAAGTATGAAAATGCTTGTTTTCACAGGAGAGTGGAAATGAGAATATTTGGGACAAAAGAATTATTGGGAAAATTTATTGGCAAAGGAATAACTTCGGTGGTGGCCATATTGGACAAAGGGTTTTCCAATAATCTTTTGAAAATGATAGACGATGAAAATAATGCTTGCGGGGGTGAAGATATTGACAAGAAAAAGAGTTTATGAAATTGCCAAAGAGCTGAATACCACCAGTAAAAGGCTGATTGAAAAACTATCTGAAATAAACATAGTTGTTAAAAACCATATGAGTCTTCTAGAAAGTGATGAAATAGATTCTCTATATGACTATATCGGGGTTATAAGACATGATGAGGAAAAAGAAGAAGCTCAAGCCACCAATAAGAAGCCAATACCTATAATTGATGAGGAGTTAAAGGAAGAGCTGAAAAAGGAAGCCAAAAAAGCGCCTAGAATAATACGAAAAGTAGAGATAAATTTAGATTCTGAAGAAGATTTGAATAAGTCCGGAGACAAGGGACAGAAAAAAGATGGAAAAGATGAGCATAAAAAAGCTCCATATGTTAAAGTGGCTACATCTACATCAGGTTTAAGACCAGGACTTGTAAGGGAGACAAAACTTGAGCCCAAAAGACCTGTTACAAAAACTTCTGAGAAGGAAAAGGAAGCTGAAAAGAAAAAGACTGAAAATGAGGTTAAAGACGCTGTGGTAAGTGAAAAGAAGAACGATACTGCTGTTTCTGACAAAGATTTAAAACAAGGGGAACAGAGCAGGGAAAAGCAATTGGATACTGTTAAACCCGTTGAAGCCCCTAATGAAGAAAAACAAAAGAATAAGTCAAAAAAAGCAGAAGAAAGTGAAGATAAAAAACAGGAGGCTGCTGATAAAAAATCCAAAGAAAGCAAAAAAAGCAGCAAAAAGACAGAGAAAGTTAAAGAGCAAAAGGGCAGTAAGGAAAGCGAAAGTCATAAGGCTGACTCTAAAATTAAAGATGAAAGCAAAAAAGATGCAAAAGATACAAAGCCCGCTGCAAAAGTGGCAAAAGAAGATAAAGGTAAAGAAACCAAAGAGACAATTGTAAAAGACAAAACTTCCAGTAAGGAGGCAAAGAAGGCTCAAGAGATGTCAAAAGCTGATTTGAAATCTATACAAAAAGAACAATCAGACACCCGTCAACGTGGGGAAAGACGGGATTTTAAAGAAGGCAGGGAAGGCAGAAGGGATATTAGCAAGACCAAAAAAGCCTATAAAACCAAAAACAAGCCAAATAAAAATATTTTTGCTGCCAAAAAAGAGGTGGCAGGAGTTTTGTCTGATGATGAAATTTTAGACGAGTTTTATGACGAAAAGGTAAAGAAACCTAAAAAAGCAAAGAAAGACAATAAAAAAGACAAGAAAGAAAACCAGGTTCCGCCAAAAGCTGTTCTTACATCTGTGAAGCTGGGCGAGACAATGACAGTTAAAGAGTTTGCAGAAGCCATCAAAAAAACATCTGCCGATGTAATTAAGCGCTTGATGAAATTAGGTGTAATGGCAACGGTGAATCAGGAAATAGATTTTGATACTGCTGCAATAATAGCAGATGAATATGGCATTACTGCTGAAAAAGAAGTTGTTATAACTGAAGAAGATATACTGTTTGATGATTCTGAAGACGATAATGAAGATGAATTGGTACCAAGACCTCCTGTTGTTGTTGTGATGGGGCATGTTGACCATGGTAAAACTTCATTATTGGATGCAATTAAAGAGACAAATGTTACCGAGAAAGAAGCAGGTGGAATCACTCAGCATATTGGTGCATATACAGTTAATATTAATAATAGAAATATAACTTTTCTTGATACACCAGGGCACGAAGCTTTTACAGCTATGAGAGCAAGGGGTGCCCAGGTAACTGACGTAGCAATACTTGTGGTTGCAGCTGACGATGGTGTTATGCCTCAGACCATAGAAGCAATTAACCATGCTAAGGCGGCAAATGTTTCAATAATTGTAGCAATCAACAAGATAGACAGACCTGAGGCTAATCCTGACAGGGTGAAACAGGAATTGGCTGAACATGGACTGCTTATTGAAGAATGGGGTGGAGACACCATTTGTGTAGAGGTTTCAGCTAAAAAGAGAATAAATATAGACTATTTACTTGAAATGGTACTTTTAGTTGCAGATATGCTTGAACTAAAGGCAAACCCAAATAGACAGGCAAAAGGAACTGTAATTGAGGCAAAACTTGATAAGGACAGGGGACCTATAGCCACCATGTTAGTTCAAAGGGGAACGCTGCATCATGGGGATTCAATTGTTACAGGGACATTGGTTGGCAGGATAAGGGCAATGACAGATGATAAGGGTCAGAGAATAATGGAAGCCGGTCCGTCAACACCTGTAGAAATACTCGGACTTCCGGAAGTACCGGAGGCAGGAGAAACCTTTTATGCAATAACTGATGAAAAAATTGCAAAGCAGCTTGTTGAAAAGAGAAAACAAAAGCTTAGGGAACAAATGTTAAATCCTACTGTTAAAGTTTCACTGGATGATTTATTTGAGAGGATTAAAGCAGGTGAAGTAAAAGAACTGAATATAATTGTAAAAGCAGATGTGCAGGGCTCTGTTGAAGCTATTAAACAGTCCTTAGAAAAACTTTCAAATGAGGAAGTAGGAATTAAGATAATCCATGGAGGAGTAGGAGCGGTCACTGAGTCAGACGTAACATTAGCACAAGTATCAAATGCAATTATAATTGGTTTTAATGTGGGAACTGCAGGGAATGTAACAGAAATTGCAAAAGATGCCGGAGTGGATATAAGGCTTTATACAGTTATTTACGATGCAATAGAAGATGTTGAGGCAGCTATGAAGGGATTGCTTGACCCTACTTACAGAGAAGTTATTACCGGTCATGTTGAAATAAGACAGCTGTTTAAAGCTTCCGGTGTTGGTACCATTGGCGGTGGATATGTACTTGACGGGAAAATCATTAGAAATAGCGGTGTAAGGGTACTAAGAAACGGCATTGTTGTCCATGAAGGAAAACTTGCTTCCTTAAAAAGGTTTAAAGATGATGTAAAGGAAGTTGTCCAGGGCTATGAATGCGGACTGTCTTTAGAAAAATACAATGATATAAAGGTAGGGGACGTTATTGAAGCCTACGTTATGGAAGAAGTCAGAGAATAAAAAAGAAAATTACTTTTAGGAGTGTTTGTAATGGACAGAACTATGCGGATTTCAGAAGGGATAAAGAGGGAAATTAGCAATATTATACACACTGAACTTAAAGACCCAAGGCTTTCAAAGCTTATTAGTGTCACCCATGTAAAGGTAACAAAAGATTTGCGCTATGCAAAGGTGTTTGTCAGCATTATGGCAGATGAAGAAGAAAAAAAAGAAGTGTTTAAGGGTTTAGAAAGTGCAGCAGGTTTTATAAGACGGGAGATAGGAAGCAGGCTTCAAATACGTTATTCACCGGAAATTATTTTTGAAATTGATGATTCCATTGAATATGGTGCCAGGATTTCTAAATTGATAGAAGATATAAAAGAAAAAAAAGAAAGTGATTAAGATATTTAACTTTGTTAGTAATTTGAAAGGATTGGGGAGTTGTAATGATGACTAAAAATATCATTATTTCAAAGATAAAAGAAGTAAAAACCCTTGCCATCCTGCCCCATGTGTCTATAGACGGGGATGCACTTGGTTCAAGTATTGCCCTTGCATATGCAGTAAAGGAGCTGGGAATTGAACCGGTAATTTACATTGAAGAGGAAATTCCTTCAAGCTATGGGTTTTTGCCTGGCATAGAATTTACAAAAGTTTACCAAGGTGAAAAAGAAAACTACGACCTTGTACTGGCATTGGATACAGGGGATACCGGCCGCCTTGGAAAGCGAATTGACATTTTTAATGCTGCATCTTATACCATTAATATAGACCATCATATGACAAATACCGAGTTTGCCGATTTGAATTATGTTCAAACCAGTTCGTCGGCTACAGGGGAAATAATATACCAGTTTATAAAAATGATGGGAATTCCATTAACTAAAGAAATATCTACCTGTATTTATGTTGCTATAGCAACAGATACAGGTGGATTCAGATACAGCAATACCACATCAATTACTCACCAGATAATATCAGATTTAATAAATAATGGTGTTGATGTGGCGGAAGTTTCACAGCTTTTATTTGAAACGGTGTCTTTATCTAAGACAAAACTTACAGGAATGGCTGTACAAACTTTGGAAATATTAGAAAATGGAAAAGTAGCTTTTATAACGGTTACGGAAAGTATGATAAAAGATGCAGATGCAAAGGAAGAGGACTGCGACGGCATTGTAAATATTGGAAGAAATATAAAAGGTGTGGAAGTTGCAGTTCTTGTTAGAGAGAAGGAAAATGAAAGTTATAAAATAAACTTAAGGTCTAAAAAGTATGTTGATGTATCCATAATAGCAAATAAACTTGGTGGAGGCGGGCATAAAAATGCTGCCGGGTGTACAATAGAGGGAAATATGGAAGATATAAAACAAATACTTTTAAAGGAGATAAGGGAAGTTTTATAATGAACGGTGTAATTAATGTACTAAAGCCAACTGGCATGACTTCCTTTGATGTGGTTGCATATTTAAGAAGAATACTTAAAATAAAAAAGGTAGGGCACACCGGGACACTGGATCCTTGTGCTGCAGGGGTTCTTCCCGTTTGTTTGGGCAAGGCTACTAAGGCTGTTGAATTTTTAATAGATAAGGACAAAATTTACAGGGCTGGGCTTAAATTGGGTATTTCCACTGATACCCAGGATGCAACAGGTAAAATAATAAAAGAAAGCCCTGTTGATGTTTCAAAAGATGAAATTGAAAGGGCTATAATGTCTTTTGTTGGAAAATACAGCCAGGTACCTCCTATGTATTCTGCCATAAAGGTTAATGGGAAAAAACTATACGACATTGCAAGGGAAGGAAAGGTTATAGACAGAAAGCCCAGAGAAGTGGAAATTTATTCTATTGACATTATACAAATAAAAAAAGATTCAGTTATTTTTGATGTAGAGTGTTCAAAGGGGACTTATATCAGGACTCTTTGCGATGATATAGGGAACAAATTAGGCTGCGGAGGGCATATGTCCTTCCTGCTTAGAAAGAAAGCCGGGGTTTTTGACCTTTCCACTACACTGACTTTGGAAGAAATAAGGGAGCTGGCTGCCCAAGGCACCCTGCAGGAAAAAATAATCCCGGTGGATGAAATATTTAAGGATTATGATAAAATAGTGCTGAATTTAAAGGATACAAAGAAATTTACAAATGGTGCAAAGATAAAAATAAGTGATGAATTCAAAAAAAAGAAAAACCTAAGGGTTTATGGATGGGATGGCAAATTTTTGGCATTTGGCCAAGTGATTAAATTTAACGAAGATATTTTACTAAAGTCAAGAAAAATGTTTATATGATATAAGTTAGGGATGAAAGTATGAAAACAATATATGCTTCAACTTCAGATTACAGTTTTAAAAAACCCACAGGAGTAGGTTTGGGGAACTTTGACGGTTTACATTTAGGACATATGGCACTTATAGATACATTGATAAATGAATCAGATTTGCATTCCTTAGAATCTGTGGTGTATACATTTGTGAAGCATCCGGAGAATATAATAAGGAAAAAGCTTTTTACACCCTTAATAACCACATTGGAAAAAAAGATAGAGATTTTAAGCAAAAGAGGACTTGATTATGTATATTTTGAAAAATTTGACGAGAAATATTCAAGAATCAAGCCTGTGGATTTTGTAGAAGGTATTCTTGTAAAAAAGCTAAAAATGAAGCTTGCGGTGGCAGGCTACGACTACAGGTTTGGCTATAAGGGTGAGGGGGATATAAATCTTTTAAAGGAACTTGGAAAAAGACATGGTTTTAAAGTAATAGTTATACCACCTGTCAAACTAGAGGATGAAATAGTAAGCAGCACCAATATAAGAAAGTACATAAAAAAAGGGGATATGCATAAGGCTTTCTTGCATTTAGGAAGACATTATTCCATAAAAGGGCAGGTGGAAAGAGGAAAGGGAATAGGAAGGACTTTAGGTTTTCCCACAGCAAATATAAGTCCTAAGAGCTATCTGGTTTTTCCTAAAAAGGGAGTGTACATAACTAAAGTAAAAATTGAAGACTGTATTTATCCTAGTGTAACTAACGTGGGGAATAATCCTACTTTTGGAGGAAATAGCTATATAAGTGTAGAAACTTTTATAATGGATTTTAATAAGGATATTTATGGCAAAGAAATAGAGGTCTTTTTTATTGAAAAAATCAGAAATGAGAAAAAGTTTAGCACTATAGAAGAGCTTATTATAGAAATGAAAAAAGATTTATTAAAGGCCAGGAAATATTTTAGGAGTGAATATTGTACATGAAGAGAATTGTAAGTGTAAGTATCGGTTCTTCACTTCGTGATGAGAGTGTAGAGATTGACATTTTAGGGGAGAAGCATCACATCCAAAGAATTGGAACGGACGGGGATATAGAAAAAGCAATTTCCATAATAAAGGAATTAGATGGAAAAGTTGATGCATTTGGTGTAGGAGGAATAGATTTATATCTTACCGGGGTTACCAACAAAAAACATGTAATAAAAGAGGCTATTCCAATAATTAATGCACCCAAAATTACGCCTATATGCGATGGAAGCGGGGTTAAAAATACGCTTGAATACAGGGTTATAAATTACCTGAGGGATAATAATATAATCCCCCTTAAAGACAAAAAAGTATTGGTAACATGTGCTACAGACAGGTTCAGGATGACAGAAGCTTTTATAGAAAATGATTGTAATGTTTTAATAGGGGATTTGATTTTTGCATTAGGTATACCTATGACTATAAAAAAAATAGAGGTTTTTAAGGTACTCCTTAAAATTTTTATACCTCTTATATCAAAACTGCCTTTTAAAATACTGTATCCTACAGGAAGCAAGCAAAGTGAAAATAACCATGAAAAATTTAAAAAGTATTATGAAAATGCAGATATAATAGCAGGGGATTTTCACTATATAAAAAAATATATGCCAAAATCCTTAGAGGGGAAAATAATTATTACAAACACAGTGACATCTAAAGATGTAAGCCTTCTTAAAAGTTTAGGTGTTGATACCCTTGTTACAACCACACCTAACTGGGGTGGAAGGTCTTTTGGTACTAATGTGGTAGAGGCAATAATATTAAGTAATCTTAAAAAGAAATGGGATGATTTAAAGGAAAGTGATTATAACTTAATGATAGATAAATTAGGAATTATGCCAAGAATAGTACGTTTTAAAGAGTCTTAAAAAACACCCTATAAAAGCTTAGTTGGGGAGATTGCCCCAACTAATTTAAAATTAATCAAAACTTTTTTTTAGCATGTATCCTAAAAACATACCTTGGATCAGCGTAAATGCAAGAATTCCCAATACGCTTGGAAGATTTAAGTTAAATTCATGGCTATTATCTTCTGCACTTGATTTTTCATGTGTCCGCGGGTATTTTCTATAATACCTTATCTGATTCATAAAATCCCTCCATTACTACTATTATTTCAATATAAAACTTTTTTATTTATGATAAATAATTTTAAAAAAATTTTAAAAAGATATTTTTTCAAAAAAAATATTGTTATATTACAGTGTTTTTGGGAGAATAGATAATAAGGGAATTTATTATAAATGCAAGAAAAATACATAGAATAAAAGGGAGGATTAATTTAATGTTTAAAGACAGCCAGGCTAAAAAGATAGCATCTTTTAATGGAATAACCCTATTTTGGATACCAACAAATAAGTTTAAAACCAATTCAATAAATATTTTTTTCCACGATAATTTAACAAATGCAAATGCATCAAAAAATGCGTTGATTCCTGCAGTTTTAAGAAGAGGATGTACTAAATATCCTTCCATCCGGGATATTTCCCTTTATTTAGATGAGCTATACGGGACTTCATTTGACTGCGGAGTGACAAAAAAAGGGGAGAATCAGATAATTCAGTTTTATATAGAGTATATTTCAGATAAATACATCAGTGAGAATATTGATATAACTAAAAAGGCTTTTGACTTTTTGATGGAAATTATAACAGAACCTGTTTTAGAAGACGGATGTTTTAAAAATGAATATGTTGCCCAGGAAACAGAGAAAATGAAAGAGTTAATTAAAGGTCGGGTAAACAATAAAATGCACTATGCTGTAGAAAGGTGCTTAGAAGAGGTTTGTAAAGGTGAGCCCTTTGGAATATATGACTATGGAAGCTTGGAAAATTTAGAATCAATAAATTGCAAAGACTTATATGAACACTATTTAAAATTTATAAAAACCCTTCCTATGTATGTTTTTGTATCAGGGGATTTAAAACCTGAAGATATAGACTATATTAAAGATAACTTGTTTAAAATAGACAGGGAAGAAGTAATAGACATAAAGGAAGCAGAAATAGAAATTGCAGTGGACAAGGTAAAAAATGTAACAGAAACTTTTGATGTAAATCAAGGAAAACTCTCACTAGGGTTTAGAACAAATACTTACCCAAATGATGAAGAGTATTATAAATTAATTTTATATAACAGCATATTAGGCGGGGGAGTGCACTCAAAACTATTTCAAAATGTAAGGGAGAAAGAAGGTCTTGCTTATTATGTTTTTTCTCGCCTTGAAAAATTTAAAGGGCTTATGGTTATAAGCAGCGGTATTGAAATTGAAAATAAAGATAAGACAATTGAAATAATAAATAAACAGTTAGAAGATATAGCAAAAGGGAATATTACAGAATATGAATATGAAGCGGCACAAAAAAGCATTGAAACAGGTATAAAATCCATTAAAGACAGCCAGCTTCAATTAGTTGATTTTTACTTAAGTCAGTATATTACAAAATCAGAAGATACTCCGGATATGGTTATTGAGAAGGTAAAAAATGCATCAATAAAAGATGTGGCTGATATTGCATTAAAGGTAAAACTTGATACAATTTATTTTATTACAAACAATGAGAAGGAAATTTAAACACAAAAAATTTTAAATTAAAAGGAGGATTTATCCGTGGAAATAAAGACAATAAATTATGATAAAATAGATGAAACAATGTATCTTTATCAGCATAAAAGCGGGCTTAAAGTCTTTGTAATACCTAAAAAGGGATATTCTAAAAAATTTGCCGCTTTTGGTACTCATTACGGTTCCATTAACAGTGAGTTTGTGGTAAACGGGGAAAGAGTAAAAGTACCTGACGGGATAGCTCATTTTTTAGAACACAAGCTTTTCGAACAAAAGGACGGAAGTGTTATGGATAAATTTTCAAAGCTTGGCTCTAATCCCAATGCATACACCAGCTTTTCCCAGACGGTTTATCTTTTTTCATGCATAGATAAGTTTTTTGAAAATTTCAATCTTTTATTGGACTATGTGCAAAACCCGTATATTACCGAAGAAAGTGTGGAAAAAGAAAAAGCCATTATTGGCCAGGAAATAAGAATGTATGAAGATAATCCTGACTGGAGGGTGTTTTTTAATCTTTTAGATGCATTTTATAAAGAAAATCCTGTAAAAATTGATATAGCAGGAACCATTGAAAGCATATCCAAAATAGACAGGGAAATTTTATATAAGTGCTATAATACCTTCTATCACCCGTCAAACATGGTAATTGTTGTAGTTGGGGACGTAGAAGTTGAAAAGGTTTTTCAGATGGTGGAAGAAAATATATTTAAAAGTGAAAAGGATATTGAGATTGAAAGGATTTTTCCCAAAGAGCCTGATGAAATTAATAAACATTACAAAGAACAAAAACTTGCCGTTGCAATGCCTCTCTTTCTAATGGGTTTTAAAGATGTTAATTTTGAATCTAAGGGAATTAACTGCTTAAACAGGGAAATTGCAGTAAAAATTCTTCTTGAAATTATTTTAGGAAGAAGTTCGGATTTATACACAGAGCTTTATAATGAAGGTCTTATTAACAACACATTTGATTTTGACTACAGCATTGAAGAAAATTATGCTTTTTCATCTTTTGGAGGGGAATCAAAAGATCCTCTTTTGGTTAAAGAAAAAGTTATTTCTAAGATAGAAGATTTATGCAAAAAAGGTATTGATGAAAAAGATTATCAGCGCATTAAAAAGGCAATGAGGGGAAGATTTATAAGGCAGCTGAACTCTGTTGACAGGATAGCACATATGTTTATGTCTGTGTATTTTAAAGAAGTAAATATTTTTGATTATTTGAATGTATATGACCAAATAACTTTTGACTATGTGGAAAAGGTATTTAGAGAACATTTTAATAAAGAGAGATTAGCTGTTTCTGTAATAAAACCTATTTCATAAATTAAAAAATGCTACCAATAGATACAAAAGAGTAGAAATAGAGTTAACAGGAGGACAAAAATGAATTATGTAAGATTTCCTAATTTATGGGATTTAAAAATACCGGTTAACAGGGTGGCCTTTGAAATATTTGGTATAGAAGTTTTGTGGTATGGAATAATTATTTCTATAGCATTTGTTACAGCTGTTTTTTTGGGAATGAGAAACCGGGAAAGGTTTGGAATAAAGGAAGAGCAGATTTTAGATATTGTGCTTTTGGGGGCACCCTCAGGAATAATAGGGGCAAGGCTTTTTTATGTTATATTTAACTGGGATGAATTTGGAGGGGATATACTAAAAATAATAAATATCAGGACAGGCGGGTTGGCTATATACGGAGGGCTGATTGGTGCAGTATTGTCTTCATACATATACTGTAAGATAAAAAAAGTGGATTTTTTAAATCTTTTAGATCTGGGAGGTCCGTATTTCCTGCTGGCTCAGGCGATTGGGAGATGGGGAAATTTTACTAACAATGAGGCTTTTGGTACTAATACAAATTTACCCTGGGGAATGACAAGTGAAATTATAAAAAGAAGGATAGAGCTGTCAGGCATTCCTGGTATGGATCCTGATTTGCCTGTCCATCCAACTTTTTTATATGAATCTTTGTGGAGTTTTGCAGCTTTTTTGTTTCTTATGTGGTATAGAAAGAAATACAAAGTAAAAGGAGAATTGTTTTTCCTGTATATGATTCTCTATGGAGCAGGGAGATTTTGGATAGAGGGTTTGAGAATAGACAGTCTTTACATAGGGCCTTTCAGAGTGTCCCAATTACTTGCAATATCGTTTGTTGTCGTATTTGGTGTAATTTTTATAATAAGACGTAAAAAATATGGAGTTGTTAGCAGATAATGTTACAGCAGTGTTACAATTTTTTATCAATATTGACATGCTGCTGGTAAATTTCTATAATTAAAAGGAAAGCAAGCCACTAGTTAATAAAAAAACACTATTTGTGTCAAAAAAACTAAGGGTTTGTTGAAATACTAAGAATTAAATATTTTCTACAAAAGATAATGGTGGTGTTAAAATGGTCCAAAGTGAGATTAGACTGCTGCAGGATAAGTTAAACAGCATGATTGACTGTGAAGACGATTATGCAAAGATATATGAAATGAGTGTGCAATTGGATTTACTCATTGCAAAGTATTATGATGAACAGCTAGGCGGCAGACACAAAATATCAGGTGCCGGCTGTAAAAACAAAAACTAAAAATACTAGTAAACATCTTCAAAAAAGGTAGGACAGAAGTCCTATCTTTTATTTTTTTTAGAAAAAATTTTAAATTTCCTCTTGATTATTATGCGTTTATAGACTAAAATTAAATTATAAGTGGTGAGAAGTGGAGTGAAGTGGTGGAATGTGACAAGATGTGAGGTGAAATAGTTGTTTTATGGTGAATACCAACACTCAGTTGACGCAAAAGGCCGGGTTATCATACCATCTAAGTTTAGGGACGGACTTGGGGAAAGTTTTATTCTAACCAAAGGTCTTGATAACTGTTTGTTTGCGTATTCATCAAAAGAGTGGGGAGAACTTGAAGCAAAACTAAGATCACTTCCTTTCACCGATAAAGATGTAAGAGCTTTTGTAAGATTCTTTTTTGCAGGAGCTACTGAATGTGAATTGGATAAACAGGGTAGAATACTAATACCTAACAATTTAAGGCAGCATGCAAAATTGGAAAAGGATGTATATATAATAGGAGTGTCCACCAGGGTTGAAATATGGGACAAGGCTGAATGGGAGAGATACTGTGGAGATGACAATATTAGTCCTGAAAGCATTGCAGAAAAAATGTCTATGCTGGGAATTTAAAAAAGAATTTTTGAAAGGAATAGTTTGATGGAGTTTCATCACAGCCCTGTATTGCTGAAAGAAGTTATAGAAAAACTTAATATTAAGCCTGACGGGATTTATATAGATGGGACTATAGGGGGTGCGGGACACTCTTTAGAGATATATAAGAGGCTAAATAGCAAGGGAATTTTAATTGGGTTAGACCAGGATGAATTTGCTGTAAAAACTTCTGAAATAAGGCTTAAAAGTGCAGGTGGACAGGCAGGAATTATACTTGTAAATACAAATTTTAAAAATATAAAAGATGTTTGCTTTGAAAACAACATTCAAGGTGTGGACGGGATACTTCTAGACCTTGGGGTCTCCTCCCATCAATTGGATGAGGGGGAAAGGGGATTTAGTTATAAAAAAGATGCCCCTTTGGATATGAGGATGGACAGAAGGGGAAGGCTGACAGCAAAGATATTGGTAAATGAGTACAGCAAAGAGCAGCTAAGTGAAATAATACAAAATTACGGCGAAGAAAGATGGGCTAAAAGAATTGCAGAATTTATTGTTGATGCAAGGGAAAAGAAGCCAATTGAAAGTACAGGCGAGCTGGTAGATATTATTAAGGCTGCAATACCAAAAGGGGCAAGGAGGGAAGGACCCCACCCTGCAAAGCGCACTTTCCAGGCTTTAAGAATAGCAGTAAATGATGAATTAGGAGTACTTGAAAAGGCAGTTAGTGATGGAATAGAACTATTAAAGCCGGGGGGAAGATTTTGCATTATATCCTTCCATTCACTAGAGGACAGGATAGTTAAAAACACTTTTTATAACAGAGCAAAACCATGTACATGCCCTCCGGAATTTCCGGTATGTATATGCGGGAAAAAGCCTTTGGTAAAAATTATAGGGAAAAAGACCATCATACCATCAAAGGAGGAGATTGAGAAAAACCCAAGGGCAAGAAGTTCAAAATTGAGAGTGGTTGAAAAAATATAGTATATAATCCTTAGAAAGTTTTTTCTGAGGGTGGAAATAAAACAAAAGAAAAATTAAAAAAACAACAAAAGAAAAAATTATAAAACTACAAAAGAAAAGCAAATGGTAAATTACAAAAGAAGAAAGTTTTTAAAAGACAAAGGAAAAATATTTTAGGAAAACAAAAGAAGAAGTATTAAAAAACAAAAGAAAAGGAAAAAAGACACTTTACAAAAGACAAATTTTCATTAAAGGAAGATAGTAAAGCTAAAAAAGAGCTTAAGTTGTTTTGTTCCGGGGGAAGTGCTTTTTTAAAAAGAAAAGCCAAACCCCTGGATTTATTGTCTGTTGGTAATTTTATACTTTAAAGTGTTATAACCTTCAGGAAGGTGAATAAAATGTTAGATAATAAACAGTATATACACGGAACAGCAGCAAGAAAGCTTGAATATGACGTTTACAAAGAAAATAAGGTGCTAAAATCCAAGAAAAAACAGAGGAACAATAATAAAGTAAAGATTAAGTATGTATTGGTTTTACTGTTTATATCCACTTTAGCGGGTTTTGTAGCTTACAGGTATGCTAAAATTACTGAATTAAATTATATTATAAATCAGCAAATTGTTGAATATAATGAAATTAGGGAAGAAAACAAGAACATAGAACTTGATATAAAAAACAGTATTGATTTAAACAATATAAGGGAAGTTGCAAAAACAAAGCTGGGAATGCAGGAGCCTGACAGGCATCAGATTACATATATAAGTATACCAAGGGATGACTCTACGGTGGTTTTAGATGATGAAAATCAAAATAAAGAAAATCCTGGAGTGCTGGACACCTTGGTGGGAAAAATAAAGAGTGTAAGCAGTTTTATACACTAAGCTTGTTTTTGCATACTTACTAAAGGAGGGGCTTTGGTGAATGGTGCTACATTAATGATGAAGAAGAGGCTATTATTTTTAATGGTAGCTTTTTCTCTTTTTATATTGGGGCTTTTATTTAGAGTGGGTTGGATTCAAATGGTTCGGGGGGAAGAACTTCAGGAAATGGCTTTCCAGCAGCAAAACAGCAATAGGGAAATAACCCCCAAAAGAGGGACTATTTATGATAGAAATGGCAATAAACTTGCAGTTAGTTCAAGTGCTGAAAGGATAGCTGTAAACCCCCAGGATTTGCCAAAAGATAAAAAAGAGCGGGAATTCATTGCAGAAAATCTTGCTTTGATTTTGGAAATGGATAAAGAAGATGTTTTAGAGAAGATGAATAAAAACAACAGATACCAGGAGATAAAAAGGCATGTCAGCAAAGAGGTTGGAAATAAAGTTAGGCAGTTTAGAAGTGAAAATAATATAAAAGGTATTTATATAGATGAAGATTCTAAAAGGGTTTATCCCCACAATAACCTGGCATCCCATATATTGGGTTTTGTAGGATATGACAACCAAGGACTTGACGGTATAGAAAGGGTAATGGATAAATACTTAAAAGGGGTACCGGGAAAGATACTAAGTGAAGTGGATGCCAGGGGAAGGCAGACACCTTTTTACGAGGAGAAGCGCATCGAACCTCAAGACGGTCTGGATGTGGTACTAACCATAGATAAAGACATACAGTATATTGCCACAAGGGAATTGGAAAGGGCAATAGATGATAATAAAGTGCTAAAGGGTGGTATAGTTATTGTAATGGACCCTAGAAACGGGGATATACTTGCTATGGTTTCAAAGCCGGACTATAACCCTAATAACCCCAGGGCGTGCCCGCCAGGTGAAGATCCGGAAACATGGGACGGAACCACCAGTGAAGATATTGAAAAACTTCAGGAGACTGTTTGGAGAAACAGGGGATTGGTTGACACTTATGAGCCGGGTTCCACATTTAAAGCAATTACAGTGGCAGCAGGTCTTGAAGAGGGGATTATAAGCCTTGATGATATTACAAATGATAGTCCTATTGAGGTGCAGGGACATACAATAAGGTGCTGGAGAACTCCCCCCCATGGGGAACAGACTTTAAGGGAAGCTGTGTATAACTCCTGCAACCCCTCCTTTGTAAAGATAGGGGAAAAGCTAGGTATTTCAACTTTTTATGAGTATGTAAGAAGCTTCGGGTTTTATGATAAGACAGGAGTTCCACTGCCCTACGAAGGGGAAAGTAATATTCATAAAAATCCTACTTTGATAAATATGGCAACTACAACCTTTGGTCAAAGATTTACAATAACACCTGTTCATTTGGTTAATGCATATTGTGCCATTGCCAATGGGGGAAATCTTATGAGACCAAGGCTTGTTAAAGAGCTGAGGGACAGTGAAGGGAATATAGTGGAAAAATTTGAGCCTGAAGTTATAAGACAGGTTATTTCCAAAGAAACTTCCAGTGCAATGAGGGAACTTTTAGAAGGTGTTGTTTCAGAAGGTACCGGAAGAAACGCCTATGTAAGGGGCTACAGGGTTGCCGGGAAAACAGGAACTTCAGAAACTCTTGAAGAAGGGGTTTATATAGCGTCCTTTGCAGCATTTGCACCGGCAGATAATCCGGTTATATCTGTTTTGGTTGCACTAAACCATCCTACAGGTCATTCCTATTATGGAGGTCAGATAGCTGCTCCTGTGGCAGGAAGAATTATAGAGGATACTTTGGACTACTTAAATATAGAGAGAAGATATACAGAAAAAGATGAGCAAATGATGGCAGAGGAAGTATTTGTACCGGACATCAGGGATAAAACTTTAAATGAAGCAAAGCTGATACTCAGGGAATATGGTTTAGATTACAGGATTGAAGGGGACAACAGCAGCGGAGACATTGTGGTAAAAGAGCAGACTCCAAAGCCTGGAGCTGTTATATCAAAGCAGTCAACGGTTATAGTTTATACTTACAAACCTGAAACCAAAAAAATGGTGAAGGTGCCTGACCTGACCAACAAAACTGTAGAAGAGGCCACAAGGACATTAAGAGATATGGGGCTTAATATAAAAATAAACGGAATTGGTTCTGCCATAAGCCAGAGTGTTGAACCTGGAGAAGAGGTACAGGAAGGTGAAATAATAGCAGTTGATTTCATAATTCTTGATACCCACTAAAATGCTTTAAACGTATAAAATTTACCATTGATATCACATAAAACAATAAACATTATACTAATGAGTATTGGAGGATTTTATGCTACTGAAAGATATTGTTAAAGGATTGGATATTGCAGGGATAATAGGGGATACTGATATTGAAATTAAAGATATTGTTTATGATTCCAGGAAGGCTAAGGAAGGTTCTTTATTTGTCTGTATAGACGGGTTTAAAACCGACGGGCACAAATTTGTGCCCCAGGCACTGGAAAATGGGACAAAGGCCTTTTTGGTTCAAAAGGATATAGAGGTGCCGGAAGGTACTACTGTGGTAAGGGTAAGGGACACAAGATACGGGCTGGCTCATGTAGCGGCAAATTTTTATAATCACCCTTCAAAGAAGTTTAATTTAATTGGAATTACCGGAACAAAGGGAAAGACAACCAGCACATATATGGTAAAGTCAATTCTTGATGTTTACGGGCACAAAACCGGACTTATTGGGACGATATCCAACAAAATAGGGGAAGAGACTCTCCCGGCAGACAGGACCACACCGGAAAGCAGCGATTTACAGCAGCTTTTTGATGAAATGGTTCAAAAGGATGTTAAGAGTGTGGTGATGGAAGTGTCATCCCATGCATTAGAGCTTTATAGGGTGGCATTAAGTGATTTTGATATAGGTGTTTTTACAAATCTCTCAAAGGACCATTTGGATTTTCATGAAACTTATGAAAATTACTTAAATGCAAAAGTTAAATTGTTTGAAATGTGTAAAAAAGGTCTTGTTAATATAGATAATGAATATGGAAAAGAGGTTTTAAAAAGGGCAGAGTGTGAAGTTTATACCATAGGAATTGACAATGATGCGGATATAAAGGCTGTTGATATTATAAAGCACCCTGACAGGGTAAGTTTTAAAGTTATTACCCCATGGTTTACAGGGGATGTGGAGGTAAATATACCTGGAAAATTCAGCGTATATAATGCATTAGCTGCCATAGGAAGCTGTGCCCTTATTGGAGTTCCCTTTGAATACATAAAGGAAGGTTTAAAGAAAGTTGTAGTTCCGGGGCGGGCTGAAGTGGTAAATATAAACAAGGATTATACAGTTATCATTGACTACGCCCATACCCCTGATAGCTTAGAAAATATCCTTACAACCATAAAAGAGTATGCCAAAGGCAGGGTGGTATGTGTCTTTGGGTGCGGAGGGGACAGGGACAGGAGCAAAAGAGCTGATATGGGAAGGATTTCAGGTGAACTTGCAGATTTTACGATAATTACTTCTGACAACCCGAGGACAGAGAATCCGGAAAAGATAATTGAAGATATAGAAAAAGGCATAAAAGACACAAATGCTGAATATATAAAAATTATAGACAGACGTGAGGCGATAAGGTATGCCCTTTTAAATGCAAAGGCAGATGATGTTATTTTGCTTGCCGGCAAAGGGCATGAAACATACATAATACTAGAGGATAAAACCATTCATTTTGATGAGAGGGAAGTAGTAAAGGAAATACTTAGAGAGTAATTAATACTGGAGGAACAAAAATGCAGCAATTAAAATGTGCAGAAATACTTAATGCTACAGAAGGAAAACTGTTATCAGGAAGGGATGATAGCACTTTTAGCGGAATTTCTACAGATTCAAGAAATATTAAAGAGGGGGATTTATTTATTCCTCTTAAAGGAGAGAGGTTTGACGGCCATGATTATGTAGAAGAGGCTTTAGCTAAAGGTGCATTTGGTGCTTTAACTGAGAAGGATATAGAACCGGATGGGGAAAAAGTTATAATTAAAGTTGACGATACATTAAAGGCACTAAGACTTATAGCAGCTTTCTACAGATCAAAGTTTAACATCCCCTTTATAGGTATTACCGGAAGTGTAGGAAAAACAAGCACTAAAGAAATGGTGTGGAGTGTACTTAGTAAAAAATTCAATGTATTAAAAAACCAGGGAAATTTCAATAATGAAATAGGTGTACCTTTGACGATATTTAGATTAGAGCCCTTTCATGAGGCGGCTGTAGTTGAAATGGGAATGAACAATTTAGGAGAAATAAGCCGTCTTACATCAATGGTAAAGCCTGACATTGCCATAATAACCAATATCGGGGTATCCCATATTGAAAATTTAGGCTCTAAAAAAAATATTTTAAGGGCAAAGATGGAGATTTTAGAGGGCTTAAATAACAAAGGATTGGTAATACTTAATGGTGATGATAATTTATTATTTGGACTAAAGGGTCTTCTAAATTTCAGGACTGTTTTTTATGGATTTGAAGAAGGTTTAGACTACCAGGCATATAATGTCAGGTCATTAGGAGAGAAGGGTTCGGTATTTGAAATTGAAATTAATAAAAAAGAATATGAAGTAAAAGTCCCGGTACCCGGGATACATAATATTTATAATGCCTTGGCTTCCATAGCGGCGGGGGTTGAACTTATGATACCTGAGGAAGATATAATAAAGGGAATAGAAGAGTTTAGTCCTGCTAAAATGAGGCTTGATATAATTAATAGTAATGGTATAAAAGTAATTAATGATGCCTATAATGCAAGTCCTCAGTCAATGGAGGCGGCATTGGTTGTTTTAAAGGAAGTATCCTCAGGACAAAGGTCAATTGCTGTTTTGGGGGATATGTATGAATTGGGGGAAATGACGGAGGAGGCACATATTCATATTGGGAAATTTGCAGCAGAACAGGGAATAGATTATATTATAGCAGTAGGGGATAATGCAAAAAGCATTTGTAAAGGTGCACTTTCCATGGGTGTGGATAAGGAAAGGGTTTTAAAATTTGAAAACAATAAAGAGACAAGTAAGTTTTTGGGAAGTTTTATTAAAGAAGGTGATGTAATTTTGGTTAAAGGTTCACGGGGAATGAAAATGGAAGAAATAGTAAATAAATTAACATCTTAAATAAAAGAATGTAAATTAATATAGTGTTTTATACAAGAGAAAATTTTCATAATTATTGGGGGAGATGAAATTGAATTTTATACTTACCAGGTTGTCAACCCATGTGATTTTTTTTATCCTGACTTTTATTTTTTCTATTATTTTAGGACCTGTATTTATACCTTTATTGACAAAATTAAAATTTGGTCAGACAGTAAGGGATGACGGACCTAAAAGCCACTACAAAAAAATGGGGACTCCTACTATGGGGGGAGTGATTTTTTTAATACCTGTTTTGATAATGTCACTTTATTATGGGATAAAAAATACTGAAATATTACCCCTTGCATTCGTTACCATTGGATTTGGATTGGTAGGTTTTATTGATGATTTTATAAAAGTTGTAAAAAAGAGAAAAGACGGTCTTTATTGGAAACAAAAAATGCTGGGGTTATTATTGGTTGCTGTTAGTTTTTCTTTTTATATTTACTATAAAGGGATAGGTACTGAAATTATAATACCCTTTTTAGGAATTGACAGAACCATAAATTTGGGATGGTTTTTCATACCATTTACAGTGCTGGTGCTGATATCAGCTACAAATTCCGTAAATATCACCGATGGTTTGGACGGTCTTGCAGCAGGTGTGACTTTGATAATAACGGTATTTTTTACTATAGTTGCTACAGCAAGTAATGAGTGGGAGCATGTTAAAATATTTTCTTCCATTGTATCAGGAGGCTGCTTGGGATTTTTAGCATTTAACGCCCATCCTGCCAGGGTCTTTATGGGGGATACAGGGTCGCTGGCATTAGGGGGGGCAGTGGGTGCTATTTCAATTGCAATGAATATGCCTCTTATATTAATTATTGTCGGAGGTATTTATGTAGTAGAGTCATTATCTGTGCTGTTGCAGGTATCCTATTTTAAAATGACAGGAAGAAGGATATTAAAGATGGCTCCTATACACCATCATTTTGAGCTTTCAGGCTGGAAGGAAACAAAAGTAGTTATGGTATTTTATATTATTACAATTATTTTATGTGTCCTTGGTTTTTTTGCTTTGTAAATTAAAATGCCTTCTACAGGTTCAAGGGGGTATATGATGAATTCTAAAAAACCATTTGATTTTTTAATATTTATGACGGTTTTACTGCTTCTGTCATTAGGAACGATAATGGTGTTTAGCTCAGGTGCTCCCCATGCCTACCACCATATGCAGGGGGATACCTACCACTTTTTGAAAAGACAGCTGGTTTATCTTCCCATAGGACTTTTTGCAATGTTTGTGACTATGAATATTGACTATAGAAAGCTTGGGAAACTTTCACCCCTTTTATTAATTGGAAGTATAGGTCTTCTTGTTCTTGTACTTGTTCCGGGGATAGGTGCTGTATACAATGGGGCAAGAAGATGGATTAATATCGGTGGGCAGACTGTTCAGCCTTCTGAATTTGCAAAGCTTGCTGTTATACTGTTTTTCTCGCATAGCCTTTCTAAAAGAAGGGAAAAATTAAAATATTTTTTCAGAGGGCTGTTTCCATATCTTATTTTACTTGGTATATTTGCCGCTTTGTTGATGAAGCAGCCTCACCTTAGTGCTACCCTTGTAATTTGTTCAGTTGCAGCAATAATACTCTTTTGTGCAGGTGCTAAAATCAGGCATTTTGTTTTATTGGGTGTTCCTGCCGTAGCCGGTGTTTTTGCACTGGTGATAACATCCCCGTACAGATATAAAAGACTTGTTTCCTTTTTAGACCCTTGGTCGGATCCCCAAGGCGGAGGGTGGCAGGTTGTTCAATCCCTTTATGCTATAGGGTCAGGTGGTCTTTTTGGAAGAGGCCTTGGGAAGAGTCTGCAGAAATTTTTATACATCCCGGAGCCTTACAATGACTTTATTTTGGCAGTTTTAGCCGAGGAACTGGGGTTTATAGGAGTTTTTACCGTTTTACTTTTATTTTTGATATTCATTTGGAGGGGAATAAAGATTTCGATAAATGCTCCGGATGTTTTTGGATGTTTGTTGGCTGCGGGGATTACTTCATTAATAGCTGTACAGGTTATAATTAATGTGGCTGTTGTTACATCTTCTATGCCTGTAACAGGAATGCCTCTTCCCTTTTTTAGTTATGGGGGAACATCCCTTGTATTTTTACTAAGCGGGATTGGCATTTTGCTAAACATATCAAAGCATTCAAATTATGACAGGGTTTGAGGTGAAAGATTTTGAGAGTACTTATAAGCGGGGGAGGAACTGCAGGGCATATAAACCCTGCCATTTCCATTGCAAAACATATAATGAAAAAAAACAACCAGGCGGAAATTTTATTTGTGGGAACGGAAAAAGGTCTTGAAGCAAAACTGGTTCCTAGGGAAAATTTTTATTTAGAAACCATAAAGGTGAGGGGATTTAAGAGAAAACTTTCTTTAGATACCCTTGTTACGGTAAAGGAACTGTTTCAAGGACTTGTTGAAGCAAGGAAAATAATAAAGGATTATAAACCTGATATTGTCATTGGTACAGGTGGGTATGTATGTGGTCCTGTGGTATTTAATGCTGCAAAGATGAAAATCCCTACGTTAATTCATGAGCAAAATGCATTTCCAGGGGTGACAAACAGAATTTTATCAAGGTTTGTTGACAGGGTAGCAATTAGTTTTAAGGAGGCGGAAAACTACTTCAAAAAAAAAGAAAAGGTTGTATTTACAGGAAATCCTTTAAGAAGTGAAATGCTTGAAGTAGATAAAGCTGCATCCCGCCAAAAGCTTAAAATCAAAAAGGATGAATTTTTTGTAGTGATATTTGGGGGAAGCAGAGGAGCGGAAAAAATAAACCAGGAAGTATCAGAACTTATTAAAGCATATGGAAGAAAAATTGATTTTAAGCTGTTATTTGCAACAGGTGAAAGACAATATGAAAAAATATACGAAAGCCTTAAAAAGTACCTGACAGAAAATATAAATATAGTACCCTATATTTATGATATGGCAAATGTTATGGCTGCTTCAGATTTAGTTGTAGCAAGGGCAGGGGCAATGACATTAAGTGAACTTACTGCACTTAAAATTCCTTCAATACTAATCCCGTCCCCGTATGTTACGGCAAATCACCAGGAACATAATGCCAGGGCTTTAGAAGAAAAAGGGGCGGCAATTGTTATATTGGAAAAAGACCTTACGTCTGATATATTATATAAACAGATATTGAGTTTAGCTCAGGATAAAAACACCTTAAAGAAGATGTCTTCTAATGCAGGGAAGCTTGCTATAACCGATGCGGCAGATAAAATTTATACAATTGTAAGTGAGATTACCAATAAAAAATAGTATAAAAAAGCCTTAAAAAAGAACTCAGAAATGAGTTCTTTTTTAAAGCCTTAGTATAATAAAAGATATGGTAAATACTGGCTTTTTCCTCATAAATGATAAAAGTAACACTTTTGTAAACCACGCATAAAATAGTAATATACTTTATAGTTATAATATTTAAATATAATAAAGAATAACCACCCGGCAGTGGAGGTGCTTATATGAGTAAATTAGTGATAACAGGAGGTCGCAAAATAAAGGGAACATTGTCTGTTGACGGATCAAAAAATGCTGTCTTGCCTATACTTGCTGCTACAGTATTAAACGATGGAATAAGCGTTATAAAAAATTGTCCAAGATTGAGAGATGTGGAAAGAATGCTGGAGATTTTAAGGAAGATAGGTTGCAAGGTCACCTTTGAGGAAGGTGTGGTAACAGTTGATTCTTCAACTATAAACAGCACTGAAGTTCCCGAAGATCTCGCAGTAGAAATGAGGTCTTCAATTATTTTTTTAGGTCCCATTTTATCAAGGTTTAAAAAAGTGACTATTGCCTACCCAGGTGAATGGGTAGGTTTATAGGCACTTTTTACTGATGACTTTATCTATTTTGCGTATAAAGAAACAGCATGATTTTTTTTAAAATTAAATACTGTTTAGAACCCTTATAACCTGTATATTATTAATTCTTTTAATTAAAGGTATACATGATAAGCCAAGAACCAAAACTATGAAAACACTTATTGGCAGCAAAATTATAAATGGAATTTGATACATATAATTACCAATCATTACACTAAAATAGCTATGGAGAATCTTAGTAGATACAATGGACAAAATATATCCCAGCAGTAATCCTACTGTTGTAAGTATGGTTATTTCATATACTATTATATGTTTTAAACTTGAAGGCATTAAACCTATAGCTCTTAACATGGCATATTCTTTTTCTCTCAATTGTATTCTCATAAACACGGTAGTTGCACAATTAATTGCAGTAACTGAAACTGTTATAAAAAATATTAATGCAAATATAATTGGGTTTGTCTAAACCACTCATTACATTAAGCAGTGTACTTTTTCCTGATCCTGATGCTCCGGTAATAGCCACCACTTGCCCTTTATCTATTGATAAATTCATATTTTTTAATGCATCAACACTGTTACTTCCACTGCCATACTTCAAATTTACGTTTTTAAGTTTAATAATATTCATTAACTTACCCCTCTTTCTATTCTGCCAGAATATAAGGACTGTTTATAAATTCATTTACATTTCTTGTATCAAGAATTTTAGTACGTGTTCCAAAAAATTCTGTTTGATAAATTAACTTTAAAGAAATACTTTTTATAAGATCTTTGATTTCCTCTTCTTCTAAACCCCCTACATAAATATAAACATCACAAGGGATAAGTGAATTTCCAAGCCGGTTTACCGACTGAACCATAATACATGAAGCTGAATAAGAGTATAAAAACCTGTCTTTATATTTATCATCAATTTCATATACCATGGAATCAACCTGTACAATATCAAATATGCTTTTGTTTTTTGCCTTTACGTTATAAAATACTTTAACATAATCATTCTTATCATTTGATGGAAGTACTTCTGAATCTGTAAGATATTGTGTATCATTACTGGGGGAATTTTTATACTCTTCAGAATAATGATAATTTATACTATTAAACTCTATATCATCAACGACATACCAATTAGCAGAATTAAGGGAAAAGCTAACCGGTGATAAAATTGAGTATAAACCAGTATTATTAATGCTATCAAAATAAAAATACTTATTATAACAATTTTGTTTTTAAATACTTGCATATGACCCGCCCTTACAATTTAACAAAATTCTTTAGTCAAACAGGTAAATAGTAACATAATGTTTATTATAAATACATTTACCAACAATACTATAAATACATTTAATACCATACCATTTAATAACTTAAAAATCAATACTTATTTTTGTTTTTTATTCAGAATATGCAAAGTGAAAAATCATATAAAAACTTTGATAATGTATTGACAATCTACAAGTTATAGAGTAAAATATGATTAAAGTTGACATTGAGAATCGTTTTCAATAAGAAAAGAGAGAATAAAGGAGATGGAGAAATGAATACAGTAGTGCTATGCGATATTAAAGAGCCAACTAAATGTGTTATAAAAAAACTACCTGAAATCGGATTATTAAAATCAATGGGTTTTAGAGAAGGGACGGTAATAACTTCAATGACAAGACAGCCTTTTGGAGGTCCTGTAGTGGTAAGACTTGGCAAAAGAAATGTTGCCCTTTCAAGGGATATAGCAAAAAAAATTGAAGTTAAATATGTAAGCTAAGAAATATCATTTAAAATATTTAATTTTCTTTATTTTGTATTCTTGGGATTAATATATTTTAAAGAGATAAAAGCCTTTCGTATTTTTAAAATATGAAAGGATAATTTATTGCTTTAAACAGGTGAGGCGGTGAAATTATATGAGTTGTCATTCAGAAAAAAAATCAAATGCAGCTTTTGATAATGAGTTAAAAGTATTGCTTATGGGGAATCCCAATGTGGGGAAAAGTGTTATATTTTCAAAACTTACAGGAATGAATGTTATAGCATCGAACTATACAGGAACTACCGTCAGTTTTACAAAAGGTGAAATAAATATTAACGGCAGGAAAGCAACTTTAATTGACGTTCCTGGGGTTTATTCATTAAAATCCACTTCTAAAGCTGAAGAAGTGGCGGTAAGTATCCTTGAAAATGAAAATGCAGATGCAATTATCTGTGTTATAGATGCAACAAATTTAGAAAGAAATTTATACCTTGCATTAGAGTTAAAGGAGAAAAATATCCCAATGGTTTTTGCCGTTAACTTAAGTGATGTTGCTGCAAACCAGGGCATAGAAATAGATATTGAGGCTTTAGAAGAGGAACTTGCTGCCCCTGTTATCCCTACTATAGCTATAAGAAATAAGGGGCTTAGGGAGATATTAAATAAAGTATCAGAAGCTATTTACTCCAATAAAAAAACAGATGAAGAAAGAGAAAAGCTTACTGAAGATGAGCTGTGGAAAAGGTCCGAGGATATAGCTAAAAAGGTACAAAAAATAAGAGAGTCTGACCCTACTTTTTTAGAAAAAATGGGAGATCTTATGCTAAAGCCTTTTCCGGGAATACCCATTGCATTTTTGGTTATAGCACTAATGTTAGGTGTAGTAGTTGGAGGGGGAAAAGCCTTAAGAGGCGGGATACTTCTTCCAATTATAAATAATTTATATGCCCCCTTTGTGAAATCTTTAGTTTCAAAATTTGTCTCTGAAGGAATATTGTACAATATTCTGGTAGGTGAATTCGGGGTATTGATAAAAGGTATAGAGTGGCCGTTTGCCCTTGTACTTCCTTACGTATTTTTGTTTTATGTTGCCCTTTCTTTCTTAGAGGACAGCGGCTACTTGCCAAGGTTAGGGGTACTCGTGGATGGTATTTTAAAAAGAATAGGGCTAAATGGTGGAAATATCATCCCGATAATTATAGGATATGGATGTGCAGTGCCGGCTATTTTAGGGAGCAGGGCTGCAACAACTAAAAAAGAAAGAATCATAATAGCTTCTATTGTTTCCCTTTCAGTCCCATGTGTTGCACAGACAGGTGCATTTATATCTCTTTTAGGTGAGCAGTCTGTTTTGGCTTTAATAGCTGTGTATTTAATTTCATTCTTTGCCATGTTTGTAAGCGGGGTTATTGCTAAAAAACTAATTCCGGGAAAATCCGACCCTATACTTTTGGAAATACCAAACCTTTTAATGCCGGATATTAAGGCACTGTTAAAGAAAATATCCATCAGGACAAAACATTTTATGATTGAAGCTGAAATACCTATGGTGATAGCAATAGCTTTTGCGGCTTTGGTAGTTGAAACAGGTGTTTTAAATGCAGCAGCAGGTTTCATTGAACCATTTGTGGGAGGATGGCTGGGTTTACCAAAGGAAGCTACTTTAGGACTGATTTTGGGAGTTTTAAGAAGGGAATTTGCAGTTTTGCCATTACTTGAACTAAATCTTTCTACCATACAGCTTTTGGTAGCATCAGTTGTAGCGCTTTTTTACCTCCCGTGTCTGTCTGTTTTTGCTGTATTAATAAAGGAGTTTGGTGTTAAAACCGCCCTTATAATAAGCAGTTTTACATTTGTTACAGCCCTTGTTGTTGGCGGATTGATTAATCAGATTTCAAATATAATAAGTTTATTATTGTAAGTTTGTTATTATGAATTTACGGAGTGGAGTAGAAAATGAAATTAATACCCTTTATGACTAAAGAACTGGAAAAGATATTTTCAAAAAGCACTGTATTAATGAAATTATACAGCGCTTATTATAAAAAAATTGTAAAAAAAGAAGTGGAGCTGGCAGGGATTGATAACAATGATTCAGTACTTTTTATAGGTGGGGGGTCAATTCCGTGTACAGCCTTGCAAATGGCTTCTATGACAGGGGCAAGGGTGATGATAATTGATGTGGATCCTGTTGCAGTTGAGGGGGCAAATAAAATTATTTCAAAACTTAATCTTTCCCATCGTGTTAAAGCCCGGCTGATATCCGGACAGAAAATAAATGCCGGTGATTTTTCGGTAATTCATATTGCCCGTCAGGCAATGCCCCATGATGAGATAATGGAAAACATTACAAACAAACTTTCAGATGATACCAGGATACTTTTAAGAAGCAATTTGTTTTGCTTTGAAAAGCTGAGAAAAATCCATGTTGATAACTGTAAATATATATATATACAGCAAATTAAACAGGGATTCTTGGGATTAAAATCTACTTTTATGTTTACCATTAAGAAAGACAGGAGAAGTGAAAGTGAAAGTAAAAAGGTTAATTCTTATACTGATAGCTTTAATCCTGATTTTGCCGGTACTCTGGTCAGCTGATTATAAACTTATGTTTGATAATATTACCAAAATAAGCTTAAGAGCACTGAGTGTTATTTGCTTTCTTCAGCTTTTCACAATACTTTTAATTAATTTACAGTGGATACACTTAGCTAAAGCGTCAGGATTAAAAATCAAATTTAAAGATATTTTCCATGTAAATATGTACGGTACCATAGCAGAATCAATAACCCCGTCTGTTAAAGCAGGCGGGGAGTTTTTAAAAGCGTACATTTTAAAGGATAAATTTAATGTACCTTATAGCAAAGGCTCTGCTTTAATTGTTTTACAAAAAACAATAAGTATGATTGTTTTTCTGTTTATGAACATTTTGGCAACTATTTTATTTTTATATTATGTAAGCCATAAAGAGAACCATTTTAAAATATTAATTTTATCCTTGCTTTTTCTTTTTCTATTGATTTTTTTGTTGGTATTTTCAATAATAAATCCAAAGATAATGGTTGGTATAGCTTCTAAAATACCTTTTATAAGAAAAAAACATATTAATAAGCTGGATGGCGGACTTACAACTTTTAAAAATACAATAAAAAAGGCTTTTAAGCAAAAGAGGGTTCTTTTTTATCAATTGGTACTGTCATTAATTATATGGAACTTGTTTCCTTTAAAAGCTTATCTGGTTTGTGTTTATTTATCAATTGATATAAGCTATATTCCCATTTTGGCCATAACTTATTTAACATACATGATAGGGATGGTACCCCTTTTGCCGGGAGGACTTGGAAGCTTTGAAGCATCTGCGGTTTTGTTTTTATCTTCTATGGGTGTTGCAGCTTATGAATCTTTGGCTTTTGCCCTTATTTTCAGGTTTGTAACTTTCTGGTTTGTATTTTTAGCAAGCGGTATTTATGTACTGCTGTACAAAATATCAGGTGCATTATCCCGTTGAATTTTTTCTTTACAGGTTGAGAAGAAATTGTTATTATTATTTGTAAAAGGGTTAGAATCTATATAAAACATATTTATTTTAGCTTGTTTTTAATAAACTAATTAAAGGAGAAAGCAAAATATGAGTCACATTCACATATCAGACGGAGTAATCTCTGCCTTTTGGGGATTGGGAGGTTACTTAATTGTTGGACTTATTATATTTCTTATTTTACGAAAAGTTGAGAAAACAGATTTAAAGAAAAAAATTCCTATGACAGGAGTGGTTGCAGCTTTAATGATTGTAGGAATGTCGGTACCCCTTGGTCCTCTGCCCGTTCATTTGAGCTTAGCTGTTTTGTCGGCTATTATAGCAGGACCGGCACTTGGGTTTATTGCAATATTTGTAGTAAACTTTTTACTTGCTTTTTTTGGGCATGGAGGTATGACAATTGTTGGTCTTAATACAATTATAATAGGTGCTGAAGCTTTTGTGGGAAGTATGCTGTTTAGACTTTTGTCCAAAAAATTGACTCCTTTTAAAAGTGCAAGTATTGCCACTGCAATTGGAGTAATTGTATCTATGACCATGATGATTGGCCTTATAGGCATTACTACCGGAGGGTATGAGGTTTTTTTACATAAGTTTTTAGATCACCATCATGAAGTGGGACACTCTAATGAAGGGGTGCACCAAAATGAGGACGGCCACTTGCAGCAGCAACATGGCGGAGAGTATAATGAAGAGGGGCATGATGTAAAAGATGTGAAATTTTTGTTTCTTTCAGGATGGACTGCTATTGTAATAATTTTATTATTGGGAATTTTTACAGAATCAATGGGAACAGGATTAATAGTAAAATTCTTTAATAAGATAAGACCTGATATAACAGGTGAATCAAATACGGCAGTGACTGATAAATAATTATATATAAAAAGGGTTGTTTAAGATAAATAAACTTACAGAGGTATTTTAAAATGCATCATTTAGCAGAAATAGACAATATATCAATTACAGGAAATAGTGTGATTCATAATTTAAAAGCTGTCAGCAAAATGATTTTTGCTCTTTTTATTTTAATATCTATTGTGGTTTCTGACAGCATAGTCCACATAGGGGGGATTATGCTTATTCTTATTGGAATATTGGTATTTTCAAGAATACCTCTTAAAACTGTGGGGGTTTTAGTATTATATCCGGCTTTTTTCAGTCTGGTTTTTGCATTGATAATGATGCAGCAGTCCTTTGAGCATGGTCTGATTGTAATATTTAAGGCAGTGGGGGCGGCACTTAATATGATATTGCTTATAACAACCACATCTTATGTGGATATATTTAGGGTTTTATCTCTTTTTCTACCCAAACTTTTAGTGGATATATTTCTTTTTACATACAGAGCCTTGTTTATATTTATTGATCAAATAGAGAATTTAATTAAAAGTATGAGACTTAGAGGCGGCTACAGGGCTTTTAATATTTTTGCGAATTTAAAAAATGTAGCAGGTGCTATAGGTGTTATGGTTATACATTCAATAGATATGAGCAACCGCATGTATCAGATTTTTTCCTTAAGGGGATACAGCGGCGGGATTATAAACTGGCATGAAGATAAAAAATTCAAACTTTTAGATTTTTTGTATGTACTAATATCTATAATTATTCTAGCGGGAGTGATTGTTTTTTGAATCCTATTGTAAAGGTAAATTGTTTAAAACACTTTTATCCGGATAAAACGGAAGTTCATCTATGCGGCTTGGAGTTTTTGGTAAACCCGGGGGAGAGAGTGGTTATATTAGGTCCTAACGGGGCAGGGAAAACTACTCTTATTTCTCATATTCTTGGCTTACTAAAGGCGGTGGACGGGGAAGTTGAAGTTTTAGGAATGGATCCTTATAAAAATTTTGAGAAGGTTAGAAAGTACATAGGTGTGGTGTTTCAAAATGTGGATGAGCAGATTATAGGGCCTACGGTATATGATGATATAGCTTTTACAATGAGAAATGACAAGGTGGATAAAAATGAAATTGATAAAAGAGTAAGGGAGATAGCTGCTTTATTAAAAATAGAAGATATCTTAAATAAAATTCCCCATTATTTAAGCGGCGGGCAGAAGAAAAAAGTGGCACTGGCAGGTGCCATTGCAAACAAACCTAAAATACTGGTAATGGATGAGCCTTTTAATTCTTTGGATGTTAGTTCAAAAAGTGATATTCTGTTCCTTTTAAACAAAATAAATAAGGAGTTTGGAATAACACTTATTATAACCACCCATGATTTAGATATTGTACCGGAAATAGCAGATAAAATTTACTTAATAAGTGACGGCAAAATAATAAGCGGGGAGGGACCAAGGGAGCTTTTTAGCAATGTTGGAATTTTTGAAGATGTTGGACTTGAGCCCCCTATTTTGTCAAAACTTTTTCACAGCTTAAGAGAAGAAGGGATAAATGTGAAAATACCTGTAAACATAAAAGAGGCAAAGGAACAATTGCTAAGTGTTATAAATTATAAAAAGGTATAGATTATAAAAAGCAATAGCGGTTTTGGTGTCATTATATCAAGGTAAAAAAAGGTAATGAAAGGATAAAAAAAAGACCGTGGCATTCCAAAAAAAATGAGAGGGGAGAATGCACGGTTTTGGGGAGTAATTAGGGGAGTAAATATGTAAATATTAAATTGTTTTTTCATTGTCAGTATACATATCGATAAAAATAAAAAAAAACTTTAGTCTTTTTTAAAAAAATTTTTAAATAATAAAAACTTTTGTTTTGTTATTTGTTACTCATTCAACATAAACTGTAATTGGAACAAATTTAATGAATAATAATGTTTATTACATATTTTTAATGTGAGGTGAAAAAAATGGGATGTCTGGGTAATATTATATGGCTTATATTTGGAGGTTTGGTAGCGGCATTAGTGTGGATGCTGGCAGGGCTGATTATGTGTATAACAATTATTGGTATTCCTTTTGGAATTCAATGCTTTAAAATTGCTTCCTTTGTGCTATGGCCCTTTGGAAAAGAAATAGAAGCCGGTAATTTTGGAATAGGCGGGCTTTTTTTGAACATTATTTGGATAATTTTTTTTGGCTGGGAAATTACATTAATACATCTTCTTATTGGTATAGTATTATGCGTTACAATTATAGGAATACCTTTTGGGATTCAGCATTTTAAACTTGCTAAACTGGGATTTATACCATTTGGTGCTAATATTAAGTGATATATAAAAGTATTCTTATAAATCACATAATCCAGGCATATGCATATTTTATAGTATACTTAATGTTTTTTGGAGGGGTTTATTATGGCAAAAGGCAAAATAAGGCGTATGTTTCCTGGAGGCAATACATCCTATGGTTTTTTTAGCTATTATGACTACATACTACCTCAAGACGAGGCGGAAAGGATATTTTGTATTAAAGGCGGACCAGGAGTTGGAAAATCAACTTTTATGAAAAAAATAGGGGAACAGTTTCTCGATATGGGATATGACGTGGAGTTTATGCACTGTTCAAGTGACAGTGACAGTATAGACGGGGTTGTTATACCTGCAAAAAAAACGGCGCTTTTAGATGGTACAGCGCCACATGTAGTGGATCCTAAAAATCCCGGAGTAGTGGATGAAATTATTCATTTAGGTGACTTTTGGGATGAAGATGGAATAAGGAAAAATAAAGACAAAATAATAAAAGGCAACATGGAAGTTAAAGAAAATTTTAAAAGGGCATACAGGTATATAAAAGCTGCATATTTAATTTATGATGACAGCAGTGAAATGGTAAGAAAATATACTGATATTTCTAAAATCAATAAGATAAGTCAGGAATTTATAAACATTATATTTAATGACATAGAAATATCAGATAGGGTGGGGAGAGAAAGAAAACTTTTTGCAAGCGCTATCACTCCAAAGGGACTTGTGAATTATCTTTCTACAGTATTAGATACAGATAAAATTTATTGTGTCAGCGGAAAGCCAGGTACAGGGACGGAGGTATTCCTTGAAAAAATAAAAACAGCCGCAACAGAAAGAGGATTTGATGTAGAATCTTTTTACTGCGCACTGGATCCTTTTAAACTTGAACATTTAATAATAAGGGAGCTAAATATTTCATTTACAACATCAAATGAATACCATTTTGCAGATGTTGAATTTGAAGAATGTATTGATTTTGATGAATTTACTAATAAGTCTTTCATAAATGAACTGGTACTTGAAGAAAACAAGCAGAATTTTGGTTTTTTGTTGGGGACAGGAATTAAAAATATTGTAAGGGCAAAAAGCATACATGATGATATAGAAGCTTATTATGCACCAAATATGGATTTTGAAGCTGTTAAACTGTGTATGGAATCCACCATGGCAAAAATTACATAAAACTAAAAGGGCAGTTTAACATAATTATAGGCAGGGTTCAATTTATTCCCTGCCTGTACTTTAGTTTTAAAATTAAATGATTTTTTTTAGTACTGCGTTGTGGGCTTTTATCTCAAAACCGTCATTTAGAACCTGGAGGGATACAAAATCTTTATATTTTTGTTTTAGTGCAGTACTTATTAAATGGTCGGTAAGTGAAGGGTTTTTAGGTAGCAGACTTCCATGGGAATATGAGCAGTATACATTTTTATAAACTGCCCCTTCAAAGCCGTCTTCACCATTGTTGCCATGTCCTTTTATGACTTTTCCCAAAGGCTTTACATTTTCGCCAAGATAGGTTTTTCCTGAATGGTTTTCAAAACCGGCTATTTTTCCATCATAGATTTCATTTATCAAAAAATCACATTGAAAAACATAGTTTCCCACCAGCCTTTCTTCCCCTTCTATTGTCCAAAAATCCAATGCCCCTAATAGTTCTGTTTCTCTTTTGTCCTGTGTAACAATATATTTCCCCAAAAACTGGTACCCCCCGCAAATTGCCAGGAATACTTTATCATTATTTATTGCGTTTTTAATTTCATTTCCCTTTTCCTTTATTAAATCATCCAATACAATTTTTTGCTCATAATTTTCCCCGCCGCCTAAAAATATTATGTCATATTCACAAGACTCAAATGCATCACCTAAGGATACATTTGAGATATTTACCTGTATCCCCCTCCAAATACAGCGCTTTTCTAAAGCTATTACATTCCCGCGGTCGCCATAATGATTTAAAATATCAGGGTAAAGGTGACAGATATTTAAATTATACATGTTACTTCCAAAACTCCTTTAATTTAAATTTTTTCTTTAAAAAACCCCTTATATCCAATAATGCAGTATAAGTGGGGAGTATGTAAAAACTATTTCCCTTTTCTGTATTTGAAAGCCCCTTATTAATAAGCTCTTCATAGTCTTTTATAATTTCTATTTTATCACTGTAAATTCCTGCATATTTTAATCTCAGCGCCATGTCTTCAGCCCTGCTTCCGGAAGCATAAAAGCATGAAATATCATCCTGAATCTTTGAAAACTCTTCAAAATCCACATCCCAAAGCCAGGAAACATCTATCCCGTCCCCCGGTTTGTCATTTACTAAAAAGGCTATCTGGTTCTTTTTTGGCTCAGCTAAAAGAAAATTAATTACCTGGTTAAATCCTGCAGGATTTTTTACAAGAATTAATTTTATAGCTTTACCGTCAGTTTTAATTGTTTCCATCCTGCCAAAAGTACTTTCAAAGCTTTTAAGGGAATTTATAATGCTTTCAGGTGTAACCTCCAGGATATGTGCTAAGGAGATTGCTGCAAGGGCGTTGTATACATTATAAAGACCAGGCAGGTTAATTTTGGTCTTGTAATTTTCTTCACCTATTGAAAACTCCATTTCTGTGTATGAACTGTTTAATTCATCAATTTTTAAACAGGTTACATGGGAAGAGGGACGGCTGTAGCCGCAGGAGGTACATGTAAATGTACCTAAATGCCCATAGATCCTGTTTTTGTACTCATATTTACCCATACAATAAATACAAAAAACCACATCAGAAGTTAAAGGATTATCTATGCCTTCATATGCATTTTCATCAAACCCGTAGTAAAATATTTCACCCTTATGCTTTTGAGCCAATGAAACACAAAGAGGGTCATCGGCGTTTAAAATAAGCTTTGCCTCCGGTGATTTTTCTATCCCTGATTTTACATTATTTAAAATTGTATCTAGCTTGCCAAAGCGGTCTAACTGGTCTTTAAAAAAGTTTGTCACCACTAAAATATCCGGTTTTATGTCATTGGTTATTACATTAAAGGCTGCTTCATCAACTTCAATTAGTGCAGTTTTGCATTTACTTTTTCCTTTTAAATTTACAGAGTCAATTAATGTGGTTATTATCCCGCTTACAAGGTTTGCACCTGATTTATTTGTAATATGGTCTATTTTATTTTTATCCATTATTTTACTAATAATGCCTGTTGTAGTGGTTTTTCCATTTGTTCCTGTAACCATTATTATTTTAAGGTATTTTGAAATATGTTTAATTATGCCCGGATAAATTTTTTGAGCAACTTTACCAGGTAAAGTAGTACCACCCCGGTTTAAAATCCGCAGTGAAAAAATTAATAATTTGGTAACCGCTATAGCAAAAGTAAGTCTAAGATTCATTTACATCCCTGCTTTTAGTAAAATTTTTATCTTTAAAGATTATAACACAAACATTTTAATTGTGAACAAGTATTTTTATAGGGAAGTATTTCCCTATAAAAATATTTGATACCTATTTTGTGAAGTGATAAAATATAAAAATAGATATTGAGTGTTTGTGCCGGTAAACTTACCTATACAGGTGGGTGCGAAATAGGTCCAAGGCCTATAGACATGCATATTAAAGCTTTAAGACAAATGGGAGTTAAAGTGCATGATGCGCATCATGGTTTTTTGTACTGTGAAGCTGATAAACTCAGAGGCTGTGATATACAATTAGATTTCCCCAGTGTGGGGGCTACAGAAAACATAATGTTAGCAGCTGTATTTTCAGAAGGTGAGACGGTGATACGTCAGGCAGCAAAGGAACCTGAAATAGTTGACCTTCAAAACTTTTTAATTAAAATGGGAGTTAAAGTTTCAGGAGCAGGAACAAGTGTAATAAGAATTACCGGAAGTAAAAAGAAACTTAATAATGTGGAGCACAGTGTGATACCTGACAGGATTGTAGCAGGTACATATTTGGTAGCAGCGGGAATTACAGGAGGGGATTTAACTTTAAAAAACATTGTGGCAGAGCATATATCTTCTATTGTATCCTACTTAAGGGAAGCAGGCTGTTGCATTGATTTAAAAAGAGATTCATTACATATTTATGGACCAGCAAGACCTAGGTCCATAGATGTGATAAGAACCCTGCCCTATCCGGGTTTTCCTACAGATATGCAGTCCCAGTTTGTATCCCTTTTATCAATTGCAAAAGGAACCAGCATTGTTGTGGAAACTATTTTTGACAACAGATACAAACATGTGGAAGAACTTCTTAGAATGGGAGCGGATATAAAATTAGAAGGTCGGCTTGCGGTGATAAAAGGAGTGGAAAAACTTACCGGGGCAAATGTGTGTGCCAGGGACCTGAGGGGAGGAGCTGCACTGGTTTTAGCCGGTCTTGCAGCTGAAGGGACAACGGTGATAAGTGGTATAAAACACATAGACAGAGGCTATGAAGATATAGAACTGAAGCTTTCTAATGCAGGTGCTTTGATAGAAAGAAAAGATTGAGGGAATACAAATGAAAAGAGAAGAGATTTACACCAAAAAAAAGAAACAAAAGAATAGAAGAATTATTAAAAGACTTTTTATCATTATACTTCTGGCTGCATTGTTGGTTGGTGTTGCCCTGTCGCCACTATTTTATATAAATAGCATTGAAGTTTATGGCAATAAGCATTATAATAGCATTGAAGTAATTAATGCATCAAATGTAGTATATGGGGCCAATTGGTTCAGAGAGCTGGTGAAAACCTCTGATATCAAAGGTTTGTTTACATTCAGGTCAACAAAATCAGAGGAAAGCATATTGGACAGATGTTCCTATGTAAAGGATGTTGCAGTACGTATGTTTTATCCAGGCAGGGTAAAGATAACAATTACAGAGAGGGAGCCGGCTGCTGTCGTACCCTATATTAACACAAGTCTTGTAATTGATAATGAAGGATTTGTTGTCGATGCAGGAGATGAAAAACATTGGGAAAACCTACCCATTATCGAAGGCTTGGATGTAAATGGATATAGCTTGGGTAAAATGATTAGTGCAGATAATATAAAAGGTATAGATGCTTTTAATAAAATTTTTGATGTAATAAATTTTACACAAAGAAAAAGCAGTGGCGAAAGTTTTACCAATAAATTAGATGAATATATATGTGAAGTTGATGTTTCGGATCTAGATAATGTATTAATTCTTCTTGACTGGAGGGTAAAAGTTAATTTAGGAGCATATAATCAATTGGATGAATATAAAATTATGCTTTTAAAGGAAATATTTTTTAATAATATTGACGAAAATGAAAAGGGATATTTGGACTTGACAACAGGAGAAAACCCTACTTTTATACCTGAATAAGTTAAGGTGAAAAATAAAAAAATACAATAGAAAAGGGGAAAAATAATGATTCCGCTACTAGGTTTAATAATTGGAATTATATTGGGGATTTTTATTCCTTTTGATATTCCTCCCCAGTATTCAAGCTATGTGGCTATAGCTATACTTGCTGCATTAGACTCGGTTTTTGGAGGGGTTTATTCAAGCCTTAGAGGGACATTTAAAATGAAAATATTTCTTTCGGGTTTTTTTGGAAATGCTTTGCTTGCAGCAGGCTTAGCTTATATTGGGGATAAATTAGGCATACAATTATATTTGGCAGCAGTTTTTGCTTTTGGAAACAGATTGTTTTTGAATTTTGCGGGAATCCGTAGATTTCTATTGAACAAAGACAGAAAAAAAGATAATATAGAAAGTGGTAGTGTTTAAAGATTTTTTATGGAATATAAATTTTCTTTCAATTATATTTGAATATAGATGAAATAGTTTAGGAGGCCTACATAAAGTGTATGATATAATATGTGCTATTGATATCGGCACATCAAAGGTATGTGCTGTAGTGGCTAAAGTGGATAAGTTTGGAAATATTGAAGTTTTAGCTAAATCAATGAAACCTTCCAACTGTGTAAAAAAAGGTGTTATTGTTGATATTGATGAAGCCTCTAGTGTCATAAGAAGCTGTATAGCAGAAATTAAAGCAATTAAAAATATTGAAATAAACTCCGCCTATGTAAATATAATGGGAAATCAAGTTAGCATAATCCCAAACAAAGCCTCAATTGAAACTTCAAGTGCAGGACATGAAATTAGTAAAAGAGACATTTTGAGAGTTTTGTCCGCCGTGGAAAGAGTGGAGCTTTCTAAGGACCGTCAGATTATAGATGTTGTTCCTATACAATACATTGTTGACGGCTGCGATGAAATTGTTGATCCGCTGGGGATGACAGGGCTAAGCCTTGAAGTTGAAGCTGACATTATAGCTGGAAAAATCACCTCTGTTCAAAATATAGTAAAAAGTATGCAAAAAGCCAATGTGGAAGTGGACGGCATTATTGTTGAGGCTTTGGCTATAAGTGAGTTATCCTTAACTTCTCAGGAAAAGGAGATGGGGGTTGTTTTAATTGATGTGGGTGGAAGCATAACAAATATTTCAGTATTTAAAAATGAAAAGGTGGTTTTTAATGATTCCATTCCTGTGGGGGGAGCCCACATAACAAATGATATATCAATAGGGCTTCGGATATCTTTGGATGAAGCTGAAAAGCTAAAGAGGGAATACGAACTTGCCCTTACTTCATTGATTAAAAATGATTATGAAATTACTGTAAATGACATAAATGACAATAAAAAAAGAGAAATAAAAGTATCCCAGGTTATTGAAATAATTGAAGCAAGGGTTCATGAAATTTTTTACTTATGCAAAGAACTACTGGATAAAAATGGCATATTAAATGGTTTTGATGGAACTGTTGTTTTAGCAGGCGGGGGAATTTCATATGTTGACGGCAATATGCAGCTGGCATATGAAGTTTTTGGTTTCCCTGTAAAAGTGGCAACTCATAAAGTGTCCGGCATTTCAAAACCTGAATATCTCACTTGTGCAGGTACAATAAAATATGCAGCTAAGAGAATGAAACTTAGCAAAAAAGAAAGTGAGAATAAAAACAAACTGCCAGAAGAGCCAAAAGAAAAGTTTAAAATTTTAAAAAAGATATACAAATTTTTTACTGGATTATTTTAGCGTTGACACTGTTTTTTTCAATATACTTATTATTGTTTTTAGATTATAATAAATATTATTGATAATGTTGTAATGTTAAAGAAAAATAAGACGATATAGTTTAAAAGTTTGGCAGGTTTGTTTTTTAAATAAGCCTTAATGTAATAAAAGTGTAAAAAAGTGCATCGAAAATTAAAATACAACCTTGCGTAACACTAAATAATAATATATTATTTAATTTGGGAGAATATATGCAAATGGCATTATATGCAAAAAACAGCTTGGAAAATAATAACTTGAGATTTTGTATAAAACAGTTGTATAAAACAGCATGGATGGGTAGTGCAATTACAAATGAGAAGAAGGGGGACTAAAGTTGCTGGAATTTGATGTTGATATGGAACAATTTGCGCAAATCAGGGTTATAGGCGTAGGTGGCGGTGGTAACAACGCTGTTAACAGAATGATTACAGCTGGGCTTCGTGGAGTTGAATTTATATCTATAAATACTGATAAACAAGCTTTGTTTTTATCTAAGGCAAATACCAAAATTCAAATTGGAGAAAAGCTTACAAAAGGCCTTGGGGCAGGAGCTAATCCTGAGATTGGTGAAAAGGCTGCTAATGAAAGCAGGGACGAGATTGCGCAGGCAGTAAAAGGTGCAGACATGGTTTTTGTGACAGCAGGTATGGGTGGGGGAACCGGAACGGGAGCGGCTCCGGTGGTAGCACAAATTGCAAAGGAAATGGGAATTCTTACTGTAGGAGTGGTAACTAAGCCTTTTATGTTTGAAGGCAGAAAGAGAATGCAGCAGGCAGAAAGAGGGGTTGAAGCTTTAAAAAGTACAGTTGATACATTAGTTACAATACCCAATGACAGACTTTTGCAAATTGCCGAGAAGAAAACTTCCATTGTAGAAGCATTTAAAATTGCAGACGATGTATTAAGACAAGGTGTGCAGGGTATATCTGACTTAATTGCCGTACCGGGATTGGTAAACTTAGACTTTGCAGACGTTAAGACTATTATGTTGGATACAGGACTTGCCCATATGGGTATAGGCAGGGCATCAGGGGACAACAGGGCAGAAGAGGCTGCAAAGCAGGCTATTCAAAGTCCTCTTTTAGAAACTTCCATTGAAGGGGCAAGGGGCGTTCTCTTAAATATTACAGGAGGACCTGATTTAGGTCTCTTTGAAGTTAATACTGCTGCTGAATTGGTGCAAAAATCTGCAGACCCGGATGCAAATATCATTTTTGGTGCTGTTATTGATGAAAACTTACAAGATGAGATATTGATTACTGTAATTGCAACGGGATTTGAAAAGTCACCTGTGCTGAAAAAACCTGAAAGTCCTGCATTAGCTAAAGAAGAAAAGTTATATACCGGCATTAACAGGGAAGAGCCGGTGGCAAGCCAGGTGGAAACAGATGAATTAGAAATTCCTACATTCTTAAGGAGAAACAGATTTAAATAACAGCAAAGGGAATAAAATTTAGAAGTTTCAAAACACCTACAAAAAATTAAATTAAAAGTAAGTATTTTAAAAATTATTAAAAAGGCACATGAAAATACATGGGTATTTTACGTGTGCCTTTTTATTTTATATTATTAAAACACATCCACACTTTTTTTAGCACAATCTCATCGAAATTTTTGTATATATTTAGTTTTTTTTCTACAGCTTCCTTTGACAAAATAAATATCATTTTAAATGTATAATTAATAATAAATAAACATGCTTTTGCATATAACTTATTAGGGTACCGTCTTTATATACATAAATTTGTATGTTTATATTTAATGTCTACATTTATATATAGATAAACCTTTTAAAATGAGTTTATATATTTTTCTATAAGGAGGGTTAAAATGGAAATATACATCGATATATTGATACTGCAAAATGTTGTTATGAACTATTTAATATTGTTCATGACTTCTAAGCTGTCTAAAACTAGAATATCCAATTTACGCTTATTGTTAGGTTCTCTGGTGGGAGCATCTTATGTTGTGTTTTTGCTTTTATTTCCGGAGATGAAAATATATTATACTACAGTAGCAAAAATACTTCTTTCTTTATTTATTGTTGCTGTTACTTTTTATCCTCCTGAATTTAAAAGTTTTATGAGAATATTAGCTATATTTTACATATCGACTTTTATTTTTGCCGGCGCTGCCTTTGCATTTTTGTACTTTAATAATACAGGCGGGCTGATTCAAAACGGCATATTTTATATTTTTGCTGATTCAAAATGGTCTATGATGTTTTTTTCATCGGTAACAGTTTGTATAATTGTAAAAATATTTTGGGATTTGATACAGGAAAGATTCATAAAAGACAATTTGTGTATACCATTAAAAATTGTATTCGAAAATGGCATCATTGATTTACATGCACTGGTGGATACAGGAAATTCCCTTCATGACCCGTTGACAAATGCTCCTGTTGTGGTAGTTGAGTTTAATGCAATAAAGGATATATTGCCGAAAGATATTCAAAACATATTTGAAGAGTCAAAAGAAGAGGATTTGGTACGTGCTACAGAAATAATTTCAGATTCAAAATGGTTTTCCCGGTTCAGGCTTATACCTTTTACATCTCTTGGAAAAGAAAACGGAATGCTTATAGGCTTTAAACCTGACTATATTGAAATAGGGGAGAATACTGACAAAAAGGGGGTATCCGATGTTATTATAGGCATTTACAACAGGACTTTGTCAAAAAACAATAACTACAATGCACTTTTAAGCCCGGAACTGGTTTAAAACCATATTTAACTAATATTTACACTAAATTATGAAGGGAGAAGCTTAATAATGAATATTTTAAAAAAATTAAAACTTTTTGCAATGATAAAATATATAAATTTTCTAAAAAGGTTTAAATTATACAAAAAACCACCTATTTACTATATAGGAGGAAGTGAAGCCCTTCCGCCACCTCTTAGCAATGATGAAGAAAGTTATCTTTTAAATAAACTTGAAAAAAGGGACTATGGTGTTAAATCCATTTTAATAGAAAGAAATTTAAGACTGGTTGTGTATATAGCCAGAAAATTTGAAAATACAGGTGTAGGGGTAGAAGATTTAATTTCCATTGGAACTATTGGCTTAATAAAAGCTATAAACACCTTTAATCCCTCTAAAAATATAAAATTGGCCACATATGCATCCCGCTGTATTGAAAATGAAATACTAATGTATTTAAGAAAAAATAATAGAATGAAGACAGAAGTATCAATAGATGAGCCTTTAAATATTGACTGGGATGGTAATGAATTGCTTTTATCAGACATTTTAGGTACTGAGAATGATTTAATTCACAGAACCATTGAAGATGAAGTTGACAAAGAATTATTAGAAATTGCAATGAAAAAGCTATCCATGAGAGAAAAGAAAATAGTGGAACTCAGGTTTGGACTTAATAACGGCGGTGTGGAAAAAACCCAAAAAGAAGTGGCTGATATGCTTGGAATATCCCAGTCATACATATCAAGGCTGGAAAAAAAGATTATAAGCAGGTTGAGAAAGGAGATAAGCAGGATGATTTAATCCTTAAAATACCATATTTTTTTAAATGTAGTAATTGCAATTGGTACAAGGTTTGTCAAGGTGTTTAGATGAAATTTTATGCCTTTTTTTACAGTATAAAAACAGCCTCTGTGGTAATAATGATACTGACTTAAATATATTGCCGGGAGGTTATTTATGCTAATCAATAAAGTTGAAATATGCGGAGTAAATACATCTAAACTGCCAGTATTGTCAAATGATGAAAAAAAGGTTCTCTTTGAAAGGATGCATAAAGGAGATGCCACGGCAAGAGAGGAATTTATCCGGGGAAATTTAAGGCTTGTACTAAGTGTTATTCAAAGATTTAACAATAGAGGGGAGTATGTTGACGACCTTTTTCAGGTAGGATGCATAGGTTTAATAAAAGCTATAGATAATTTTGATGTTTCCCAGAATGTGAAGTTTTCCACATATGCTGTTCCTATGATAATAGGAGAAATAAGAAGGTATTTGAGGGACAACAATTCAATCCGGGTAAGCAGATCCCTAAGGGATATTGCGTACAAGGCGCTGCAGGCAAAGGAAAGGCTTACAAACAAAAACTCAAAAGAGCCTACAATAGAAGAAATTGCAAAAGAACTTGGAATACCAAAAGAAGATATTGTATTTGCCCTTGATGCCATACAAGACCCTATTTCACTGTTTGAATCGGTGTACCATGACGGCGGGGACGCCATATACGTTATGGACCAGGTTAAGGATGAAAAAAACCACGATGAAAACTGGCTTGAAGGAATTGCATTAAATGAAGCAATGCGGAAGTTAAATGACAGGGAAAAGCTTATATTAAATTTAAGGTTTTTTGACGGAAGAACCCAGATGGAAGTGGCTGAGGAAATAGGAATTTCCCAGGCCCAGGTTTCACGTTTAGAAAAGACTGCACTAATGCATATGAGAAAATATATATAACCGGTATTTTTTTAAGTGTAAAAGGGGTCAGTTTGTATTTGTGAGGTGCTTTATTATGAACAGGACATCGGATTTCAGGCAAAAGGAAGTTATAAATATCAGTGATGGCAAAAGACTTGGTTTTGTATGTGATGTGGAAATTGATTTAAAGAGCGGGAGGTTAGAGTCAATTGTAATCCCAGGTGGCAACAGGCTGTTCGGGATTTTAGGAAAAGACAGTGAGTACATTATACCTTGGGAAAGGATAAAAAAAATAGGAGAAGATATAATTTTGGTGGAAATAGATGAAAGGCTCATTTAAATCCCTTTATTGCGGATTTGTAAAGTATATAGTATAATAGGCTTTGAAGTTGTACTTTACGTTTTTTTAAAACTGTATTTTGGAGGATTGCTATGAAATGCCCGTATTGTGGATTTGATGAAGACAAAGTAATTGATTCAAGGCCTACCGAAGAAAACACTGCCATAAGGAGAAGGAGGGAATGTCTGGGCTGTCAAAAAAGGTTTACCACCTATGAAAAAGTAGAAAGCCTGCCTCTTATGGTTATTAAAAAGGATAAAACAAGACAGGTTTTCAATAGGGATAAGATTATGACAGGGCTTTTGAGGGCCTGCGAAAAAAGGCCTGTGTCCGTTAATGATTTGGAGAAATTAGTGGACAGTATAGAAAGCCAATTTTATAATTCTCTTCAAAGAGAAGTTACTTCAAAAGATATTGGGGAAATGGTAATGGCAAAACTTAAAAAACTTGATGAAGTAGCTTATGTAAGATTCGCTTCTGTTTACAGGCAATTCAAAGATATAAATACATTTATGGAAGAACTGAATAAATTGCTAAATGAGAAGTAGCAAAATAAGTCAAATCTATTTTTTTACTGACAAGCCCTCTTTGATATGGTATAATAATCATGTAAAAAAATATTATAACGAGGTGCATAACTATGAAAAAAATTGCGTTAGGTTTAGTTGCAGGCGTAGTTTTAAGCGCAGGTGTTTTTGCTTTTGCAGCAGCTAATCAATGGGTTGCAGTAAGTCCTAATTTTAAGGTACTTGTACGCGGCGATGTCTTTGAATCAGATCCTCCCCCGGTAGTTATAGAAGGAAGGACGTACTTACCCCTAAGGGCAATGGCTGAAGCTTTAGATGTTGATATTTATTGGGACGGGGATGCAAGGGAAGTACTTGTAGACATGGGCGTTAAGCGACAGTGGAAATAAAGAAGAACCTAAAAAAGTTAAATATGAAGACATCAGTATAAAAAGCGATACAATTGAAGCTAAACCTGGAGATACTATAAAAATTCCCGTAAAATTTTCAAATGTACCTTCAGAAGGAATAAACAGCGGTTTTTTGAAGATATTATTTGATAATGATAAACTTGAAGTTTTAGATGTAGTGGGCGGGGAGATAATGAATGCCCCTGAAAAGGATTTTCAATTTAACATAATGAATGATAAGGGTGCAATTACTCTTTTATACGTTGAGGCAGAACAGCAGCGTAAAGGAATGATAACAAAGGACGGCACATTTATAACTATAGAAGCTAAGGTTAAGGAAAATGCATCAGAGGGTTCTGTAAAACTTTCTATAGACTCAGGTAATTTTGAAGATTATGATTTTAACCCTATTGGATTATCACCTTCACTAGGTGAAGTAATAATAAAAAAATAAATACATAAACTTTACACATAAAAAGTGGGGGGAAACACAACGGTTTCCTCCTGCTTTTTTAATATACGGCAAAAATATTATAACTTTTTCTATAATTTGTGATATAATATTCTTAAAGAAAGTCATTTTATCTAAAGAGGCATAATTCTTATTAATATCAAACCTTTTTATATTGTCATTTATATTACATTTAGTAAAAGCCCTACTTATAAAAATCTGGTCTTATGAGGTGAAATATGCTTTCTAAAATTAAAAGTCTGGGTTTAATGGGTATGGACGGGTATGTTGTTTTAGTGGAAACAGACATATCCAACGGACTTCCGACTTTTGATATGGTGGGTTTAGGAGATACTGCCGTTAAAGAATCAAAAGAACGGGTAAGGGCAGCCATTAAAAATGCAGGATTTAAATTTCATGTAAATAAAATAACGGTGAACTTAGCACCGGCTGACAAAAGAAAAGAGGGTTCTGCCTTTGACCTTCCTATAGCACTGGGGATATTGGCGGCAACGGGACAGGTGAAACTTAGCAATACAGGAAATAGTGCTTTTTTAGGTGAATTGTCTTTAGATGGAGGAATAAAACCTGTTAAAGGAATACTTCCAATGACTATAAGTGCAAAGGAAAATGGGATTGAAAATATATTTTTGCCTGTGGAAAATGCAGATGAAGCGGCAATTGTATCAGGTATAAATGTCTATCCTGCAAAAACCATTAATGATGTTGTGAATCATTTAAACGGAATTGAAAGTATAGAAAAATATGATAGAGACAAGGATAATATTTTTAAATACAATATATCTTATGATGTGGACTTTTCTGACGTAAAGGGGCAGCAGGCTGTAAAGAGAGCCCTTGAAGTAGCGGCCTCCGGAGGGCATAACCTGATTATGGTGGGGGGACCGGGCTGCGGAAAGACCATGATGGCCAGGAGACTTCCAACAATACTTCCTTCTATGACTTTTGAAGAAGCTTTGGAAGTCACTAAAATTTACAGTATTGCAGGAGTGCTGCCGGAAAGGACACCTCTCATAACCCAAAGACCCTTCAGAGCACCTCATTATACCATATCAAGTGCAAGCCTTATAGGCGGGGGAAGAATTCCAAAGCCAGGAGAAATAAGCCTTGCCCACTATGGGGTTTTGTTTTTAGATGAGTTGCCGGAGTTTAATAAAAATGTATTAGAAGCTTTAAGACAGCCTTTAGAAGATGGTATTGTCACAATTTCAAGGGTTAATGCAACTTTAACCTACCCTGCAAGAACCACCTTAATATGTGCGGCAAATCCCTGTAAATGCGGTAATTACCTTGAACCTTCAAAGGAGTGTACCTGTACCCCTAAAGATATTCAGCAGTATTTTGGAAAGATTTCAGGTCCTTTGATGGACAGGATAGACATACATATAGAAGTTTCTTCTGTAAGTTATAAGGAGCTTAACAGTAAAGAAGAAAGTGAAAAATCCGAAGATATTAGAAAGAGGGTTAACAGGGCCAGAAAAATCCAGCAGGAAAGATATAAAGATATTAATATATATTCTAATGCAGAACTTTCCCATTCAATGATTAAGAAGTATTGCAAATTAGACGATAAATGTAAAAGTATATTGGAAAATGCATTTGAAAAATTGGGTTTAAGTGCAAGGGCTCATGGGAAAATACTTAAAGTTGCCCGGACAATAGCTGATATGGAAGAGTCAGAGGATATAAAGGTTAATCATTTGTTGGAAGCTATACAGTATAGAAGCCTTGACAGAAATAATGATATTTATACTTGACTATAAAATAAATACATGATAAATTGATTTGAGTAAATGGACAAAAAAGGCTTCATTTATTTATAAAATAAAGGAGTGCTAAAAGGTGGATGACAAGCTGTATTGGGTATGGCTTAGTTCAATTCCAGGCATTGGAGCAGTTAAATCAAAAAAACTTTTAGAGCATTTCCAAAGTCCTTACAACATCTGGAGAGCAGAGGAAAAACAGCTAATAGAATTGGACTTTCTTACAAACAGGGATGTTCACAATTTAGTAAGCAATAAAATAAAGGAAGATGCAAAGAAGCATTTAGAGAATATTTTTAAAAATGATATAAAAATTTTAACCATTATTAATGACCAGCTATACCCACCTTATCTTAAGCATATATATGATCCACCTGTTGTACTGTATGTAAAGGGAAGTCTTAAAAAGGACGAAAAATATTTAGCAGTTGTAGGTTCCAGAAGAGCCACTTCATATGGTTTGAGTATGGCTCAGACCATTTCAAGGGAGCTTACAGAGTATGGAATTACAGTTGTAAGCGGAATGGCTCGGGGGGTGGATTCCTATGCCCATAAGGGTGTTATTGGTGCCGGAGGAAGGACTATAGCGGTACTAGGTTGCGGTCTTGATATAGTATATCCTTATGAAAATAAAAATCTTATGCATTCCATTATAGAAAACGGAGCCTGTATATCAGAATATTTACCGGGAACAGCCCCTTTAGCAGGCAATTTTCCTGCACGCAACAGAATAATAAGCGGCATGTCCCTTGGGGTAATAGTAATTGAAGCAGGAGAGCGCAGTGGTTCCCTTATTACAGCTGATTTTGCCCTTGAACAGGGAAGGGAAGTATTTGCACTACCTGGAAATGTGTGCAGTTTAAAAAGTGCGGGAACCAACAGGTTAATTAAAGAAGGGGCAAAAATAATAACAAGTATTGAGGATATTTTAGAAGAAATAAATATAAATTTTAGCGATGAAAATATAGAAGAATTTTTTGAAAAGAATATTTTAGATGAAAAATTTTTCAGAGGACTTAACCAGGAAGAAAGGACGGTTGCATCATGTCTTAAAAATGAGCCTTCTAATATAGATTTAATATCTAAAAAGACAGGCTTTAGTGTTCAGCTTGTCAGTTCTATATTAATTATGTTAGAGTTAAAAGGGATAGTGGAACAGCTTCCTGGGAAGATATACAAATTAAAATATTAATATTTACTTGAGTAATGACAATATATAATATTATAATAATATATTGTTATCGGATATAATTTTAACTGGAGGAAAAAGATGGCTGAAAAATTAGTTATTGTGGAATCACCTGCAAAGGCAAATACCATTGGTAAATTTTTGGGAAAGGGCTACAAAATAGTTGCTTCTGTAGGACATGTGAGGGATCTTCCTAAAAGTCAGATAGGGATTGACATAGAAAATCAGTTTGAGCCTAAGTACATTACCATAAGAGGAAAGGGAGAAATAATTGCAAAATTAAAAAAAGAAGCCAAAAATGCCAAAAAGATATATCTTGCCACCGACCCGGACCGGGAAGGTGAAGCTATTTCCTGGCATTTAGCCCATTTGCTTAAACTGGACAGTGAAGAAGAATGCAGGATAACTTTTAATGAGATAACAAAAAATGCAGTTAAAAATGCACTAAAATCCCCTAGAAAGATAGATATGTCCTTGGTTAATGCCCAGCAAGCCAGAAGGATATTAGACAGAATAGTGGGATATAAAATAAGTCCTCTTTTATGGAAAAAAGTTAAAAAGGGCTTAAGTGCAGGCAGAGTTCAATCGGTGGCAACAAGACTTATTTGTGACAGGGAAGAAGAAATAGAAAATTTTGTACCGGATGAGTACTGGAGCATAACAGCTGAACTTAAAAAAGAAAAGGACAAAACAACTTTTAATGCAAAGTTTTATGGAGCCGGAAAGAAAAAAATTGAATTAAAAAATGAAGAAGAAGTAAATAAAGTATTAGATGAGATAAAAAAAGAAAAGTTTGTAGTTGGGAAAATTAAAAAGGCTGAAAAGAAAAAGTCACCTGTTGCACCCTTTATAACAAGTACAATGCAGCAGGATGCCTCTAGAAAGCTTGGTTTTACAAGCAAAAAAACCATGATTGTGGCACAGCAGTTGTATGAAGGAATTGATATTAAAGGCATTGGTACAACAGGGCTTATTACTTATATCCGTACAGATTCTACAAGGATATCGGATGAGGCATTAGAGCAGACAAAGAGCTATATAGAAAAAAAATATGGAAAGGAATATTTATCTAATGAAAAGAGGGTATATAAGAGCAAGTCAAAAGCCCAGGATGCCCATGAGTGTATAAGACCCACTGATGTGAATGTACAGCCGGATGACATAAAAGACTCACTGTCAAGGGATCAGTACAGGCTTTATAAGCTTATATGGGAAAGATTTGTTGCAAGCCAAATGGCCTCTGCAATTTATGACACTGTGAGTGTGGATATTAATGCAGGGGAATACTTATTTAAAGGAAGAGGTTCAACAATTAAATTTAAAGGTTTCCTGGTGCTGTACCAGGAGAGCCAGGATAATGAAGAGGAAGAGGAAAATGCTATATTGCCTGAGCTTTCTGAAGGGGAAGTTTTAGAAAAGAAAAATATCATCCCCAAACAGCATTTTACCCAGCCCCCTCCAAGATATACCGAAGCAACACTGGTGAAAGCTTTAGAGGAAAGAGGTATTGGAAGACCCAGTACCTATGCTCCTATAATTTCAACCATTCAATCCAGGGGATATGTGGTAAAAGAATCTAAAGTGCTATTGCCCACAGAACTAGGAAAAATAGTAAATGACATTATGAAAACATGCTTTCCTGAGATAGTTGATATAGAGTTTACAGTGCAAATGGAGAAAAAGTTAGATGATATAGAAGAAGGGGATAAGGAATGGGTAGAAATTATTCAAAATTTTTATGACCAGTTTGTACCGATGCTGAAAGAAGCAGAAGAAAAAATAGGCAATATTGAAGTTCCGGATGAAGTTACAGATGAGATTTGTGAAAAGTGTGGAAGAAATATGGTTATAAAGATGGGACGGTATGGAAAATTTCTTGCCTGTCCGGGTTTTCCTGAATGCAGGAATGCAAAGCCCCTTTTAGAAGATGCAGGGGTAACCTGTCCTAAATGTAAAGGAAAGGTATATGTTAAAAAGACCAAAAAAGGCAAAAAATATTTAGGATGTGAAAACAATCCAAAATGCGATTTTATGACATGGGAAAAACCTGCAGGGGAAAATTGCCCTAAATGCGGTAATTTCTTAACCAAAAAGTATTCAGGGAAAAAAGCCCAGTTTAAATGCAGCAATGAAGAATGTGATTTTACCAAAGTTGGGGAAGATAAAAATAAAAAAGAGTAGGGATTAGGATATGGCTAATTATATAAGCGTAATAGGGGCAGGACTTGCCGGATGTGAAGCTGCCTGGCAAATAGCAAAAAGGGGGATAAAGGTAAAACTGTATGAGATGAAGCCGGTTTCATTTTCTCCGGCTCACAATTTAGATACTTTTGCAGAGCTTGTTTGCAGCAATTCCCTCCGCTCAAACCAGCTGGAGAATGCTGTTGGTCTTTTAAAGGAAGAGATGAGACTTCTTGATTCTTTAATAATGAAATGTGCGGATAAGACAAAAGTTCCGGCAGGTGGTGCCCTTGCTGTGGACAGGGAAGAGTTTTCAAAGCTTGTGACAGAGTATATTAAAAATAACGAAAACATTGAAGTGATACATGAAGAGGTAAAGGAGATTCCTAAAGAGGGAATAACTATAATTGCTACCGGGCCTCTAACTTCAGAGTCCCTTGCAAAGGCCATTGAAAATATGATTGGCAATAACTACCTTTATTATCTAGATGCAGCTGCACCAATTGTTACATTTGATTCCATTGATATGAGCAAGGCTTTTAAGGCGGCAAGGTACGGTAAAGGTACAGACGACTATATAAATTGCCCTATGACAAAGGAAGAATACGAAGCTTTTTGGGAGCAGCTGGTAAATGCCCAGGTGGCAGATGTTAAAGAATTTGAAAAGGATATGGTTTTTGAGGGATGTATGCCGGTAGAGAGGATGGCAAAAAGGGGAATTGACACATTAAGGTTTGGTCCTTTAAAGCCTGTAGGTCTAATTAACCCTTCTACAGGAAAAGAGGCGTATGCTGTTGTGCAATTAAGGCAGGATAATACATCAGGTACTCTTTATAATATGGTGGGTTTTCAGACCCAGTTAAAGTGGCCGGAGCAAAAAAGAGTGTTTAGAATGATACCCGGTCTTGAAAATGCTGAATTTGTAAGGTACGGTGTTATGCACAGGAATACTTTTATAAATTCCCCTAAACTTTTAGACTCTGTTTATCGATTAAAAGATAAACCCAATATATATTTTGCAGGTCAGATTACAGGTGTGGAAGGCTATGTTGAATCTGCATCATCGGGCTTAGTGGCAGGAATAAACGCTTCTATGGATATGTTAAATAAGGATAATGTTGTATTTCCAACAACTACAGCAATAGGAGGTCTTAGCCGTTATATATCGGACAAAAACATACAAAACTTCCAGCCTATGAATGTAAATTTTGGTTTAATGGACGGTCTTGAGGTAAAGATAAGGGATAAAAGGAAGCGGAATTATGAAATTTCAATGAGAGCCCTTAATGTTATTAAAAATATTATTTTAAATTTTACTGTTGAAATTTAAAATAAATTGTGATAATATCATTATAAGGTTGTTATCCTTAAAATTCATAAAATTCATTAAACAGTTCGAACAGTTTAACTTGTAAGGTTAGGATGGCTAAAAAATAAATTGCAGTATTTATGCTGGAGGTTATTTTTTAGCTATTCTTTAAGTTTATTCAGTTTAAAGTGCGTTCCTTAAGTCACATTATAGTTATGCAAATTCTTATAATAAACTAAATATTTTGAAGTATTTTATACAGCATTAGCTCTACGTATAAATATAAAACAAATTTTGCGCAGTCCCTTTAGGATATCTAAGGAGGTGTCTTTGGGTGCTTGAAAGAATACTGTACCGTACTAAGCCACTGGAAAAAACACTAGATGCAGCATTACTTAGGAACGAGGCCATTTCTCAAAACATATCTAATGTTGATACCCCTGATTATAAAAGGAAAACAGTGGTTTTTGAGGAATATCTTAATGATGCTTTGGGAAAAAACAGTATCAGTGGAATAAAAACAGATCACAGGCACATACCTATTGGTGCAAGAAATTTTGATGATATTGAAATAAGGGTAAGTGAAGATAAAAGCAACTTTGATATGAGGCTTGACGGCAATAATGTGGATATAGACAGTGAAATGGTACAACTTGCTAAGAACGCAATTAAGTATGAGGCACTAATTCAAAGAATAAGTTCTGATTTTCGCAGGATAAAATCTGTAATAAACGAAGGGAGAAGATGATAGATGGGTTATTTCAGGTCTCTTGATATAGCAGCATCAGGACTCACAGCTCAAAGACTCAGAATGGATACAATTTCCCAAAACATAGCAAACGTGAATACTACCAGGACTGAAAATGGCGAACCTTACAGAAGAAGAACCGTTATTTTTGAGGAAAAATCTCAAAACACTCCTTTTGCTGAGTATTTAAATGATGCAAATCAAGCAGGGAAAGGCGTAAGGGTTTCGCGGATTGTAGAGGACAATACGCCTTTTAAGAGGATATATGATCCAGGTCATCCAGATGCTGATGAAAATGGATATGTACTTATGCCAAATGTTGATGTTATTACTGAAATGGTGAATATGATATCAGCTACAAGGGCATATGAAGCAAATGTGACTGCAATAAACACTTCAAAAAATATGGCAATGAAAGCTTTAGAAATTGGAAGATAGTAGTTTTGCAGCATCTATTACATAGCCCTAAGGAGGAAGAAAAGTGGATATAAGGATTATTAACCCTATAGGAAGGGAATTCGGGTCTGTTTCAGGTACAAGTCTTATAGGAAATAAATCCAATGAAAATATAATAGGGGGCTTTGCTGAGTATCTAAATAAAGCCCTTAAAAAAGTAAGTGATCTTGAAAAAGAATCCCAAATGTTAACTGAGGATTTTGCAGCAGGAAGAACTGATAACATTCATCAGGTTATGATTGCTGCAGAAAAATCAGAAATTGCCCTTCAGTTTACAATGCAGATAAGAAATAAGATTTTAGATGCTTATAATGAAATAATGAGAATGCAGATTTAAGACCAGCCTTACTAATGATGATAACCCTTAAAGGGTGGTGTACTAATGCCGGAATCTCTCTCAAAGATACAAAATCAAATAAATGAATTATGGCAAAAACTTGACAAGTCTCAAAGAAATAGAATTCTGATAACCTCCGGTATTCTCCTGGTTGTTTTTACGGCAGCTATAATTATGCTTACAAGAACAACCTATGTACCCCTTATGGTGATTGAGGACTACAGGGATGCTCAGGAAATAGAAAGAGTTCTAGAAGAAAAAAACATAAAGTATAAACATGGAGACAGAGGAAGAATACTGGTGGATTCAAAGGATAAAAACAAGGCTGAATTTGCAATTGCATCTTCGGGACTTACTTCTTCAGGGATGACTTTTGAAGACGCCTGGAATTTACTTAGTATAAGTTCTACTGAAAGTGATAAAAAACAGTTGTGGCAAAATTTTAAAAGAAGTAGTTTAGTTGCCAAACTTAAAATGTTTGACAATGTAAAGGATGCTGACGTGGATTTGGCTTTACCTGAAGATTCTATGTTTTTTTCAGGGGACTCACCTAAGGAAGCAACCGCCTTTGTAAGAATTACACCAAAGGGGGAAATTACTCCCGAGCAGGTAAACGGCATTATCCGGGTTGTGGCATCTTCCATTGAAGGATTAGAGCCAAAAAATGTTACAGTTGTAGATAACAATTTTAACATTTTAAATTCTGATATGGAAGAAGGGATTAATGTCCCGTCTACCCAATATAAGCTCACTGCTAAAGTAAAGGAAGATTTAGAGAGAAATATAAGAAAACTCTATTCAGGACGCTCAAACAACTATGATTTTATAAGTGTCGTTGCAAATCCTGTTTTAGATTTTGACCAGGTTTCAACAACGAGGAATGAAATAGAAAAGCCCACAGGTCTTGATGAAGCAATAGTAAGCAGCCAGACAACTAAAGAGACCTTAGAAAACGGTACCGGAGGGAATGCTCCGCCGGGGATGGATTCCAATCCGGGAGTGGGTGAGATACCTGAATATCCTATGGATGGGGGAGAAAATTCTTCATATGAAAAGAAGACTGAAATAATAAACAGAGTATTTACTGAAACTTTAACCAAACAAGAAAAAGCAATAGGGATACTTAATCCTGAAAAATCTTCAATGACTGTAGCCCTTTGGTATGGTCAGAGAGTTCCCGATGACAGTAATATTACTCCTGAGTTTATAGAACAGCTCAGGGAAGATGTGAGCAATGCAACAGGAATACCGGTTTCAAGAATTTCAGTGAGTAAATACCCGTTAGCTCCGGAAGAGGAAGTTGTAGAACCATGGAGTGACAGGATAAAGAGATTTATTGATACATATGGGTTTTTTATATTGATGATTTTGCTTATAATTGCTTTGATGATTGCAGTGATGCCAAGAAAGAAAGAGGATACCGGGCTTGTACCGGAACTTGCTACAGCGGACGGGCCGGACTTGGCAGTACCTGAAGAACAGCTTCCGGAAATCACCCTTGAAGAAAGTTCAGAAGTTAAAAAGCAAATTGAAAGGCTTATCAAAGAAAAGCCAGATGCAGTTGCAAATCTTTTGAGAAATTGGTTTGCCGATGATTATGATTAAGTTTATAGTATTGGCTAATAATTACAGACAAAGTTTGGGGGTAGTACATAGTGGCTCACAGAGGAACAAAAGCGGAACTTACAGGCAGGGAAAAAGCTGCAATGCTGCTTATTGCACTAGGACCGGAAAAGTCAGCAGAGATATTTAAGTATCTTAAAGAAGAAGAAATAGAACAGCTAACTTTGGAAATAGCCAATATAAGAACTGTAAGTCCGGAACAAAAGGAAAAAGTTTTAGAGGAGTTTTACCAGATTTGCCTTGCTCAGGAGTATATAGCTGAAGGCGGGATAAATTATGCAAAGGAAATACTTGAAAAGGCTTTAGGAACACAAAAGGCATTAGATGTCTTAAATAAACTTACGGTGTCCCTTCAAGTCAGACCTTTTGATTTTGTGAGAAAAGCAGATCCTTCACAGCTTCTCAATTTTATTCAAAATGAACATCCTCAGACAATAGCTTTAATTTTAGCTTATCTGAGACCCCAGCAGGCATCTGTGGTACTTGCGGCACTCCCACAGGAAAAGCAGGCAGATGTAACCAGGAGAATTGCCACCATGGACAGGACATCTCCTGAAGTTATAAAAGAAATTGAAAGAGTTTTAGAAAAGAAATTGTCTGCCCTTGTTACAGAAGACTTTACTGCTGCAGGTGGTGTGCAGGCAATTGTTGATATATTAAACAATGTGGATAGGGGAACCGAAAAGAATATAATGGAAACTCTAGAAATTGAAGATACAGAATTGGCAGAAGAAATCAAAAAGAGAATGTTTGTATTTGAAGATATCGTTACACTGGATCCACGTGCAATTCAAAGATTTCTTAGAGAGGTTGAAAATACACAACTTGCAATTGCTCTGAAAGGGCCGGTATCGGAAGGAGTTAAAAACAAAATATATGCTAATATGTCTAAACGTATGGCTGAAATGATTAAAGAGGAAATAGAATTTATGGGTCCTATGAGGCTTAAAGATATTGAAGAAGCACAGCAGAAAATTGTTAACATCATAAGGAAACTTGAGGAAGCAGGCGAAATAGTAATTTCCAGAGGAGGAGGCGACGAAGTCTTTGTATAACAAGATATTCAAAAGTTACCAGATAAGTGTCGGGGTTCCTATACAGATAAAAAGTCCGGTTAATTACAACAATGTTAAAAAAGCAAATAATTTAAAATTTGATGTACTGCCAAATATAGATGATATTAAGGAAGAAGAGGCTTATGAAAAAATTATACACAGGGCAAAAGAAGAAGCAGAGGCCATCATTAAAGAAGCAGAACGTGAGGCGGTTAAGCTTATTGAAGTAGCCCAAATTGAGGGGGACAAATTAAAAAAGTCCATTGAAGATGAGGCAAGGGCAGAGGGTTTTAAAAAAGGTTATGAAGAGGCTAAAAGGCAGTATGAAAGTTTAATAAAGGAAGCAGAAGAAATAAAAAAGAATGCAGAGGAAGAGTACAGGGAACTTTTAAATGGTGTGGAAAGTGATGCTGTAAATGTGATTTTAGATATTGCAAAAAAAGTAATAGGCGAAGAAATTTCTTTAAATAAAGATATTATTTTAGAAGTCTTGAGAAAAGGCTTTGAAAAGTGTTCCAATAAAGATGACATAACAATTAAAGTTTCACCGGAAGACCATGATTTTGCGGTGAAAAACAGGGAAAAAATTCTCTCTTTAGCAGGAGGGGTGGGGAAACTTGACATAAAGAAAGACCCTTCTTTAAATGCAGGGGACTTAATAATTGAAACACCTTATGGTTCTGTGGATGCAGGTATTTCTACAAAACTTAAAAAAATTGAGGACACTTTTACAAAGCTTATAGGGAAAAAATCTTAAAAATACCTTTAAATTAGAAGGAGCTGCTATGTCAGGTATAAATCTTTTAAAGTATCAAAAAGCTTTAGAAAGCAGTGATTTTATAGAGTGCAGCGGAAAAGTATCTAAGGTGGTAGGACTTACAATTGAATCTGTTGGTCCTGAAGTTAATATTGGTGAACTTTGCAAAATAAAAGGGCAAAAAAAGACCATATTGGCAGAGGTGGTAGGGTTTAAAGATAACAAAGTGCTTTTGATGCCCTTAGGAGATATGAGTGGAATTGGTCAGGGTAGTACAGTGATTTCAACAGGAGAATTTTTACGTGTAGAAGTTGGAAAAAACTTAGTGGGAAGAGTTATTGACGGGATGGGAAATCCTATTGATGACAAAGGAGATATTAAAGCAGAGTGCTATTACCCGGTTGACAACCCGCCACCCCTGCCTTTAGAAAGAAACAGGATAAAACAGCCGCTACCTTTGGGGATAAAGTGTATAGATGGTCTTTTGACGGTGGGCAAGGGTCAGAGGGTAGGTATATTTGCAGGAAGCGGTGTGGGTAAAAGTACACTTATGGGTATGATAGCAAGGAATGCAAAGGCTGATGTTAACGTAATTGCTTTAATAGGAGAGCGTGGCAGAGAGGTAAGGGAATTTATAGAAAAGGATTTGCAGAAGGAAGGTTTAAAAAGATCCGTTGTGGTGGTAGCAACTTCTGACCAGCCTGCACTGATAAGACTAAAAGGAGCACTGGTGGCTACAGCTGTTGCGGAATATTTCAGGGATCAGGGAAAAGATGTACTGCTTTTAATGGATTCTTTGACCAGGTTTGCAATGGCTCAGAGGGAAGTGGGGTTGGCAGTAGGAGAGCCCCCGGTATCAAGAGGGTATACACCTTCAGTTTTTGCCGTTCTTCCTAAACTTTTAGAAAGGGCAGGAAACTCAGATAAAGGTTCTATAACAGGTCTATATACAGTTCTTGTTGATGGTGATGATTTAACAGAGCCGGTAACGGACACCGCCAGGGGAATTTTAGATGGGCATATTGTTTTGTCAAGGAGCTTAGCCAACAAAAACCAATACCCTGCAATAGATGTTTTAGCAAGTGTCAGCAGGGTTATGTCTGAAATTGTAACTGATGAACACAAAAAAATTGCTGCGGAAATAAAAAAAGTAATGGCAGTGTACGGCGATGCTGAAGACCTTATAAATATCGGGGCATATGTTAAAGGAAGCAATGAGAAAATTGATTATGCAATAGATGTTATAGACGATATAATAGGCTTTATTGAACAGGAAGTAAATGAAAAATTTGAATACGATGAAGTGATAAATAGGCTAAAAATTATTTTAAAGTAGAAGTTTAGAGGCTGGTGGTGCAAATGGGCTTTGTATTCAGACTGCAGTCAGTTCTAAATATAAAAAAACAAATAGAAGACGGTCTTAAAAATGACTTGGGTAAAGCCATTATTGAATATGAAAACCAGAAAGAAATTTACAATAAAATTGAAGAGGAAAAGAAAAACTATGTAGACTCTGTTAAGACAAAATCCCAGGAAGGTATTAGTGTAGGGGATTTGCAAAAATATGGAAACTACATTGGTTTTTTAAACAATAAAGCTAAAGAGCAGATGGTGAATGTTAAGAATGCACAGGATAATGTCGATAGATATAGAGAAAAACTTATAAAAGCTTCACAAGAAAGGAAAATAATGGACAAATTACGTGAAAAAAAATATACGGAGTATATAAAAGGGCAGTTTAAAAAAGAGCAGCAGATTAGTGAAGAAATTTCAAATTACAAATACGTTGAAAATTTAGGATAATTTTAACTAAAGCAGGAGATAAAAATGGCAAAGAAAATAAAAAATATTTATAAAGGCTTAAATGAAAATAATGAAAAAAATAGTTTTTTATTTGGGCTGTTTGCATTTCTTACAGCATTAGCCGTTGTAATTGTAATAGTTTTAGGAGTTTTAAGTCTTATTATAAAAAGTAATTTTAACGGTATAGCAGATAACAACAGAAATGAAATCAAAAAAATCCCCATTTTAAGGAGGGCTTTGCCAGAAGCTCCTGAGGACTATGATCCCTATGACCCAAAAAACTTGTCTGAAAAAGAGTTGATAGAGGCATATGAAGAGTTTAGAAAAAGAAACGGTGAACTTATAAAAGAGATGGAAGAAATGGAGAAAACCATTTCAGAGCTCAAAAATATAGAGGATGAATATAAAGAGCTGGAAGATAAATATGAAAAATTAAAGAAGGATTTTGAAAGTGAAAAGAGTCGCATCAGCGAAAAAGAGTTAATAGCTGACAGGATACTGGCATCCGGGAATCCGGAAGATTTTAAAGAATACTTTGCAATGATTAATCCTGAAAATGCTCAAAAAATATATGAAGAGATAATTATACAAGAGGCAAAAGATGAAGAAGCTATGGAGTTTGCAAGGATTTATCAAAATATGGATGCCGGTGCAGCAGCTAAAATATTTGAGGAACTTGGGGATGCAAAAATTGATTTGGTTGTTGAAACACTAAAAAATATGAACAATAAAAATGCAGCACTTATATTAGAGGAAATGAATGAAAGCTATGCAGCTAAAGTTACCGGAAAACTTTCAGAAAAGTACAATGTGGTATTGGAATAGCGGTGCTGGAAAAACATAAAGTTTATAAATCCAATGGATAAGACAGTGGCTTATGTCACTGACTTTATAAAAAAACAACCGTAATAAGGAGGTGAGATGATGGTAGAAAGGAGCTTAGCTTCAAGTCTTTTTTCAATATCCTCTGGCAGGGCAGAAGGCTTTTATAAAAAAGCTAATGACAATTCCTTTTCCATGTTCAGCAATGTCTTAAATGATGCCGTTGACAGAAACTTAAATGCCGGTAAAGGCAAAAAGACTGCTTTATCCGGCAGTACTAAAAAGGAAAACATTAGTCTAAAGGCAGATTCAAGTTCTCAAACTGAATCAAAAAAAGAAGCAGTAACAACCAAAAGGACAAACAGCTCTAAAGAATCAGAAACTTTAAAAGACAATGAAAAGAAAGAGGCTATAAAGAAGTATCTGGCAGAAAACTTAGGAATAAGCATCCAGGATTTAGAACTCTTACTTAGGGAATTTCAAATTGATATTTTAAATTTTGATGAAAATCTAGAATCATTTAACAGTTTAAAAGAGTTCTTAGGTCTTGACTTAAGTGAAGAAAAGGCATTGCTAAAACTTATAGGGATGGCAAAAGAAGAAGCTGGAGAACAAGGGGTTTTTATAACAGAGAATTTAGAAGCAAATGAAAGCAGGGAAAACTGGATAGAAATCCAGGGCTTTCAAGTGGAAGTAAAAGAAGATACAGCAAATACTGACATGGAAAAATTAAGCTTTAAAATTAAAGAAAGCTTAAAGGAGTTGTCCGGTAAAGACAAAAAAATCATGGAAAGCACCAAACCTTCAATTGAAAAGGCTGAAGCAGAAGTAAAGAAAGATGAAGTATTAGATGCTAAAGGTTACAACAAGTATGCAGAGACAAAAAAGGTAATTTCACAAAAAAACAATTTAGATACCGATGAAGAAAGCAAGATGGAGGGGCATTTATTTCACCGGGATGACATAGCACCGGAGAAAAAGGATGAAGACTTAAGCCAGATGGAATTTAGAAACTTGTTTTCTGAAAACATAAGTGGTGTTGACCGGCTGAAAGAGACAGCTGTAAGTCAGAAAACAGAAGCCGTTCCCAGAAGGGAAATAGCATTTCAAATTGTAGAAAAAGCAAAAGTCCTTCTAACCGGGGACAAAAGTGAAATGATTATGGATCTAAAGCCTGACCATCTTGGTAAATTGTCATTAAAACTTGTAACAGAAAGAGGAATTGTAGTTGCTAAATTTGTTGCAGAAAACGAAGAAGTACGTGCAGCAATAGAAGCAAATATGGACACATTAAAAGAATCACTGGAAAAGCAAGGATTTTCCATACAGGAATTCAGTGTATCTGTAAATCACAATAAAAGCAGAAACCAGGACGGATACCGTGAAAATCAAAAGGTATTGACAAAACAGGAAAGGGAAGACAGAGGAGCAATAACAGGCAATGTGACCGGCAGGGATGTGGAGATGGAAATTCTTAAAACCAATCCATACCAATTAAATGGAAGCAGTATAAATTTAATTGCCTGAGGAAAGGAGGTCAGATATGGCTGTAAATGGTGTATCACATCAAAAAACCATACAGGATATTATAAATGCAACAGAGAATAAGGCTAAAGAAAGAAATACCGGAAACGGCCTTGGAAAAGATGATTTTTTAAGGCTGTTAATTACCCAGCTTACCCATCAGGACCCTATGAATCCTGTGGACGACAAGGAATTTATCGCCCAAATGGCTCAGTTTAGTGCATTAGAGCAAATGCAGAATATGAGCAGTGATTTTTCTCAAATAAAAGCTTTCAGCATGATTGGAAAAACTGTGACTGCTTCTGTAATCAATAAAGGGACAAATGCGAAAGAGCTGGTACATGGTATAGTTGAAAGCGTAACTATAGAAAACGGCAAGTCGGTTTTAAGTGTTAACGGAAAAGATGTACCGGTTGACAGTATTATTTCCGTTGAAGATGAAAGTATTACATACAATTATGAAGACATATCAAAATATACAGGTCTTATAGGTCACAAAGTTGAGGGTATTTTATACGACAGTTCCACATCTGACATGATTGGGGTGGCCGGTGTTCTAAAAGAAATTCAAAGAGGAATATATGAAAACTACGGAGTTTTAGACGGAGTATCTGTAAATGTTGCAGCTATAAACACTGAGCATCCGTCAACTGACCCGGATTTTAGGACAAATTATTTAAACAGCAATATAGGACAAAAAGTAAATTTAATTATTTCTGACGGCAAAGGTACTGAAGTTCCTGTCACAGGAATTTTAAACTGCTTTAACGTGGAAGACAGCGGTAGGATAACAGCAGTTTTAGACGGAGTGCAAATATCAGTTGACAGCATTTACAAAATAAAAGAAAGACCGGACAGCATAAATGAAGATACAGCCGGTGAGGGAGGGGAAGCGGGATAATGATTATAAACAATAATTATTATGCCAATGTGGGAAGAATATCCCGTCAAAATAAAGCTGACCTTCCAAAAAGACCTGAGAGCCGGCAGATTGGAAGTTTTGAAGAGATACTTAAAAGCAAGACAGAAGAAAAGCTTAATGTGACATTTTCAAAACATGCAAAAGAAAGGCTTGAAAGCAGGGAAATTAAACTTACCGACGCACAAAAGGAAAAAATATCAAAGGCCATCGAAAAAGCCAGAAACAAAGGAGTAAGGGATTCACTTGTATTGATGGATAATATGGCATTTGTGGTAAGTGTAAAAAACAATGTAGTTATAACCGCCGTAAACAATGAAGAGCTTAAGGAAAATGTATTTACCAATATTGACGGTGCAGTAATAGTATAAAATTATTAATTAAGTCATGCAGCCGGACCCTTTTAGGGAAGCTGCCTATTCCCGATTGACAGAAGGAATAGACTGACTTAAAGGAGGTCGTAAAATTATGATGAGATCCATGTTTTCAGGAGTGTCAGGGCTCCGTACCCACCAAACAAGAATGGACGTTATAGGTAACAATATTGCAAACGTAAACACAGTAGCTTTTAAGTCAGGAAGGGTTACTTTCCAGGAAGTGTTTAATCAAACCCTAAGCGGCGCCAGTGCTCCTGATGCAACCACCGGACGTGGGGGTACAAATCCTATGCAGGTAGGACTGGGTATAGGCATAGGTACTATAGATACCATAACCACAAGAGGAAGTATTGAAAGGACGGACAACCCTACAGACCTTTCCATAGAAGGAGACGGATTCTTTATAGTAAGAGGCGGAAGCAGTGATACATTCCGCTTTACCAGGGCAGGGAATTTCGGAATTGACAAGCATGGAAACCTTGTAACCGGAAACGGGATGAATGTATATGGATGGCAAGCCTATGAAAGGGAAGCAGATGGTACATATACATTTGATACAGAAAACCCTATAGAACCAATAAATCTTTTTTCTGATTCCCATAACGGCAATAAGAGAATGATTGCTGCAAGGGCTACCACCAGTGCGGTATTTGTAGGAAACCTTGACTCATCTTATCCGGCTATAGATCCTGGAGACAGGGATGATACTAATATACAGTTTATGGTTCCAGTTACTGTATACGACTCTCTGGGTAATGACTATAAAATAAATATAAATTTCTGGAAAGAAAGTGTTGCAGGAGGAGAAACAACTTGGTACTGGGAAATACCTTCTAGTGGAGACTTAGATACTGCGGCTAGCGGAAGTATAAGGTTTGACAGCAAAGGTCAAATTATCAAAGATAATGAAGATGAAGTTTTTCCATTAATAACAATTGAGCCGGATGAAAGTGTAGGAAGCGAACCTATAGAAATTAAACTTGATTTTTCAGGGCTTACAATGTATTCAGGAGACAGCTCTGTAAAGCCTATAAGTGTTGACGGATACTCAACAGGATCATTGGTTACTTTCAGTATAGGTTCTGACGGGATAATAACGGGAATTTACAGCAATGGCCAGCAGCAGCCTTTAGGTTTAATTGCACTGGCATCCTTTGAAAACCCGGCAGGGTTACAAAAAGTTGGAAACAACATGTATCTTCCAACCACCAACTCAGGTGATTTTACCAAAGCTGTAAGGGCAGGTATGGGAAGTGTAGGAACTTTGAATCCGGGAACTTTGGAAATGTCAAATGTTGACCTTTCCAGGGAATTCAGTGATATGATTATAACTCAAAGAGGATTCCAGGCAAACAGCAGAATTATAACCACATCAGATGAAATGCTTCAGGAATTGGTTAACTTAAAACGATAGTAAATAAAAAAAGTTAAAAGTTTCTGCTTAAGGTGGGAGGATTTTTCCCACCTTAGGTAGAATAGAATTAAAGACATGAAAATCATAATTTTTTACCACTCAAAATATTTCAAAAAACATATTTAAAGCCTAAAAAACTACAAAGACCAGCATATTTTACATATAAATTTACATTAAAGAATATTTTTCTCATAAAGTTATAAAATTACTATTGAGTTTTTGAGGTAGAGGTATTATGATTAATATAACGAGGTTAGATGGTTCTAAGTTTGTTCTAAATTGTGAATATATCGAAACTCTTGAAAAAACTCCGGATACTGTCATTACTACAACAAATGGCAAGAAAATAGTTGTTGCCGAAAGTGTTGAAGAAATTGTGGAAAAGGTAATACAGTATAAGAGCAGGATTATTTCCCTTATAAAACAACATCAATAGTTATCCTATTACATTGTCATTATGTAAAGTCTGTCTTATTGCCTTGCTGCCCAATATAAAGTCAATTTAAAACATTAAAGGGGGCATAAAATTGGAAAGTAGAGGAAGTTTCATTATTCTTATTAGTATAGTTGCAGTTCTGTCGCTAACTCTTGCGCTATTGGCAGGGTATGTGTGGCTTGGGCAGAATTCAAACCCTGTAAGCGCCAAAGATCCTCATAATCAAAATGTCAGGATACCTTCGGAAAAAGAACTCATAAAGGAGAAGCTTTTTGATGAAAAAACTGCCTTCAATTTAAAAAGTGAAGATTCAGGGAAGGCATCTGTTATTGTAGTGAGTGTGGAACTTTCTTACTTTAAGAAAGTCAAAGGGATAAAAAATACAACTGCTAAAATTGAAGCAAATAAAGGAAAACTTCAGGAAATTGTAGGTACATATTTTCAAAAGCTCACCGTTGATGATGTGGCAGATGTGGAGTTTAAAGAAAAAGCACGGGAAGAATTAACAGCATTAATGAATGAGTTTTTATTATCCAATGAAAACAGCAAAGAAAATATAATATATACTATTGTTTTTGAACAATGGTTTTATCAGTAGGAGGTGCTTTTTTTGGGAGACATACTCTCGCAAAGCGAAATAGATGAATTGCTAAAAGCCTTAAACACCGGTGAGATAGATGTATATGAGATAAATAATAAAAAAGAGGAAAAGAAAGTTAAGTTATATGATTTTAGAAGACCAAACAAATTTGCAAAGGATCATATCAAGACTTTAAATATAATACATGATAACTATGCAAGGCTTATAACAAACTTTCTTTCCGGATATTTAAGAACTCTTGTGCAGGTTGAAGTTATTTCAGTTGAGGCGGTTACATACAATGAGTTTAATAACTCAATATCAAACCCTGCATTGCTTGCAGTTATTGATTTTTCGCCATTGCCAGGCTCGATAATATTGGAAATTTCTCCTTCAATTGCATATGCGCTTATAGACAGGATTTTAGGAGGTAAGGGGAATACCTTAGAGAAACTGAGGGATTTTACAGAAGTGGAAATTGCCATTATAGAAAGGATAATTATACAAACTGTAAATTTAATGAGAGAGCCTTGGGAAAATGTTATAGAAATAAAGCCAAGACTTGAAAAAATAGAAACTAACGCACAGTTTGCCCAGATTGTATCTGCCAATGAAACCATAGCTTTAATAACTTTAGGGGCAAAAATTGGTGAAGTAGAAGGAATGATAAATTTATGTATACCTCATATGGTTGTAGAACCTGTGGTTTCTAAATTAAGTACAAGGTTTTGGTTTTCTGATGAGGAAAAGGAAGTTCCAAAAGATATTAAAGAAAATATTGAAAAGAAAATAAGTAATACAAAAGTACCGGTTAAAGCAGTTTTAGGCAGGACTACAATTTCAGTGAATGATTTTCTTGAGCTGCAGTCAGGAGATGTAATTCCTTTGGATACTAATCTAAACAACAATTTGGAAGTATTGGTTGGTGAATTGCTGAAATTCTATGCAACCCCTGGAGTTATGAAAAACAAGATAGCTGTTAAAGTAACTGAAGTTGTAGAAACAGATGGAAAGGAGGAAGTATAAATTGAATGATATGTTATCACAAGCCGAAATTGATGCTCTGCTTAGCGGAGATACAGAATCAGGTGATTTGCAAAATGACCAGGATGCAGGGAAAGATGTGCTGACCCCTGAGGAGATAGATGCATTAGGTGAAATAGGTAACATCAGTATGGGAACATCTGCAACAACACTGCATTCACTACTTGGTCAAAAAGTTTCTATAACTACACCTACTGTTGAAGTTGTGTCATGGGAAGACATGGCTAAACAATACGAGAATTTATATGTTGCCACAAAAGTAGAATACGTTAATGGTTTACATGGAAGTAATTTAATGCTTCTAAAGGAAAGGGACACAAAAATAATTGCCGATTTAATGATGGGCGGGGATGGCAGCGGTGTGGATGAGCAGGAAATATCAGATTTACACATAAGTGCTATTTCAGAAGCCATGAACCAAATGATAGGCTCGGCAGCTACCTCCATGTCATCTGTTTTTAATAAAAGGATAGATATTTCACCGCCTAAAGCATATTCATTAAGACTTGACTCAGAAAGTCGGGATTCGGCATTTGAAGATTCAGGTAATGTAGTTAAAGTATCTTTTAAAATGGTAGTAGGAGAAATTATAGATAGTGAAATAATGCAGCTTATACCCATTGATTTTGCCAAGGAAATGGTTGCAAACCTTTTAAAGACAAATGCTGAGGAAGAAGAAGCCCTACGGAAACAGTTATCACAAGAACAGCATAAGGAGCCACAGCAAGCGTTGTCAGAGGAGGAAGAGTATAAAGGGGCACAATACCAAATGCCACAGCAGCCCCAAGGACAGCAATACCAGCAACCGCAGCATCAGGCATATATGCATCAAAGTGGAAGTGGCAGCTTTTCAGGTGGTGGTAAGGTGCATGAATCTGTGAATGTGCAGCCGGCTAGTTTTGAAAACTTTAATGAAGATTTTATATCTTTTGAAAGAAAGAATATAAGCCTTATTATGGACGTGCCTTTAGAAGTGACAGTGGAACTGGGCAGGACAAAAAAATATATAAGGGAAATACTAGAGCTTGGACCGGGTTCTATAATTGAATTGGATAAGCTGGCAGGTGACCCGGTGGATATTTTAGTAAACGGAAAGGTAATAGCAAAGGGTGAAGTTGTAGTAATAGATGAGAATTTTGGAGTAAGGATAACTGACATAATTAATCCTTCAAAGAGAATATAGAAACAGACCATGATTAAGGAGAGGATAATCAATGAGTAAAAAAATACTTATAGTTGATGATGCAGCTTTTATGCGGATGATGATTAAAGACATCCTGACAAAAAACGGGTATGAAGTTGTAGGAGAGGCAGAAAATGGTGCAAAAGCAATTGAAAAATTTAAAGAACTTTCACCTGATCTGGTGATTATGGATATTACAATGCCGGAATTAGACGGCATTGCAGCGGTGAAGGAAATAAAGAAAATTGATGGTGACTCAAAAATTATCATGTGTTCTGCCATGGGGCAGCAGGCAATGGTTATAGAGTCTATCCAGGCAGGGGCAAGGGACTTTATTGTTAAACCATTCCAGGCAGAAAGGGTAGTTGAAGCGGTAAAGAAGGTTTTAGGATAAAATAAGCATTAAAAATTTCATCTAATAGAGAGGAAGTTACAAATGGAAAGCCTTGTTAGCGGAATTGCATTTGTACTTGTCTTTGGTTCAGTACTTTTTTTGGCATATATAGTTACAAAATACATAGGAAAAAAGACAAGTCGTATTATGAAAGGGAAACACATTACTGTAATAGAAACGGTTAGTTTGGGTTTTGACAATAAACTGCATTTAGTGAAAGTAGCTGATGAGTTTATATTAATATCCTGTTCAGGTAAAAATGTTCAAATGCTAAAAACCATTGACATAAATGAGGAAAAAGAAGACATAAAAAAGGATAATTCTAATATTGTAAACTTTAAAGATTTTTTTCAAAAGTGTCTGGGTAATTTTAAAGTAAAAGATGGAAATGAATACAATAAAAATTCACATAAAAATATATCCAAGGGGAATTTTGAGAATTTTAATGGAGAAAAAATTAAAAGAAATTTAAAAAAATTAAAGGAATTTAATTTAGATTTACAGTCAGAAAAAAAGACAGAAGATGGGGATGGATATACAAATGAAAATAAAGCTGAATTATCTTAAGGTAATAATATTGGCAGTATTAGTTTTTGCAATATTTATATCAAATGTCCATGCTGAACCGGAAACAATACAGTTTCCCAGGATAGGACTGACTTTAGATACTTCAGATGATCCTGAAGATGTGACCAATGCGGTACAAATTTTAGTGCTTCTTACCATATTGGCACTGGCACCTTCTATATTAATAATGATGACAAGCTTTACAAGGATTATAATTGTATTGTCCTTTTTGAGGAATGCAATGGGAACCCAACAAATGCCTCCAAATCAGGTTTTGATTGGGTTAGCTTTGTTTTTAAGTTTATTTGTAATGCAGCCGGTACTTAAAGACATAAATGATAATGCGTTAAAGCCCTATGCAAATGAAGAAATTACACAGGAAGCTGCAATAGAAGAAGCTTCTAAGGCAATAAAAGGTTTTATGATAAAGCAGACATCAAAAAAAGATTTAGGACTTTTTGTGTCCTTATCAGGAATGGAAACTCCCATTAATGAAGAAGATATTCCTAATTTGCCGCTTACTATAATAATTCCGGCATTTCTAATCAGTGAATTGGCAATTGCTTTTAAAATTGGTTTTTTAATATACATACCTTTTCTTGTCATTGATATGGTGGTTTCCAGTACATTAATGTCAATGGGTATGATGATGCTTCCACCGGTTATGATATCCCTGCCATTTAAAATACTGCTTTTTATAATGGTAGGCGGCTGGAATCTTATAACCCAGTCCTTAATAAACAGTTTTGCTACTTAAAACTTTTTGGCTTTTAGAAATTGTTACACAAAGGAGGAATTTTAAGTGGATCAGGGTATGGTAATAGATTTGGCGCAAAAGGCTCTTTTGACGGTGATATATGTGGCAGCACCTATGCTGGGAATGAGTTTGATTGTAGGTTTGGCTGTAAGTATTTTTCAGGCAACAACCCAGATTCAGGAGCAGACCCTTACATTTGTTCCTAAGATATTAGCTGTTTTAGGCGGTATTGCAATATTCGGTTCGTGGATGCTTAAAGTGTTGACTGAATTTACCCAGGGAATATATGCAAATATAAATCAGTTTATAAAGTAAAAGTATTGTCCTTTATTAAATTTAGAGTGTTATAAAATAAAGTGTTATAAAAAGATATTGCATAATTATTCACAAGGCTTACTTAAGGTGGGAAATTACAAAAAACGGGGGGCAAAAAATTGTTTATACCAGAAGGAGTTTTATTAAACGGCATAGAAATATTTTTGTTAATCTTCGTAAGAATGACCGGGCTTTTTGTAATAGCTCCCATTTTTAGCAGGAGAAACGTTCCTGTTTACCTTAAAATAGGTTTTTCATTTATGTTAGCCCTGATGCTTGTTACTTCCCTAAAAATTGAGGATGAGCTGTATTATTCAAATATTTTTGAGTATTTTCTTCTGGTACTAAAGGAATTTTTGGTAGGAATTACTTTAGGATATGTATCATATGCGATATTTACTGCAATTCATTTAGCAGGCCAGCTTATTGACATGAAAGTAGGGTTTGGGATTGTAAATGTTGTGGATCCTTTAAGCAATATCCAGGTACCCATTACGTCAACTTTTTATTTCATATTTTGCATGTTAATTTTTCTTATATGTAACGGGCACCATGTTTTAATCAGAGCACTTTTTTACAGCTACGATTTTGTTCCCTTAGGAAAGGCTTTATTTAGTGAAGAAGTAATTAATGACGTTATAAGAGTTTTTGGAAATATTTTTATTATATCATTTAAAATCAGCGGACCTGTTGTTGCTGCAGTATTGATTTCAGATGTTGCCTTAGGTATTGTTTCAAAAACTGTACCCCAGCTTAATGTATTTATGGTTGGAATGCCTTTAAAGATTTTCTTAGGATTATCAGTTATGGTGCTTACCATGCCCATTTTTGTATCCCTTTTGGAATACTTGATAAAAGGGATGGATAGAGAAATGTACAACTTTTTAGAAAGTATGACTCCAAAATGAAAAAAAGATATTACTTTATATCACAGTTAATTAAATTAAAAAAAATAAAACCAATATTAGTACCTGTAAATCTCCAGCTTTTTGCAGATAGTGGTGAAAAAACTGAAAAAGCCACACCCAGAAAGCGTAAAAAAGTAAGGGAAGAGGGACAGGTACTTCAAAGCAGGGAAATAACGTCGGCGATACTTTTGCTTTGTATGTTTATTACACTAAGGGTTTTTGGAGGTTATATCTATGAAGGAATTTTAGAGATATTTAAAGTTTTCTTTTCCCAGTGGCAAGGTGTTGAAGACATTTATTCCATAAGGGGAATGGTTAAGCTATATTCACAGGTTAGTTTGATGTTTATAAAAATAATACTCCCGGTACTTGCTGTAGCGCTAATTACAGGACTTGTGGCAGGATATTCACAGGTAGGGTTTTTGTTTACAACCAAAACTTTGCAGATTAAACTAAACAGGCTTAATCCATTAAACGGGCTTAAAAGGATTTTTTCGACAAGATCTTTGACAGAGCTGATAAAGGCAATTTTTAAAATAGTAGTGGTGGGAGCAATAGGTTTTTCCTACCTTAAAGGTGAAGTTTCCAGCATATTAAAAACCATGGATATGGATGTGGTAAGTATAGCTGCTTACATAGGGGTTACCGCTACAAATGTTGCAATAAGAATGTGCATAGTCCTCCTTGCCCTGGGAGTTTTGGATTATGGATACCAGTGGTGGGAATATGAAAAAAACATCAGGATGACAAAACAGGAATTAAAAGAGGAGTATAAACAGACGGAGGGTAATCCTGAAATTAAATCAAAGATAAAGCAAAAGCAAAGGCAAATTTCTTTAAGGAGAATGATGCAGAGTATACCTGAGGCAGATGTTGTTATAACAAACCCTACTCATTATGCGGTTGCCATAAAGTACGACATAAAAATTTCAGATGCCCCTGTTGTTTTGGCAAAGGGGCAGAATTACATGGCTTTAAGGATAAAAGAAAAAGCTAAAGAAAACGGGATAGAAATTGTTGAAAATAAACCTTTGGCAAGAACCCTTTATAATACCGTTGAAGTGGGGGAAAAAATACCCCCGGACCTCTATCAGGCTGTTGCCGAAGTACTGGCCTTTGTATATGGATTAAAAAGTGGTAAGAAAGGAGGGTAATATATGAGATTTGGAGATATGTCAGTTGCCATTTTAATAGTTGTAATTGTTTTGATTATAATAATTCCCATTCCAAGCGGGCTACTTGATGTTTTGCTTGCAATTAATATATCGGCAGCTTTAATAATATTGTTAAATGTTATTTATTCAAAAGAGGCACTGCAAATTTCAATATTTCCATCCCTTTTGCTTTTTACTACAATGTACAGGTTGTCCCTTAATATAAAGTCTACAACTTTAATTTTAGCCAAAGGTGAGGCCGGAAAGGTAATTGAAGGGTTTGGGACTTTTGTAGCCCAGGGAAACCTGGTGGTGGGTTTTATAATATTTTTGATTATTATGATTGTCCAGTTCCTGGTTATAACAAAGGGAACTGAAAGGGTATCAGAGGTTGCAGCAAGATTTACACTAGATGCAATGCCAGGAAAGCAAATGGCTATTGACGCGGATTTAAACGCCGGAATTATAAGTGAGGCGGAGGCAAGGGAAAGAAGAAAAAATGTCCAGAGGGAAGCAGACTTTTATGGTGCTATGGACGGGGCAACAAAGTTTGTAAAAGGGGATGCCATAGCAAGTATTATTACTACCATACTTAATATAATAGGTGGGTTAATAATAGGAATTGTAATAAGAGGGGAAGATTTTAGTTCAGCTTTAGAGACGTATACAATACTTACCATTGGAGATGGTCTGGTAAGCCAGGTTCCGGCTCTTTTGATTTCATTTGCAACGGGGCTTATAGTTACAAGGTCTGCATCAGATGACGGAATAAGCGAAGATTTAAGAAAGCAGATATTATATAACCCAAAAGTGTTTTTTATAGCCGGCGGCTTTTGTATGTTATTGGCTATTCCTCTGGCTACACTGCCATTTATTACACTAGGTACAATATTTATAATTATAGGAATAATACTTACAAAACACATGGAAGAGTTTGAAAAACAAGAGGAAGAACAGATTGAAGAAAGTGAAGTAGAGGAAATAAGAAAACCTGAAAATGTGGTTAACCTCCTTCAAGTTGACCCTATAGAGCTGGAATTTGGGTATGGTATAATCCCTTTGGCAGACGTAAACCAGGGTGGGGATTTACTTGACAGGGTGGTTATGATAAGAAGACAGCTGGCACTGGATTTGGGAATGATAGTTCCTGTAATAAGGCTAAGGGACAATATAGCTTTAAGTCCTAACCAATATGTTATAAAAATTAAGGGGGTTGAGCTGGCAAGCGGGGAATTAATGCTTGACCACTACCTTGCAATGAGCCCTGGAGTGGTGGAAGAAGAGGTAACAGGAATTCACACCACCGAACCGGCTTTTGGTCTTCCGGCTGTGTGGATAGATGAGTCCCAGAGGGACAGGGCAGAAATGCTGGGTTATACTGTGGTGGATCCACCATCTGTCATTGCTACCCACCTTACTGAAATAATTAAAAGACATGCCCATGAACTTACCGGCAGACAGGAAGTCCAGACAATTATAGAAAAAGTGAAGGAAAATTACCCTGCTATAGTGGAAGAACTTGTTCCTAAGGTGATGACAATCGGGGAAATTCAAAAAGTTGTTGCAAACCTCTTAAAAGAGGGTATATCAATAAGAGATATGGTAACAATTCTAGAAACATTAGCAGATTATGCTCCAACAACAAATGACACCGACATATTAACTGAGTATGTAAGGCAGGCCTTAGGAAGGGCTATTTCCAGAAGGTTTATGAAGGAAAAACAATCATCTGTTATAACACTGGATCCGGAACTTGAGCAGGTAATTATGGATTCAGTTCAAAAAACTGAAACAGGTTCATTTATAAATTTAGAACCTGGAATAATTAATACAATTATAAATAATTTGTCAAAGCAGGTTCAAAAGCTTATAAACTTAGGACAGCAGCCTATAGTACTAGCGTCACCAATTGTAAGATTATACTTTAAAAGGCTTGTAGATCAATCTATACCAGGACTTGTAGTGCTATCATATAACGAACTTGATCCTGATATACAGGTTCAAGCTGTTGGGACGGTGAGTATTTAATGAGAATAAGAAGGTATATAGGGAAAGATGCCCAGGAAGCAATGTTAAAAGTAAAAATGGATTTAGGAAGCGAAGCAGTAATATTAAACACCAGGAAGATAAGGCAGAGGGGTTTTTTAAAATTTATGTCAAAGCCCATGATTGAGGTTTTGGCTGCCATTGATGAATATCCCGGTGTGAAATCCAATACAACCTCTTACAGCAGCAATGATAAGAACTGGAATAGTAATAATGAGCCGGTAAGTAAATCAAGAGAAAAAGAGGAAAAAATCATACTGTTGGAGAATAAGGTTAATAGTATGGAAAACATACTTCAAAAAATATATGAAGAAGTCCAGAGACCTGGTAAAAATTTGGACAAGGAGTTAACAAATCAAAAAGTTTCAAAAGTTATAGAACTCTTTCAAAACAACCTTGAAAACAACGAAGTTGACACAAAAATTATCCGCCAGCTATTGGATATGGTGGAGGAAAGGTGCAATTCAAATATAAGTGTTAACAATACTGCGTTAATACTTCATAATCTTATATCCGGGATGCTTGGAAAGCCAGAGACAATAAAACTCAGGGAAGACGGCAAACCTACGGTGGTTATGTTTGTAGGACCTACGGGAGTGGGAAAAACCACTACGTTGGCAAAAATTGCAGCGGACTATGCTTTAAACCACCAGAAAGATGTAGGGCTTATTACGGCAGATACTTACAGGATTGCGGCTGTAGAACAGCTCAGAACCTATGCTGATATACTGGGAATGCCATTAAGTGTGGTATATTCCTTAAATGAAATAAAGGATATAATTGAAGGCTACAGGGACAAAGATATCATATTTATTGATACTGCCGGAAGGAGCAGCAGAAACAAGCCTCATTTTAATGAGTTGAAGGCTTTGGTAAAAGAAGTGGGTGCGGACGAAATATTTTTGGTTTTAAGTACAACTACAAGTATGAATAATTGCAGGGAAATCATTGACAGCTACAGTTTTTTGGGAAATTACAAGCTGATTTTTACTAAGCTGGATGAAACTCCTTCATTAGGGATTATACTTAATGTGAAACAGTATGCCGGCAAAAAGCTATCCTACGTAACAAACGGACAAAATGTACCAGATGATATAGAGTTGGCAGATATCGACAAAATAACAAAAAATCTAATAGGGAGCATTTAGTCAATGATGGATCAAGCAAATAAACTAAGGGAAATTATAGGTAATTTAAAAATTAAAGAACCTGCAGAAAAAGTTGATGATAAAGTTAACCTTAAGTCAGCTAAAGTAATTACTGTAACCAGTGGTAAGGGCGGGGTTGGAAAGACCAATATAACAATAAATCTTGCCATTGCCCTAAGTGAGATGGGAAAAAGAGTTACAGTTATGGATGCGGATTTAGGTTTGGGAAATATAGATGTACTCCTTGGTGTGGTGCCTAAATACACATTGGTGGACGTTATATATAATAATAAAAATATTGTTGAAGTGTTGTCAGAAGGTCCTGGAAACATTAAATTTGTTGCCGGCGGTTCAGGTATTGAGGATTTGGCAAAGCTTGATAATTATCAGATTCAAAAATTTCTAGCCAACATTGCACTTTTGGATAAAATTTCGGACATAATACTTATTGATACAGGTGCAGGGCTTTCTGATAGCGTGATGAATTTTGTCATGGCGGCAGATGAAGTGATTCTTGTTACAACCCCTGAGCCTGCCTCAATTACAGATGCTTATGCAATTATAAAGGCGGTGTCAAAAAGGTACAGCAGCAAAACTGTAAAATTAATTATAAATATGGCTGAAAATGTCACTGAAGCCAAAAATGTTACAAATAAATTTTCAATGGTAACTCAAAAATTTTTAGAAATAGATCTCCAGCCTTTAGGCTTCATACTTCAAGACAACATGGTGATAAAAGCTGTTAAGGCACAGCAGCCTTTTACCATAAGCTTTCCAAAAAGCATGGCAGCAAAGCAAATTAAAGAAATATCCAAAAAGCTTTTAGATATAAATAACAATGCTAATAATAGCGGAGGCAGGACAGGTATAAAAAGTTTTGTAAACAGGTTTGTCAGTATTTTAAGTGGCTAAGTGTGATCTTTTACTGCTTTTTAGCAAAAGAGGTGAAGAAGATGGGTTTTGAACAACTGAAATTAGGAATGAAAGTAGAAATAGTATTAAGTGATGAGGAAGAAAGCCCAAAACTTGTAAGCCAGTTTGAAGGGACTTGCAGTGACGGGACTTATTATGTTTCAGCGCCTATATATGGAGGAAAAATATATCCTATATCAGTGGGCAACATTTTGGATGTATACTTTGTGGAAAAAGAAAATTTTTACAAATTCAAGGCAAAAGTTTTAGACAGGAGCAGAAAATCTGCCATTAGCCTTTTAAAAATAAAGGCATTGGATGAAATTAAAAAAATTCAAAGAAGGGAATTTTTCAGGTTTGAATGCATGATTTCCGTTAATTACAGGGTGGTGGATTCTAAAAAGGCAGTCCAGGATAAAGATAGAAGTTTTAAAAACACAATAACAAAGGACTTAAGCGGCGGGGGATTGTGCATAAAAATAGAAGAAAAACTAAATGTTGGGGATATCATTGAATGTGAATTATTTTTAAATGATTCTTATAAAGTAGTGTTTTTAGGAAAAATAGTAAGGATTACTGAATGCGAGGCTGGCAAAGGAAAATATAAATACGAAGCCGGAGTGCTTTTTCAAAAAATAGATGACAAGTCCAGGGAAAAAATAATAAGCTATATATTTCAAGAACAGAGAAAGCTTATTAAAAAGATTTGATTTTTTGAAGGTTGTGGGAAGAATGTTTAAAATGGGAAGAGTGTTAAATAACGATACAGAAGTATTGGCGGGAACAAATTTTAGTAAATATGAGGAAGAATTAAAATATATTGTCGTAATAGGAACATCAACAGGTGGTCCTAAAGCACTAAAAGAAGTTATATCTTCAATACCACCGGATGTTAAAGCTGCATTTTTAGTTGTGCAGCACATGCCTCCGGGTTTTACAAAATCTTTAGCAGAGAGGCTTGATTATATAAGCAAAGTTAGGGTAAAGGAAGCAGAAGATAATGAAGTTATAAAAAATGCCCATGTATATATAGCACCAGGAGATTTTCATTTAATGGTTAATAAAAATGCTGACAATGTTCTTAGGTTAAAACTTTCAAAAGATCCGCCTGTAAACGGGCACAGACCTTCGGTGGATGTATTAATGAAGTCTGTATCTGAAACTAAACATAAGAATGTAGTAGGAGTTGTAATGACCGGGATGGGGCGGGATGGAAGTGAAGGAGTAAAAATGCTTAAAGAGCTGAATAAAGCACATATTATTGCACAAGACGAAAAAAGCTCTATAGTATTTGGAATGCCTAAAGAGGCAATTTTAAAAGGTGTGGTGGATGTTGTGGCATCGCTTAACGAAATAGCAGACGAGATTATGAAAATTGTGGGGGTGCATGAATAATGGATATGAGTCAATACTTAGAAATTTTCATTGATGAAAGTAAAGAGCATTTACAGTTGCTTAACCAGTCGCTGCTAAGTTTAGAGCAAAACCCTCAGGATAGAGCTGTTTTAGATGAAATATTCAGGGTTGCCCATACATTAAAAGGTATGTCCGGAACCATGGGGTTTAGCAAAATGACAAAACTTACCCATGACATGGAAAATGTTTTACATGCCATTAGAAACGGTGAATTAAAAATTAACCCTGATTTGCTGGATTTATTGTTTAAATGCCTTGACGCTTTGGAAAATTATACAGAAAACGTTGTAAATACAGGAAGCGAAGGGGATAATGACTATGCCGGTTTAATAGACAGTTTAAATGCTGTATTAGATAAAAAGGCCCAAGGCAGTCAAAAGGCTCCTTCCTTAAAGATTGAGAAAGAAGAAAAAACTGATAAGCCGGTGTATAAGACGGCAAATTTCAAACTTAGCGAGTTTGAACAAAATGCGGTAAAAAAAGCTTATTCTATGGGCATGAATGTTTTTGAAATAACAGTTGTTTTTAATGAAAGCTGTCTTTTAAAATCAGCCCGTGCATTTATAATTTTTCAAGCCCTTGAAAGACATGGAGAAATTATAAAGTCAGTGCCAAAGGTGGAAGATATTGAGGATGAAAAATTTGATTTTGAATTTACAGTGGTATGCATAGCAAAAGAAGAAGCTTCAACTTTTTCCAAGGAAATAAACCAGATATCAGAAGTTAAAGAAGTAATTATAAAGCCTTTAGATCCTGAAAAGCTTAATGAATCACAGTTAGAAGAAAACGAAGATTTATCCGGAGTAAGTAATTTACAAAGTGATAAAAAAGACGGTGAAGGTGTAAGGGAAGGAAATAAGTCAAAGGTAATGAGCCATAAGACAAAGACAGGGAAAACCGTAAGGGTTGATATTGACAGGCTGGATGTTTTAATGAACCTTGTAAGTGAGCTTATTATTATTAAAACACGTCTTGAAGGGATAGAAGATATTGATGCTTCCAAAAACTATGCAGAGGCTGTTGAATATTTAGAAAGAATAACAACAAGCCTGCACGATTCGGTTATGAAAGTGAGAATGGTGCCGGTTGAGCTGGTTTTCAACAGGTTTCCAAGAATGATAAGGGATATTTCAAGGGAACTTGGAAAAGATATTGTGCTTACTATGACAGGAACAGAGACGGAGTTGGACAGAACGGTTATAGATGAAATTGGTGAACCTTTGATACATCTTATAAGAAATTCTGCAGACCATGGGATAGAACCAAAAGAGGTAAGGGAGAGACTTGGTAAATCTCCTAGCGGACATATTAATTTAAAAGCATACCAGGTTGGGAATAATGTTGTAATTGAGGTGGAGGATGACGGTCAGGGAATTGATTTAGAAAAGGTAAAGCAAAAAGCAGTAGAAAGAGGTTTTTTGAAAAAAGATATGGTAAATAACTTATCCCAAAAAGAGGCTATTGACCTATTATTCAAGCCATCCTTTACCACTTCAGACAAAATAACCGACCTTTCAGGCAGGGGAGTAGGTCTTGATGTTGTGAAGACTAAAATAGAGCAGTTAGGAGGGGCAGTTGAAGTTGAGACTGAAAAAGGGGTGGGAAGTAAATTTATCATAAGGCTTCCCCTTACCCTTGCAATAATACAGGCTCTATTGGTGGTAATCGGGGATGAAAAGTATGCTATACCATTAAACAGCACTAAGGAAATTATAAAAATTACCCCTGAACAAATTAAAATGATTCAAAACCAGGAAGTTATACTGCTTAGAAACATGGTGGTTCCAATTGTAAGGTTGAATAAAATACTGGAAGTGCCTGGAGACCATGATGAGAAAAAGAATATGACGGTTGTTATTGTGAAAAAAGGTGAAAAAACATCAGGATTTTTAGTGGACTCTTTAATCGGCCAGAGGGAAGTGGTAATAAAATCCCTTGGAAAACTGCTTTCAGGTATAAAGTATATTGCAGGGGCAACTATATTAGGGGATGGAAATGTAGCATTAATACTGGATGTGAATTCATTGGCAGTTTAGCTTTTTAAAATTTATGTTGCCGCAAGTGAGGAGGTTTTAAGTTAATGAGTGAGGGTTTTTATATTCAAAACAGGCAGTTTGTTGTATTTAAGCTGGGAACTGAGGAGTATGGTGTGGACATTCAAAATGTTACTACAATTGAAAAAATGCTTCCAATTACAAGAGTACCTAAAGCCCCCCACTATATAAAAGGGGTTATAAACTTAAGAGGTGATATAATTCCGGTAATAGACATAAAGGAAAAACTCGGACTTGGGACTTTTGAAGAAACTGACGAAACCAGAATAATAATACTTCAATTAAAAGATATACCCTTTGGTGTAATAGTTGATGAAGTTGATGAAGTTTTGCAGCTAAGGGAAGAGACTATTGAAAACGTATCAAATTTTACCAATGATCTTTCTTTAGATTATATATCGGGAGTGGGGAAAGTTGATGACAGGATAGTAAGCCTTCTGAATTTCAAAAAGCTTATTGATATAGATGAAACCGGGAGTGAAAAGGATGAAAATTAATTTTGAAAATTTAGACAGTACACATATAGATGTTTTAAGGGAAATAGGGAATATTGGTACAGGCAATGCAATTACGGCTTTAGCTAAAATGTTAAACAGAAAAGTAGATATGGATGTACCTAAGGTAAAGGTAATGAAGTTTAAAGATGTAAGTGAAATTTTAGGTGGGGCAGAAATACCTGTTGTGGGACTACTTTTAAATGTTGAAGGAGATATATCGGGAAGCATTATGTTTATATTAAAAATGGATGCGGCTCATATTTTGGTAAATATGCTAATGAAAAGAAGACTTGAAGAATGTAGGGAATTTGGAGAAATGGAGCTTTCAGCACTGCAGGAAATAGGGAACATTTTAGCAAGTTCATACCTGTCCTCTCTTTCAAGTTTAACCGGGCTTAGCATTATGCCGTCAGTTCCGGAACTTGCAATTGATATGGCCGGGGCAATATTAAGTGTTCCTGCCATACAATTCGGGGAAGTGGGGGATTCAGTTTTGTACATTGAAACCGGGTTTTTTGAGGGAAGCACCAGAGTGGTAGGTGATTTTTTCCTTGTTCCGGATATTGATTCTTATGGAGTACTATTAAAATCATTAGGAGTTATAAGCTAATGGAAAATATTATTAGAGTTGGAATGGCAGATTTAGCTGCTTCTTCACATCCTGCTAAACTAACTACATTAGGTTTAGGGTCATGTATAGGAATTGCTCTTTATGATGTAAAAACTAAAGTAGTGGGGCTTGCACATGCTATGCTCCCGGACAGTACCCAGGCAAGGAATAGGGAAAATATTGCAAAATTTGTAGACACTTCTATTTCCGCTCTTATTAGCGAAATGGAAAAACTAGGCGGGACGAAGGAGAACATCATTGCAAAACTGGCTGGTGGGGCTCAGATGTTTGCATTCAGACAAAGTCTGGATTTAATGAGAATTGGTCACAGAAATGTTGTTGCAGCAAAGGAGATACTCAATAAATTAAAAATACCAATTGTTTCGGAAGACACAGGAGGAAATCATGGCCGTACCATTGTACTTGATTCGGAGACAGGAATACTCCGTATAAAGACAATAGGATATGGTGTTAAGGAAATATAGCTAAAGTGTTAAAAAGAGAGGTAGTGAAATGGATAATATTCACAAAATACCGTTTATTTTGGGCGTTTTCGCATCAATTATAGTGGGCTTGGCTGGTTATAAGTCCGGAGTGGAATATAGGGATATTTACATAAGAATGTCAATTAGTATGATTGTATTTTTTGCGGTGGGATTGTATTTAAAGAAATTTATAATTAAAATTCATGATGAATTAAAGGAAAAAGAAGAGGAAGCTTTAAAAGAAGAACTCTTAAAAGAAGAAGAGCGTTTAAAGGAAGAAAAAGCTTTAAAAGAAGAAGAGGATAGTGCCAAAAGGGAAAAGGGAAGAAAAATTGACATAAAAGTAGAGGAGCATGATGAGCAAGAGTTGTATGACGAAGAATTCAGACCTATGGAAGTAAACACCATTAAACTTAACAATAAAAAATAAAAGTAATGGGGGATTTAAATGTCAACTGTTGATAACAGAAGAAACGAATTATGGATAAAATACAGAGAAACAAATGATCCGGCCCTAAAAGACAAGCTGATTTTAGAGTATGCCCACATAGTTAAATATGTTGCAGGAAGGCTGAGCATATATTTTGGCTCAAATGTTGAATATGACGATTTAATTGGATACGGAATATTCGGGCTTATTGATGCTATTGAAAAGTTTGACATTACCAAAGGTGTTAAATTTGAGACTTATGCATCTTTAAGGATTAGAGGTTCAATAATAGACAGCATTAGGGAACTGGACTGGGTGCCAAGATCTTTAAGACAAAAGAGCAAAGAATTAGAACGGGTGTATATGGAATTGGAGAACATGCTGGGGCGTTCTGCAACAGATGAGGAAGTAGCTAAAAAGCTTGGTATAGGGGTTAAAGATTTAAACAAGCTTTTAAATGAAGTTAATTTATCCTCTTTGGTATCTTTAGAAGAATTTTTAGAACAAAATTATGAAATAGGGACTATAAACTCCAATGTTAATAAGGAAGAGAGACCTGAAGGATATATTGAAGCAGCAGAGGTTAAAAGAATGTTGGCAGATGCAATAGATAAGCTGCCTGAAAAAGAGAAGAAAGTTGTTTCTTTGTATTATTTTAATGATTTAACTCTGAAGGAAATCAGTGCAATAATGAATGTGTCAGAATCTAGGGTTTCCCAGCTGCACACCAAAGCAATTTTGAGATTGAGAGGTAAGCTTGCACGCCACAAAAGTGTCTTAACTAGCTAGAATTAATGAGTATATTAGAAGGCTTTCCATGGGCAGTGGAGGGGAAAGCAGGGAAAGGAGGAATGTGAAGTGAGAGATGCTTATGTAAAAGTTTTTATTACACCGGATAAAATGAAAGCCTCAATATTTTTAACACCTCCGGATGACGGGAGGGAACTTAAATTAGAAGAAATACTAAAAGCCCTAAATGATCATGGGGTAAAGTATGGGCTTGATATGGAAACGCTGGAGAATATATCTAAGTATCCTGTGTACAATGAGAATATATTAGTGGCGGAAGGGGTTCAGCCTGTAAATGGTAAAAACGGCCAGGTAAAATTTCATTTTAACCTGAAGGAAGATAGAAAACCTACAATTACAGATGATGGAAGAGTTGATTTTAGAAATTTAGATCTTATAAAAAATATAAAAGAAGGAGAAATCCTCTGTTCGTTAGAACCACCTTCAAAGGGCATTCCGGGAAAAAATGTATTAGGTGAGGATATACCTGCTAAAGACGGTAAAGATGCTGTTTTGCCAAAAGGAAAAAATACAGAAATAAGCGAGGACGGACAAAATCTTATTGCAGCTATAAATGGGCAAATTAATTATATTGACGGCAAGGTGAATGTTTTTCAAAATTATGAAGTACCTGCCAATGTTGACAATTCAACGGGGAATATAAATTTTATAGGTAATGTTATAGTTAGAGGGAGTGTACTGTCAGGTTTTGTAATCCAAGCAGGTGGAAATGTGGAAGTAGGAGGGGTAGTGGAAGGTGCAACAATTATAGCCGGGGGAGACATAATTTTGAGAAGAGGTATGCAAGGTCATGGAAAAGGTGTGTTAAAAAGTGGTGGGGATATAATTGCAAAATATATAGAAAACAGCAATATAGAAGCTAAAATGGATATAAAAGCTGAAGCTATAATGCACAGCAATGTAAAATGTGGAAACAAATTGGAATTAACAGGTAAAAAAGGACTTTTGGTAGGAGGGACATGTAAAGTTGGAAAAGAGGTATCAGCGAAGGTTATAGGTTCTTATATGTCAACCCCTACGGATATAGAGGTGGGCATAGACCCTTCTCTGAAGGAGCGGTATAAAGAATTAAAGATTGAGATTGAAAAAATTGAAGAAGATTTAAAAAAGACTGAGCAGGCCATAACAATATTAAAAAAATTCCAGATGCTAGGAAAACTCACTCCTGAAAAACAAGAATTGCTGGCTAAAAGTATACGGACAAAAGTTTTTTACACAAACAAAATTGGCCGGCTAAAAGAAGAATCTGTATATATAGAGATGAAGCTGCAGGAGGAAGCCAGCGGGAAAATAAAAGTTTATGGTTATATTTATCCTGGAACTAAAGTTTCAATAGGAACAAGTATGTTATATGTAAAAGACAATTTACAATATTGTACTTTATACAGAGAGGGCTCCGATGTTAAAATTGGTTCTTATAACGATTAAAAATAAGGAGGAGGAATATGTCCATTAAACCTGTTGATTTTCAAATTCTTATTCCAAAGACTTCAGAGGTATCAAAGATACAAAATGATGACCGGCATAAAAATGCCACGGTCCAGCAGCAGCAAACTATTCAAACCCAGCACAAGGCGGAAGATTCTGTCAATATAGTATATTCACAGGAAAAACCTCAGGAAGCTGTAATAAGAGAAAAAGAGAGGGAAAAAAAGAAAAAGAAATTAGACAAAAGAAATACCGGCAGAAAATATAAACACAAAAAAAAATCAAAAGACAGTACCAGTACAATTGATATCAGACTGTAACCGGAGGTGAGGGTTTTGGCGGATTTTCACATAAGCATAATGTTTGTGGGAATACTTCTAATGGCTGTTTCTTTGGTGTGGATAGCCTTTGACAAAAAGAAAGAATCAGATGATAAAGAAGTACTTGAAGAAAAAAAAGAGACATTAGTATCGGTAATATCAGATGCTGAACTAATGATTGAAGAGTTAAATAATATTTCAGATTATTTGGTATCCCATATAGATAAAAAAAGACAAGAAGTTATGGATACAATGAAAGAGGCAAATGAAAAAATTAAAGAAGTAAAAGATAAAAAAATCAGAGAAATTATAGATAAGGAAATTAAAAGTGCAACATCCAAAAAAATAAAAGAAATATTGGACAAAGAAATTAAAACATTAACATCTAAAAAAATTCAAGAAATAATAGATAAAGAAATAAAAGAAATTATAGCTGAAATAGTAAGAGAAATGGCAGAAGAAGAAATTGAATCCATTAATGAAAAAAAGATTGCCCAAAAAACAGGCAAGGTATATTTTACAGAAGCAAAAGAACCTTTAATTGATGATAATAGTGAGATTTTTAGAAATGTACTTTCTGAAGATACCAGCAATGCTCTTTCTGATAAAATTGAAAGGGAAAGAAAAATTGTTTCACTAAATAGCAAATACAAGGAAGTTATAAGTCTTTCACAAAGTGGATTTAATGAAACCCAGATAGCTAAAAAGCTAAATATGGGAAAAGGTGAAATACAGCTTGTTTTAGGCATAAATAAGTAAATATTTAAAAACTTTTCATAAAAAAGGGGGATTTTTAGATTTGAGGAAATTTCACATAAAAAGCATACTTTTAGGAATTGGTATAGGAATAATATTAACTTCATTTGTTGGGATTATATACTCTGCCGGAATGGATAATAAAATTACTAAAGAAGAGATAATAGAAAAGGCAAAGGAACATGGAATGATATTTCCTGAAGAAGTTATAACAGAGGGTGCTAATTAGAATTTATTAGACTAATTTTTATTTAAAAAATATTTTATAAAAAATATTAGATTTATGAAAAAATATTAGACTTAGTAATACTAAATCTAATATTTTTTTATTTAAAACAAAAAATTGTTAACGTAAATGCCGATGAGTTTTGGGAAATAATTGTAATTACCATCAAATTTATGTTACCATTTATTAATGAGTTTACTTTTTAAAGGGGGAGGGGTGGCCTTGAAGTGCAAAATTTTAATTTTAACAATGGTGTTTTTTATGCTTTGTGGTTGTTCACCTTCAATTAATGAAGTTGGTCCTAAAAAAGAAGTGAGTTGTTATAGCGAGAAATTTTTTGAGTGTGACGGAAAGAAGGAAATTAGCATATACTGTGATTTTGGAAATATTGAGTTTTTTAACTGGGATAAAAAAACAATAAAATTGGAAATTAAAAAAAAAATAATTGGAGTTCTTAAAAATGAAAACTTAAATGAAGATTCTGATGACAGGCTAAATGAAAAATTAGATGATTTTAAAATAGAATTAATTGAAGAGAAGGATAAACTCAATTTTGATATTAAATATACAGGAAAGAATGATAGCAGTGTAAATAAAATGGTGGATTTAAAAATTTACCTGCCTGAATTTATAGATGTTTTAAATTTGCATTTAGATGAAGGATGGGTTAAATTTCATGATGATTTAAAGGGAATATTAAATGCGGATACTAATATAGCTGATATAGAAATAAACAAACTCATTGGAAAGGTAAATATAAAAGGGAATATGGGAAATGTAAGCATATTAGAAGGCAGAATATCTAAAAATTCCAGTATAGTAAAAAACATTGGTTCAATAAGTATAAAATCCCAGTTTGAAGAAGGAGGGGATTATATAATTAATACCGGTGCAGGCAATATTGACATTAAGGCATCTAAAGATTCTAAAGTGTCATTTGAAAGTATAGGTGCTGTAGAAAAAAATGATTTTGAGGAATATAATTATCCTACCAAAGTTAAAGTTAACACTTCTATAGGAAAAATTTCAATAAAAGAGTATTAAATATACAATAGGGTATATAATACAAAACTTTATTTAAATTTAAGTGTTATAATAATTAAAATGCCATAATAATTTAAGCGCTATAATAGCCTGGATGTTTTTATTGTTATTACGTCATAATATTGAAATGTTATTATTAAAGAAGTGTTATAATTTATAGAGATATAAAAGGATTATGAGGAGGGAAATTATATGAAAAAAACAGGGAGAATCCATTCCTTTGAGTCATTTGGTACGGTAGACGGACCTGGCATCAGGTTTGTGGTTTTTATGCAGGGTTGCCCTTTAAGATGTGTTTATTGTCATAACAGGGATATGTGGGATGTCACAGAGGGAAAAGAATATTTACCTGAAGAAGTTATTGAAGAGGCAAAAAAATATATTAATTACATAAAATTTTCTGGTGGCGGGATAACTGTTACAGGGGGGGAACCACTGCTCCAGCCAGATTTTGTAACTGAGCTTTTTAAAATTGCAAAAAAGATGGACATTCATACCGCTGTTGATACCAGTGGGTTTGCGGATACAGATAATGTGAAAGAATTGTTAGAATATACTGATTTAGTGCTTTTAGATATAAAACATGGGGATGAAAAGAAGCACAAAGAAATTACCGGGGTTGAAAATGAAAAAATTAAAAAATTTGCAAAATATGTTTCTGATATAAATATACCAATTTGGATAAGATATGTTTTAATACCCGGACTTACAGACGGGGAAGAGGACTTAAAAAAGACAGCAGATTTTATAAAAGGGCTTAAAACTGTGAAGAATGTAGAAGTACTTCCATACCACACCATGGGGGTTTATAAATGGGAAGAATTAGGGTGCAAATATCCTCTAAAAGGGGTTAAGGAACCTGATTTAGAGAGCATAGCAAAAGCAAAGGAAATACTGGATATATTATAAAATTTATATTTTTCTTTTAGTTCTTTTATTAAAAGGTTTTATTGTATTAAAGGTCTGTAAATTTAATTTATCAAAAACGCCTTTAAAGATTTTAGAAGTATATTCTGCATCAGTTAAAGCCCTGTGAAAGTTGTCTTTAATGTCAATACCCATTAATTTCAAGGCATTTTCAAGGCTATACCTTTGACCGGGCGGAAGATTAAAAATAGAAGAAAATTGTTTTTGGATATCTATATTTTTTTTGAGCCACTCAGTTTTTATCCGGTTGAACCTGCAATTTAAAGTTAAATTATATATATCATCATGTCCCCAGCTAATTAGTATAAAGTCAGAACCAATCCACTGCCTGAATTTTCTTATTACACTTTTAAAATTGTCAGCATTATTAATATCATCCTGGGTTATTTGTGTTTTTTTCTTAACCAGTGAAAATAACTTTTTAAAATATTTAGGTTTTACAAAAGATTGAAATTCATCTATTTTATTTAAGTTATCGTCCAGTTTAACAGCACCTATTTCAATTATTTCATTTGGAAGATTGCTTTTAAAGGGCTTACTGTTTAGTTCTAAATCATAAATTATATAGTTCATATTTTATCTCTTCCCTGATTGTATTTTTTATTTAGATAATATTTTATGCATTATTGATGTTTTTTATAATTGATGTTTGGTATATAAATTACCTTATCATATTGTATTAAAAAATTCAAATATGTCCCCGGTTTACAAAACACACAATATATAATTCGAAGAGAATTATTTTTTAAGTGTATTTTATTTTTTCTATTAACTTATGCCATTTAATTTGTTACAATAAATATAAACGGTTTTAATTTTATATTTTAGGGGAACAAAAGAGCAGTATTTTAGAGGTGATTTTTTTGTTAAAAAACAATAAACCTCATATTATTTCTATTAATAATGCCATTACTAGAATTAAAAATGGGGATATTGGTCTTAAAGAAGAATTAATTAAAAAATACAAACCATACCTTTTAAAAGTCATATCAAGCACTGTGGGGAGATATATAGATTCAGAAACTAGTGAAGAATATAGCGTAGGGCTAATGGCTTTTAATGAAGCTATTGACAAATTTGATTCGGATAAAAACGGAAACTTTATTAGTTATTGCAATATAGTAATAAATCACAGAATAATTGACCATATAAGAAAAAACAAGAGAGAAAACAAAGCAATACCCTTTTCATATTTTGAAGAAAAAAGCGAATTTGAAGAGAGATATCTTGTATCGGATTCCCATTATCAGTATGAGAAAATTGAAATTAAAGAAGAAATTATGATTTTTGAAAACAAACTTAAAGAATTTGGAATTACATTAGAGGATCTTGTAAAAAAATCCCCAAAACACAAAGATTCCAGAGAACTTTATATAAATATAGCAAGGATTATTTCGGAAAATGAAGAATTATTCAATAAAATGATAAAAAGAAAGGCCATTCCAATATCAGACTTAATGAAATTTGTTACCGTTAGCAGAAAAACCATAGAAAGAAACAGAAAATATATAATAGCTGTCAGTTTAGTTTTAAGAAGCGGTTTAGATGAGATTAAGCAGTATTTCAGGAAAACCAAAAAGGAAGGAGGGAAAGTGAATGGCTAACTTTGGCATAATAATTAAAATTCAAGGGAAAATTGCAATAGTGGTATCTGAAGCAGGTTTATTTGAAATGATAAAATACAGGCAAGGGATGTTTGTAGGACAGAAAGTGGTATACACTGATAAAGATATAATAAGTAAAAATAAGAAACACAGGTACTTTATTTCTGCCATTGCCAGAATAGCCGCTGTGTTTATACTGCTAATGTCGTTTTTTAAGTTTTTTTACAGTGATGAAATATATGCTTACATAGCTTTGGATATAAATCCAAGTTTAGAATTAATGGTAAATGAAGACACCATTGTTATAGATGCGATTGCTTTTAATGAAGAGGGAAAAATGGTTTTAGATGGAATTAAGTATAAGGGAGGACCATTGGAAAAAGTAGTATATAACATAATTAAAAATTCAGAGGAAAAAGGATTTATTAAAGGGCAAGAAAAAGAAATAATTCTAATATCAACGGCTTTTGAAAATAATAAAAGACAAGCGGTGAAAAAAGAATTATTTAATGATAAGCTTATAAATAATTTAAAAAATGAAATGGATAAAGAGCTTGATACTGGTATTGATATACAGTTTGTAGAAGTATCAATTGACAAAAGACGCTTAGCGTCAGAAGTAGAAGTTTCCATGGGTAAATATTTGATTTATGAAAAAGCAAAAGAAAAAGGCAAGGATATTCCTATAGATGTGCTGAAATCATCTAGTTTGAATGAGTTAATAAAAGAAAATGATATAGATATACATCAATTGGCATTAGAAATTACCGGGGATGAAGGAAAGACTACAGCAACGCCGACACCAAAGGCAATGCCTGAACAGGAAAAAGAGGTGACAGCTGAAAGTCCGGGACCGGCTAAAGCACCTGGGGAACCAGGGTTAGATGAGACACCAGCAAAAGAGCCGGCTACGATGCCAGATCCGGAGGCAACACCAACGAAAACGCCGGTTGAGACACCAAGGGAAAGTGAGAAACCAACAAAGACACCAGAAAAGACATCAGTACCTGATGTGGCTCCGACAAAGACACCAGCTGAAACGCCGGATTCAGTAGAGACTCCAAAGAAAGATGAGACACCAAAAAAGGTGCCGGATGATACACCGGTGCCGGATATAACGCCGACAAAAGAGCCGGTTGTAACGCCAGAGCTGGAGGAAACGCCGACAAAAACACCTGTGCCAACAAAAACACCGGTGGAGACACCAAAGGAAAGTGAGAAACCAACAAAGACACCGGTAAAGACACCAGTGCCGGATGTAACACCAACAAAGGCGCCGGTTGTAACGCCAGAGCCGGATATAACGCCGACAAAAGAGCCGGTTGACACACCAGAACCGAGTGTAACACCAACAAAAGCACCAGTTGAGACACCGGTACCAACAACACCGTCACCTAAACCGGAAGAAACGCCTGCTCCAACACCAACAGGGGCACCAAAAGGTGAAAAGAGTATAAAAATACAGACATATAATGATAATGCTGTATCTAAGACAGATTCCATTTACCTAAACATAAGGGTTTATAATACAGGAGATGAAGAAATTGATCTTTCAGATATTAAAGTAAGATACTACTATACTAAGGATGATGATAAAGAGCAAAAATTTATATGCGACTGGTCAACTGTGGGAGTTTCTAATATAAAGGCTGCATTTATTGAAATGCCATCATCAAAGAATGGCGCAGATACCATCCTTGAAATAAGTTTCTCTGATAATGCAGGGATACTTAAACCAGGAAAATTTGTGCGTTTGAAAGTAAGGGTTTATAATAATGATTGGTCCCACTATATCCAATCAAATGATTACTCCTTTAACCAGTCAGCAAATAATTTTGTTGATTGGAAAAAGGTAACAGGATATATTAAGGATACTTTAAGGTGGGGAGAAGAACCGTAAAAAAATTTTTCTCCTACCCACACAAAAATTTATATTAGTGCGCATAGTATAGTAGCGGGACATTTAAGATGCTCTTGCTAACTGTTGCGACAACAGTTAAAATGATAATTTTCAATACATATACCCTACATAATATGTTGAACCCCGTTTTTATAAAAAACGGGTATTTTTTTTTAAAAAAATAAGTCAACTTTTTAATACATTATGTATACTATGATATTAGGAAGTTAATTTTAATCATAGTATAAGGAGTGTTGTAAAATGTCAGAACAAAAAAAGTTTATGCCTGATTGCTGTAAAATTGAATATACTTTTCATGAGGTTTATAAGAAAGATGATGGTTATAAAAAAGATTATGGCTACAAAAAAGACTGCGACTGCAAGAAGGACTATGACTACAAGAAAGATTATGACTACAAGAAAGATGATGACTGCAAGAAGAAATTTGAATTTAAGAAAAAAAGTATAAAGGTACCTGAAGTTATTGGTAGGAATTCAACGCAGGTGTTAATTGAAAGCGTTATTGCTTTTCCAGAGTGTTTTCCTGCTGTGGAAATTAAAGATGTTGTAAAGAAAGTTAAAGACCTATCAGTGCATGTATGCAAGAACAAAGTTCTTATAAATGGTGTACTGCACAAAAATATCAATTATAAAACATTTGAAGGGGAAATAAAATGCGGTAAACTTGACACCTTCTTTGGAGATGTGAAGCATATAGGAGTAGATATGCCTTTTGCAGCTTATATTGATGTACCAGGAGCAAAACCAGGGGATAAATACCAGATTGAATTTGCCGGTGTGGAAGATGGCTGCGAAGTTGACATTTTAGAAGATCCTATTCCTAAATGTTCTGTGAAAGCTTATAAAAAACTTAGAGAAAAAGTTATAGTAAAAATAGATTTAAAAGTACTGCGTGAAGTTCAAATAACGGTATGTCCAGAAAAATGTGACATTTGTCCATAAAGTTTATGGTGAATTCTATTAGAAAAAATATAAATTAATAACATTATTTATAAAAATCCCTCTTAATAAAAGACTTTATTTTTGGGGCGCCCCTCACTTTTCTTTTAAAGAAGAATATAATATTTAGTAGGAATCCATGAATATTTCATATGTTAAGTTATATGCCGGGAAAATATGATTTCACAGTATAAAAACTATCCTAATTATGATTTTTTTAAAGAGAAAATTGAAGAGGAAACTAAAAGTGCGAATAGCAAAAATATGTACAGTGAAAAAAGGTACAATACACGCAATATATTAAAAGAAATAAATGAGATTGTGGAAAGAAAGAGTTTTATAAAATTTTTTGAGTATGAAATTCCTTTTCCTTTAAAATATCCTGCCCTTAAAATAAATGAAAGTGTAACAAAGCTGGATAATTTAAAATGTACCATGTTTAAAAGCGGTGTTCTTGTTGAAGGCGATATTAAAAAAGAGATAGTTTTTTTCACCCCTGAAAACAAGTATATGATAAGATATAAAGACAAACATTTGGATACATGTTTTTCTTCTATAAAGTCCATAACTACAAATATACCATTTCAATGTTTTGGCGAGTTTAAAGAAATAGATAAAGAATATGTGGCAGAGGTTGAAAGTGCAAGTGTAGACAGGGAAGATGTGGTGGATATTCTTTCTAAACCTTTTACCTGTTCAATTTGCGGGGAAAAGCTGTTTAGAATGTTAAAGGAAAAGATAGTAATTAAAATTTCTGTTATATTACTTAAAAAAAATTATGTTTATTTGTAAAAAGACTTCAAGCAAGTAAAGGTTTACCTGCTTGAAGTCTTTATAGATTTAGAGCTTTTAAAGAGCTATTACTTGATAAATATTAAATCAGTTAACTGAAGGTCTACAACTATGTCAACAAATGTATTTGTCCTTTCGTTGTAGATATAGAGTATGTTTCTGTTGGAATATGGACTATTTGGGGTTTGATTTCTACCATAAACAATATAATAGTCTCCCTTAGCTTTTATAACATTTTCAGCACTAAAGTTGTTTTTCAGTAGTTTTGAGTTTCTAGAATTAATACAGTAAAATGAAACTGTATTAGTGTCACTGTCCCTACCGGAAGTGAAGACTTTGTTATTAATTTTATTCCAGTAAGATACTTGGAAGTTGCTTAAAAGTTCTTTAAATTCATCACTGTAAAGATATACCTTACTTCTGTTAATATCTGCCTCTGTACCACTTATAACCAATGAGTGGTCTAACTGATCCCATACATTTTTTTGCATGCCCAGAACCAGGTTTCTTACCCTTGCATTTGCACTACTGATATTTGCATCATATAGAATTAGCGCATGTCTGTTTTTTCCGGTGATTCTGTCAATGTCTTCAACTGCTAAAAACATTCTGTTATCTATTGTTTTTGTAGAATGAATTCTAATTACATCGTGAATTACAGATTCTTTATTTTTATCTAGTATGTATAATTTATAGTCCCTGCTGGTATTATCCTGAACATGAATAACAAATTTGTCTTCCTCACGGAAAAAACCAAAAAAATTGCAATTACTATAAACGGTTTTTACATTTCTTAAAACAAGATATCTGCTTCCTGTAAGAGTATTATCTTCTCTGATATTTTCAGGAAGACCTGTAGTATAAAACCCGGTTGAAGTTACAATGGATCTGGTATCACTTATAGCTAAGTAAATAAGACCGTTATAGGTTTCCACATCTAACACTCTTACAATTCCCGCATTTGATACGGAAGCTGGAACAAAAAGGTCATAAAGATCATACCTGGATGGATTGGATTTGGAATTTTTAAGAACTACCAAGTGTTCACGACCTCTTCTTTTAGCAACGGTGATGATATTATTAACACCGCTATCGTCTACAAAATGTGTAGTTTTTTCCAGATCTATTTCTAGCTCTGCTCTCAAATCTTTAGGAAGGTCTTTAGTGAGATCCCTTAAAACTTTTCCATCGTATGAAAGGAAAGGTTTACCAGCACCTTCAGAAAGAGTACAGCTCATAAATAAAATATCATCATCAATCATTGAATCTTGTAATATATGTTTATCTTCTAAGAGCTTAGGGTTCCAAGAACCTTTTTCAAAAACAACCAATGAATACTGTCTTGTGTCGGTATATCTGTTTACTATTAACTGATCCTTAAACACAACATAATTACCCATTGCAAAATTATCGGCTATTTTATAAATATCTTTGCCGTCAAACCTGTAAAGAGTATCTTTTTTTTGATTTCTGTCATAACCATGAAGAATGAGGTTATCGTTAAATTCCACCTGGTTTCTTATTTCAAAATTATTTATTAAAGTCTGAAACTTTCCATTTCTAAATGTAACCAGGTTATTTGTATCATTATCTGCATCAAATAATGTAATTAAAAGACCGCCATTGTATGTAATTGTATTTTTAATTTCTTTACCGTGCAGAGGGATTGTTGCTATGGTTTTTCCATCATACACATATACTTGTCGGTTTCTTCCCTTTTGATCATAAAACAGTATGGTACCTGTGTCAAATATTCCTATTCTGTTTATAGTTATAGTTTTATTCTCAGCATTCCAGTCAACAAAAGCACCGGAATTTTCAGCCACAAATCTTAATGGTACCAAAGTCCTGTCCTTTTGTATAGTAGGAGCCACATCAAGTACAACTGTTTTTCCGTTTACAGAAGCATTTGGATTATTGATTTGAAGATTTATTGTTGTTCCCTGGCGGGTAGCAGTGATGCTTTTTGTTGTCCCGTTCCAATTAACATTAAAGCCAAGTTCTTCGAATATTGTCCTGAATGGTACTAAAGTCCTACCATTTTCAATAAAAGGAGCGATTTCCATTTTCTTAACTGCGGTTTTAGATCTGTAATCAACTCTGCCAATGGTAAATTCCAAATCAACAAAATCTGTAGTAACAATTCCGTCAGAGTCACTTGCATATACATTTACACTGTTTGTATAAAGTATTGTTACAAAAGCAGCAATAATAAAAAAAACACTTGTAAATTTCAAAAAATGAGATTTGTACATGTTTTTCCCCCCGTTATAATTTTTTTTATTTATATATATCGGCTGCCAACTAAGTAGAAAACAGCTATAAAAATGATAACATACAGATAGTACCAAGTCAATGATTTAAAGGGACTGTGAAACAATAATGTAACAAAAGAGAAAAAGGGAATTAAAAGTTGCTATAGTTTAATGATAGGAGTATAATGTTCTTTAAGGGTTAAATTAAGGGGGACATGTTATGCGTGCTGTAATAACTGTTATAGGAAAGGATAAAGTGGGTATTATAGCGGGAATAAGCAATACCCTGGCAGTTAGCAATGTAAATATATTGGATATTTCCCAGACAACTATGCAGGATGTTTTTACCATGATAATGCTGGTGGATATCTCTAATATGACAATTTCATTTACAAAACTTTCAGAGGAGTTAGAAAAAAAAGGTGAGGAAATGGGACTTAGTGTAAGAATACAACATGAAGATATATTTAATTCAATGCACAGGATATAGGGGGGATTGTGATGATAAGACCCTTTGAAATTATAGAGACAATAAAAATGATTCAAGAAGAACATCTTGATATAAGAACCATAACAATGGGAATATCTTTAAGAGACTGCTGCAGTTCCAGCAGTAAAGAAGCCAGGGAGAAAATATACAATAAAATTACAAAGTGTGCCAAAGATCTTGTTAAAGTTGGTGAAGATATTGAAAGAGAATTCGGGATTCCTATAATAAATAAAAGAATTTCAGTAACGCCCATTTCTATCATTGCAGAAAGCTCAGATGAGGAGGATTATGTAAAATTTGCAGAGACATTGGATAAGGCAGCAGAAAGTGTTGGGGTAAATTTTATAGGAGGCTTTTCTGCATTAGTTCATAAAGGCTATACAAAAGGAGACAAAAAGCTTATTAACTCTATTCCAGAAGCCCTCAGTACCACCAAAAAAGTATGTTCATCTGTCAATGTTGCCAGTACCAAGTCAGGTATAAATATGGATTGTGTAAAAGAAATGGGGCACATAATAAAAAAGGCAGCAGAACTCACCTCTGACAGTGGGGGAATTGCTTGTGCAAAGCTTGTTATTTTTGCCAATGTCCCTGAAGACAATCCGTTTATGGCAGGTGCTTTCCATGGATTTGGGGAGGCAGAGTGTGTAATTAACGTTGGAGTAAGCGGACCTGGGGTTGTAAAATGTGCACTGGAAAAAGTTAGGGGAGCAGATTTTGAAACTGTATCAGAGACAATTAAAAAAACTGCTTTTAAAATAACAAGAATGGGACAGTTAGTAGCAAGAGAAGCTTCCAAAAGGCTTGGAGTTTCTTTCGGGATTGTTGATTTGTCTTTGGCTCCCACTCCTGCCATGGGGGACAGTGTGGCACATATATTAGAGGAAATGGGACTTGAAAAATGCGGTGCACATGGAACTACGGCAGCTTTGGCCCTTTTAAACGATGCAGTTAAAAAAGGTGGGGTAATGGCATCTTCTTTTGTAGGAGGTTTAAGCGGGGCATTTATACCTGTAAGTGAAGATGCAGGAATGATAGAAGCAGTGCAAAAGGGAGCCCTTTCAATAGAAAAACTGGAGGCAATGACATGTGTTTGCTCTGTAGGCTTGGATATGATAGTGGTTCCCGGTAGTACAAGTGCCGAGACAATATCCGCCATTATTGCAGATGAAGCTGCAATAGGTGTTGTAAACAACAAAACAACGGCTGTAAGGATAATTCCGGCACCTGGTAAAGATGTAGGGGATATGGTTGAATTTGGCGGGCTTTTAGGTAAGGGACCGGTAATGAAATTAAGTGATTATTCCAGTAAAGATTTTATAAACAGGGGTGGAAGAATACCGGCACCTCTTCACAGTCTGAGAAATTAAAAATAAAAGTTTATAATTTTAAAATTGATTCTTTACAGTTAATAGCTGTTGTGTTAGAATGTTTTAAGTAAATAAAACCACTAGCCAGGTTGTAGGGAGCTCCGTCCTATTACTTAGCTATTGGGGGTTTAATAAAGAAAAGGAGGATTTTTTTATGAGAAAAGATTTGAAACAGGAAATTATCAACACTTACAGATTGCACGAAACAGACACTGGCTCCCCGGAGGTGCAGATAGCTATTCTTACAAAGAGAATAGAGCACCTAACGGAACATTTAAAAGTACACAAAAAAGATTTCCACTCAAGAAGAGGTCTTCTTAAAATGGTAGGGCAGAGAAGAGGGCTTTTAAATTACCTGCAAAGAGTGGACATAGAAAGATACCGTGCAATTATTGAAAAATTAAACTTAAGAAAATAGAATGGGCGTACTTTTCGTCCATTCTTTTAAAGTAAATTTATATCTCGTCTTAACTAGTAAGAGATAGATTAAAGAATTACAACCTTCCCTGACAGCTATCTTACAGACATTCATGAGCAAAAATATTATTTAATAAATAAAAAATACAGGGGAATTTCTATATGTACTTACCTTTTGTCTTTTAAAAAAGTAAGTATTGTGCAATTTAAAAAAAGATTGTTTATAAACTTAAAATTTAAAATATATAAATTAAAAATATATAAACTATATAAATTAAAAATATATAAACATAAATTTTAAAGATATATAACAAAAAAAGATATATAACACTAAAAATTTGGAATACTAAAAACAAAAACTGCAGACGGTAGAAGGTAGATTGTGCAGCACTATTTAAAATTTTTTAGGTCTGCTGTAGAATCTACAAGCTACAGTCTGCGGTTATAAGGAGGAGAAAAAATGAAAAAAACTTTCAGTATTGATATAGCAGGAAGACAGCTGGTTATTGAAACAGGACAACTTGCCCAGCTAGCAAATGGAGCAGTATTGGCTAAATACGGAGATACTGTGATTTTATCAACTGCTACTGCGTCAGCAACTCCAAGAGAAGGAGTGGATTTTTTTCCTTTGAGTGTTGACTATGAAGAAAAACTTTATGCTGTTGGAAAAATTCCTGGAGGATTTATAAAAAGAGAGGGAAAACCGTCAGAGAAAGCCATATTAAATGCAAGGGTTATAGACAGGCCACTAAGACCACTGTTTCCAGAGGACTTGAGAAATGATGTTGCCATTGTAAATACTGTTTTGTCGGTGGAACAGGACAATTCTCCTGAAATAGTAGCCCTTATAGGTTCGTCTATTGCCCTGTCCATATCTGACATACCTTTTAACGGTCCTGTGGGAGGGGTTATATTAGGACTTGTTGACGGGGAGATTGTAATTAATCCAACTGCAGCACAAAGGGAAAAAAGCAAAATGTATGTAAATTTAGTGGGCACCAGGGAAAAAATAGTAATGATAGAAGCAGCTGCAAATGAAGTTTCTGAAGAAGTTATGATTGAGGCAATAATAAAAGGACATGAAGAGATAAAGAGAATTGTGGATTTTATAGATGGGATTGTAAAAGAAGTGGGTAAGCCTAAGTTTGAATATGAATCTTCGGAAGTTCCTGATGAGATTTACACCCCTGTAGAGGAATTTGCATATGAAAAAATGAGAGAAGCTGTATTAGCTGTAGATAAGCAAGTAAGGGATGAGAATGTAAGTAAACTTACAGAAGAAATAATAGAAAGGTTTAAAGATGATTTTCCGGAAATGGAGCAGCAAATAGCTGAAGCCGTTAACAAACTTGAAAGAAAAGTGGTAAGGAAATATATATTGGAGGAAGGCAAAAGAGTTGATGGAAGAGCCCTTGATGAAATAAGGCCTTTATCTGCTGAGGTGGGGTTGCTTCCAAGAGTTCACGGTTCAGGGCTTTTTCAAAGGGGCCAGACCCAGGTTCTCACTACAGTTACATTGGGGGCTATGAGTGAGGTGCAGATGCTTGATGGTATCGATCTTGAGGAGACAAAAAGATATATGCACCATTATAATTTCCCAGGATACAGTGTAGGGGAAGCAAGACCTTCTCGGGGTCCCGGAAGAAGGGAAATAGGGCATGGTGCTCTTGCAGAAAAAGCATTAGAACCTGTTATACCTGACCAGGAAGAATTCCCCTATGCAATAAGACTGGTTTCAGAAGTTCTTATGTCAAATGGTTCAACATCCCAGGGAAGTGTGTGTGCCAGCACTTTAGCGTTGATGGATGCAGGGGTACCTATAAAAAAACCTGTGGCAGGAATTTCTGCAGGGCTTGTTGTTGATGAAAATGACAAAGATAGGTTTGTGACCTTTATAGACATTCAGGGAATAGAAGACTTTTTTGGGGACATGGACTTTAAAGTTGCAGGAACTAAAGATGGTATTACAGCAATACAGGTGGATATAAAAATTGACGGGCTGACTTTGGATATTATCAAAGAAGCTCTTGAAATTACTAAAAAGGGACGCTTTAAAATCATTGATGAGGTGATTTTAAAGACTATAGAGGCGCCAAGGTCTGAACTTTCAAAATACGCTCCTAAGGTATTGTCAACAACAATAAGCCCGGATAAGATAAGGGATGTTATAGGACCTGGCGGAAAGATGATAAACAGGATAATTGAAGAAACAGGAGTTAAAATTGACATTGATGATGACGGAAAAGTGTATGTGTTTAGTACTGAAACTGAGGCATGTAAAAGAGCATTGGCAATGATTGAAGGAATTTCAAAAGATGTGGAGCCGGGACAGATATTTCTAGGAAAAGTTATGAGAATAACTTCCTTCGGTGCATTTGTTGAATTCTTGCCTGGAAAAGAAGGACTTGTCCATATATCCAAACTTGACAAAAACAGGGTTGTAAGAGTTGAAGATGTAGTAAGTGTAGGGGAAGAAATACTTGTAAAAGTTTTGGATATTGATAAGCAAGGCCGGGTTAATCTTTCCAGAAAAGATGCAATGGAAGAAAACGAGGAAAAGAAAAATAAGCAGACAAAAAGAAGTAAATATTTTTAAAACAGGGAGATTTTATGTGTAGAAGTATAAAGCTGAAAAACGGTGTAAGGGTAGTGTACGAAGAAATACCATATGTCAGGTCTGTTTCAACAGGGCTTTGGGTTGGAGCAGGTTCTAGAGGTGAAAATACCACTAATAATGGTATTTCTCACTTTATAGAACATATGCTGTTTAAAGGCACTAAAAAAAGAACTGCAAAAGAAATTGCAGAAACCATAGATAATATTGGAGGGCAACTTAATGCATTTACAAGCAAGGAATGTACCTGCTATTACACTAAAACCCTGGATACTTACCTTGATACATCCTTAGATCTCTTATCTGATATGTTTTTTAACTCTAAATTTGATGAAAAGGATATTGAGATTGAGAAAAATGTTATTTTAGAAGAGATAGGTATGTATGAAGACACTCCCGAAGAATTAGTTCATGACATTTTATCTGAAGCAGTGTGGCAGGACGACCCCTTAGGAATGCCTATATTGGGAACAAGCAAGAGTCTTGGCAATATAAACAGGGAACAAATAAAAAAATACATGGAAGAAAATTATTTTCCTGAAAATACCGTTATAGCTATTGCCGGTAACATAGACGGGGACAAAGCAATTGAAAGTATCAGGGAAAGATTTGAAAACTGGGGGAACAGTAACTGCTGTAAAAATAAAAGTATAGCCCCACCAAAATTTAAAAACAACAAAGTTTACAGGGAAAAAGAAACGGAACAGATACATATGTGTCTTGGCTTCAGGGGTGTGGAGCAGGGCAGTGATGAATTGTATTCACTTCTGGCAGTAAACAATATTTTTGGAGGGGGTATGAGTTCTAGGCTTTTCCAAAAAATAAGAGAGGAAAAAGGGCTTGTTTATTCAATTTACTCATATCCTTCATCCTACAAAAATGCCGGATTGTTTACCATATATGCAGGGATGAATGCTGAACATTTAAACGAAGTACTAAAGCTCATAATAAACGAAATTAATATTTTGGTAAAGAAAGGAATATCCAAAAAGGATATGGCAAAGTCAAAAGAACAGTTAAAGGGAAATTACATTTTAGGTTTAGAAAGTACCAGCAGCAGAATGAACAGCATAGGCAAGTCTGAAATTCTTTTGGGAAAGATATTAACTTCCCGTGAAGTTTTAGATAAAATTGACAGAATTGATTTTGAAAAGGTGGATGCAGTAATAAAGAAAGTTTTTGATTTAAATAATATGGCTATTTCAGTAGTGGGCAACATAAAAGGGGATATTGATTTAAAAAGGATATAGTTTTAAAAAAATACAAGTTCTAAAAAAGCATTAAGATTTATATGTCTTAGTGCTTTTTTTTATGTTTTTTAGGCATAAGCTTTAATGTATACAAGCACTTTAAATTGAAAATATACATAAGATACTTATAAAAGGAGGGATTTATATGAATAAAAAAAGATACGGGGTTTTAGGCGGCGATTTGAGAAGTATAAAACTTGCCGAACTTATCGAAGAAGAAGGAAACCATGTTAACATATATGGTTTTGACAATGTAGGAATTGACATAAATTTCAAAGAAATTAAAAGTATAGATGAATTTATTGAAAATTCAGATATAATAGTAGGACCGCTTCCCTGCTCTTATGACAAAGAAACCTTTAATGCCCCGTATCATTCAGGAAAAATTTATATAAAAGAGATTTTAAAAAAAATAAAAGATAAGCAGTTATTTATAGCGGGAAAATTAGGAGATGAAATAGTAAAGTTTGCTAGTTTAAATAATCTAAGATTTTTTGATTTATTAGAAAGGGAAGAAATGACCGTTTTAAATGCAATTCCAACAGCTGAAGGAGCTATTCAGATAGCAATGGAGGAAATGCCTGTAACCATTCATGGAAGCAAAGCCTTTGTTTTAGGTTTTGGAAGGGTAGGAGAAACACTTGCAAAGATGCTAAATGGAATTGGGGCTAAGACTTATGTGGCAGCAAGGAAGCATTCTGACTTTGCATGGATTAAAAGTTATGGGTATAGTGCCGTTCCAATCAATGAACTAGGTGAGCATATTAAAGACGCAGATGTTATATTTAACACCATTCCACATCTTATATTAGGGAAAGATATATTAAAAAGAGTCAGAAAAGATTGTCTTATAATAGATTTGGCATCTAAACCCGGTGGTGTGGATTTTGAAAAGGCAGAAGAGTACAATATAAAAACCAAATGGGCACTTTCATTGCCGGGAAAAGTAGCACCTTTAACAGCTGCCGGTATATTGAAAGATACAATAAATAATATAGTAAAGGAGCAGGAGGGATTAAAATGACGCTTATGGGACTAAAAGTCGGATTTGCAATTACAGGTTCTTTTTGTACAATAGATAAAGTTATACCTGAAATTAAAAAAATAATAAATGCCGGAGGAAAGGTTGTACCTATAATTTCATATTCTGTTGACAAATTTGACACAAGGTTTGGAAAAGCAGAAAGTTTAAAAAAACAGCTTAGGGAAATTACAGGTGAAGAAATAATAAATACAGTTGTGGGCGCAGAACCTATAGGACCTAAATCACTATTTGACATAATAGTGGTTGCACCATGTACAGGTAATACTTTAGGTAAAATAGTAAACGGAATAACCGATACTCCTGTTACCATGGCATGTAAAGCACAGCTTAGAAATCAAAAACCGGTTTTAATAGCTGTTTCAACAAATGACGCATTGGGAACAAATGCAAAAAACATTGGATTGCTTTTAAATACAAAAAATGTATTTTTTGTTCCCTTTGGTCAGGATGAACCAAAGAGTAAGTCAAATTCTATGGTAGCGGATTTTTCTTTTATAGTGCCAACATTGACTGAAGCTGTAAGAGGTAAACAAATCCAGCCAATTTTTATACAATATTAAAACAAAAAAAATGCAAATGACACTTGAGAAATATAAAGAAAAGTGTTAAAATGATTTTAGTACTATAATTAAAAGGTAAAACTATTGATTTTATACATTTTGTTTTTTATAATTATTTATGTATAATAATTTCAATTTTGAATATTATTATACTAAGACATTATACTAAAGGCGTTACAAAAGTATTTTCATTACACTTTTATCATAAAGCTGTTTCAAAGAAGGTTTTATAATTACATATGATATTTGGGGGTACAAAATGGTTGGAGTAGATATGAGGGGTATTGATGAAATACTTTTAGAGACCGGGGTATTAAAAATAACCGATCTTAAAAGAGCGTGGGACATCCAAAGGGAAAGAGGCAGCAGCATAGAGGACGTGTTATTAGAGCTTGAACTTGTAACACCTACGGATATTATGCGCGCAAATGCCATTAAGATGGGGATTTCCTTTGTAGACCTTTCCAATTATGAGATTAAAGACGAAAGTGTTCCCACATTGATAACCAGAAACATTGCAAACAGGTACAAAGTAATACCCATTGAAAAAGAAAACGGGGTACTTACTGTTGCAATGCAAGATCCTACTGATATTTTCTGCATAGACGATATCCGTCTCGCAACAGCTCTTGAAATAAAGCCGGTGTTTTCCGATCCAAAAGAAATTGAAAAACTAATCAAAAAATATTTTGGTGAAGAGGAAAAACCTAAAAAAGAATTAGCACCAAAATCAGATGAAATCTCCAAAGCTGACTTGTTAAAAGAGCAGGAGTCACTGCTCCTTGAAAGAGATTTTTATAATGACATCACCACTGATTTAGAACCGGCGGATTTGGAGTTTGATTCAAAGGATGATAGCTTTTCCAGTACAGATTTAAACATTCAGGATGATACTTCAGAAAGTGGCATTTTTAAAGATAAAATCGGAAATCTTCTGGTTAAAGCAGGTGTAATAACCCAGGAGCAATTGGATACTGCCTTGGCCATCCAGGCTAAAAAGGGCGGACTTATCGGAAAGATAATGGTTAAGCAGGGTTATTTAGATACAAAATCCCTTTATGAATTTTTACAAAAACAAATGGGAGTTGAGTTTATAGATTTAGAAAATATTGAAATTGAAGAAAGCGTTATAAATTTAGTTACGTGGAATATTGCGAGGATGCATAAATTAATTCCCGTTAAACTTTCAAACGGCTCTTTAAAAGTTGCCATGAGCGACCCTATGAATATATTTTCCATAGATGACTTAAGGCTTACAACAGGTTATAATATAATCCCTTGTCTTGCTGACGAAGATCAAATAATGATAATGCTTGATAAATATTATGACAAAGATGCTATAAAGAAAGAAGAAAGAGATAAAGAAGCCATTGACTTAGAAGAAGAAATCAGAAAAGTAAATGAAAAGATAGCTGTTGAAATAACGGAAGAAGAAGAAGAGGAAGAAGTTGTTGATATAGATGTTTTAGAAAATGCCCCCATTGTCAAAATGGTCAACATAATTTTCCAAAAAGCCGTTGCAAGCAGGGCAAGTGATATACATATAGAGCCTCAGGAAGATTGTGTTCTTATAAGATTCAGAATAGACGGGCAATTAGTTGAAATAATGAAGCACGACAGAAAGATTGTTTCAGCTCTTGTGGCAAGGGTTAAGATTATAAGCGGGCTTAATATAGCAGAGAAGAGAATCCCGCAAGACGGAAGAATAGGTATGAAGATAGACGGCAAAGACTATGACATGCGTGTTTCCATACTGCCTACAATGTTTGGGGAAAAAGTTGTTATAAGAATAGCCGATAAAGAAGGCTTTCAAGTAGATAAAAAAGATTTAGGTTTCTTTGAAGATGATTTAGAGAAATTTGATGATATTATTGCCCACCCTCATGGTATAGTTTTGGTAACAGGGCCTACAGGAAGTGGTAAATCTACCACGTTATACACAGCGCTAAGAGAATTGTGCAAGCCGAATGTAAACCTTCTAACTGTTGAAGATCCTGTTGAGAGCACCATAAAGGGTATTAACCAGGTTCAGGTTAATGTAAAGGCAGGGCTTACATTTGCTACAGCCTTAAGAGCTTTCTTAAGACAAGACCCTGACATAATAATGGTTGGGGAGATAAGGGACAGGGAAACTGCGGAAATAGCAACAAGGGCTGCTATTACTGGTCACTTGGTTTTCAGTACCCTTCACACTAATGATGCTGCTAGTTCCATTACAAGAATGATAGATATGGGAATTGAGCCCTTTATGATGTCTTCATCAGTTGTTGGCGTAATTGCCCAAAGGCTTGTAAGAAGGCTTTGCCAAAAATGTAGGGAAAGAATTGAACCTGATGAATATGCAAAAGAAGCACTTAGTTTAAAAGAGGGTGAAGAAATAGAACTATACAAAGCAGTAGGCTGTGAAGAATGCAATAATACAGGATATAAAGGCAGGATAGCTGTATATGAAATAATGACAATTAACAGGGAAATAAGAAACCTTATAGCAAAGAATGAAAATGCAGATGTAATTAAAGAGGCAGCGTTAAGAAACGGAATGAAAACGCTTAGAATGAATTGTGCAAGATATGTTAAAAAAGGAGTAACAACAATAGATGAAATGCTGCGCATAGCATATTCTGAAGATTAATTAAAAGGGGTGTAGGGGTATGGATATAAATGATTTACTTATAAAGACAGTGGAAGCAGGAGCGTCTGATTTACATATTTGTGCAGGTGTCCCTCCTGTAATAAGGGTTAATGGCGATCTTATTTATTTAAATGAACCCATATTAACCCCCCAGGATTGTGTTCATTTGGCCAAGCAGTGCCTGAACAACAGGCTTTATGAAGTTTTTTTGGAAAAGGGGGAAGTTGACGCTTCTTATACATTGCCAGGAGTTGCAAGGTTCAGGATGAATGTTTTTAAACAAAGGGCAACATGCGCAATAGCTCTAAGGCCAATTCCTACAGAAATACCTATGATTGAAGACCTTGGACTTCCGGGCTTGGTTTATGATTTATCTTTAAAGCAGAGAGGATTGATTTTAATAACAGGACCTACCGGTCATGGTAAATCAACTACTTTAGCTGCAATGATAAATTACATAAACAGCAAAAGGAAATGTCATATAGTGACGATAGAAGATCCTATAGAGTTTTTACACAGACACAATAAAAGTGTCATTAATCAAAGGGAAATAGGTTCTGATACATTGTCTTATGCAAATGCTTTAAGGGCGGTATTGAGGGAGGACCCGGACGTAATATTAATAGGTGAGATGAGGGACTTAGAGACCATTTCAACTGCTCTTACAGCAGCAGAAACAGGTCACTTAGTACTTTCAACACTGCATACGATAGGTTCTGCAAAGACAATAGACAGGATTATTGACGTTTTCCCTCCGCATCAGCAGGGGCAGATAAGAACCCAGTTATCAACAGTTCTTGTGGGTATCATTTCCCAACAGCTTATGCCTAGGGCAGATGGAAAGGGGCGTATACTGGCAACAGAGACTATGGTTTGGACACCGGCCATTGCAAATCTAATACGAGAAAGCCGTACCCATCAGATTGACACTTGTATCCAGACAGGTTCACAATTTGGCATGTATACTATGGATAGTTGTATTGCGGATTTATACAAACAGGAACTTATAGATTATGATACTGCTTGTCAGTATGCAGTTGACTTGGATAATTTGAGAAAAATAATTTCTATGTAAATTTGAAAAAAGACTAGCATTTTTTGATAAAATGTATTAAAATATATATAGATGTATATACGGTGTTTTAACAAAAATATAAATATCCTATAGTATTTTAGTGAATGATATTACATGGGAGGCACTATAGAAATTTCCAATCCTATCCACACTATCTGCAGTTACACTAATGTTTACGCTGGAATATTTCTCTATTTCAAAGCGCAATACTACGTAACTTATGTTATAATATAATTATTAATTAATTTTTGAATTTTATTTGTAAGGCTTTTGTATAAAAATACAGCAAGTGAACCGGGGTGCAGCAAATAATATTTTGGGGGTTAGGAAATGCCAAATTTCAACTACAAGGTTAAAACCGAGACCGGAAAGGTATTAACCGGAGAAGTAAAAATAGAAAGTGAAGTGGAGTTGCGGAGAATATTAGAGGAAAAAGGCTACAAGGTTGTGGAAATCGTAGAGAAGACTCCGCTTACTGATATTACTGAGATTAAATATTTTCAAAAAAGAGTAAAAATAAATGATTTAGCTATATTCTGCAGGCAATTTGCCATAGTTTTAGAGGCAGGTGTACCAATAGCACAATGTTTGGAAGTTTTAAAACTGCAAACCACCAATCCCACTCTAAGAAGACGCATCAATGAAATATATGAAGATATACAAAAAGGTATTGCATTATCCAGTGCATTTAGAAAACATGAAGATATTTTTCCACAATTTCTAATAAATATGGTTGAAGCCGGTGAAGTAAGTGGTCAGCTGGATATAGTTTTCCAGAGGGTGGCTAGCTATTTTGAAAAACAGAGTAAATTAAACAGCAAAATAAAGGGTGCCCTCGCGTATCCGGTGGTTGTTTGTATAGTAGCTGTTTTAGTTGTTATAGTTTTAATGGTTGCTGTTGTTCCCCAGTTTGTGGAGATACTCCAGGATCTAGGTGGCGAATTGCCGCTTATTACCAAGATTTTGATAGGCATAAGCAACTTCTTTAGAAGATTCTGGTACTTAATAGGTTTAGCATTAGCAGCGCTAATAATTTTCGTTGCAGCTTATAGAAAAACACCAGAAGGAAGGTTGTTCTTTGGCAAATTATTAATATCTATACCAATTATAAAAAACTTAACCAGAAACATTATAACAGCAAGGCTGACAAGGACATTAGGAACATTAATGGCAAGCGGGGTTTTACTAATACAGTCAATGGAAGTTGTAGCAAAGGTTGTAGGAAATGCAGTGATTGAAAATAAAATTAATGATGCCATTGAAGAGATAAAAAAAGGAAGAGGGCTTACAGCTCCAATTATGGCAATGAGATATTTTTCACCACTATTGATTTCAATGATAAGGATTGGTGAAGAGTCTGGTAACCTTGATTTTGCATTAGATAAAGCAGCAGATTTTTATGACCAGGAGGTTGAAACCTCTGTGCAGCAGTTGACAAGTATAATTGAGCCATTGATTATAGTATTCTTGGCTTTAACAGTTGGTTTTATAGTTTTAAGTGTTCTGTATCCAATGTTCAAGCTATACGACCAATTTATGAATTTGTAATTTTTGCTTACCTGCTTATCTTATTCCAAAAAAGTTTAGGGGGGGATATCAGACTACATACTTCTTAAATGGAATTTGATAAGGCAGTAAGCATTAAGGGTAAATACAAAAACTTAATAAACTAAGAATAATAGGAGGGCTAAGTATGAAAAAAATGTTAAAAAATCAAAAAGGTTTTTCATTAGTTGAGTTGCTTATAGTTATTGCTATAATGGGTGTTTTAGCGGCATTAACATTCAGTATGTTTGCTGGTATACTTGGAAACAGTAGAAGGAGAGCAGACGAGAGAACAGCAGACCAAATAGCAAAAGCGTTAACATCTTATATAGTAGAGTCAGGGGATACTGATCTCGGAATTTTATCATTGCTTGGCGGTGGCGGTGGTGGCGCTGGTGGCGCTTCTAACTACAACGTGAGCCTTGAGATGCCAGATGGTAGTAGTCTACCAGCGAATGCACCTTCAAGTATTTCAATTACCGATAGTATAAGGGGTGATAATGATCAGGCTTCAAATGATCAGGCTTCACAAGATTTAGTTAGTGCACTTCAATATGTGATTGTTGTAGAAAATACTACTACTAATAGAGTAGTAAAATATGGACCTTATTTAATTCCAAAAGAAGGTAAGGGAATTGATTGGGAAAATTATGCACCAACATGGTCAGGTCATCGTGATGGATACTTTATTGGAGTTTATCCAAGTTTGCAAAAGGCTGACGTTCTTCCTGTGCCAAAAGACAATCCAGGAAATGTTCCAGGTCAGAGCCAGAAATTAGTAACAGGTGTATATGAAATTAAATAATTTAATAAAAGTTTCTTGAATATTAGTAACATATATTTTATTATATTATGTAACAGAAATTATGTGCCCGGCTGGAGTAGCATCCAGCCGGGAAAATTAAAAAAGTAATGTAATTAAAGGGGGATATGTATGCTAAAAAAAGTAAATTGCAGGGGAGTGTCGCTAATTGAGTTATTAGTTACAATAGCAATTATTTCAATTATTTCCCCCATTGTTTTTATGATTTTTGTAAACGGTCTTCGTAATTTTGCAGGCGGTACTAATTACATTGATCAGCAATATAAAATCCAGGAAGTAATAGCTTCTATACGGGAAGATGTTCAAAAGGCCAAAAAGGTTGAGTTTATAGGTGTAAGAGACAGAAAGGATCCGTTAGTTATATATGAGAGTGTAGAGTTTAATTTTAGTGATGATGAATCTGAGACCAATACTCGGACATGGAAATTTAATGATAATAAGTTAATGTTAAAAATAAATAATGGAGAATATATTACTGTAGTCAGAGATATCGATTCTGACAAAAGTTATTTTGCATATTATTCTGATGGTCGTGATGCTGTTGAACAATTAGTTTTAGGTATAATGCCTTTAAACAATGACAGAATACTAAATAAAGGAAGTAATGTACAAGAATTGATAACAACAGAATTTTCTGTTAGGTATAAAAGAGTAGGTGAAATTGAATAAGCCGAATAACAGAAATTTCTGTTATTATATATAAAGAACCTGGTTGTACTGCATTAAAAGGATTATGAGGGGGGCTGTGAAAACTGTGAAAGACATAAATCTATTGCCGGAGGAGATTAAAGATACCGAATATATTCAACCTTCCCGAGGTGGCAATACCACGGCAAAAATTCTTGTGGGGTTAATTATCGGTGTCGTTATAATAGCCGTTACATTGGCTGTTCCATTTGCTTACATACGGCAAAAAGAAAAAGAATTGGAATCAATTAAAAACGAAATCGAAAGTGACAAGTATGCAGAAGTAAGAGAGGTTAATGCAGAGTTAGATTCAATAGTGGAAGAGCTTGCTTCAAAGGCAGATGTTATTGACACAATTGATGAATCAAGTACACCTTTAGCAGAAGTTATTGTTGCATTACAAGGTGCAATTCCTGAAGGAGTTGCTTTAACCCAGATAGGTTATACAAATAACAGGCTTAGCGTTATGGGAATAGCACCGGACAGGATTGCAGTAGCAGAGCTTGTCGCTTCAATTGAAAGAATTAGTCTCTTGAACTTATCGGCTGAAGTGAATGTAGAAGATGGTACAAATATTTTCAATCTTTCATTAATTGTTGGCAGAGGGGGAAGTTAGCAATGAAGGGCAATGGTGTTAAGATTTTTATATTGTGTTTGATTTTAGCTCTGCTATATGGAATTATATATTATCAGTTTTTATGGACGGCAAGGTTGGATCCTAAGATTGAAGATCTTAATAAACAACTTCAAGAAGTAAAGAGGGAAAAGGAAATTTTAGATAGAGATTTAGCTAATCTTGAAACAATAAAAAGAAATATTGAAATCTTAAATGTACAGGATGAGCGGTTTGATTCATACTTAATGAATGAATCAAATGTTGCAGATAGTATAGAATATATAGATAACCTTGACAGGCTTTTTGGAAACCGTTTTAGAAATGTAACGTTTAAGCGTCCTGTCAGGGTAACATCCAAAGAAAAACAAAGGGTATATTATGAATTTAGTCTTAATTTTAATGCTACACTCTCATTAGCTGAAGTAATGAATCTGATAGATTACTTAGAGGGTGCAAGTAAAAAGGTAAGCATACCAAAATTCACCATAAGAGAAAGTACTAACACAAATTTACAGTCTAATGATGAAGAACCGGAAAACAATATAAAAATGTATGATGTAGATATGTCAATTAATCTTTATGCTTTGAATATAGGCAATGCAGATAAAATATATGAATACAGTCAGAAGCGGTTTAACAGGGTGCATGATGAAGATGAAATGATATCTGCCCCGTTCATTGGAATGACCATTGAACCAGGTATTATAGACAGAACCGTAATAGATAGGGTTATAACTCCGGTAGGTGGCAGCAGCACAGCTGCTGCGCCTGCTTTTGTTGAAAATATTAATATTAGTTTGTACAGTTTTTTGTCAGGAGGTCATAATTTCGTTATAACTAATAAACAAGACGGAAAGATAATCAGTTTTAAGACTAAAATAACACCGGATGTAACTTTAACATTTTATGGAGATTATGTAGATGTAAAAGTTGTTGGGGATGCCGGGAACGTAAGAACATTAAATGGTGCTATTACAAGTGATGTTATAAATTTAAGTGTTCTTACTAAATTTCCAACGGATGTGAAGGAAAATGAAAATTTAGGGCTTAGTATTCAGGTAATTAATGATTCACAAAAACCTATAAGAGTCCAGTTAGATGATAAAAGCCGCAGGGCAAAGTTATTAGACAGAAATGGTAACACAATAAAAAGAAATAGCCAAATAGAGAATTTAAGGGTGATATAGTTAAGGGGAGGGAGCTAAAGTGAAATGTTTTTTAAAAAGTAAAAAAGGTATGACGCTTATTGAAGTTATATTAGCTCTTTCTTTATTAGCAATATTTACATTGCCTTTAACTATTGGTTTTATGAATAGTCTTCTTATTTCAAGAAAGATTGAAGTGGAAAATCATGTAAATGCTGTTACAAGCATTATTAAAGAAAGGGTTCAGGATGCCCTGATAGATGAAAACATAGATCTACCTTATGTAAGTGGTGGAACTTTTAATATAATAGATTTTATATCCAGTAATATAGTAGGGGATGGAGGGGAAAGTGATCCCATAGAAGTTGAATATTCAAGTGATGATGGTGAAAAAAATAATTATAAATTTTTCTATAGATTGAGTTATCATCATGATTCATGTTATGATGAGGAATACGAGACTGTATACCATGTTATTGTATCTGTTTATTTGGTTAATAGGGATTTTAAAGGTACCTTACAAGAGGCTATTACACAAAATAAATATAAATCCGTAAACATATTTAAAGTAGGTGCAGATGTCAGGAAAAAACTACATGCCCATAGTGAGGAACCAGGTGAAGAGCCATAAGGCGCCTTTTAAAAGGAGGGGATTTGTGTGAAACTTTTTCTAAGAAACGATAAAGGAGCTGCACTAGTAACCGTTATAATTATAACTACTGTAATTTTATTATTTGGAACTATATTGGTTGATGTTTCAATACAAGGTCTTAAATTAACTAAGCACAGCAGAAATGTGGATTTTGCGCGTTATGCCGGTGATACTGCTATTGAAAATTGGTTTAATAAGATTGAAGAAAAAGCTAATGATGAAAGCTTTATTAATGCAATTTTTAATGAGCCTAATTATTCCTTACCTTCTAATGATATGGAGGTAAAAAACTTAGCAATTGGAATAGTTAACAAAATAAAAGAAAGTTTAAATAAAAGACAATTTATAGATGTTTCAGCAGTATTAAATAAATCAAACGAAGTAGAAATAAATGGCAGCAAGATAAATAAATTAAATGGGTTACAAGGACTTAACTATAATGCCGGGGATGCCATTACCGGTATTTCTGAAGTAAGAATAGCTACTGTAACTGATGGTGAAGACAATGAAGACATAGCGGTTGAAGCAGTTGCAGCAGAGTTTAATGGTGAAGAAAATACTTTAACAGTGACAATTGGTATAACTGTTAATGCTTTATATACTGATGGAATCTATTCAGCTGACAATAGATTTATTTATGCAGAGAAGGATTTTACTTTTAAATTACCAGAACCAAAGAGTAAATTTGAATTAGAATATGCAATACTTACATTAGGTGATTTATATGCAAATAGAGCCATAGGAAATGTAAAAGGAGATGTGAATGTTTATGGTACTTTTCCAAAGGTTTTAAAAGATCCAAAGCAACATTATTATGGTGGCATATATGCTATTAATGAAGCAGAATTAAATTTAATGGGAAATGCATATACCAGGAGTTTTATAAGAACAGGACCTTATAAGCCAAGGGCACTCCACACAGGTGGACCATATAATGAAACAGACGGAAGTTCAATACATATATATAAAGATGCAATTGCTCAAAACATACAGCTTTTTGGAAATGATACTGAAGTAGCTGTGTATAGAAATGCATATACATTTGTGGATTTAGAAATAAACTCAGAAAATTCCATATTATTTATAAACGGAAGTTATGTTGGTCTTACTAAAGGTCGCACAGCAGTAGGAGAAGAACATCCACCACATGATAATTTAAGTGGTATTGTAAATAGTGCAATAATACATAATTTACTTTCAGAGCCTTCTCAAAGGTCCAGGATATTTATAGGTGGGGATGTTATAGTACCAGGTGGTACAATGAGGATTGATCCTAATACCGGTGAAGCGGAAGGGCAGATAGAAGATGCTTCCACTGCATGGTGGGATTCTGCTGTTGGAAATGGACCTTTTTATAGACTTTATGATATAGATATTACAAAAGAACCTGATAAGTATCATGAAACTTTAATGAACGTTTATACTAATCAGGGTTATTTAGGAGGACACATGAACTTTTTTCAGGTATCTGAATACAGGGTAGATGGTTTTTCAGATTGGTTTAGATCAGGATTTTATACTAACGATAGTTTAAAAAATCAAATAAATGCTAAAATAAATTCACTTAGAAATTTGGAAATAAGTGAAGCTAAACAAGACAAAAAGAAAGCTGGAGAGATTAAAAAGATTTCAGGTGCGTGGACCTACGCTTTAGCAGCTAATGGAGGCTTGTATCAATATAGTAATGAAAGTGGTAATGATTTAAAAAAACTAGAGTTTCTAAAAGATTCTAATTATGTATTGGACAATATATTTGTTGAAAAAAATGGTTCCTTAGTTTTAAAATATGATTCTAGTTATTGGGATCTTGATAATCGGGAAGATTTGGGTCTAGGTACAATTACAGATAATAATGCTAATGAGGCAGTATGGAAGATATTGGATAGTGGTATAGTAGATGATTTATATGATCGTACCCAGCCATTTTTAGTAAGGGAGTATGGAAATGGTATATGGGATACAGGAGCAAGTGATGAAAGATTTGAATTATTCAGGGATATTATAAGAGAAATTGAAGGAATAAAAAGTACATTTAGAACAATAACAACAGAACATGGAGAAAAACGATATTTTATAGAAGTAGAAAACGATTTGGTAATATCAGGAACAGACTTGGCAGGTGAAGATGAATATTATTTTGTTTACAATACTAATCCTTCAAATGATATAATTATAAATGGAAGCTTTAATGGAATAATTTTTACAACGGGAACTGTTACATTAGAAGGAGGAGCTAATGTTAAAGGTTCTATTATAGCTGCTGGTGGTGGAGAGTATAATGCAGATGGATTATTTGAACCACGGGCTAAATATGGGATAGATATTAATGAAAGTACACTTAATGATTTAGACAGCGGTAAATTTGCAGGAGTTATATTTAAAGATGGGGAAAATGGTGGAACAATAAATGTCGATTTTTATCTAGGTTTAGAACCGAATGATGTATTAGGTGCTGCAGGTGCTGATTTTATAGGCAGATATGAAATGTTAAATAAAGCTGCGAGAATAAATTTACTACAGAAACTTAATGAATGTGGAATTGATTTAAGAAGGGTATTTTAGGTATAATAAATATTTCTAAAAATTATGTATGGGGTGGAGCTAATGAATAAAAAACTTAAATTATTGACTCTTTCAACACTTTTAGCCGTTACTGTGTCGGGGGTAGGTTGTAGTCTTTTTGAAAAGGATATAGAAGAGCCTGATCCTATACCAAGAATAGAATCTCCTGAGACAAGTATTGAGGAAGACAGGGCGGCTCAAGAGTTTATAAAGAATTATTTTGTAGATTTGTTTAGTAAAAGTGCAGAAGAATATACTAAAAATTTCATAGAGGGTTCTATACCAAACGACCCAAATGATCCAAATAGTTTAGCAAAACATATAGCTACCAGGACATTAGAAGAAGGTGACGGCAACCCTGAAGTAGGTATTCATTTTCCAAGGATTGTTGAGTTTGGTGGTCTTGCCATGTTAGATTATAAGGTGATGAGAGATAATGGTGGAAATCCAATGATAGATGCATCATACATAGGTAAAACAGGAGATTCTTTCCTATACTATGTAAAAGTAGATGTTAAAGCAACAGGATTACCTATTAATCTTTTTTATAAATATTATGAGCAGGATGAAAACACATTGATATTCAGCCAAAAAAGTGAGTTTGGTGAAGAAGATATAGGAAATGATGAAAAACAGTTATTAAATAACAGAAAAGAGTTGTTGGATAAACTAGTAGCTGAAAAAGATTATTCGGAAAGGAATAATATAAGGCAAAAAATTCGTGAAATAGAAGAAAAACTAAATTTTGATGAAATAAAAGTCCAGTTAAAATACGATGTTGAAATTGTGAGAGAAGGCAATGCTTATAAAGTGTTGACTCAAAAAGAAGTTGCGTATAAGCCAAGTTTTAAAAACAGAAAGTTTATACTAAATAATGAGTTTATTGACAGATTACCATACCTTGATGTAAATATTCAGGATGAGAATAATATATTTCAGCAAGAGCAAAAAGTTATACAAGACTTCTTTAATGACTTGTTAAAATTGGATAGAGAAAGAATGGCTTTGTTGAGAAATGAATGGGAAGTTAGCCTTGGCAGATTTGAAAGATTTTTAGAGACTGTTGGAATAAATACAAATTTATACATTCTTGAAGAAGAGACATATAAGGAGAGATTTAGTATACTGGCTTTTCCATTGCAAGCTGGTTTGTTAAGGTTGACAGGATATGAAAATATAAATGTAACTGTGCATCCGGGATATTCTAAAAACAATAAAGTGTATTTTGTTAAGGCTAGTGCTATTGGGGAAAGTGCAACCGGAATAATAGCAAGTGAGACATTAAAGTCAAGTGGAGTAATAGAAGGAGAAGATATCTATAGTTATGATTATGTGGTAAGACTCGATTATAATAATGAACGCAATTTAGCTGTAAGCAGTATAAAACTTAATGAATTTTTGAAAATTAATTAATTAAAACTATAAAAAAACCTCATGTAATCATGGGGTTTTTTTAATGCTTGTAGCATATTTTTAAAGAGAATAAATGTATTTTAAAATGCTAATACTATCTAGAGATTCTTTTATAATCTAACGGTTATATAAATTATTATAAATATTCGGGAAGTGGTATGTTGCAAAAGGAAAATAATATGAGCTTTAGTATAACTTCAAAAGTAGAAGAAAAAGCCATGGAAAATCAAAAGAATATGGAAATAAAAGAAATTAAGGAGTTTGGAAAGTCTAGTATTTCAAACTCCAGAGGAAATATACACTGTCTTACTGTTATAGGCCAGATTGAGGGACATGTTGTTTTGCCTCCACAAAATAAGACAACAAAATACGAACATGTAATACCACAATTAATTGCAATTGAAGAAAGTGAAGAAATAGACGGTCTTATGCTTATTTTAAATACCGTTGGCGGGGATGTGGAAGCAGGTCTTGCCATAGCTGAAATGATTGCCAGTATGTCAAAACCAAGTGTTTCTCTGGTATTAGGAGGAGGACATAGTATAGGGGTTCCTATGGCGGTTGCTACAAAGTATTCATTTATAGCACCTTCAGCTACAATGACCATCCACCCTATACGGTTATCCGGGATGGTTATTGGTGTTCCCCAGACTTATGAATACTTTGATAAAATGCAGGAAAGAGTTGTAAAATTTGTTTCAAAAAACTCAAATATATCCCAGGAGGATTTCAGGGAATTAATGCTTAAGACAGGGGAACTTGCCAATGATGTTGGAACTATTCTTTTTGGGGACGAAGCTGTTAAAAAAGGAATAATTAATGAGACTGGCGGTCTTTTTAATGCATTGGAAAAGTTGTATGAATTAATTGAACTTCACAAAAGCGGTAAACTGCCTAGATACAAGGGGGACTTGCAATGATCTTATATTCCATAGTGCCGGTTGAATTTGTATTTGGTAATTTTGGCAATCAGGTTAATGAGAAAAGATATGTTGAACTGGAATATTTAGGAGAAAAAATAATAGCAATCCCTTTGTCAAATAACAAGTATAAAATTGATAGAGTAATAAGCACTTCACCAAAGGCATATTTAAATCCAAATCTCACCCCTGGAACTATTATTGAACAGTAGAATAAATTTAGAAATTAATGGTATTGAATTGACAAGTTACCCTTATATAATTTATTAGCACCATATTAGCAGCAAGAATATTAAAACCATGTTTCATCAATTGCCACATAGCTTTTTAGTTAATGTGGCTTTTTCTGTTTTTGCGTACTTTTTTTATACAAATATGTTGCTATTATATTGCTGTGAAAATTTTATAATACAGTAACACATAGAGTTTACATAACATAATATAGTAATAGATACTAGTTTGTGTTTGCGGAGGTGGATATTTTATGGACAAAAATAAGTCTGACAAATCAAATAGCCATCGTAATTTTTGGACTGAAATGTCAGTAGATGGCTGTGGTAAATGTGAAAAGTGTAACCCAAAGTACAAAAAAGATAAGAAGTGTGACAAAGATATTATTAATTATATTTGTTCTATACTTGAGCAGCAAAAGGAAAATTTGAAGAACACAGAGAAAATTTTGAAGTTGCTCACTAGCTCTAAATATGGATTGAAGGAAATAAAAGAAGAAGTATCAGACATAGAGGAAGCGGTGCTAAGTCCAACATTTGGTTTAGAAGAAATAAAGACAGAAATAGCGATAATAGAGGAGGCAATATTAAGTCCGACTTTTGGTCTGGCAGAAATAAAGTCAGAAGTTGCTGCGATAGAGGAAGTATTACTAGGTGCGACTTTTAATGTAGGTGCCATAGCAGCAGCGGTGTTAAGTCCAACCTTTGGTTTAGAGGAGATAAAGACAGAAGTAGCAGTAATAGAAGAGGCAGTATTAAGTCCGACTTTTGGTCTGGCAGAGATAAAGACAGAAGTAGCAGCAATAGAGGCGGCAGTGCTAAGTGCGACCTATGGTTTGGCAGAGATAAAAACAGAAGTAAGTGTCATAGAAGCAGCAGTACTAAGCGCAACCTATGGTTTGGCAGAGATAAAGACAGAAGTAGCAGCAATAGAGGCAGCAGTGTTAAGTCCAACTTTTGGTTTAGAGGAGATAAAGACAGAAGTAGCAGCGATAGAGGCAGCAGTGTTAAGCCCAACCTTTGGTTTAGAGGAGATAAAAACAGAAGTAGCAGCGATAGAGGCAGCGGTGTTAAGCCCAACCTTTGGTTTAGCAGAGATAAAGACAGAAGTAGCAGTAATAGAAGAGGCAGTATTAAGTCCAACCTATGGCTTGGCAGAGATAAAGACAGAAGTAGCAGCAATAGAGGCGGCAGTGCTAAGTGCGACCTATGGTTTGGCAGAGATAAAAACAGAAGTAGCAGCGATAGAGGCGGCAGTGCTAAGTGCGACCTTTGGTTTAGCAGAGATAAAGACAGAAGTAGCAGCAATAGAAGCGGCATTACTAAGCCCAACCTTTGGTTTAGAGGAGATAAAGACAGAAGTAGCAGCAATAGAGGCGGCAGTGTTAAGTGCGACCTTTGGCTTAGAGGAGATAAAAACAGAAGTAGCAGCAATAGAGGCGGCAGTGCTAAGTGCGACCTTTGGCTTGGCAGAGATAAAGACAGAAGTAGCAGCAATAGAGGCAGCAGTGTTAAGCCCGACCTTTGGTTTAGCAGAAATAAAAACAGAAGTAGCAGCGATAGAAGCGGCAGTGTTAAGCCCAACCTTTGGTTTAGAGGAGATAAAAACAGAAGTAGCAGCAATAGAGGCGGCAGTGCTAAGTGCGACCTTTGGCTTGGCAGAGATAAAGACAGAAGTAGCAGCAATAGAGGCAGCAGTGTTAAGCCCGACCTTTGGTTTAGCAGAAATAAAAACAGAAGTAGCAGCGATAGAAGCGGCAGTGTTAAGCCCAACCTTTGGCTTGGAAGAAATAAAAACTGAGATAGTCCAGATACTTGATACTCTAGCCGGCGGTGAAAATTTTACAACAGGAGCATTTGTAGTAGATACCACTGCTAACAGTGTCCTTGTAAATGTACTGAACAGAACTGCAGAAGAAGTGGAAGTAACAGTTACCCGGTTTGTCTTTGATGCCGCTGGAGGAATAGTTGATACTACTAGTGATACTTTAACCATACCTGCTGATGAAACGGCAACGACTGTATTTTCTGTAGATGCTTCTGACCCGGATACGGCACGAGTTGAAATTCAGTTTCAAGGACTGGTTGATGGGGTTTATGGCTGGGTAGGTGCTAGAACAGAAGATGAAAATGCTGATCTGGCTCCATCCACCTTTATTCCTTCAAATATATTTAGCAACCAGAATCTTTCGCCATTATTAACACCATAATAAATGTAATTTATCACAGGAATATAGCTTTTTACAGGAAATTAGTTTATTATGGGTCCATTTCTTTTAAAGAAATGGGCTTATTTTTGTATAAAAATATTTTAAAAAAATAAGATTGTTTTTTACATTTAGGTGTTATAATCACAAGTTTAATGATACAACATATATTGGTATTATGTAGAGAATTAAATATTTTGAATTTATTGGAGTGGTTTTATGATTACAATCAGTTTGTGCATGATTGTAAAAAATGAAGAGGATGTTATTGGAAGGTGTCTTGACTGTGTAAAGGACATTGTGGATGAAATAATTATTGTGGATACTGGCTCAACTGACAGGACAAAGGAAATTGTATCAGCTTATACATCCAATATTTACAATTTTGAATGGATTGATGATTTTTCAGCAGCAAGAAATTATTCCTTTTCTAAAGCCACAAAGGATTACATTATGTGGCTGGATGCAGACGATGTTTTACTTCCGGAAGATATTATAAAGTTAAAAAATTTAAAAGAAAATCTTTCCCCTTCCGTTGATGTGGTTATGATGAAGTATAACCTTGGCGTAAAAGAAGATGGAAGCCCTGTTTGTACCTATTATAGGGAAAGACTTTTAAAAAGATCAAAGGGATTTAAATGGATAGGAAATGTACATGAATGCATAGAAGTAAAAGGGAAAATTGTTACTTCAGACATTGCTGTTACTCACAAAAAAAAGAAAGTACCAACTTCCAGAAATTTAGATATATTTGAGAAATTAATAAAGAAGGGAAAAAAATTAAGTCACAGGGAGTTATTTTATTATGCCAGGGAATTGCACAAAAATGGTAGAAGTGACGAAGCCATTAAATATTATGAGAAATTTTTAGATAAAGAAGGTGGTTTACTTTCAAATTATGTAGATGCATGTATCGATTTGTACAATATCTATAAAAAAAGAGAAGAAAACAAAAAAGCATTAAAAAGCCTTTTGAGAAGTTTTGAGCATGGTGCCCCCAGGGCAGAAATATGCTGTATGATAGGTTTTTATTTTAAAGAACAAAAGGATTATGCCAATGCAATTTTTTGGTTTAAATTGGCATACAACATTGAAAAACCCAAAATAAGCTGGGGTTCAATATTGCATGATTTTTATGATTATATACCGTGTATAGAACTTTGTTATTGTTATTTTAAAACAGGTAACATAAAAGAGGCAATTAAATATAATAGTATAGCGGAAAAAATAAGACCAGGTGATAAATTGGTTATGCATAATAAAAAGTTTTTCGAAGATATTTTGAAAAAAGTGGTGATAAAATGAGTGGTGAGTGTGTAAAAAGAAAAAAAGTCCTTTTTATAGCATATGTGTTTCCACCTATTAGTGGATCCGGAGTGCAAAGAAGCTTAAAATTTATCAAATATTTAAGAAATTATGGCTGGGAGCCGGTTGTAGTTACGGTAGGTGATACTAAAGCAGCTTTTTTTGATGAAACACTTTTTTCAGATATTCCCGAAGGAATAGAAATTATACGGATAAACAGACCTGGTATAATTGATGATTTTTATGTAAATGAGCTTTTCAATGTCTATTCAAAAATAGTACCTGTAAATATTTTAAATGAATATATTTCAATTATAAATAAATACAAGCTTATAAATTTAAACTGGCTGCTTCTTCCCGATGTTCATATACCGTGGGCAAATGAAGTTATAAAGGAGATTCACAAATATTGTAATTTTGATGAAATAGATTTGATTTATTCAACATCAGGACCCTATTCAGATCATATTATAGGATACTATTTAAAGAAAGAATATAATAAACCCTGGGTAGCTGATTTCAGGGATGAGTGGACAAATAATCCTATGATTAAACCAAATAAAAAAAATATAGTTTATATTGTATTGCGGGAAATGGAAAAGAAAATTGTGGAATTTGCAGATAAAATTATAACAACTACCGATGGTGCTGCTTCTAATTACAAAAAAATATTTAACTTAAAAGATGATAAGGTAGTTACAATAACTAATGGTTATGATGAAGAAGATTTTAAAGAAATATCATTGGGAAAAAATAAAAGCAATAATAAAGACAATGAAAAAGATCAAAATAAAAGATTTACCATAATACATAATGGTGTCTTGTATGGAAACCGTTCTCCAATACCTTTTATAAATGTTATAAAAAATTTGGTTGATGGAAATAAAATATCTAAAGATAAAATAGTTGTTTATTTTGCTTACACGGATAAAGATGAAGAATACAAAGCGTATATTAAGGAGCGGGGATTAGAAGAATGCATTCAGTTTAGCGGCTATTTAAGTCATAAGGAAAGTCTTAAAAAGGCAAGTAATGCTGATTTGTTATTGCTGATAATAGGCGAGGAGGAAAAATGGAAAACCGTTCATGCAGGGAAAGTTTTTGAGTACTTGAGGTTGTGTAAGCCAATAATGGGTTTGTCTCCTAAAGGAAGTGTTACAGAAGAACTGCTCACAGAGACAGGTAGGGGAAAGAATTTTGATTTTAGTGATTATGAAGGCATGGAAAGTTACATATTAGAAATATATGAAAAATGGCAAGAAGATAAATTAAATGCTTGTATATTAAAAGACTACAAAATAAATGAAGATATTATAAAGTTTGAGAGAAAAAACCTTACAAAAAAACTTGCTGATGTTTTTAATGAATTAATTCACCATAAGAAGTTTTTAGAATCTATTAAGAATAAAATTAAAGAGAAAAAAGCCATAATAGGCATTATCGGGCTAGGTTATGTAGGACTTCCCCTTGCACTGACTTTTGCAGAATCAGGGTATAGAGTAATTGGATTTGATAAAGATGAAAAAAAGATTGTAAAAATAAATGAAGAAAAAGTAAGTTATATAAAGCATATACATGACAGCAGGGTTAAAAACAGTGTAGAAAATGGCCGCCTTTTTGCAACTTCCGATTTGTCAAAAGTAGAAAATTTAGATGCTATAATACTTTGTCTTCCTACACCACTTAATAAATACAGGGAACCCGATTTGTCTTTTGTTATAAATTCAGTGAACGGTATATTGCCATTTTTAAAAAAGGGACAGTTAATAAGTTTAGAAAGCACCACTTATCCTGGTACAACAGAGGAAGAAATTATTCCAAAGATAGAAAAGAGAGGCTTTAAAATCGGCAAAGACTTTTTTGTAGTATATTCTCCTGAAAGGGAGGATCCGGGGAATTTGAATTTTACAACAAAAACTGTTCCAAAGGTTGTAGGAGGGGCTACAAAAACATGTTTAGAAATTGGAGTCAGCCTATATGAAAGCGTAATTGAAGAGGTAGTACCGGTAAATTCCCTTAAGGCTGCAGAATTGACAAAATTATTAGAAAATATTTATAGAGCAGTAAATATAGGACTTGTTAATGAAATGAAAATTGTAGCCGATAAAATGGGTATAGATATTTGGGAAGTGATAAAGGCCGCCTCTACAAAGCCTTTTGGTTTTACACCTTTTTATCCAGGACCCGGACTTGGCGGTCACTGTATTCCAATTGATCCTTTTTATCTTACATGGAAAGCAAAGGAGTATGGAATTTGTACAAAGTTTATTGAATTGGCGGGGGAAGTTAATACTATGATGCCTTTCTGGGTTGTTGATAAAGTAGTTGAAGGTTTGAATAATAGTGAAAAGTCTTTGAAGAATTCTAATATATTGGTTTTAGGACTTTCATATAAAAAAAATATAGACGATACAAGGGAATCGCCATCTGTAGAATTAATAAAGATATTAAAGTCTAAAGGTGCCAATGTTTTTTTCAGTGACCCATATATTAAAAAGTTTCCAAAAAAGAGGAAATGTTTTTTTGACTTAGAATCTATAGAAATAACGGCAGAAAACTTAGAAAAAATGGACTGTGTCCTTATAAGTACAGACCATGATGCATTTGATTTTGATTTTATATTAAGGCATAGTAAACTAATAGTAGATACAAGGGGTGTATACAGAGGAAGTTACGAAAATGTTATAAAAGCATGACTTAATAATCTTATATGAAATTCAATATCATGTTAAATTTTACAGAAAAAACACTTGAAATATTTTTAATTTTGTCTTATGATATTTTTATGCAAAAGTCACGGCTATTTACTCAATATAACTTTTTACTCAATTTAGGGGAGAATTCATATTTTACTTACTAAAGCTTTCTACATCTTTTGGCAAATGAGCAGCTACGGTTGTTATAAATATGTGCTTTTTTCATAACTACTCTATGCAAAAGGTTAGTGCTTTTGCATAAAATTTTATATGGAGGTCAAAAAATGTCATTTGTAAGTTTAGTTATTATTGCTACTGTTTTGGCTTTGTCTTTTGCTGCATTTAACTTTGTAAAAGTAAAGAAACTGGACGAAGGCACTGACAAGATGAAGGAAATTGCAGGTGCAATACGTCTTGGTGCAAACACATTTATTAACTATGAGTACAGGGTTTTATATACCGTGGTTTTAATTGTGGCTGTGATTATGGCTATAACAACTAGTTTGTATTCCGCTGTTGCTTTGATTATCGGTTCCATTATGAGTGGAAGTGCCGGTATGATTGGTATGAAAATTGCTACATATGCCAATGTACGTGTTTCAAATGAAGCCCGTAAAACAAAAGATATAGGGAAAACAGTTAAAGTAGCCTTGTCTGGTGGTTCTGTTATGGGACTATGTGTGGCGGGTTTTGCTCTTTTAGGGCTTATTATTGTCTATATTGTTTTTGGTATAGCTATGGGTCAGTTGAATAATACCGAACTGGTTACCAACTGGATGGGTGTTTCGTTTATACCTTTTGCCATGACTCTTTCAGGCTATGCCCTTGGTTGTTCTATGGTGGCAATGTTTAACCGTGTAGGCGGTGGTATTTATACCAAGGCCGCAGATATGGGAGCTGACCTGGTAGGTAAAACTGAAGCCCATATTCCAGAGGACGATCCCCGTAATCCTGCTACTATAGCAGATAATGTGGGGGACAATGTAGGTGATGTAGCAGGTTTAGGTTCAGATTTGTTGGAAAGCTTTGTAGGTGCTGTTGTTTCATCTATGATTTTAGCATATTATTTAATTCTTTCTGCTCAGTTTAGAGGTGCCAGTGTTCCGGAGGGATTACTGTCAAAGATGATTTTATTCCCTGTAGCATTTGTTTCCGGAGGATTGATTGCCTGCTGTTTAGGTTTAGCAACAGTATTATTTAAGTCTAAGATGTCTGAGAATCCCCATAAGGATTTGAATCTGGCTACTTATATTTCAGCAGGTTTAACCATTGTATCAGGTTTAGCATTGTCTAAACTATTATTTGGCGGCTTTTCTGATCTAAGCGTTGTAAGTTTTTCCCTCGGTTGGGTTTCGCCTTGGATTGCCGCTGCTATTGGTGTGGCAGCAGGAGTTATCATTGGTGCTATTGCTGAGTATTATACTTCTTCAGACTATAAGCCTACTCAAAACTTAGCCCATACATCTTTAGAAGGACCTGCATTGACAATTACTCAGGGGATGGCAGTGGGTATGAAGTCATGTATGGCTCCATGTGTGGTTTTAGGCGCAGGTATTATTATTTCCTATTATGTTTCTGGTATGTTTGGTGTTGCCATGGCTGCAGCAGGTATGCTGTCATTTGTTGCTACAACGGTATCTGTAGATACCTATGGTCCTATTTCTGATAATGCCGGGGGTATTTCAGAAATGTCAGGGTTAGACCACGAAGTCCGCCGCATTACAGATACCCTTGATTCAGTTGGTAACACTACAGCTGCAATAGGTAAAGGATTTGCCATTGGTTCCGGTGCATTGGCAGCTTTAGCTTTGATGATTTCTTACCTCTATTCTTATAATGAAATTGGTACTGATTTGATACTGAATATAGTTGATCCTATGATTCTGGCCGGTGCAATTGCAGGTGGGGCTTTGCCATTTCTCTTTTCGGGAATGCTCATTGAAGCTGTCTCAAAAGCTGCCCGCAAAATGGTTGATGAAGTCCGCCGTCAGTTTAAAGAGATCCCTGGTATTTTGGAAGGTAAAAATAAACCTGACTACAAGACATGTATTGAAATTTCAACTAAAGGGGCTATAGGAGAAATGAAGGTACCATCCCTAATGGCAATAGGAGTGCCGGTATTGTGCGGTTTTATATTCGGTCCTGAATTTGTCGGAGGTTTAATTATTGGCTGTACTATATCTGCTATTATGATTGCCATATTTGCCGGCAATGCTGGTGGTGCTTGGGACAACGGTAAAAAATATATTGAATCCGGTGCTATAGAAGGTTCAGAGAAAGGCTCTCCTGCCCACGAGGCTGCTGTTATAGGTGATACCGTTGGGGATCCTTTGAAGGATACTGTTGGTCCTTGCTTGGACATATTCATTAAAATTATGTCAACTGCATCTTTGGTTGCAGTCTCTGTATTTAGTAAATATAACTTGTGGGATTTGATTCAAAGATTATTCTGAAGCACAAAAATTAAAACATAAATAATAAAATGAAAAAATAGAATGGAATAAATAAAGATATAATTATTAATAATTATATCTTTATTTATTTTAGTTTTTATTGTAGAATAGACTTATAATCAAAAAGGTTTGTAGCAATGAAGTCAGGCAGTATGGTAGGTATTAGAATTTTAAAGTTTTGAGAGGACGGTAGGATATGGATTTAGTAATTAAGCTTATTTTTCTTGGACTTTTTGCTGCTATTATGATAGGCACTGGAATTTACAGCAGAAGGAAAGTAAAGAATGTACAGGATTTTTTATTTGGCGGAAGAAAAATGGGGCCTTGGATTAGTGCTTTTTCTTATGGGACTGCTTATTTTTCAGCAGTTATTTTTATTGGTTATGCAGGAAGGATTGGCTGGCAACATGGTATTTCAGCTACCTGGATAGGTATAGCTAATGCAGTTGTTGGAAGTCTTTTGGCCTGGCTTGTTCTTGCAAAGAGAACCCGAAAAATGACTCACGAATTAAAGGCTTCTACAATGCCGGAATTTTTTGAAAAAAGATATGACAGCAGGGCAATTAAAATTGTTACATCAATAATTATATTTTTCTTTTTAGTGCCTTACTCAGCTTCAGTGTATCAGGGACTAAGCTATCTTTTTACTACAACAATAGGAGAGCCTCTGGGAATTTCATTTAATATGTGTATGCTTGCCATGGCTGTACTTACAGGAATTTATCTTCTCTTAGGCGGATATGTTGCAACTGCAATAAATGATTTTATACAAGGAATTATAATGATAATAGGTCTTTTGATGATGGTTTTCTTTGTTGTTAATCATCCTAATGTTGGAGGACTTGGTGAAGGGCTTTCAAAGCTGGCAGCCATTCCTGAAGTGGGAGACGGGCTAACAAAGGTATTTGGACCAAACCCTGTAAATCTTATATCACTTATTGTTCTTACCAGTGTAGGAACCTGGGGGCTTCCCCAGATGGTGCATAAATTTTATGCAATACGTGATGAAGATGCAATTAAGAAGGGTACAATTGTATCCACTGTTTTTGCATTTTTAATTGCAGGAGGAGCTTATTTTGTAGGGGTTTTTGGAAGGTTATTTGTTGACAGTTCAGAAATAATGGTAAATGGAAGGTTAAATCTTGATAATGTTGTACCCATTATGCTTGAAAGAGCTTTGCCCAGCTACTTAATGGGAATAATTATTGTACTGGTTCTTTCTGCTTCCATGTCAACCCTCGCAGCACTAGTGCTTGTATCAAGTTCTTCCATTTCCTTAGACTTAATAAAAGGGACTTTATTTAAAAATATGGAAGACAAAAAAGTTATGATAATTATGAGGCTTTTATGTGCAGTGTTTGTTGCATTGTCATATATTGTTGCCACAACACCAAGTGCTATTTTAACTTTGATGTCTTTTTCATGGGGAACGGTTGCAGGTTCTTTCTTAGCTCCATTCCTATATGGTTTGTATTGGAAGGGAACTACTAAAGCAGGTGCCTGGGCAGGTATAATAACCGGATTTTCCGTTTCAGTAGGCGGGGCAATTGTTTTAAAAATGAATGCGGCATATGCGCCTACTATCGGTGGCATTGCAATGTTAGCCTCTTTAATTGCGGTTCCTGTGGTAAGCTTAATTACCAGGAAGTTTTCAAAGGAACATATAGAAAGCATATTTAAATATAAAGAGGTAGAACAAAGATTAGATATAGGAGCTTAGAACTATATAAGAAAGTATTATATTAAAAATATAAAGTATTATATAAAAATATGTAGTAAGAAAATATCTTAAATAAATAGAGGCTTATGCAATAAATTTTAGAGGGGGTAAAAACATGGAATACTGGAATCCGGCATACGAATGTATGTCAAGGGAAGAGATGACAAGGGTTCAAACGGAAAGGCTTATAGACACTGTTAAGAGAGTCTTTCACAATGTTCCTCATTATAGGCGAAAGATGCAGGAAAAAGGTATCGAGCCAGGGGATATAAAGTCTTTGGAAGATTTAAAAAAATTGCCTTTTACGTACAAACAAGATTTAAGAGACACATACCCATATGGGCTTTTTGCAAAACCGCTTAGTGAAATAGTGAGAATTCATGCATCTTCTGGAACTACCGGGAAACAAACGGTTGTAGGATATACAAGAAAGGATATTGATACCTGGGCGGAAGTTATGGCAAGAACTTTGTATTGTGCAGGTGCCAATATGAACTCATTTATCCAGGTGGCTTATGGCTATGGTCTTTTTACAGGAGGTCTTGGAGTTCATTACGGAGCGGAAAGAATAGGTGCTTCCGTTATTCCTATATCAGGAGGAAATACAAAAAGGCAAATTCAAATTATGAAGGATTTTGGAACTACCATTTTAGCATGTACACCGTCCTATGCTTTATTTATAGCTGAGGTAATGGAGGAAATGGGAATTAAAAAAGAAGAACTACAGCTTGAAGCAGGGGTATTTGGTGCAGAACCATGGTCTGACAGTATGAGAAAAGAAATTGAAGAAAGGCTTGGAATACTTGCTATTGATATTTATGGTTTGAGTGAAATAATCGGACCGGGTGTTGCCAGTGAGTGTAAGTATAAATGTGGGCTTCATATACAAGAGGACCATTTTATTCCTGAAATTATAGATCCTGTGACAGAAGAAGTACTTCCACCAGGCTCAAAAGGAGAAATTGTATTTACCACAATTACAAAAGAAGGTCTGCCACTTATAAGATACAGAACAAGGGATATTTCCTCTTTAAATTATGAAAAATGTGAATGTGGAAGAACTATTGTCAGAATGAGCAAGGTATCAGGCAGAACAGATGATATGCTTATAATAAGAGGAGTGAATGTGTTCCCGTCCCAGATTGAAAGTGTGCTTTTAGAAATTGGGGAAACAGCACCCCACTATCTATTAATAGTTGACAGGGAAGGCACCCTTGACACCTTAGAAGTATGGGTTGAAATAACTCAAAATATGTTCTCAGATGAAGTTAAAAGAATTGAAGAAATTGAGAAGAGAATACGTGGGGAAATAGAAACTACATTGGGAATCAGTGCAAAAGTTAAATTAGTTGAACCTAAGACAATTGAAAGAAGTGAAGGGAAGGCAAAGCGTGTAATAGATAAGAGACCTAATAGATAACAGAAAGATGTAAAATAACTTCCGGGAGGGATGGTTATGGATGTAAAGCAAATATCAGTTTTTTTAGAAAACAAGTCTGGAAGGCTTGCTGAAGTTACAAAAATTCTCGGGGAAAACAATATTGACATCAGTGCACTATCCATAGCAGACACTACGGATTTTGGGATTTTAAGGCTTATTGTAAATGACCCGGATAAGGCAGAAAAGGTATTAAAGGAAAATGGATTTACTGTGAGCTCTACAAATGTTATAGCTATTGGTGTTGAAGATAAGCCGGGAGGACTTTCAAAAGCACTGGAAATATTAGATGCACAATCCATAGGTATAGAATATATGTATGCTTTTGTGGGCAAAAAATCCGATGAGGCACTTGTTTTATTGAGGGTGGAAAACTCTTCTAAAGCTGTGGAGGTACTTACAAAGGGTGGAATACAAGTGCTTTCATCTGACAAGGTGTATAAGCTGTAGTTTTATGAAAGTATTAAATTTAATAATTGAAATAAATGTATCAGGTGGAGTTTTTACTTCACCTGTTTTTTTATTTACATAAAAATATTTTTATAAAAGAATGAACTTTTTTAGTTTTTTTAAGTCATATTATCAAATAAAAAAAGGAGTGAAATTATGTTTGATAATATGACAAATTTAGAAATTCTAAAGCTTTTTCTACCGCTTATTATACTTCAAGTGGGACTTGTATTATACTGTATTATAGACATTCTTAAAAAGGGAGTTGGAAATTTAAATAAAGTTTTGTGGATTATTATAGTGCTTTTTGTAAATACGCTGGGCCCTGTAATTTATCTTGCAGTGGGAAGAAAGAGGTGGGAAGATGATTAAAGTAAAAAACCTCTTTAAAAATTACGGCAGGTATAATGTACTAAAAGGTGTAAATATAGAGGTGAGAGAAGGTGAGGTATACGGCTTTATTGGGGAAAACGGGGCGGGAAAGTCAACTTCTTTTGGACGAGCCGTCTTCAGCTCTAGACCCACAGGGAAGAAAGGATGTTGTGGAAATAATACTGAAGTTAAAGAAAGAAGGGAAAACCATATTTTTATCAACACACATACTAAATGACATAGAAAGGGTTTGTGACAGGGTGGGAATATTAAAAGAAGGCAGAGTTGTACTTGAAGAGGATATAGATAATTTAATGAAAAAATATATTAAGCCTGTATACGATATAGAATTTGAGACAAGTTTAAGTAAAGAGCAGATTGATATCATAAAAAACAAGAAGTTTATAGAAGAAGTAGCCGGGGAAAACGGAAAGATAAGTGTGAAGATAAAAGACTTAAGAAAAGACAGTAAAGATTTTATGAATATGTTATCAGAAACAGGTGTTACTATAATTTCCATGAATCTTAGAAAAAACAGCTTAGAGGATATATTTTTAAATGTGGTAAAATAAGCAAAAAACTATTTAATATATTTTTACAACGAAATATTTTAACCTTCACAAAAATCCACTGCCTATATAATTTTGCATATTTAATTTTTATATTTTAAGAAAGAAGGTGAGTTTAATAATGAAAAGTTTTAGAGCATATATAAAAAAAGAATTTATTGAAGGAATTAGGACAAAGAAATTTTTAATACTAGCTGTAGGAGTTTTATTTTTTTCATTGTCAGATCCGGTATTATTAAAACTTCTTCCGGAAATATTAAAAGGTCAGATGCAGGGAGTGGACTTTAGCGCACTTATTGAGCTTTCCCAAAAAGCGGCTATGGAAAACTATACAAAAGACCTTTTTCAGATTAGTACTTTAATAATTGTACTTTCCCTTATGGGTATAATGTCTAATGAACTAAAAGATAAAACATTAACCATTCCTGTTTCAATGGGATGCAGCATAAAAGGTGTTATAGGCGGCAAAATGCTGGTGTATGGATTATATTTGATGGTTTTAAATGTTGCAGGTATGGTAATAGCATACTGTTATTCAGGCATAATATTTGGATTTACCCATGGAAGTTTTTTGGCAGCGGTTATTTCAGGTTTTATATATGGTGTTTTCTTTATTTTTGTTTTGAGCCTGCTGTTTTTGTTTAGTGCCTTTTTAAAAAAATCATTTGCTGCAGCAATGGCCACACTGGTTTTAACATATTTTATACCATTTTTAAAATTTAGCCAAAAGACATGGGATATTTTGCCTGGAAAGCTTTTAGAAGAAGCCAATCATTTTAAATTTTTGCCTTCAAAAGAGATGATAGTACCGTTAATTTTTACCGTTTTTCTTATTGTTTTGTTTAGTGTGATTGCAACAGAAAAATTCAAAAAAGCAGAATTTGTGTGACGGCGATGAAGAGAAAGGGGAATATTCTTTTGAGTAAAAAAGCACTTAGTGAGAAGGCACTTATAGAAAAGGCTCAATCAGGAGATAAAAAATCTCTTGAAGTGCTGCTTTATGACAATTATAAAATAGTATACGGGTATCTTTTGAAGCTTACCATGAATGAAGAGATTACAAAGGATATAACCCAGGAAGTTATGGTTAAGGCTATTTTGAATATAAAAAAGTTTAAAGGCAATTCAAAATTTTCAACCTGGCTTATTTCCATTGCCTCAAACATATATAAAGATATGCTTAAAAAAGATAAAAAGGTAAGCAGGGTAGATATTGAAAAAACATTAATCAAAAATACCCAAAGTTTGGAAGATGATATTATAAACAAGGATACGGTAAAAAGAATTGGGGAAGTGCTTTTAAAGCTGCCTGAAGAAAAGAGGATGGTATTTATTTTAAAAAACCATTTTAACTATTCATATAAAGAAATCAGCAAGATACTAAAATGTCCCATTGGGACGGTGCGTTCAAGACTTCATTATTGTATAAAAAAGATAAGGGATTTTATATAAAGACTGACCATTGGTATAGGACAAAAAGGGAAGGGGTTTTAATATGTTTAATAAACATGAAAAAATGCAAAAACGCATTTTAGATGCCTTTTATGGAGAAAAAGAATTAACTGAAGAATTAAAAAATCATATTGGCAATTGTAAAGATTGTTCTGCTTTTTGGGAGAGTATGAATTTATTAAAGGAACATGCGGAAGATGAGCCGTCCATAAAGGGTGAAGATATTGAAGCTTATGAAAGAATAATAGCAGAAGCTTTCAGGGAAGCTGAAAAAATAAAAGAGAAAAATAAAAATATAAGGGACTATATTGTTTTTATTTTAGTTTCAGTAATTTTCTTATCTTCTGCAGGAATGTTTGCATATATGGGATACGGAAAGGTTATTTTAACGGTACAAATTTTTATTATCATGTTTGTGCCCATTTTAGTGCCCTTTTTCATAAAGCACAGGCTTTCAAAGGAGGTGGAGTAATGACACCAACAAAAATTCCGGTATATTTATGGTTTCTTTTAGCAGCGGTTCTTTTTATACAGGCTTCATGGATTTTTTTAGATGCGTCAAAAAGAGGAGAAAACAAGTGGCTTTGGGGGATTTTTGGCCTTTTAAATACACCGGGAAATCTTATTATTTATTTAATTGTGACAAGGTTAATTCAAAAACATCAACCCTGTAAGGCTTGCGGAAAAAATATAAGAAGAAACTATTTATACTGTCCCTATTGCGGGGAAAGGCATAAAAATGACTAAGTATTAGAAAAAAATAAGGAAGGTAAAATAAATACCTTCCTTAAATGTACCTCTAAATTGGTAAATCACGCTTGTTAAATGTTAATATACCTCCGGTATAGAGAATGACTGCAATAACGGTAAATATAAACATTGCGATATATGAAAAACTGCTTCCCTCAATAAGCTTATTTGGATTGAAAAGAGTATATAGTGATAAGTTTTTAAGCCAGCTGAATTTTTCCCCTGCATTTCCTAGCATCTGGAGGACTAAAAAAGTAACAGGAACACCCACTCCTATGCTAAGGCTTAATTTGCTTTCGTTTGCTATACAGGATGCAAAAAAGCCAATGCCTCCTATTGCATAGTACATGAGAAGGGCATATATATTCAGCATAATGAATTTGCCTGTTTCCAAAAGCCCCGGAAACATCACCTCAGAAACAACAATTGCAAAGGAAGTTGTTACAATGAAAAAGAGGGTTATGGAAGCTAACCCGGATACGGCCTGGGTAAAGGCAATTTTTACCCGTGAATTGGGAGTGGAAAGCAAATAGGCCATACTCCCCTTGTCAACATGGGATGCGATTATACGGTGGTTGATGACAATTGATAGTACCATGGGAAAAAGAAATATCAAAAAGCCGTACATGTAGCTGCTGATAAAGGTTAAAAGTGTTGTGCCGAATTCATCAAATCCCATGGCTTTTATCATGCTTTCAGGAAACATATCCAAAACTTCGTTAAGGGCTTCTGTTTTTTCCGGGTCAAACATAAGAATTATACTTGCAAAGTAAAAGCAATAAACACAGGTTAAAATTATCCATATAAATTTATTTGTTTTTATATTTACTTTAAATAAACTCCATGACATTTAGTTTTCCTCCTTGTTGTAATAACGTATAAAAATTTCTTCCAATGTCTTTGAGGATGTTTCTAAATCCTTAACATTACATTTAGAAAGGGTTTCAAATAGTTTTTTAAACTCATCACTTATAAATATCTCAAGTCTGTTTTCATCAATTGTTTTAAATTCTAAACCGCCGGATTTGATTTTTTCTATATCCTCATCACTTGATACGGTGACAAAATAACTTTTCTTAATGGATGATTTTAAAGTAGAAATATTTTCCACAGCAACAATTCTTCCCTCTCTTATAATTGCAGCCCGGTCACATGTGCGTTCAACTTCATCAAATATGTGGGATGACATTAAAATTGTTTTTCCCTTCTTTTTTTCTTCTTTAATCAACTCAACAAAACGCCGCTGCATAAGAGGGTCTAACCCGCTGGTGGGCTCATCTAATATAATAACTTCGGGATCATGCATAAAGGCAGTTATTAGGGCAACTTTTTGTTTCATTCCCTTTGACATTTTACGGATTTTGCGATTGGCTTCCAATTCAAAAAAACCAATAAGGTAGTCCCTTCTTTTGGAACAGTCCATGCCCCGCATATCAGATATGAAATTTATAAATTGAATACCTGTCATATTATCAAAAAAAGCTGTTTCGCCAGGGATGTAGCCTAGAATTTTTTGAATCCGGGAAGCTTCTTTGCGGCAGTCCATTCCGTTAATGCTGCAGCTTCCCTTTGTGGGGTTTGTAAAGCCTAAAAGATTTCTGATTGTGGTGGTTTTTCCTGCACCGTTAGGGCCTAAAAATCCAAACACTTCGCCTTTTTCCACTTTAAAATTAATATCAAAAACGCCTTTTCCGTTGGAATAAATTTTTGAGAGATCTTTTACTTCTATCACTGCATCAACTCCTTTAAGCTTTTCTAAGAAACTACAGGTTTTGGCTTATTCTTTGAAAAAATTTTCTTTTAAACATGCCGGTTAATTTTTATATGATATAAGAATACAGCAAAATAAAAAGAATGAACTTTTTACTTTAATAAGTTCATATTACACTTTTGCCGCTATTTTGTCAATAGAATTTTGAACTTTATCATTGAATTAGTTCAAAAACTTTGGTATTATAAGATATGCCGGAGGTAAGTAAAGTATGAACGGGTTTGATAAACGCAGGGAAGAGAAAATGAAATGCATTATAGATGCAGCCTTTGAATTGTTTAATGATTATGGGATAAACAATGTGAAAATCACGGATATAGCAAAAAGAGCTAATGTTTCAAAGGTTACTATATATAATTATTTTGAAAGTAAAGAAGGCCTTGTAAGACAGGTGTTTTTTTGTTTTGCAGATAAGCAGCTGGAAAAGGTAAAAAAACTTGTTGATAGTAAATTAACATTTAAAGAAAAGCTTGAGGAGTTTTATAATATAAAAATGAAGGCTGCAGAAATGCTAAGTGAGAAGTTTGTTAATTCCGTTATAAACTCTTATTCTATTGTGCGTGAATATATGGGAAATTATTATGAAGAAAAATTAAAACCTGTTTTTATGTCTCTTATTGCCCAGGGTAAAGAGGAAGGGGACATTGACAAGGGACTTTCAAATGAAGCTATTTTAATGTATATTGAAGCTTTTAAGGATGTTTTATCAAAGCCTATGGATGCAAACTTAAGGACTGATTTAGGAAAATTATTTTATTTCGGTTTTAAAGGAAAATGAAGCATGTGGAAAACTTATGTTTATAGTAACGATTTCTACCAGTAAATTAATTTAAAAAACCTGAAGTGTGTGGAAAATTTTAAAAGAGAATAAAAATTACAGTAGAAAAAAGATTCGGAGAGGATGTTTCTTATGACAGGGAAAAAAGTGCCCCTTGCCCATAGAATGAAGCCTAAGACATTGGAAGAGTTTTTTGGGCAGGAGGAAATAGTGGGAGAGGGAAAGCCCTTATACAGGATGATAAAAGCTGACAGGATAAAATCAATTATATTTTATGGTCCGCCGGGTACGGGGAAGACTTCCCTTGCAAGGATTATTGCAAATATGACAAAATCCAAATTTGAAAAGTTAAATGCCGTTACATCGGGAGTTTCTGATATAAAGAGAATTGTTGCCGATACCCAAAACCCTATTTTTAACCCAAGCGGGAGGACGGTATTATTTATTGACGAGATACACAGGTTTAACAAAGCCCAGCAGGATGCATTGCTGCCCTTTGTGGAAGACGGCACAATAATTCTTATAGGAGCTACGACTGAGAATCCGTATTTTGAAGTGAACAAAGCCTTGATTTCCAGGTCTTCTGTTTTTATGTTAAAGCCATTGGGAAAAGAAGCTATTATAAATATAGTAAAAAATGCTTTAAAAGATAAGGAGCGGGGCTTGGGAAATCTTGATATCCTCATAGATGATGATGCTTTGGATTTTCTTTCAGAAGCGTCAGGCGGTGATGCAAGAATTGCATTAAATGCCGTTGAGCTTGCTGTTTTGACATCTGATTTAGATGCCGATGGAAAGTATCACATTGATATAAACCTAATCCAGGAATGTGTTGGAAAAAAGGCTGTAAGGTTTGATAAGTCAGGGGAAGACCATTATGATAATATCAGTGCATTTATTAAATCCATGAGGGGAAGCGACCCTGATGCTGCTGTATTTTACCTTGCAAGGGCACTTTATGCAGGAGAAGATATTATGTTTTTGGCAAGGAGGATAATAATATGTGCAGCTGAAGATGTGGGTATGGCAAATCCCATGGCACTTCAAATTGCCGTTTCAGCAGCCCAGGCCGTCCATATGGTTGGTATGCCGGAGGCAAGGATAATACTTTCACAGGCGGCTATAGCCGTTGCCACAAGTCCTAAGTCAAATGCAGCATATGTGGCAATAAATAAGGCTTTGCATGATGTGGAAAATAAAAGAACCGGTGAAGTTCCTATGCATCTTAGGAATGCACCGATAAAGGGTATGAAGGATTTAGGGTATGGAAAAGGGTATAAATATGCCCATGATTATGAAGGCAATGTAGTGGATCAGGAGTATTTGCCTGAGGAAATGAGGGGTACAATTTATTATAATCCTACGGAAAACGGATATGAAGCAAGGATAAAAGAGTGGCTGTCAAAGAGAAGGAAAAATAACGCTAAATAAAGAAAAACGACACAATACAAACCAAACCAGATAGACAAAAGTAGATAAAGGATACCAGAAAAAAGTTATTAGATAAACGATACTAAATAAATGATACTAAATAGGAAAATACGATGGGGAATTTCAAAAACTAGCTATATAACGTAATAAACTGTAAAGTAATGGGGACCCCTTTTATTGGAGTGTCCTTTGTTTTTAAAATGAGAAGACCTTTTTTAACAGTATAGTTGGTTTCAGGCTGAAGCACCCCGTTTATAAAGAGGTTGTAATAAGACACAAGATTGGGTTCTAGTATCCCCTTATTGCCGTAGCAGGTAATCTCATCCCTGTTTGTGTATACTTTCTTTGTGGTGGAAAAGGTGTTATATTGATAGGACTCTGCTTTTAAAATTCTGCTTTTTTTATCTTTAAGTGTTATAAATTCAACGGTTATGTAAGCCCCTTTTTTGGGAATATCTTTGGTTTTTAATATTAAAAGCCCATTTTTTAAGATATAATTTACTTTAGGCTGCATTATACCGTTAATGAATAAATTATAAAAAGACACTTCTTCAGGATTTAGTATTCCCCTATTGCCGTATGTGCAAAGTTCATCCTTATTTGTAAACACTCTTTTTAATCCGTCAGAAAGGGTGTTGTAATAATAGGTTTCACTCTTTATGAGAGTGCCGTCAATATTTTTAAATGTAACAAAAGGTATTATTATGGGGGAATTTTTTATTGGTATATTTTTGGTATTAAGAGTTAAAAGCCCTTCTTTAATTTTATAATTTGTTTCAGGCTGCAGCACCCCATTGACAAAGAGACTGTAAAAGGAAACTTTTTGAGGGTTTAGAATTCCTTTGTTTCCGTACTCTTTTAGTTCATCAGCATTTGTATATATTTTTTTATTCCCGTCTGATAAAGCATTATACTGGTATACATCTGCCTTTAGCCTTATTTTGTCACATTTAAGTGAGATTTTATTTTTAAAAAATACAGAGTCAAAAACCCTGTCGGCACTGATGCATACCAGGTTAATATCTGAAAAATTTAAATTATTTATGTATTCTTTATTTATATATTCTTTATAAATTATAAAATAATTGTATGAATTTTTTGTCTTTATTTCAGGAACTAAAATATCCACTTTAGATAATGCTTTTACCAATGTTTTTATTTTAATTATAATTTTATGTTCTTCATTTTCTAAATAGTCAAAATCAAATTTACATTCAAAATCTTCCACTTCAAAATATAGCTTGGTAGGAGGTGGGGCATGAAGATACAAATGTTTAATCTGACTGAATTGTATTGGCAATGAATAAATTTTGTCATCTTGCCAAATTGCAACGTAACCTTTAACAAGAACGGTAATCTTATATATTTCCGCCGTTTTTCCGGATTTTAAAAGCATTTGTTTTTCAGGACAGATTTTCCGGCAAAAAAGTTCTTTGTAGCAAATAGCACCGGATGCATATGGATTTAATTTATTGCCGTCTTTATCTGTAAGAAAACAGTTGATGGACTCAAAGGTTGACATAAATTTCACTCCGAAAAAGATTAAAAATAAATTTCATGTTTAAGTATGTGTTTCATTCATTAAAAGTATATCCGGTTTCATATGTTTACTTATTATATGTATTATATGTTTTTATCTGGGTTTAAGTTACTGGTTCTATTAAAAGGTTTTCTTAAATAAAATTTTATTATAGCAATGTTTTGGAGTGATAAAATGAATTTAAAAAATAAAAAAATACTGGTTACAGGGGCAGATGGATTTATAGGGTCTCACCTGGTTGAAAACTTAGTTTTAGAAGGCTATGATGTCAGGGCATTTGTCTACTATAATTCATTTAATTCATGGGGATGGATTGATTATTTCCCAAAAGAAATAAAAAAAAGTTTAGAGATATTTGAAGGAGATATAAGGGATTCTTATTTGGTAAAAAGGGCAATGAAAGGCTGCCAGGTTGTTTTTAATTTGGCGGCGTTGGTTTCTGTCCCGTATTCATATAAAGCACCGAAATTATACATGGATACAAATATAGGAGGACTTTTGAACATTTTAGAAGGGGCAAGGGAGCTTAACACCGAGCGGATTGTCCACACTTCCACCAGTGAAGTTTATGGCACCGCCAAGATTGTGCCTATTTCTGAAACTCATCCTTTAAAAGGCCAGTCTCCTTATGCTGCGTCAAAAACCGGTGCAGACCAGATGGCGCTGGCCTTTTATAATTCTTTTGATATTCCCGTCTCCATAATAAGGCCTTTTAATACTTACGGTCCAAGGCAGTCAGCCAGAGCCGTTATTCCCACAATAATAACGCAAATTGCAGAAGGGGAGAGAAAAATAAAGCTTGGAGCTTTAGAACCCACCAGGGATTTTAATTATGTAAAGGATGTTGTTTGCGGGTTTATTAAGGTAGCAATGTGCGATGAAGCCGTGGGGGATGTGGTTAATATAGGAAGCGGCTATGAAATTTCCATAGGAGATACCGGGAAAATGATTGCAGAAATTATGGGGAAAGAAGTGGAATTTCAGCTGGACAGGGAGCGTTTAAGGCCTTCAAAAAGCGAGGTAAAGCGGCTGGTTGCAGATATTTCCAAAGCGAAAAAGCTTTTAGGTTTTACCCCTTTGTATGGGGGTAAAGAAGGGTTTAGAAAAGGGCTGAAAGAGACGGTAAATTGGTTTTCAAATAAGGAAAATTTAAAATTATATAAATCATACAGGTATAATCTATGAGGGAAGATTTAATTATTTCAAATGTAATTTCTGCTTTAAAGAGTGTTTTAAAACACGATGAAAATAAACCAATTGCCCTAAGCCAGCCCTGGTTTAATGGAAATGAATGGAAATACGTTAAATCCTGTATCGATGAAGGCTGGGTTTCTTCTTCAGGTGAATATGTTGACAGGTTTGAGGCTAATTTAGCGGAGTTTACAGGAGTTAAACACGCAGTAGCTGTTGTCAACGGGACGGCAGCTTTACATATATCGTTGCTGCTTTCAGGTGTAAAGCAGGGAGATGAGGTGCTTATACCGGCACTTACATTTGTGGCAGGGGCAAATGCAATATGCTATTTAAAGGCTGTACCCCATTTTATAGACAGTGATGATAAAAGTCTTGGGGTTGATGCAAATAAGCTCTGCAGTTACTTAAAAGATACAGCCTATATGAAAGGGAATGTTTGCTACAATAAAAAAACCCAAAGACCTATCCGGGCTGTTATAGCCGTCCATACCTTTGGACATCCTGCGGATTTAGATGCCCTTTTGGAGGTGTGCAGAAAATTTAATTTGGAATTAATAGAAGACTGTGCACAAGGGCTGGGTTCCTATTACAAAAATATACATGTGGGGAATTTTGGCAAAGTCTCCGCCTTTAGTTTTAACGGGAACAAAATTATAACTACCGGAGGAGGGGGAGCAGTGGTTACCAATAGTTTAGAGGTGGCAAAAATTGCAAAACACATTACAAAAACTGCAAAAATCCCCCATCCATGGTTTTTTATACACGATAGTATAGGGTATAACTACAGAATGCCCAATATTAATGCTGCACTAGGCTGTGCCCAGCTGGAAAACATAGAAAAATTTCTAAAAAATAAAAGGGCACTTGCAAAAAAGTATCAGGAAGCTTTTGAAAATTTAGAAGGTGTAAGTTTTTTTAAAGAGCCTGAATATGCAAAAAGCAACTATTGGCTAAATACAATTATACTTAATGAAGAGTATTCATTTATAAGGGATTTACTTCTTGTAAAAACAAATTCCCAAAAAATAGGCACAAGGCCTCCTTGGATGCTTTTAAATAAACTTCCCATGTTTAGGGACTGTCCTTCCATGGATTTAAAAACATCAGAATATTTGGAAAAATCCATTATAAATATACCAAGCAGTACTTTTTTAGGAGAAGGCTATGTCAAAGAGTAAAATTTGTGTTGTTACAGGCACCAGGGCAGAATACGGGCTTTTGTACCCTGTAATTAAGGCTATTTCTGAAGATGAAGATTTGCACTTACAGCTGATTGCAACGGGAATGCACTTATCCCATGAGTTTGGTTTGACTTTCAGGGAAATAGAAAAAGACGGGTTTTATATAGATAAAAAAATAGAAATGCTTCTTTCCAGTGATACCCCTGTAGGAACCGTTAAGGCAATGGGGCTTGGGCTAATCGGGTTTGCAGATGCATACTCTGAATTAAAGCCTGATTTATTGGTTGTACTAGGTGACCGGTTTGAGATACTGGCGGCGTGTCAGGCTGCATTAATATTTAAAATACCCATTGCACATATAGGGGGAGGGGATACAACTGAAGGTGCTTTTGATGAAAGCATAAGGCACAGCATAACAAAGATGTCCCACCTGCATTTTGTAACCAATGAAAAAGCCTACATGAGGGTGGTGCAGATGGGGGAAAAAAAAGAAAATGTGTACAATGTGGGAAGTCCCGGGATAGACGTTATTTTAAATACAAAGCTTTTGGCAAAAGAAGCCCTTGAAAAGGAACTTAATTTAAAATTTCATGAAAAAAATTTGCTTATTACTTACCATCCGGAAACTTTAAGCGGTGTACCTTCCTGTCAAAATGTAAAGGAGCTTTTATATGCGTTGGATGGTTTAGGTGAAAATACCGGGCTTATATTTACAAAATCCAATGCAGACCCGGAAGGCCGGGAGATAATAAACTTAGTGGAAGAGTTTGTTAAAGAACATCCCAATGCCTATATTTATCATTCTTTAGGGAGAAAAGTATATTTAAGCGTTATGACACATGTGGATGCGGTGGTGGGGAATTCTTCAAGCGGGCTGTATGAAGCGCCGTCTTTTAAAAAGCCTACGGTAAACATAGGTGATAGGCAAAAGGGAAGACTTATGGCTTCATCGGTTATAAACTGTGCCCCTGAAAGAGGTGAGATATTAAAAGCCATAAAAAAGGCATTTGTAATGGACTGCTCTGATACTGTAAATCCTTATGGGGACGGAAAAAGTTCTAAAAGAATAGTGAAAGTAATAAAATCAATTAAAGAATATAAAGCGCTTTTAAAAAAACGTTTTTATGACTTTTAGGAAATTGTAATTTAAAAGGATAATAAAATATTTTAGAATATTGAAAATTTTAAAATATTGACAAAAATTTTTAAAATAAAGGTGTTGGTTTTTATGGATAAAAAGAGAGTTTATATTATAGCAGAGGCAGGGGTTAATCACAACGGGGATGTAAACATGGCAAAAGAGCTTATTGATGTGGCAAAAAGTGCAGGGGTGGATGGGGTGAAATTTCAGTCATACATAGCAGAACATATGGTTTTGCCCTATGCAGATAAAGCTTTTTATCAAAGGAAGGAAAAAAGTAAAAGCCAGTTGGAAATGCTAAAGGGTTTGGAATTAAGCAAAGAAGAACAATTGGAAATAAAGGAGTATGCAGTAAAAAATAAAATTGATTTTATATCCTCCCCTTTTGATTTGGAAAGTCTTAATTTTTTGGTGGAAGTATTAAATTTGCCGGTAATAAAAATTCCATCCGGTGAAATTACAAATGCGCCTTTAATTCTAAAGGCTGCCATGTCAGGCAGGAAACTTATTATATCAACGGGTATGGCTACACTAGGAGAGATAGAAGATGCCCTCGGGGTTGCCGCATTCGGGTATAAAAAGAGATCCAGTGATGTTGTTTTTCACGGGAGTGATTTTAAAAAAGCCTATTATTCAAAAGAAGGGCAGCAGCTCTTAGAAAAAAACGTTGCACTTTTACACTGCATTAGCAGTTATCCTCCCCCCTTTAATGAAATAAATTTAAAGGCAATAAAGACTTTAAAAAGATGCTTTGGGGTTGTTACAGGGTATTCAGACCATACGGAAGGGACGGCGGTGGCGGTGGCAGCTGTTGCCTTAGGTGCAAAAATTATAGAAAAACACATAACCCTTGACAAAAACCTTCCGGGACCTGACCACAAAATTTCCTTAGAGCCTCATGAGCTTTGCCGGATGGTAAAAGAAATACGCCAGGTGGAAAGTGCTATTGGGGAAAGCTATAAAAAACCTGCCATGTCGGAAGAAGAAAATATCAGGCTTATGAGAAAAAGCATTGTTGCAGCACGGGATATAAAAAAGGGGGAATTTTTCATGCATGAAAACCTGACCATGAAAAGACCCCAAAACGGCATATCACCTATGAAATTATGGGAAATCACAGGCAGGAGGGCAACAAGGGATTATAAAAAAGATGAGGTGATTTTAAAGTGAAAATTGCCGTTTTTGGCGCAGGGGGGTTGGCAAAAGAAATACTGGATATAGTAGTGAATTTAAAATTTGAAAATATAGTTTTTATTGATAATAAATTTTACGGCTTTATATGGGATTATCCAATAGTAAATGAAAAAGAGACTTATTTTCTTGCAAAGGAAAATTATAAATTTGTTATTGGAATAGGGGATACCAAGATACGTAAGAAAATAAAAGAAAAGTTTAGTGATATTGAATATATAAATCTCATACACCCTTTTGCAGTGCTTGGCTACAAGCAAAGGGAGGAGGTGGAAAGGAAAAAGGGCAATGTTATATTTGCGGGAGTTAAAATCTCCAACAGCGTAAAAGTCGGCAACTTCGGGATTTACTATTACAACTCTACAGTAGGCCATGACTGTATAATAGAAGACTTTGTAACAATTTGCCCGGGGGCTAACATATCAGGAAACGTTAAGGTTTGCGAAGGGGCTTTTATTGGTGCAAATGCATGTGTACTGCAGGGGGATTTAGCCAATAAAAAAATAATCGGCAGAAATTCCGTTGTGGGTGCAGGGGCGGTAGTAACAAAAAATGTTGCTGAAAATATAATGGTAAAAGGGATTCCTGCAAAATAACAAATTGATTTAAATCGGGGGTAGAAAATGAATAAGTTAAAAAAAAAAGATAATTTAGTTGTGATTATGGCAGGAGGATTGGGAAAAAGATTAAAACCTCTTACAGACAATTGTTCTAAATCAATGCTTAAAATTGGTGATAAACCTATACTTGAAATAATTTTAAATAACTTTATAAAACAGGGATTTTACAATTTTTACATATCAATTAATTACAAAGGGGAGCAAATAAAAAATTATTTTAAAGACGGTGCTAAATGGGGAATTAATATAAATTATATTCATGAGAAAAAGATGATGGGCACTGCTGGTTCTCTAAGCCTTATAAGCTTAAAAGATGATCTTCCGCTGATTGTTATAAACGGGGATGTTCTTACAACCCTTTCCTATGATAAATTAATGGATTTTCATAAAAAAAACTGTGCAAAAATGACGGTTGTGGGCAAAAGCTACTGCGTCAAAATACCCTATGGCGTAATGAAAAAAGAAGGGTTAAGGCTTTTGGACTTTGAAGAAAAACCTGTACATAAAGCTTTAATTAATGCAGGAATATACGTTTTAGAAGCTGAGGCAATAAACAATATACCCAAAAATTCTTACTATAATTTAAATGAACTTATAAAAAAAATGCTTTTTAACGGAGACTTTATTGCTGTATATGAAATGGATGATTACTGGATAGATATTGGGACAAAGGGAGGTCTTTACCAGGCAAAAAAGGATGTTTATGAGGTGTTTTAAATGAATTGTATTGTTGTGGGGTATGGTTCAATTGGAAAAAGGCATGTAAATGTATTAAAGAAATTAAATTGCAAAGTGGCGGTTGTAAGCAGAAGAAAAATTGAGTACCCTTTAACGTACAATTCCATAAGCACCGCTTTAAAAAGTGAAAGGCCTGATTATGTAATAGTTGCTAATGAAACAGCAAAGCACTATGACACATTAAAAGAGCTTTCAGAAAACTCCTTTAATGGTACCGTTATGGTAGAAAAGCCCTTGTTTGAAAAAAGACATGATATGCCCCAAAACAATTTTAAAAATGTCTATGTTGGATATAATTTGAGATTTAATCCTATAATTAAAAAGCTTTACAGAATTATTAAAAATGAAAAAGTGTTGTTTGCCAAGGCATACGCAGGACAGTACCTGCCTTACTGGAGGGTGGGAAGGGATTACACCTTTACATATTCAGCAAAGAAAAATGAAGGCGGGGGAGTTTTACTTGACTTAAGCCATGAACTGGACTATTGTACATGGCTTTTTGGCAACTGGAGTGAAATGACCGCCATTGGGGGAAAATACAGCAGTTTAAAAATTGACAGTGAAGATGTTTTTTGTATCACCATGGCAGCGGAAAAGTGTCCTGTAGTGCAAATAAACTTAAATTATCTAGATAAAATCGGAAGAAGGGAAATAACGGTAATTACAGATAAAAAGACAATTATAGCAGATTTAACAGGGCAAAAAATACAAATAAACAAAAAAGTAATAAGATACAACATTACCAGGGACTACACCTATTACATGCAGCACAAGGCGGTTTTAAAAGGGGAAACCCATTGCTTGTGTACACTTGAGGAAGGTATGAACATTTTGGATATGGTTTTTTATGCAAAAGAAGCATTAAAGAAAAAGGAGTGGGTAAAAAGGTGAAGAGGCTTTGTACAATTTGTGCACGTTCCGGGTCGAAAGGACTTGAAAATAAAAATACCCGGCTCCTTTTAGGAAAACCCCTCATAGCCTACAGCATTGAAAGTGCTTTAAACAGCGGGCTTTTTGACAAAATTGCGGTAAGCAGTGATTGTGAAAAAATTTTAGAAACGGCAAAGGGGTGGAAGGCTGACTGTTTAATAAAAAGACCTATAGAGCTTTCAGAAGATACTTCCCCTAAAATTCCTGCAATAGTACACTGTCTTTTGGAAGTTGAAAGGATGGAAGGGTATACCTTTGATATCATTGTGGATTTAGATGTAACTTCCCCATTAAGGCATGTTTCGGATATAAAAAATGTTGTAGAAATTCTTGAAAAAAGCAGCATTTCCAATGTGGTATCAGGAACATACCCAAACTGTTCTCCATATTTTAATATGGTTGAAATGGATGAAAAGGGAGAGCTAAAGCTTTGTAAAACCATTAAAAAGCCAATACAAAGGCGTCAGGATGCCCCAATATGCTATCAGCTGAATGCCTCTGTTTATGCATGGAAAAGGGAGTTTTTACTAAAAGGTGGTTCAACTCTATTAAATAAAGACACTTTTTTATACGTTATGCCAAGGGAGCGCTCCGTTGATATTGATGATGAACTGGATTTTTTGTTTGTTGAATTTTTGTTAAGTAAAAGAGAGTTATTAAATAAATGAGGCGTTATTTTAAACAGGAAAGGAGGGATTTGGTATTGGAAGAAAATTTTTATAAGAGAAAATTTAGTTTAGAAGGAAAAACTGCCATTGTCACAGGGGCTTTAGGTCTTTTAGGAAAGGAATTTTGCAAAGGTCTTGCGGAATTTGGGGCAAATGTAGTGGTGGTTGATTTAGATGAAAAAAAGGCAAAAGATTTTTCAAAGGAACTCTCTTACAAATATAAAGTAAAATCCTTGGGAATGAAATGCGATGTTTCAAGGGAAGAAGATGTAAATAACATGGTGGAAAGGGTTTTAGAAGAATACACTAAAATAGATATTTTACATAATAATGCTGCTACTAAAACAGATGATTTGGAAGGCTTTTTTGCACCCTTTGAAGAGTACTCACCAGACAACTGGAGAAATGTTATGTCTGTAAATATTGACGGCATGTTTCTTGTGGCTCAGAAAGTGGGGCAGCATATGGCAAAGGTAGGAGGCGGCAGTATAATCCAGACTTCATCAATATACGGGCTGGTGGCGCCGGATATGAGGATTTATAAAGGAGCTGTTTATTTAAATAAAAATATAAACACCCCGGCTGTATATACCGTTTCAAAAGCAGCGGTTATAGGGCTTACAAAGTATTTGGCCGCCTACTGGGGAAATAAAAAAATAAGGGTTAACACTTTGATTTTAGGAGGAAATGAAAGCGGACAAAATGAAATTTTTGTAAAAAATTACTCCCATAAAGTTCCCCTAGGAAGAATGGGATACCCTGATGAAATGGTAGGAGCTTTAATTTATCTTGCATCAGACGCTTCAAGCTATGTTACGGGTCAAAGCATTGTTGTGGACGGGGGATTTAGCATTTGGTAAGAAGGTTTTGGTTTATTTAGCATGGGGAAGAAAGGAAGGAATTTAAAGTGGAGGAAACCTATAAAAAATTGCAAAGTGAGCTTATAAAACTTTTAAGAAAAAGGCTGGATATTTTAGAGCTAAAAGAAATAATAAAAGAAATAAAGTATGAGCTGAAAAATTTAAACAATATAATTTGGACTAAAGAAGACATTAAACTAAAAGATGAATGTGTAAGTTTTTTAGATGCAAGAATGCAGGGGAATGTTTTTTATACAATAAAAAATATTGAAAATTACCAGCATGACGGGTGGAAAGATTTAATGTTTTAAAGGATTGGTTTTCTAAAAGGGGGCTTAAAATGTATGGAAGATAGAAAACAAATTGATGCATTTAAAAAATCAATAGAAAAAACAATTGATTTTTTAAGAAGAGGAAGGGACAGTGAAGGTCTTAAATGTTTTTTAGAAAGTATGGATACTTTAGAAAAAGCATGTGTTTATTTAAAAAAAAGAGACACAATTATGTCCATTTTAAAAAGAATTCATTTAAGCATTAAAAATAATGACATTATATCCATAGCGGATGAACTGGAATTTTCCCTGTATCCTGTTATTAAGCTTGAGTTGGAGGATGTCTTATGATTATAGCTAAAAAAAATGAGAGGGAAATTTTTTTTAAAAAAAATATAAAACTGCTTCCGCCGCCCCTTCAAGAGATTTTACTAAAGGTAGACAAAAAGAAGCTTTGGGAGAAGGTTGATGTAAGATATAATGAGGAAGGGTACCCCCTTTGCATGTACTATGATAACGGGAACGTTTTTAAAATAAACAGTGAAAAGCCCCTACAGGAAGCAAAGAGATGGTATGACGAAATAGAAGAAAAGGGTGCGGGTGCTATATTTTTATACGGCACGGGTTTTGGATATCCCCTTTTTGAAGTACTGTCAAGAAAGCAGCCTCATACACTGGTTTTGGTGTTTGAAGAAAATATCTATCTTTTTTCGGCAATGCTTCATTATTTTGATTTAGAGCCTTTTATAAAAAACCAAAGAGTGGTTTTTTTGATAGGTGAAGAAAGGGATTTTAAAAAAGTTTTACAAGAAATATTTTACAGTATTATACTTACAATGTGCACAAATCCTTCTTTGGCATTTACCCACTGTGCTAAAAGAAATTTTAAAGATAAGTATTTAAAAATTCACAAATATGTTTTTTCTCAAATATCATTGATGGTGTTTTATGTGGGAAATGACCACAAGGACAATTTAACAGGGTTTACCAATTTTATGCATAACGTAAAGATGGTGCTGGAAAACCCGTATCTTAGTTGTCTCAAAGGATATTTTAAAGATTTTCCTGCCTTTATTGTGGCAAACGGTCCGTCCCTTGATAAAAATATAAGCCAGCTAAAAAGAATTCAAGATAAGGGCATTATTATATGTGCAGAGTCTTCGGTGATACCTTTAATAAAAAATAATATAAAAGTAGATGTAATGGCTGTTTTAGAAAGGACAAAATACACTTATGAATACCACTTTAAAAATGTAAAGCATCAGGAGGACATGGTACTTTTGGCTTTAGGGGTTGTTGACAAAAATGTTTTTCCTTCCTTTTCCGGAGCAAAAATCCCGGTATTTAGAAAAAAAGAGGCAATAAGCAGCTGGTTAAACGGTCATATTGGGGACGAAAGCTCATTGGATGCAGGAGCTAATGTTTCCCATATGGCATTTGAACTGGCTGTGCTTTTTGGTGCAAATCCAATTGTATTTGTAGGTCAGGACTATTCTTACGGGGACAAAGGAGTAACTCATAGTAAGGATTCTGTTTACTTAGAGGAAAAGGGGGAAAGGGCACGTAAGATATTGGAATCTAAAAGGGTTATTTATGTGGAAGGAGTTTACGGGGAAAAAGTTCCTTCCAATCAGCTGTGGATTGATTTTAAAAGAGGTTTAGAGGAAAAAATAGAATTAAACCCAAATAAAATAGTAATAGATGCCACAGAGGGAGGAGCAAAAATAAAAGGAACCGTTTGTAAAAAACTTTCAGATGTTATTGATGAGTACTGCAGTAAAAAAATAGAAATAAAGCCTTATGAAATAATAAATGAGAGCAAAAAGAATATTTTAATTTATCAAAGAAAAAACAAATTAGAAAAACTTAAAAAGGATGTTAAAAGTCATATACAGCTTTTTATAAAATTAAAAAAGAGGGCAGTTGAAGGGAAGTTTGACTGCATTGAAATGATTAGGATATGTGATAATGAGGAATATTTAAATCACAAAATTACCTTAGAAGAGACATATCAGAAGAATATAAAAGCTTATCAGATGTTTTTAGAAGATGAAGTTTCCAGGTATTTTTGCCAGCAGGTTTTATTTGTGTATTACTACCTTATGAATAAATTAGGAATTATTGATTCAAAAGAAAAAACAAAAGAAATATTTAAACTCCAGTATGATTTTTTTCACCATTTAGGTGTAGTGTGCCAGGGCGTACTGGTTTCTTTTGAAGATGCTGCAAGGCTTTTAGAGGGTATTGATTTAAAGCTGTAAAAAGGAGAAGTTTTGGTATGAATGAGATGTTTTTAAGTGTGTGCATTGTGGTGCGTGAGGTAAGAAGCTGTATTTTAAAATGTATAGACAGTGTAAAAGATATTGCAGACGAGATAATAATTTTAAACACATGTCCCTATAGAGAAATTCCGGATGAAATTAAAAATATGGATATACCAAAGGACGTTAAAATAAGTGTTTATAAAGCCAAATGGAATAACAGCTACGGGGAAGCTAAAAATTTTTGTTTGGATAAAACAAAGGGAAGGTGGGTACTTTTTATTAACCCGTATGAAGAACTGGAAAAAGTAAATAAGGAAAAACTACATGAGCTTTTAAGGGATCCTAATGTTGAAGGTTATTTTTTACATATTGATAATACTGGTAAAATATTACCCCTGACAGAATTAATACGCCTTTTTAGAAACAGAAGGGAATACAGGTATAAACACAGGGTATTTGAAAGAATTACAGATAAGGGTTTGCATTTTGTAAAAGATTCAGGCATAAAAATTAATAGTAAAAATTCTATAAGGAAGGATGAAAATTATCTTCTTGAACTGGAACTTAATGAAAACCCTAATGACGGGTACATTCAGTATGTTTATGGAATTGATTTAATGAATAAAAAGCTTTATAAAGAAAGCAGCAAATTTTTTAGAAAATCAGAAAAAAATACAAATCCTGAAGAAATTTTTGCTCCTCATTTATATAGATGCTTTATTTTAAGTCTAGTAAATTTAAAAGAGGAAAGGGAAGCTTTTAAAATTTTAGAAAAGGGCATGGAGCTTTTTCCTTTTTATAAGAACTTTCTTAACATAGAAATAATAATGAATGTAATGAATATCTTTTTAGAAAAGCGGGAGTATGAAGAAGCATTAGAATGTACAAAACATTTTGAAAAATATAAAAATTTAGAGAACCAGATAAACAGCATTAAATTTATATGCTATACAATGCTTAAAAAAGAAGAAGAGGCGCTAAAAATTCTAGATTTAATCAACAAAGACAGTGTTTATTATAACTATATGCTGCTTCAAAGGGTGGAGAGCCTTTGGGCCGGTGAAAGGTGGGAAGAAGCAAAAAGCCTTCTTATTAGCGTAAAAAAAACAGATGATAATTTAATCTCCTTGTACAACCTGATTCATGAAGTTTTAACAGGAAAGAAAACAGGAAATATAACTCTTTCTCATAGCCAGTACCAAATTGTGAATATGATTAAAGATGATTTACTTTGGCTTGAAAGTGAAGATAAAGCAAAAATTTTAACGGATAATTTTAATAAGGGGGAATAGGAGGGGAATTAAAAAAAAAGCTTAAGGTTTAGAAGGCACCTGAAGCTATCTGTATTTAAATTCAGAATTTATAAATTTTGTTTTAATATATTTATGATGTTATTACAGTATTTGAAACAGGGGCAAAGTTATTCACAATAAGGGTAATGGGCGCGCTAACAGGAACTGAAGATGCATTTCTTATTTCAAGGCTGGAGCCTTGAGAGCCTACAGTAAATAAGCTGGTTTGCTGTAAAACACCGTTAACAAACAAAAGGTAGTAGCCGTTGTTTGGTGTCGCAGTTGTAAGGTTTGTAGTTAGTGAGTTTCCTTCATCATCAAAAAATTTATCGTATGGAATTGTAATAATGCCACTGTCCCTGTCGGCTTCTTCTAGTTTGTAAAAGTATCTTTCCACTTCAGGATTTGTATCTGTAGTGGTTGTTGCATCCATTACCAGTTTAAATAAAGTTGCAGCCATATATAGACCATCCTCTCTGTATTTAAAATTACATTGGTTTCTATATTATAGTATGTTGCCAGTTTTATTATTGTGATTACATAAACTTTAGCAGGGGTATGATAATAATTTTTGAAAATTAAAAAAAAGGGCTAATGTTATTTTGAATCCGGTACGATATATATTGTGAATCAAGTCAATAATAGTTTTATTATAAATTTACTCCCCTAAACATTCCCATGTATTCTCCCACCTTTCATATAGAATACATGGGTTTTTTTATAATTTTTTGTTAAAAAATATTGGCATTTTATTATATTATATAAATATTCCATCTTTTTATTTTAAATATTATCTCTTTTTTCTCCAAACCCTTATGTAATCAGGGTTTTGTCTCATAAAAGATTATTGTACAATTTCCAATTTACATATTAAAATTAAATTAAGCATGATATTTTTAGCATTATTGCTCATTAAGTTTAAAATGCTGTATTTTGGATATTCATTTCTGAATGTGTCTATAAAGGATTAATTATAAAAGTTATATATAAATTAATTTAAATAAAGAGAGAGACAAATAAAGAATCTATTCCGGGACAAGCATAATGCATAGTATATTTGCCTTTATATTATGCAGTATGTTTCATTTAAAATAACAAAATTATTTGAGGGGGAAAATTCACATGATGAAAACACCGAGAACAACTAAAAAAGTCTGTGCTGTTTTGCTGTTATTTGCACTTACATTATCTACCTTTGTGTTTCCAACGCAAATGGTACAGGCAAGGACAATTACTTCCAATGAGATGGGGACTCATGGTGGCTATGACTACGAGTTCTGGAGGGATTCAGGAACAGGAACTATGGTTCTTAAAGACGGCGGGGCATTTAGTTGCCAATGGAGTAATATAAACAATATATTATTCCGCAAAGGCCGAAAATTTGACCAAACTAAGACGCATCAGCAGCTTGGAAATATTGTGGTGGAATACGCAGCTGACTACCGTCCAAATGGAAATTCATATCTATGTATTTACGGTTGGACGGTTGATCCACTGGTAGAGTACTATATCGTTGAAAGCTGGGGAAACTGGCGTCCTCCGGGAGCACAGTCAAAAGGTATGATTACAGTGGACGGCGGTACATACGACATTTATGAAACTACAAGGGTTAATCAGCCTTCCATTATAGGTACTGCAACTTTCCAGCAGTATTGGAGTGTCAGGACATCTAAAAAAACAAGCGGTACTGTATCTGTAAGCCAGCACTTTAAAGCTTGGGAAAGCATGGGTATGAAAATGGGTAAAATGTATGAAGTTGCAACTACAGTAGAGGGATACCAGAGCAGCGGTTCTGCAGACGTTTATAAAAATGTACTTACCATTGGAGGAAGTATACCTGACGATCCGGTAGACCCGGTAGAACCGGGGGGACCAGGGGGATCTACAATGCCGGAGAATAACGGTCCTGGCTCAAGAGACGCCTACTCAAAAATTGAAGCAGAAGAATATAATGCTTATAATTCTTCAAGTATGGAGATTATAGGAACCGGCAGCGGGGAAGGTATAGGATATATAGAAAGCGGAGATACATTAACCTATAAAAATATCGACTTTGGAAGTGGTGCAAGTAAATTTACCGCATTGGTTGCATCCGGCCTGGAAAATCCCACAAGAATTGATATAAGATTAGGAAGTTCAACAGGAACACGCATAGGTACTTTAGAGGTAGGTTCAACGGGAGGCTGGAACGAATACACAGAGCTTTCTACAAATGTCAGCAGTGTGACAGGTAAAAATGATGTTGTGTTGGTCTTTTCAGGTCCTGTGAATATTGACTGGTTTACTTTCACAAAAGGAAGTGGCACAATAATTCCATCACCTACACCTACTTCCGGCCAGGATGTGAAATATGGTGACTTAAACGGGGACGGGATTATTAACTCCATGGATGCATCACTGCTTAACAGATATATACTGGAAATTTCAACTTCTATACCGGATATTAGTGCTGCTGACTTAAATGGGGACGGGATTATTAACTCCAGTGATGCAACATTGATTAACAGATATATATTAGAGGTTATTAACAAATTCCCGGTGGAAGATATGAAGCCAACACCATCACCATCGCCATCAAATACGCCAATACCGACAGGTTCAGGTGAAATAAGCGTACCTACCGATAATATCAATGTACCGTCTTTTTCACAGCTACAAAATAATCCAAAACTGCCTGATCCATTTACATTCATTAATGGTTCAAAAGTTACAAGCTTAAATGACTGGCCGCTAAGACGTGCAGAAATCAGTGCTTTAGCACAAAGATATATATACGGTGAAAAGCCTAATCCTCCGGAATCTGTAACAGGTTCATATGGAAATGGCAGAATAACTGTAACTGTAAAAGATAAAGGTAAAACAATATCCTTTGATTGTTCAATCCAGTATCCAAGTAAAGGCACGGCTCCTTATCCTGCAATGATCGGGATGGGAATGAATACCCTTAATACAAGTGTAATAAGGGATATGGGAGTTGCACTGATTACTTTACCTGTTGACGAGATTGCACAGCAGTCCGGTACACATACAAGGGGCAGGGGAAAATTCTATGACTTATATGGCAGCAATCACTCAGCCGGTGCATTAATGGCATGGGCCTGGGCTGCAAGCCGTCTTATAGATGCCCTTGAAGTAACTCCAAGTGCCAACATCGATCCTGCAAGAATAGCTGTAACAGGTGGATCCCGTTATGGTAAAGGCGCACTTGCCGCAGGTGCCTTTGATGAAAGAATTGCTCTTACAATACCACAGGAGTCCGGTTGTGGAGGAACATCAAGCTGGCGTGTTGCAGAGGCCCAGAAAGCTTCAGGACAGAATGTTCAGACATTGTCACATATTATTACAGAGCAGCCTTGGCTGTCTAAATCCATTGAACAGTTTGTCAACCAGACAAACAAGCTGCCGGTAGACCAGCACATGATATTGGGTATGTGTGCACCCAGAGGTCTTCTTGTAATTGAAAATACAGGAATGGAATGGCTGGGTAATTTAAGTTGCTATACATCTTCCCAAGCTGCACGTTTGATATATGAAGCCCATGGTGTAAAAGACCATATGGGATTTTCACAGGTGGGAGGACATATGCACTGTGCATTCCCTGATTCCCAGATACCTGAGTTAAGAGCCTTTATCCAAAAGTTTTTACTTGGAGATAACAGTGCTAATACAAATGTTAACAAGACAGACGGTAACTTCTCATTTGACAAGGCAAGATGGGCTGATTGGTCAGTACCTACATTGAGATAATTAAAGAGAAAATAAGATAAAAAAGGCTGCTGTACTAAGTAATTAGTGCAGCAGCTCCTTTTTTTACTAAGAATTATTATTTTATCTTTATACCCCATATTTGTTGTCCCCTGGTGCCCACTACAATTATATCTTCATATACGGCAGGGGAGCCTTCTACATTTGCATAAAGGGGTATTTGGTCAAGAACTTTGCCTGTGGCACCTTCTATCAAAAACATATTTCCTCCGGAATCACACTGGATAATATAGCATTTTCCATCCTTGGTATAAATATCCACAGGTGAACTCCAGGAGTAAAAGTCCATGTCTAAAACCCAGACTTCTTCACCGGTTTCCTTGTTAAAGGCAATTAATTTACCGCCATTTTGCTTGTTATCTGTCTTTGCCAGAGTGTATATAACCAGATTGCTGATATTGTTTTTACCGATAACAGGGGAAGCTAAAGCCCCGCCGGCAATATCAGGATTGTAAGCGCATTTATATTTTTTTTCCCATATTAATTCCCCTGACAGGGCATTAATTTTCCGGATGTAACTGTATCCCCCCTGGCCTTGTATATCCACTTCATTTGCTGTATAAATAAATACATTGCCGCTGCCCAAGTCCTCTATTGCAGCTGTGCTGTCGGTGTCATCAGTTACATTTCTTATCCAGACAGGGGTAAGGGTATTTAAATCAATACATGTAAAAGTGCCGCTGTTATCTACAAAATAACCGTAGTTTTTATATGCGGCAATGGAGCTTTCTATCCCAAGACGCCTGTTTACAGGGGAAGTGTACCTGTATTTTATAACATCCGGTTCAATGGAAATTTTACCGTTATCTATATCGTAATTTGTATTAAGTTTTATGGAGTATAGAAAACCGTTTTCGCCGCATTCAAATAAAGTGTCAGTTTCTTTATGAATAAGGGGGGTGGAATCAAAAGCACCCCATAATCTATGGGAAGTAGAGTCTATACCGTTAATAAAATACAACATTTTTTGGTCTATAAGACTGAATATTCTAAACCCTATACTGACTCTTTTACCGTTTACTACATCAATTCCCTGACCTGAATACAAAAGAGGGTAACCTCTGGGGTCAACTGTTACGCTTCCCTTTATAGGTATACCTACATTTATTGGATCCCTGGTGTATGAGCCGTCATCTAAGTCTAAAAAGTATATTTTGCCGTCTAAAGTACCGTATATAACTTCTTTTAAATTGTCTTTATTCTTTTTGTCCTGGTATAAGTTCATTTTTTTTCTTAGATTTCCGTCCCAGTTAACTATGGCCGGCTGGCCGTTCCAGCCTACACCTGTCCAAGAATCTAAATATCCTATTTTTACATTCCATATTTTTTCAAGTTTTTCTTCAGTTACATCTGCATATCCGTAGCTTGCAGAGTTTCTGTAATTATTTCCCCTAAAAGTTGTAATACCTTTAATTTCGTTATATTTATTGTAAGAGGGGAATTTAACCTCATCCTTCCTTTTGTAGTTTTCAAGTATTGTATTGTCCTTTAGTACATCCCATGTAAAATTATAATTTGAAGGAAGGGCTTCCGGCACAATCTCAACTTGAATTTCTTCTTCCTTTTCCTCTTCTTCTTCAACTTCATTTTCATTTATTTCATCTTCCTGAGGCAGGCGGGTGTTATCTTCGGTATTATTACCCGGTACAAAAGTAGCTTCAGGTTCCTTGGTGCCTGAATTCTTTTTAGATAAATAACTGTTTAAAACTATAAAGCCTGGTATACATAGAATAAGGATGATAACATTAATGATTATGATTATTTTAGAGGCTCTCATGTATAAACTCCTGTTCATGTAAATGATTTTTTAATTTATGGATACAATGTAAATTTATAAATTTTAGTTACGATAATTATGTATAATTATATAATAAAGTTTTTTTTTGTCAAGATAATGTGGAATCAATGATTATTATAAAAAAATATGGTATAATATTAAGGGATATAAGGACATTTATGTCTAGTTTATTTATGTAAAAAAATTAATAATTAAAGGGAGAGTTTTTACAATATGAGAAGCAGCCTTTTGAGGCAATTTCCTGATGAAATACAAAAGAAAATAATAGACAATACAATTGAAAGTTATGAATTAAGGGATGTTATATCAGAACTTATTGACAAAAACCCTATGTTTATAATAAGGGTGTATTTAAGGACAGATGATTTAAAGGGTATTTTAGAAGAAAAAGATATAGATTATATAAAAAATAAATTAAAGAAAGTTATAAACTATGAATGGATATATTTTAAATTTAAAAAAAGAGTAAAAGAAGATATGGATTTATTTATAAAAGATGTGGCAGAAAATTTTGCACGCATAGTATTATTTGAAAAAAAGTATGAATATAATGACAGTAATAATCAAATTGAGAATAAGGGAAGCTATGACCTTGATAAATATGAGGATCTTGAGGACTTTTTATGTGATTTTGAATTAACTTTAAATGATGAGGATGAACTTTTGGATATTGATAACCATTCTTCATTTCTTGTAAGTATAGCAGAAAACTATATACATGTTACATTAAAAAAAATACTTATGGATATATATGAAAAAAGAAGGGATGATTTTATCAGACTATTTAACTTAGATAAAGAAGCAGAGCTAAGTGACAGGGATTTTGAAGAATTGGAGTATGAAGTATTTGAAATTTTTAATACCGCATTCCCCATTCCGGATGTAAATAACCCTGTTGGAGCCGGAGAATGGTTGGTTCCTGAGGCTTTGAAAATGGATGTAAAGCTTTTGTTTGAATTAGGGAAGGATATAATTTTAAAGGATATTTAAATTTATAAATCTCTCGTTTTTGTTTAGGGGGTTGTGCTGGTAGATGTTGTACAAAAATATAAAAAAATATTTATCACTATTTGTGCTTTTAACTTTTGTTTTTGTGCAATGCAAAACCACTGTTTTAAGCGCATCAGATACTCATGGAAATAAATCCCGTATGCGTGAATTTGTTTCCGGCTATGTTGGTATGGAAGTAGAAGACCATGAATGGATAAAAAACAATGTACCAACTATAGAAAAAGTGGCTCCTAATGATTTAGCCATTGAGAGGCTGAAAGAAGAGAAAAAGATGAGGGGTACAGTTTCTGCTTTTAGTGCAGGGACTTTAGATTATGTACTTCCCCGGTATGTGGACAACAGTCTTTTGAAATATTTCCCGCCTATAGGTGATCAAGGTGCTTTAGGGTCTTGTGCCGCTTTTAACACTACATATTATCAATTTACATACACCATTGCCAAGGCAAATGGATGGGATGTAAAAAATGACAGTGATAACACAAAAAAGTTTTCTCCAAAATGGACCTTTAATCTTACAAATTCAGGACGAAACTCTAGTTTTTCCGTTCTTGATTCTTATAGGCTGTTTATGGATTCAGGGGCGGCTAAGTGGAGTGATTTTGAATACATAAGTGATGACAGTGACCCCAGGAATTATCTTGAATGGCCAACAGATGCAAGGATTTGGAGGGAAGCCCTTAATTACCGGATTGAGGACTATGGATACGTGGAAGTTTGGGATGATAATAACCCGGATACACCGGTAAAAAATCCTGATAGTGAAAGTCTGGCAGATATTAAGCAGCTTTTAAGCAACGGACATGTTCTGGTATTTGAGACAAATATTACAGGATGGAGATTTACTACCGTCGGAAATGACCCTTCCACCGGTTATGATGACCCCTTTGAAGGTGAGTATATAGCATATGCCTGTGGAAAATCTAGCTTGCCTGTAGACGGTCATGTTATGACTTTGGTGGGCTATAATGATGATATATGGGTTGATATAAACGGCAATGGTAAAGTTGATTCAGGTGAAAAGGGAGCTTTTAAGGTTGCTAATTCGTGGGGAACGGAAGATGTACTGGAGTTTAGCAATACTGACTTTACATGGTACTCCAATCAAGGTTTTGTGTGGCTTTCATATGATGCTTTAAATAAAGTTTCGGCTGTTGAAGACTGTCCTCCTGTACCGGATAGGCGGTATGTGTGGAGGTACAATAATTATGCTTACTGGATAACTCCAAGGACCGACTACACACCAAAATTTTTAGTTGAATATACCATGAGCACTTCTAACAGATACAACGTTAAAGTAATGTTTGGCTTTTCAAACTCAGACACAAATCACCCTGTGTCATTTTGGGATCCCAATGCAATAAATAAATATTCCCTTACTATTATAGATAAAATGGGTTTTGATGGTACAGAAAATGAATGTGATGCAACCTTTGTATTTGATCTTACCCATTTGTATGAAATGTATGATAACCAAGTGGGAAATTGGTATTTTAGTATTATTGATGAGGGTGCCGGAAATGATGGTGTATTAAAGGAGCTTAAATTTATAGATTTGCATAATGAAAAGGAATATGTATATCAGGAAAATATCCCCTATAAGTTTTATAATGAGTCTGTAACTTTTGGTCCTGTAAAAGTTGAAAAGGACAGTTTAAAATCTTCAGGCTGTATCCTAAACAGGGCTATGCCGTTTTATGAACGGTATTTCCGTACAGTGTCAATAGACGGCAAAATATATACAGTTGGAGGTTATCAGCCTCAACAAGGCTATATTAACACAGTATATGAGTATGATCCTGATGAAGATACATGGGAATTTAAAACTGAATTGCCCGGGGAAACTGCAAGCCTTTTTCATGTTACCCGGCTTGACGAGGAAATATATTTAATGAGAAAGGTTATTGAATACAATGACAGGGATGAGTCAGAAGAAGATGCAGGAGAAGATGTGGAAGGTAGCGCAGAAGAAGTTGTAGGGGAAGAGGCGAAAGATAACGCAGGGGAAAATGCAGGAGATGATGGGACAGACGATTATAAAGACAATGTAGAAATAAAGTGGATTATTGAAAAATATAATCCAATAACGGATACCTGGTCTTTTTTAAGATGTGTTGATTGCGAAAATGTCAGGAATATAGTGGCTTTTAACAATGAGATTTATATTATTGAACACAATGAAGTGGTATCTGAAAAAGATGAAGAATCAGAAGAAGATACTAAAGAGGATAATGAAGAGGATAATGAAAAAGACACTGAAGAAGACAATAAAAAAATCAGGATTCAAAAATATAATCCCGCTGATAATGCTGTAATAACAATACTGGAAGAGGATTTTAACTGGAGTTATTTTCATACGGTGGTTTTAAATGAAGAAATATATTTTATAGGAGGAAAAAAAGGAAGAGAATTATTGAGTGGGATAGGGGAAGGTTTGGGAGGTTACCGTGTTGATAATGCAAGTATGTCTTATAATCTAATAACCAAAGAGTGGAAGGAAAAAACACCCCTGCCGGAACACAATAGTCCTTTGAATGTTGTGGCATTTAATGATAAAATATATGCAGTTATAAGATATAATAACAATAATAAAATCATGTACTACCACTCAGGTACTGATAAGTGGTATAATAGTGAAATAAAGCTAATGAACAGAAATGGGATCAGGCTGGATGTTTCAGGAAATAAAATGTTTGTTTTAGGAGGTACTAAAAATATTATTTCCTTTATTGTGCCGGATACTCTTTCTGATGCAATAGAAGTTATAAATCTTGACAGCCTTTTGAATTACGGGGATGTAAACCAGGATGGTTTTATAGATTCTATTGATTATACATTAATACGTAGATATGTTTTAGGTATTATTACAGTATTTCCAAAGGATGTTGGAATGCTTGCTGCAGATGTAAACAGAGATGGAGAAATTAATTCCAGTGATTATTTTATTTTAAAAAATTATATTCTTAGAAGCATTGATGGTTTCTAAATGAGTAGAATTAAGAGTCATATTTTGGTGATTAAATTTTATTTATTATAAATAATAAATTTTTAGTTTTGTATTATGAGAAGGTGACTGCATGAAGTATAGCGGAAAAGTAATGAGAATAACGGGTAATGAAGCCATTGTTATGGCAAAAGACTATGAAATTGTACGAATTAAATTGAGAAAAAAAGTAAAAATAGGAGAAGAAATCCAATTCTATGCTGAAGATATCATAGTAGAAAGTTTTAATAACCATGTTAGTTTAAGTGAATTTGAAGTTGATTCACAAGTGGAAGCAGACAGGGAATTTCACGCCAATAATGAAACAAGTTATGAAAAGAAAAAGCAAAATAAATTCTTTAGCGTAGCTGCAATTTCCGCATCTTTTTTGCTGGTTTTTATTTTTGCACATTTTTTTGCAATCCTTAATAAAAAAGAATATGCATATATAGATGTTGATATAAATCCTAGTTTTTCTTTTATTGTAGACAGTAGGGGAAGAATAGAGGGTATAAATTTATTAAATGAGGATGCTGCACACTTTGTAGAAGGTTTAGAGATTAAAAAAGATTCTTTTAAAAATGGTTTAGAATTAATCATAAATAATTATAGAGGTAAATTAGGTTCTCCTGAGCAAGAGACAGTGGTTCTTGTTGCAGCTAACTTTAGCCACAAAAATAGTATCAAAAAGAATTATGAAGCAAAAGAAAAAAAGCTGTTTGATGAATTGAAAAGCTTGAACGAGACTTTTGGAAAAGAAGAAAATATAAAAATTAAAGTTTTTATTGTTGATGAAGAAATAAGAAACAAAGCATTAGAAAACCAAATTTCTATGGGAAAATATGTAATTTACCAGGTGGCAAAAAGTGAGTTGGATATTTCCCTTGATACAGTCCGTGAAAAAAGTGTCCGTGAATTATTGGAAGTTGTAAATATGTATAATGAATACGCAACATATGCCTTAATTGAATTTGATACGCCAGGAGGAGAATTTGCGCTTGAAGATTTATCAGAAGAAGCATTGAGATTAGGACAGGAGTTAGAGGAGCCCCAGGAGATTCCTGGAATTCAGCATCCCCAAGATATGCCGCAGGAGACAACAAAAATCATACAACGGCCGGAAGAAGTGAAAGAGGAGTTTCAATTGACACAGGAGGAAAAGGAGCAGAAAGAGACGCAAAAATCAGGACGGCAGAGAACATCAAGTACACAAAGAACAACAGAGGGCTTAAAAACACCTGCGGTGACACAAAACTCAAGAAAGGATATAAAAGTGCCAACAGCCACATCAGATTCGTCAAAAGATTCAAAAGCACCGACAGTGACGCCAAAATCAATAAATGGTACAAAGACGCCGACAGTGACACAAAAATCATCAAAGAGTTTTGGAGTACCAACAGAAACACAAAGAAAAAGGGAAAATCAAAACGTACCTTCAGCTACACCTAAGGTAAACAACTTACAAAAGATGCCAACATATACACCAAAAATAACAGCTACACCAAAAGCAACACAGCAGCATAAGACGCCAACGTATACACCAAAAATAGCACAGCCTCAAAAGACTTCAACAGCTACACAAAAAACAACGCAGACGCAAAATACTCCAACGGCTACACCAAAATTAGCACAGGAGCAAGAGACGCCGCGAGCTACACCACAAGTTACACCGCAAGCTACACCAAAGGAGGTACATACTCCAAAGGCACCAGAAGGGACGCCTAAATCAATGAAATGGCAAGGCATTCCGGTAGTAACACCGGAACCGGGGCAGCTACCGGAAACGGCAATACCGGATTTAAAAGAAGTGCCAGGAAAAACACCTGCTCAAGAGACGGTTAAAAAGGCAATAAGGGTTTTGGAGGATTGGGAAAACGGGCGAGAGAATAAATGGTACGGTCCTAATCTCAGTGTATCAAAAGACTGGGCAGCTTCCGGGGATTATTCTTTAAGAAGCAGGGTAAATGTTTGGAATAAGTCTAAAATAATACTATTTAATATATGTGATTTGGATTTTACAGGTTATAATACTTTATGTGTAGTGGTAAAAGAAGAAAAGTCTAAACTTTTTGAAGGAAAAATAAAGGCAAGGATTTTTATAAGAACAGGCAATAATTGGGAGTGGTTTATGTCTGATTATAAAAACATAAGTACTTATAAAAACACTACTTTAAAGTTGGATTTAACAGAAGTACCTGATTTAGACGATGTAAAAAGTATAGGTATTGAATTTTATGTTTCATCTAATGAAAAAGGATTGGTTAATTTATACACAGACTACTTATACCTTGAATAATGCACACTTAGTAGTTTTGTTGATAAATCAGTTTAAAAAGGAAAATAGTTCAATTAATAATGAATATTAACGTTGTACTTTTCCAGTTAATTATATATAATTAATTAATGAATTTAAAATGTTATGAGGTATTACATTATGAATATTGGTGTTCTTGTAAACGTTGAAAAAGACGAAGGCTTGAAATATACTAAAATCCTTTTAGACAGTATAAATAAAAACGGAGCAAAATACATTGTTTGTGAGAAAACTGCAAAAAGATTAGGATTTAAAGGAAACTCTTACAGTGAAGTAGAGTTGGTTGAAATGTCAGACATTATTGTCTGCTTAGGAGGAGATGGTTCATTTTTAAAAGCTGCCAGGATGATATTAGAAAAGGATGTACCTATTGTTGGAATTAATCTTGGCAATTTGGGTTTTTTAGCCGATGTAGATAAAAATGAAATTGATATAGCAGTAAAAAAATTAGTTAATAATGATTACAGCATTGAAAAAAGAATGCTTTTAGAAACTGAAATAATAAGGAATAATAACGTCATTGCAAAAGATACTGCCTTAAATGACGTGGTGGTGTCAAGGGGTGCCTTGTCCAGGATTTTGCACCTTAGGACATACGTGGACGATAATTTTATGGATATGTTTCCGGGGGACGGTTTGATAATATCTACCCCTACAGGTTCAACTGCATATACTCTTTCGGCAGGGGGACCAATTGTTCAACCTGATGCCGGGCTTATTATAATTACGCCAATTTGCCCCCATCTTCTTTATTCAAGGTCATATATAGCAACTAAAGATAAAGTAGTTAAAATTATAGTGGATGAAGATTGTGACCATAATGCAATGGTTACCGTTGACGGGCAGGTTGGTTATGAGATAAGAGGCGGGGATTTAATAATAACAAAAGAGTCAACAAAAAGTATTAAAATGATAAAGATAAACAAAAGGCATTTTTTAGAAGTTTTAAGAAGAAAAATTTATGACAGAGGAGAGAAGATGAGGCGTAATGAAGTATAACAGGCAGGCAAAAATTCTTGAAATTATAGAAAATGAAGTTATAGAAACCCAGGATGAATTAGCCGACAGGTTGAAAGAAGCCGGGATGGACGTTACACAGGCTACTATATCCAGGGACATAAAAGAACTCAGACTAATTAAAGTTTTGACACCTGATGGCAGGTACAGATATGCAACTATTTCAAAAGAAGGTAATATACATTCAGACAGGCTGATAACTATATTTTCCAAATCATATGTTTCCAGCGATTATGCCAATAATATTGTGGTTGTAAAAACTCTTCCGGGAATGGCTCAGGCTTGTGCAGCAGCCATTGATTCACTAGGGTGGACGGAAATAGTGGGGACTATAGCAGGTGATGATACTATAATGATTGTATGCCGGGCTGAAAAAATAGCAGAAGAACTGGTGGACAGGTTTACAAGGCTTGCTAAAACAAATTTAGATGATGTATAAAAAGATGATGTATAAAAATTTAGTTGATATAAAAACAAATTATTTCACTGTTTTATAATTTTTTAAAAGTGAGGTATTTCTATGCTTCGGCAATTGGAAATTAAAAACATTGCAATAATAGATAAATTAAGCATTGAATTAGGCCATGGACTTAATGTATTAACGGGTGAAACCGGGGCGGGTAAATCCATTATCATTGATTCAATTAATGCAATTACCGGGCAAAGGCTTTCAAAGGATTTAATAAGAACGGGAGAAGATAAGGCGTTGGTTGAAGCAATTTTTGAAGTGGAAAAAAGCCACTTGTCTGATTTGTATGAATGTTATGGAATTGAGCCGGAAGAAGACGGTGTTTTGGTAATATCCAGGGAGTTTACCAGGTCGGGAAAGAACACCTGTAGAATTAACGGGAAGATATCAACGGTTTCAATGCTTAAAAAATTTGGAGAAAGATTAATTGATGTTCACGGACAGCACGATAATCAATCCCTTTTGCGAAGTGAAAGTCATATTGACTTATTGGATTCTTTTGCTGGTGAGAAAATGCATAAACTAAAAAAAGAATATTCAGTTCACTTGGACAGCTATAAAAAGATAAAGAAGAGAATTTCAGATTTAGAGGGAAATAGCGGCGAAAGAGAGAGAAAAATAGACCTTTTAAAATACCAGATTGATGAAATACAAAGCGCAGGGCTGAAAGCGGATGAAGAGCAGCAGCTGGAAAAGGAAAAGGAAATACTTTTAAATTCAGAAAAAATAATTAAAGTTTTCTCAAATGCATATGAAGTTTTAGGTTTAGGAAGTAAAACCGGGGAGGCAGTTTTAGACAGAATAAATGAGGTTGTTTTTGAGTTAAACAATATTAAAGAATTTGATAAAGCATTTGCTGAAATAGCAAGGAGGCTTGAATCTATAGTTTATGAGCTTGAAGATATTGTTTCTGAAGTAAGGGCAAAAAGAGACGATATTGAATTTGATGCAAATGCACTAGAACAAATAGAAGAGCGGTTAGGTGTTATATACAAACTTAAAAAGAAATATGGAAATTCCATAGAGGAAATATTAAACTTTATGGAAGATGCCCAAAAACAATTGGATGAAATTACTAACAATGAGGAAATATTGGAAAAGCTTAATGGGGATTTAGAAAGGGAAAATGAGATTTTATATAATTTAGCTAAGGAAATGAACGGTGAAAGAAAAAAAGCTGCAAAGCTTATTGAGGATAAAATATGCCATGAATTAGATGTTCTTGAAATGAAAAATGCAAAATTCCGGGTTAAAATTGAGTTTGATGAAAGAGAAAATAAAGATGAAATAAGCTACAAGGAAAACGGACTTGATAAGGTGGAATTTTTGATTTCCACAAATCCGGGGGAACCGTTAAAACCTCTTTCTAAAATAGCTTCAGGCGGGGAAATGTCAAGAATAATGCTTGCCATAAAAACAATACTTGCAAATGTGGATGAAATTCCAACTTTGATATTTGATGAAATTGACATTGGTATAAGCGGAAAAGCAGCTCAAAGAGTGGGGGAGAGGCTTTCTTATATATCAAAAAACCATCAGGTGATTTCTGTAACGCACCTCGCCCAAATAGCCTGTATGGCGGATTATAATTATTATATTGAAAAAGTTACTGAAAAGGAGAAGACTAAAACAAAGGTAACAAGGCTAGAGGGTGATGAGATTAAAAAAGAGATAGCAAGAATTATAGGCGGAGAAAACATTTCGGAGATAACAATAAAGCATGCGGAAGAAATGCTGGAAGCTTCAAGGAAGTATAAAGGACAGTTGTGAAATTAAAATTTTCATTTTTCTGTAATAAATTGATGATATCCCAATACAGTAACAGATATTGTATTGGAATATTTTTTATGTTATAACATTTTACTGGTAATTCTTATGTAAAAAAAGGAAGTTTTATTACCGGAATTTTAAATTATATATAAAATTTGAGGGGAGAGATGTATTTTGAAGAGAAAATTCAGAAGCGTTATTTTGTGTAAATTTTCAAATTAAATTAGATAATATTTTCAAATTATTTTAGGTCAATTTT
>ERZ795062.20-NODE-20-length-179814-cov-498.058851_pt1 | contig 179814 bp, 166 predicted proteins | sample MGYA00375146_ERZ795062 | MGnify/ENA primary metagenome ERZ795062 (study PRJEB30191, sample SAMN05720281) | activated sludge metagenome | isolation source: Anaerobic digester | place: USA | collected 2015-07-16 ...
CCAGCTCACTTTCAGGATGCATTACACCAATTTGGAACTCTTTCGCATGAGCAGCTAAAAAACGCAATATGGAGGAAGCAGGCGTCATGGGGTATGCACAGAAGAAGTCCAGACCTCCTGCTACAGCGCCCAGTGAGATGGCCTCGTTACCGCTGATCATGGGTAGCGGTTTTTCATTTGTTTTTTTCAGCGTGAATTTCCCAAGAAGCTGTGGAGCCGCGGCATCGTAAACTTCCATGGCAAAGTTGATGTTATTCTCCGCATCACGGTACTGCGACTGTATGATTTCTGTGAGCTCTTCTTTTGACATGCCAATAGCCACTGCCAGCACTGCGATGGCACCTACGCCCAACCTAAGCTCAGAATTGGTGTATTTTCGGGAAATAGTGGTAAATGGTAAGCCAATTCCATTGGGCACTGTTTCATCTTTCATGACATCAGCGTTGTACACCATGATGCCGCCATCACTTAAATGCTCCTTATGGATGTCGTAACTGCGTTTGTCAGTGGCAACTACTAAGTCCGCTTTCATGTAGTGGCTCTTTATGGGATAAGTGGCAGAGGAAACTACTGCGAAATTGTGTCCGCCTTTTATAAGACTTTGGTAATCTTCCATTTCGAAAACTCTTCTGCCCATTCTTGTAAAGATGTAACCGGCTACGGCTCCTGCCTTTCTTATACCGGCCCCAGCCGTGCCTCCGGCTATGAAGGTAAATAGTTCCTTTTCCACCTTGTCACCCCCTAAAAAATCTCAAATTTTTTAAATGGTTAAATCTATTATAACGCTTTAGGAAAATCCCAAGCGAATGCTTTTCTGTGTAGCTCTTTTCATCAAGTACTCTTAGCATCTCTACATCTTTTCCAAAAATTGACAGTGTTGTACCTAATCCAGCCGAACGGCCAGTGATTTGGACTAAACTCAAAGCTTCTGTCATATCCGTAGCCGAAGTAATAGGTGGCAATACAGGAGCGCTACAAACTACCTTATCGGTTTTTACTACCTTGCCATGAGCTACATCCCAATAATGGAGATAAGCTTCCATGACAGACCACGTTCGAGATGCGAGCCCAAAGAAGGGGCTAGAACCCTCTAAAGCTTGATCGATGACAGAATCTGAATCCTCCAGGGGACAGAGCCACGAAGGTGATAACCAAGATCGAGGCTGACACGACCAGTACCACTAATGCCACTCTGTTAACTTTTTTCATTTTCTCCAATGAAGGCAGTTTTGTTCAAGTTCTTTTTCTTCCTCCCGTCCCGCTACCTTCTTTGGTTGCATAGGACGTTGCCCCGTTTGAGTTATCCCCTCGCGGCTGAGCAATATTATTCTGCAACGTTTTTAGCCTTATTTCATCTACGCATGTATGCGGCGGTTATATCAACTCTTCACTACTAAACTGCTCATTTAACTGCCAATAAGACGTACTTTTCATCATCGTCTATGGCTATTTGCACATTCAAATTGGCTTCCACCATGAACTGACTCACTATATCAACACTGGGAAGTTCTACTTTTGCCATGTCGCCTCCCATGTCTTTGTGCATCTTGTTTATGTGATTGCGCCCCTGAGAGTGGCAAATAGCCAGTTTTCCGCGCGGCTTTAACGACTCTGCCATTTTCTTTATACTGCCCTCTTTGTCAGGAAAGTGTGGGAAAGAGGAGTAACAAATCACTAGGTCAAAAAGGTCATCGGTTTCAAAAGCCATGACATCAGCTAAAACAAAATCTACGTTCGGATAGGTTTGTTTTGGAAACTTTTCTCTGGCAAGGCGAAGCATATTCTTGGAGTAGTCCAAACCGACTACCCGACCTGTTGGGCCAATTGACTCAAGAAGATATGGTATTAGCACACCTGTGCCACAGCCTACGTCCAGCACGTGGTCACCAGGCTTAGGTTTAAGAATGTTCATTATGTCCTTTATTTTTCTGGGGTCGTGGTGGTTTTTGCTATCCCACTCGGTGGCTACTTTATCAAAGAATGCTTTTTGGTTCAGATCCATACCTGTTTTTCACCCTTTCAAAGTAACAGGATTTCGGCTTCTCTCGTGCACGTTCGCCTGTCTATGCACTAATAGTGTTACCAAGGGAGGAATGGTAAGTATTTGAATAACAATTCCAGGTAGACCTATGACGAACATGCTGTAAAGAAAAGCTGTTAGCTTGAATGGTAGCCCAAGAACAAAGTTGAAAAGAATCCAGTTTGCCAAGATAGAGACCAATCTGCCTATGAGCATTGCTGAGATCATGGAAACATACGTGTTTTTCTTAAAGTTTCTGTATAAGAGCGACGTAGTAATACCATAAGTGAATAGTTCAGCGGTCATTGTAAAAACCGTGGGCACTGGAGGCATTCCTGTAAGGAAAGAGCTAAGAAGTGGAGTGGTTATGCCAACTAGTGCGGCAAACTGCCATGGCAGCAGAAAACCAGCAACTAAAACGGGTATGTGCATTGGTAAAAACATGGGGCCACCAAAAGAAAGCATGTGAAAGACCATGGGTAATAGAACACCCACAGCGATAAGCAACGCGGTCAGCGTCAAGAACTTAACTTTTGGATTCATCAGTCAGTACTCCTTTGCATAGAAGTTGCCAATGGTAACATCAGTGTAATATTCTAAACCAGAATTATGTTAATCACCTAAGGTCTAAGTTTTTTCTAAAATGGGATTGAAATTCAAAGAGACTATTTTTGTTGGTTCTGGTAAGTTTTCTTTTGTTATTTCCAGCACGTCCAGTTGCTCATAAGGATGGTCTTTGACGAATGCATCAAGATCGCGTAGTACAGTTTTTAAAAAGAAGCTGGCATACTTCGTCTTGTAGTGCATGGGAATAGCAATGTTAGGTTTTAGTTGGTCAATGACCTTCCATGCTTCATCAGGGCCAATTGTGAAGAATCCCCCTACGGGTAGAAATATGATATTAGGCTGGTCCAGCGCTTCGAGTTCTTTTTCTGTTAGCAGAGTACCTAAATCACTTAAGAATGCCAAAACCATATTTTCAGCTTCGATGCGGAACAAAGAGATCTTGCCTCTTTTTGCTCCTTGGGCATTATCGTGGAAGTAGGGAATGGCGGTGATCTTTACCCCATCAAATTCTTCTGTACCTTCTTTAAGCACTTTTTTGAACGCTTTTACTTTTTTAACACAGTTATGATCGCCGTGTTCATGGGACACAAGGACTAAATCCACTTCTGGGAAAGAAGCTTTGTAGCCAGTGGACGAGTTGTAAGGGTCAGTAAGTATCTTCACGTTTCCTGTTTCAATAAGGAAACATGAATGTCCAAGCCATCTGATTCTCATGTTGTTTTCACCTACTTCTAAGGTTGATTGGGATTTACAGGTACGAAGGAGCCATTTTGTGAGCTGGATTGGTAAGCAGCTTCCAAAACGAGCTGAGCGCGATGGCCTTCTTCAAACGTGGGAGTATGATCTAAAATCTTTCCCTCTGCTACCGAGCTTAAGAACCAAAGCAAACTTGTCAGGTGCGTGTCTACCATAAAACCCTGAGAAAGCTTCGAGTTTGGGTAAAGTTTTACTATTCTTTTGTAGAATGGATCGTTAGCTAAGAGCTTCGGATCTGGGTAAATACGTTGCCCTTTTTCATCATAAAAGGTGGGGGAGTAGGGGTTGTGGTCCAAATCGATAAACAGAGAGCCTTTGTCACCGTAAATCCACATGCGATTAGCATCGTTGCCCACGGCGAGCCGGGATGCCTCAATGGTTCCCTTAACGTGGCCTTGTAGCTGCAAGCTCAAAGAAGCCCAGTCGTCTACATCTACCTGCTGGAGTGAGCCTTCTGAGTTTTTACGCTGCTTTACGATGGTGTCAGTCAAGCAGCTTACAGAATGAATTTCTCCAAGCAGGAACCGAACCAGGTCTATTAAGTGGATACCGAGGTCTGCCAAGGCACCGCCACCGCTTTTATTCTTTTGCAGTCTCCATGTCATTGCTTTTTCTGGCATGAGGTAGCTTGAGTGTAGCAGTTCCCCACGAAAAGCATAAGGGCGACCAATAACACCTTGTTTTATGGCAGCATGAGCGGAAGCCACAGCTGGGTTGAACCGCATTACGAATGCTACTTGATTTACGACGTTACTCTTTTGAACCTCTTCAACCATGAGCTTTGTCTGTTCACTATTGTTTGCAAGTGGCTTTTCACAGTAGATGTGTTTCCCTGCTTGAGCAGCCAATAAGGTTTGCTGGCAGTGGAGAAAATTCGGGGTGCATATATCTACTACGTCTAAATCTTCTAGCGAGACTAGCTTCTCCATGGTATCGACTATCTCTGCAAAGCCGCAGCTTTTGGCTGTTTCCACGTTTTCCATGGGGTGAGTGCTATAAAGTGCTTTCAAGTTAATGCTAAAATCCACGGGAACATTCAGTAGAGGTAAATTCCTAAGCCCAAGCAGGTGGGTTTTGGCTATGGTTCCTAATCCAGCTAAACCGTAATTGATCTTCATGTTTTCAATCCTCACAGTTCCACCTGGGTTACCTTGCTTAGGTAACGAGGTTTGTCCGGGTTAATGTTTCTTAAGCGAGCCAAATAGAACGCAAATAGCTGAGCAAAAGTAACTTCAGAGAAAGGATAGAGCAGGTCATGGTTAGAGGGCAGTTCAAACCAAGCATCACCGAGCTTCAAAGCTTCTTCGTTGTCTGAAATTACAAGCACATGTGCTCCCACCTGTTTAATCCTTTCTATGACGTTTAGGCTGGCAGGTAATGTGGCATCGGCTGGTGCAAATATGATAACGGGCGACATGTGGCTCAAAATGGCAATGGGTCCATGCAAAAAGTCCACAGATGACATGCCCCATGCATTTATGTAACAAGCCTCTTTAAGTTTCAGAGCTGTTTCCTTTGCGGCACTGTATGAAAGACCTGTGCCAAGAATCACTAGGTTCTGTGCCAGCATGTATCTTTGTGCCAAGGCTGATACTTGCTCTTTATGCCTTAAGATAGTTTCTACTGAAGTAAGGAGCGATACATCATCTAAGGGTTTATCTGCCAAGGCATAAGCTAACATGAGGAGAGAGGCCATAGAAGCGGTAAAGCTTTTCGTAGCGCACACACTTTCCTCTTTGTTCGCCTGCATGTAGATGGCATTTTCACCAGCTAGTTTATAGAGTGTACTCTCTTGGTTATTTGCTATGCCAACGGTTAGAGCGCCTTCTTCTTCTGCACGCTTTACGGTTTCACATACGTCGTCGGTCTCTCCAGATTGCGAAACGCCTACTACCAAAGCTTTGGATATATGAGGTGGATTCTTGTACAGGGTGTACACAGAACCAGTACTTAACGCAGAAGGAAGGTTCGCTATGAGTTGAAACGCATACTGACCATAAATGCAAGCGTTGTCTGAACTACCTCTGCCAGATAACAAGGCGAACTCTGGAGCATACTGTTTTATGCGTGATGCAATTGCCTTAACGTTATCTGATTCCCGATCAATTAGCCTTCTTAGTACTTCAGGGACTTCCTCGATTTCTGCTAACATTCTAAATTCTTGTTCGTTCACTGTATTTACCTCCTTGCTACTACATGGTTGCTAACTATGGTGGTGGTTTCTTAATGCCTCAATTATGATTTCAACTATCCTTTCTCCTTCTCCACGCTGCAGCAGGGTGGAAAGGGTTTCATACCCACCTTCATCATAGGCGCTCATGTCGGGAATGTAGCCAATGTAATCAGACGCATACCCCACAACAAAAACCTTCTTAGGTTTTAGTGCTTCTTCTATTTGCTTTCCCAATGTGGAAAATAACTCTCCTGGCACACCAACAAAGCTTACTTCTCCAAAATCCAGAATGTGTAAGGCTGTTTGGATAAGTTGAGCGCCATTTACAGCAGTGCTTGTTCTTATTAAGCTCTCTATGCCTTCAACCTTTGATTCCCAAGGTCGAAGGTTTTGTTCTCCTCTTGCTCTGGCGCGCTGGAGTTCTTCTTGTGCCTGCCTTAGCATATTTCGAAGAACATCCATGGGTGGCATTTGCTTTATCTTCAACTGAACCGGTATGGTGATGGCTTGGAACTTATCAGGGTCTAAATCAATTTCTTTGGCGTTTGGCATGCATCTTGTCAAGCTGTCTTGTACGACCTTTGCGACGCGTTCTATCTCATCGAAATCGGATTTCTGCCGATAAAAGCGTGTGCTGACATCACCTGCTGCACCGTTGAAGAACATGGCAAATTTTAAGTTATTTACCTGCTCAGTGAGCAAAGATGCAACTGCTCCAGGGAAATCAGCGCTTATTAAGTGATTTTGCTCGTGTAAAACGGTGGGATGACATCCGAAGTTATAAAGCAATGCCTTGCTACCGTCTTCACTCTGTATTATTAGCATCTTGAAAGTGGGTAGTAATTCCTCTGTGTTAAGCTCTCGGCGATTACCAAACACCCTTTGAGTAAAGGGGCATTCTCCAAACAGCAGCTTTCCTGATTTAACATCTTTCATTGATTCCAAAGCACTATTTACAGTCTGCTCCACTGTGTACTCAAAAAGAGTGCTGTCAATATTTCCCACAGCAAGCACTTTTCCATCAGGAGTTAGGAGCTTTGTGCTTTGAAGCCCTTCAGGACCTGAATGAGTATGGGTTGCAGCTATGAGAATATGGTCTTTGGGAATGCCTGTACGGCTCTCAAGTTGTGAAGTAACAGCTTGAGAGAAATCCAGAGAAATGGCAAGTATGTCGAGCGCAATGAGGAAAAACTTTTGATGTTCGGCAAATTCCAAATACAGTGCTTTTGCGTAAAGATCGTCATGAACACCTTCAGCTTTTCTCTGCCCAAGAAATCCTGCCATTTGTATTCCCAGTGGGGGTGTAATAGTTCTTTGAGAATATCCGTATTTAATCATTCTGTGCCTCCAAGAAGCGCTTTATGGCGAGCAAGACTCCTTTATCTTCATTGGAACTTGTAACAAAAGAAGCCTTACTTTTCGTAAAATCGTCGGCATTAGCCACGGCCACAGAGAACTTGACCACGTCGAACATGGTGGCATCGCTTTCATTGTCTCCAATGGCCAAGACATGTTCAGGATCGATGCCGCAAATTTGCAACATGTGCTGTAGAGCACTGCCCTTTGTGACGCCAATTGCCATTATGTCCAAACAACCATCATCTGCTCGCATAACATCGATCTTGTCACCGAGAAGTTCTCTGAGCTCTTCTTTTAATTGGTTTAGATACTCTTCCTCAAGTATGATGGATACTTTTCTTACACCGACTATGGCTTCCGGTGGTATGTCAGAAAGATCAGTGTTTACCACAGGAGCGGGCTCTTTTTCTGTAAACACAGGTACTTCTGGTCTTTTGTAGCAAATCATGCTGTTGCCCCGATATAGGTAAAGGTTGCAGCGGTATCTCTTTCTTACCAAATGGTCTATGATAGCTTTTACTACATCTTCCTCGATAAACTGCTGATAAATGATTTCCTCCGTAACGGGGTCAACAACAACTGCTCCGGCTTCACATATGACCGGTACATCTATGGGGAACCTATCTGCGAAGGTCTTTACCGACGGGTAGCCTCGTCCAGAAGCGATAGTCATCTTCACCTCTGGACTTAACAACTCCTTTATTTGCTCTACATACTCTTGAGGAAGCTGTGAATTATTGTCAAGTAAGGTGCCATCTAAGTCAGTTACAATGAGTTTCTTTAAATCCTTGAGCCTGTTTCTTATGCCTTTTATGATTTCATCACTGCTGATCTGCTCTTGCATAGATAAGATTTCCCTCTCTTATGGTTGCTTCCACCTGAAGCGTTTCTGTGTCTAAGACAACAATGTCAGCCATAGCTCCTTTCTTTACGGTTCCGCGATCCTTCAGGCCTATGGACTTTGCAGGCAGTAGCGATGCACATGTGAAAGCTTCTGGTAGAGAAAGCCCACCGATGTTAATTAGATTTCTAAGGCCCTTATCCATGGTAAGTACTGAACCAGCTAATGTTCCATTTTCCAACCTAGCTGAGGTTTCGTCTACGATTATGGTCCTATTCCCCAGAGTGTACCTGCCTGGTTTCCCTAAACCTGCTGCCATAGTGGCGTCAGTGATGAGTACCAGCCGATCTTTGACGTACTTGCACATAATTTTCATGGTAGCAATGTGCGTGTGAACCCCATCTGCGATGAACTGTAAATAGAATGGATAAAGTAAACCCGCACCTATGAGACCTGGCTGCCTGTGTTGAAATGGGCTCATGGCGTTGAAGTAGTGTGTTATGGAGGTTGCTCCTTTTGCATAGGCTTTGGCAGCTGTTTCGTAGTCTGTGGACGTGTGGCCCAAAGAAACACTAACGCCATATCCGGCGAAAAGTTCTATCATGTCCAGATGTCCTTCAATCTCAGGAGCCATGGTAACCATGAGAGCCTTGCCTTCACTAAGAAGCTCCATGATGTCATCTCTGTTGGCTTGCCTAAATAAGTTTGGGTCCATGGCACCGGGAACTTTCTTACTAATGAATGGCCCTTCCAGATGAAGTGCAAGTGGTTTCGCCCCTTTTACCTGGGCAAAGCTATTAGAAAGCTGCATTATGGGCTTTAGTGTTTCAACAGGTGCACCTGTGGTAGTAGGAAGAAACGCTGTGGTACCCGTGGAGGCAAGCTTTTCTGCCATGCTGCTTATGGCCTCTAATGTGCCTTCCATGGTGTCATGGCCTGCGAATCCGTGAATGTGAACATCGACAAAACCAGGCCCTACTACGTAATCGGTTAAATCTACCAGTTCAACCCCGCTTTCGGGTGGTTCAAATGAAACTTGCTCGATGCGTGAATTGTTCACTTCAATGTAGACAGTGCCGTCAATGGGCTCTGGTGCGTAAAAGTGGTCTGTCTTTATCACATAGTGATTACTTTTAATTTGAATGGTCATTATGACGTGCCTCCTAAAAATCCTGTTTTATTTGTTGATCCAGATGCGGTACCCGTATAGATCTCTGTATTTTTCTTTTAATTTATCGTTGAACTCCGTGCCACCGTCAATGTTTGCACTCATGAGTACTGGTGGCTCAAAGTTATTTGCAAGCATTTCCTCGATGGCAAAAACTACTGTTTGGTTCAGAAGTAAATCTGCAGCAATGGAGGATGTACCACCCACTTTTGTGTAGAGTCCTTCTATTTCCACTGCAGCGTCTCCAGGTATGCTATGGTTATCTAGCACCACGTCTGCAAGTTCGAATAGTCTTTTCCCACTAGAGTGCCTGGATGTGCTGTTTTTACTCACTTCTAAGGCAGTCACAGCGATTAAAGGTACATTCTTGGATTTCACAAAGGATGCCATTTCTATAATGAAGGGATTTCTTCCCGAGTTTGATATGATCACTACACAGTCCTTTTCTCTTAGATCCCAACTTTCTATGAACTTTGTTCCTACACCTTCAATGGTTTCGTAACGCCCGAAGGTTTCTTCCATGACAGCTTTCGCTGGCAGCAAGCCACCAGCTCTGCCAGCAATTTCTATGGAAGCAGCATAGGAATGGCCACTGCCAAAAGCCTGTATAATGCCACCATTCATGATGCTCTGCGCCATCAAGTGGCCAGCTTGTTTCATGTGTTCCTCTTCTCTTTCCAATAAGGGAATCAAATCTTTAATCACTTGAAAGTATTTCATTGTAGTATTCTCCTTTCTCTTTGCACGGTAAGTGGCGGAAGTCTCCACCAAAACAAAATGTAGAAAAGAAGAAGCTGCTGGCATTACACCAGCAGCTTCTTCTTTTTTAACTCTTCTACCAGATCAAGATCTCTGTCTGCTGGCGTTCTTTTTGGAGTGATGCGATAGCCGTGGGCCGCAATTTTTTGGTAGACTTGGGCATCCTCGGGGGTTACCGCTATCCAGGGGAATACCATGACAGGCTTGGTCCCTGGAACGGGTGCCTGGTTACCCACATTCACTGATTCGAATTTCAGCCCACCATCAAGGAGTCCTAAGGCGTCCTCGGGTGTCTTGGCGATGACCAGTGCTGCGCCCGACTGGTTGTCCAAAGTCTTCAAATAATCTACGGCTTCTTTTACTCCCAAAACTTTGGTAGGAAGACCCCTGGCAGCTTGGGGTAGCATGATTTTTTGTATGGGGTCAACGGCAACTTTGTCATTTACCACTACGATCAAATTCGCTCCGTAAAAAGAACACCAAGTAACTGTTACCTGACCGTGTATGAGTCTGTTGTCAATGTGAAGATGTAGTTTCACTTATACCAACCTCCTTGAGCGAATTTTTAGGTATTCCCAAGCGTAGCTCTGAGCAGTTGGGTGAGATTCTTTACGGATTCTACGCCTGCAGTCATGGCGTTGGCTGCGAGCTCTTGTAAAGAGCTGCTTTCTCTAAAGCTCACGATTTCCAGCAACATGGGCAAATTCACACCAGTAATTACTTCCACATTTTCATTAAGCAGATAGGCAGCAGCGTTGCTCGGAGATGCTCCAAACATGTCAACGAAAACCAGTACACCACTACCATCATCGAGTGTTTTCACAGCATTTAAGATCTTGTCTTTGAGTTCGTCTATGCTATCTCCTTCTTTTAAAGATATAACTTCCACTCTTTCTTGAGGTCCGGCTATCATTTGCATAGCATCCAATAGTCCTTCACCCAATCTGCCATGGGTCACGATTAACATTCCTACCATGTTTCACTTTTCCTTTCTTTTTAAGCTAGAATTCCAAGGGCACCGCAGACGATGCCAATAACTACCAGCAGGAATAAGACCTGCAAAATGGTCCATTTCCTGGAACGCAGCAGCCAGTAAACTAAGAAGACAAATCCGAGTGGCAACAGGTAAGGAAGCAACTGATCAAGGAACGTCTGTATTTCTACCACTTGTTCAACGGTTTTTCCCTCAATAACGACCGTTCTTGCGAATTTAAGAGGTGTCTTCACAGAACCCAGTATGGATGGGATAAAGCCACCCATGACTCCTAAAGCAAACATGCTTGCAAGGTCCGTAATGGTGGCAAGTGCTCTGCTACCTGCTGTCTTTACTAAGTTGATACCTTGGTTGTATCCCAGCCAGAAACCGGGGAACATCACGTAGAAGTAGATGAATCCGAGAATTAGCATGAGGATTGCTCCAAACCAGTTGCCGCTTAGAGCCATGCTGGCAGCAAAAACTGCAAATATGGGCTTCATGAGGATCGCTGCAATGGTATCACCGATACCTGCCAAAGGACCCATTAGGGCTACTTTGATACTGTCTGCTACTTCTGGCTGTTTTTGCTCTTCCAAAGCACAAGCTGCACCGAAAATTGTTGGAGATCCTATAAATGGGTTGGTGTTGTAGAAATTCAAGTGCCTTTTAATGGCCGCAAAGTACTCGTCTTCGTTTGGGTAAACTTTCTTCAGAATTGGCATTATGGAGTAAGCAAAGCCGAGCGCTTGCATTCTTTCGTAGTTCCACGAAAGCTGAAGCGTGAAGTTGTGTCTGAGCATGGCTGTCACCAGGTCACGTCGTGTCACATTAGTTTCTTCCAGCGGCTGAGGTCCTGTAATAAGTTCTTCCTCGCCTACCGCTGCAGCTTGGGCTGTTTCCACTTGTCCAATGCGAGATGACAAGTAATTGTAAATAGCTACCACTGCAAGTACGGCAAGCATTATGCCAATAAGGGGCATCTTCAGATAAGCAAATAGTACAAAGCCGAGAATGAAGAATCCCCAGTACTTAGGAAGAGGCAGATACGTGAGCAGAATGCCAAAACCAAGAGCTGGCAACAGGTGCCCCATAGCGGTAAAGCCGTTTGTAAGCCAAGCAGGGATGACAGAAACCAAATTCTGAATAGGTCCGGCGCCAAGCCAAATAGCAAAAAATAAAGGTATGGCTCTGCTTAATCCCCATGGCAATTGGCCTAACCAGTGCATCAAGACAATACCTCTTTCATTGTGAGTTTCCGCATAGTGATCAGCGCCATGAATAAAGACTGTGGTTATGCTTCTTCCCAGAATATCTAGCTGAGTCATTAGCAGAGACACAGGTACAGCAACAGCTATTCCTTGTGTTATAGCCACTGAAAGTGGCTCATTAGACAATGCAGCTACAGCTGTACCTACGATAGCACCAGTCATGTAGTCTGGAATAGTAGCACCGCCGTACGTCCACAAACCCAAAGACATGAGTTCCAGAGTACCTCCGATGGCTAAGCCAAGAGGAACGTCTCCAACGATGAGCCCAGTGAACAAACCGGCAACAATTGGGTCAGCGAACTGCCAAGAGGGACCTAGATTCGCGAGAATGGCAAAGTAACCATACAGAGCTAATAGAAATGCAATTCCTACACTGTAACCTTCCATTGACACTACACCTCCCTGTGGATCGATTACACTCCGTTACGGGCGTTACTCGTGTATATGTCAGGATCCACCTCCTTGGAGGCATCTGCGGCCAAACGGCCTCCAAGAAAATTCTAATACAGATGAGGGCAAAGTGTACTTTACAAATTCCTTATTTGTGTTAAATATTTCTCAATTAATGACTGGTTATATTGGTCTACCTCTTCATTGTTGGCCATTAGTGAACCGTTAAAGTAAATATCGGGGGTAAAGCCCTCATCAAGTAGCAGTTCTACCGTTTGCACAACTAACGAATGCATTATGAAGGAACCAGCAATTGTGGATAAAGCACCTACGCCCATGGGAAGACCTTCAAAGTTGAGCCCTGCATCACCAACGGGACAGCAGTTGTCGATGGTTACGTCAGCATAATCATTCAACTTCTTGCCAGAGGAATGCAAAGGCTTTAGAAAACCAGAGTACGATATAGAAGTTATAGCAATGACGTTCACTTCTCTTTTCTGACATTCTCTGGCAACGTCAATGGGCACAGCGTTATTTCCCGAATTCGATATGACTACGACAACGTCTGGAGGCGCTATGCGGTGGTAATCAACGATGATCTTACCAATACCTTCAACCTTCTCCAAGTATTCTGACTTCGTTATCTCCTGGTGCCCAGTTAAGCTTGGCTCTAAAATGGCATGGATGTTTGCTAACGTTGCTCCTCGCCAAAACACATCTTCGGCTACCAAGTGAGAGTGGCCTACACCAAAAGTGTGTATGATTCCTTCGTTCTTTGTGCATGTGGCCAAAATGTCTGACGCTTTCAGCAAGTTCTCCCGCTGGGTGCTGTTGATCTGTGTAAGAATGTTGGTTGCGGTGCTGAAATAGTCGTCTAAGGGAGTTCTTTTCATCTCGCACCTCCTTGTCTCTTGATTTTACATTAACAGGGAGGCACTGTTTCCTCGGTATGGAGTAGAGTATGTTTGCCTCTTTTATATCTTTTATATGGTGATTAAAAAAAAGAACTTGGATCCACCCGCTTGAGAATTCCTTGAGGCACCAAAGCTAACACATCATTTTAAGAATATTTTCACCAAGAACTGGTAATATACTGTTTAGATGGGTTCAACAAAAGAACCCATACAAGAAACCATTCACGATTTAGGAGGTGTTTAACCTTGGCAGAGGTGAAACCAGATTACACGTTGGACATGAGGGGAGAAGTTTGCCCGGTTCCAGATGTGGAGACCAGAAGGAAACTTAAAACCATGAAGAGCGGCGAAATTCTTGAGGTTCTCATTGATTATCCGCTTTCCAAGGAACGTATTCCGGCCAATGCACCCAAAGAAGGAGGGGAAGTACTAAGCATTGAGGAAACCGGTCCCAGCGAATGGCGCATCGTCATCAAGAAAAAGTAGTAGTACACGCTAACTGTGAATCACTTTTAGAAAAGGAGGTACGACCATGCAAGGCACGTTGATTGGTGGACTCATTGTTGGTCTTCTGTTTGGTTTCCTGCTTCAACGCTCCAGAATGTGTTTTAACTCCGCTATTAGAGATGTTCGCTATTTTAAAGACAATTGGTTGTGGAAACAAGGACTAATGGCAATTGCAGTGGAAACTATTGGGTTCCAGTTGATGGCTGCTTTAGGTGCAATAAAACTTAATCCATCTGCGTTTATTCCTGCCGCTCAAATAGTAGGTGGTTTTGCTTTTGGTATGGGAATGGTTTTGGCAGGAGGCTGCGCTAGTGGTGTTACTTACAGAATAGGTGAGGGAAATGCTGTAGCAATTATTGCTGCCACTTTCTATGCTCTTTTCGCCGGAGCTGCTAGAAATGGAAAGCTAAAATCTATTACTGCCCTGTTTGGCAAGCCCATCACTGTTACCATGGAGAATCCAGGAGTCTATGCTGCAAAAGATGGACAGGTAGCGCCAACAGTTGCTAACTTACTGGGTATCGATCCATGGATTGTTGCGATTGTTTTTGCTTTGATCATCTTTGCATATTTGTTCTTCACCAAGACTTCTCAGAGGAAAGCACCCATGCATTGGACTGTGGGTGGAATTCTAATTGGTCTTGTGGGTATGCTGGGTTATTGGTCGCAGCAAACTTATAGTTTGGGCATTACCGGTGGTTGGATTAACTTATTTACTGCTACTTTAACTGATGCACCTTATAACTGGATCGGTATGGAAGTTTTCGGCATCATCATTGGTGCATTTATTTCCGCTTTGATTTTCAAGGAGTTCAAGATCCGATTTCCGAAAGATCCTAAAGCTTATGCGTACGCTGTCATAGGTGGCGCTTTGATGGGTTGGGGCGCTGGTGTGGCAGGAGGTTGCAATATTGGGCACTTCTTGAGCGGTGTGCCTCACTTGGCAATCAGTTCTCTTCTGGCTACTGCATTCTTCATACTTGGTAACTGGTTCATGTACTGGTTGCTTTACGGGAGGGATTAATAATGCACATTGTTTTACAGGTAATTAATCCGCCTTACAGCTATGAGGATATGGACAGTGCTATAAAGATAGCTGATGCGGCTTTGAAGAAAGGTCACAAGGTATCCATCTTTTTATTCGCTGATTCTGTGCTTTCCGTGAACACTAAAGTTAGGCCAATCAGAATAGATAGGAACATACCAAATCTGCTCAAAGACTTGGCTGACAGGGGAGCAGAGATTCACATCTGTGGACTTTGCTTTGAATATCGTGGACTTGACATTGAAGCGGCTACGCCAGGTGCTGAGCTTAGCGGCGTGCCTGAGATGGCTACGCTACTGGCCACAGCAGATCGCTACGTCAACTTCGCAGTGTAGGAGGTGGCTGAGATGAGAAAAGTGCTATTTGCAGTTTATCAATCCCCTGTGGGCTCCATTTGGGTTAACGAAGCATTTAGGTGTGTCTTTGGAATGTATGCTGAGGACATAGAACCCGCTGTTTTACTGGTGCGCGATGCAGTCGTTGCATTGAACAAGGAGACTAAACCTGAGCACCTCGGTTTGCTTCCGCTAAATACCACATTCAAGTACATAGAACGTTATGGAACAAAGGTGTACGCTGTGAAAGAATGCCTGGATTGGCGAAAGATTAAAGAAGAAGATATCGATCCTAGGTGGCATGCTGAACTCATATCGGAAAAGGACTTACCTGAGCTTTTGCACGAGTATGACTTTGTGCTGTGGTTTTAGAGGGAGGTGCTGGTGATGTCGCTCATAATGGTGAAATTCAGTCCGAACGGGAAGATGCTAAACTCAGTGCTCTTTGATGCCGCCATGGAGGGTGATGACTTACTGCTCATACAGGACGCAGTTCTTTATGCTGTGGCAAAGCCCGAGCTTTTGGACGAACTTAAAGAGCGTGGCGTGAATGTTTACGCTTGTAAAGATGACTTGATCGCTCGTGGTTATGACCCAAACACTGTGAACGTAAGTGTGGTGGATTACGAAGGTATCGTTGACCTTATTGAGAAAAACCCAAAGATAATCAGCTGAAAGTCTAGGAAACGCTGATACATTGCGGTTAGAGTTGAGATGCAGGGGAAAGGGCTCCCCACAAGAAAAGGGGAGCCCTTTTTCTTTACTCAGGGGTTTATGTCATGCTAAAGCTTTTACCATGCCTTCCAGTGCCTGCTTAAGTAGTGCGCGAGGCATAGCATAGTTCACTCTTAGGAATCCTTCTCCACCAGGACCGAACATGGTTCCTTCTTCCACGGCAACTTTTCCTTCATGCAGTAACTTCTGGCTTACTTCAGCAGAACTCATATGGAGCTGCCTTATGTCAAACCACGCTAGATAGGTTCCCTCTGGCTCTATTACACTTACCGTGGGCATTTTTTCCTGTAGAAATGTTTTTATGAACTGCAAGTTTTCCTGTAGATAGTCAAGAAGCAAATCAAGCCATGGCTCACCGCCACTGTAGGCTGCCTTAGTAGCCACAATCGCAAACAGATTTGTTTTGTTCAATGCTAAAGCGAACATGGCTTCCTCAAATGTTTTTCTTAACTGTTCATCCGGAATAAACAAATTTGTGTTTTCTAAACCTGCCAAATTGAAGGTTTTGCTAACTGATGTTGCAGTGATTGTGCGTTTCGCTAGCTCTGGCGCTACATTTAAGAGTGGATAATGAACGTTGGGAGGAAAAACAAAATCTGCCCAGAGTTCGTCGTCAAAAATCACTACATCTTCGTATTTGCTGAGTACGGCTGCAAGTTCTTTGAGTTCTTCTTTGTTCCAAACACGTCCCACGGGATTATGTGGACTGCAAAAAATGAACATTTTTGCTCCTTGACTTAACTGTTTATCCAAATCTTCCAAATTCATGGTGTAACGACCACTGTTGTTTAGCATTAGCTGGTTGTACAGCACTTGCCTCCCTGCTAGCCTTACGGTTCTTTCAAAAGGTGGGTAAACGGGTGGCTGGATGATAATACCTTCTCCTGGCGAGGTAAACGTTCTTACAGCTACGCTAAGAGCAGAGATGGTACCTGGTGAAGTAACAATCCAATCATGCTTCACGTCCCAGCCGTGGCGCCTTTGCCACCACCGGGCCACTTCTGCGTAGTACTCTTCGTCTACGGTGGTATAACCAAATATGCCGTGCTGAGCCCGCTCTTTAATTGCTTCCACCACTTCGGGAGGACTTCTAAAGTCCATGTCCGCTACCCACATGGGAATCGCATCATCGGTACCATAAACGTTCTTAAGGCCATCCCACTTGCTGGAGTCTGTACCTTTACGGTCTACCACTTGGTCGAAAAAGCTTTTATCCAACTAAAACACCTCCCAAAGTCCATTCTACTATGGAGGTAATTCCTGTGGTCCAACACTTTTCATTGTGTAAGCTCGCTTTATTCAATAGCCTCTTCAGGAATAGCAACAATGGTCAAGATGTAATTTAAAATGGAAATGCTTGTGGCAAAATGAGTTCTTACAGCTAAGAGTGTAGGGCGATCTTAATTCTTAACTGTAGTGCGCTAGCAAGTTTTTGCAGGAGGTGAAGGCTGATGACTGTACTTGTATTGGTTTTTGTTCTGTGCGCTGTGGCCTCTGGGCTGTTATCTGTTATACGTACGAGGTGGAGTCAGGTTTTAAGTTTGCTAATCGGCCTATTTGCTACGGGCTATGGCTTTCTCTACGAACTCGGTATTGCAGCGGAACACATTCAGTTTTCTGTGTACAAAGCTAACATATCTTTTATCTGGACTGGTATTGCTAGAGTTTTATGGCCCACAGTGCTCGTTACGCTGATCTTAGTTTATCTGGCTTTGTTCGACCTCAAGGAGAAACATTGGATCGAGCAGTTCGTTGCACTTAGTTTGATTGGCAGCATAGGTGTCTTCTTAGTGCTCACCTCCAGGACCTATCTTTCCATGTTTTTGGCGTGGGAAATCATGCTTTGGTCTGGATTTTTCATTGTGCGATTAACCACACATGAAAAAGTTGTTGTGAAAGCGAGCTTGGTTAGTAATGTTTTTTGGTCAACCTTGTTCTTGGTTGCAGTCATTTTGCTTTCTGCATACGGTTGGGATTCCAGTTATGGCGCTGTTGCAGAAAAGTTAACTTCCTTCAATATGCCGTCAGTGCTTGGGTTTCTGCTTCTTTTCTTGGTGTTCCTTAGTAATATGGGCGTGTTCCCGTTCCACTTTTCAATGGAACGCACATTGAAAAGTGTGGATCCTGTTGCTGCTGCTTACCTCTCGGGAGCTACAACCAAGGCAGGGCTTTTCGGTATGTTATCCATGTCTTTGTTTACCGGAGCAGAATGGCTTTCGCACTTTGGGTCTTTGGTTTCTTTGCCTGTTGGAAGTTTGGTGATTGGCGGCGTGGTAATAGCTGGAGCGGTATACTTCACCCATAAAGCTTTGAAATCTGACGATTATCTAACCTTACTCAGCTACATTTCCAGCCTACAGCTCTCTTATGTTGCGATCATATTGCCCTTCATGCCCATGGAAGTGGATTATTTGCCTGCTGCATTCATAGGTACTGTTATGATGGCCTATGCTCACAGTTTGTCCCAGACTGGTTTGTATGTGGCAGCTGGCTGGTCTACGGAAAATAGCTTGTCTAGTGAAGGTGAAGAGACTAAAGAGTCAGTGGAGCAATTACCTCTATGGCGTAGGATGCCTTATACCAGTGTTTTGTCTTTGATCACTGGTTTATCTGCCATTGGTTTGCCACCTTTAATTGGGTTCGGTGCTTTATACATGATTTACACAGCCTTCTTCGAGATGAATCTTTACGTGCTTCCTGGTTTGCTCCTGCTAGTTACCTTGTGTTTACTACTTTGCACGATAAAGTATCTTGGTAGCTTCCTTCTCGTTAAGAAACCCAGCGGCATTCGCGAAAGAGGCATTGTGAGCATGTTGGTAAGCATTTTGACCAGCGTCGGAATTCTGGGTTTAGGTGTTTTCAATACCAGCTTACAAAAACTACTAAGCAAACCTCTCAAGTCCTTGTCGGAATTCTTTGTGTTTGATTTCAACACACAAACCGCTGCGGGTAGTTGGAATAGTTTGTACGTTTTCGCCATTCTGATAGCGGCAGTGCTCATGGCAGCCTTGGTATGGAGTTTTGGCTCTAGCGAGGAAGCAGGTGGATCTACCAATTCCAATAGCGAAGAAAGTTCTCCTGATTTGCCTGCTGCAGATCATGACTCTGATGAGTTTCCAAAAGAAGGTGATAACCTATGACCATAGAGAATATTTTGGGTGCCTTTGTCCTTTTACTGCTACCGCTGTTTTACATGTTCGTTGGCCTTTTTCTTGTTGGCGTTTTTCAGTGGTTGAGGAACTTGAGTAAGCCAACCGACCAGCATGTGCCTTTCTGGAAGCCTTTTACGGATGTGGTAGCTTTTTTCAAGGAGCCTTCTACCGATTTGGGTTGGCTACCAAACCTCCTGTTTATTCTTGCCTTGGCAGTGCCTGTATTCTTGGTATGGCTGCTTCCGTTCACTTCTGTGCCTACCATGGCAGTTCACGGCGATCTTTTAGTTGTGAGCTTTGGGCTATTTGCCAGCTCTTTGCTTATGGCTCTGGCGGCAAAGTCGTTAGTAGAAACTTCTGATAACTGCCAGCACGCTCATGGATGGAACGTTTGGGCTGTTGATTTGTCTTTGGTCCTTGTGGCTTTCGTTGTGGCAGCTACTGTGGGGTCGCTTAAACTTACTGACATCGTGAATGTGCAGTGGGGAGACATACTAAGTGGTAGTAGCCCCAGTGCTTTTAGTTTCAAAGATTGGCTAATTGGTAAACTGCCTTTAGCAGGGTTGCTGGGTATTGTTTCTTTGGGGGTTTATTTTGCAAACATTACTCAACTGTTCATACAACAGTGGTTGGAAAGTTCCCTTAAGGGTGCTAGTAAATACGCCGGTATGAAGCTACTAACGTCTTCTTTGAACGTTGCTGTGAGATTGATTCTCTATTCTCTACTGTTCTTGGGCCCCGGCTCTGTTTTAGTTACTACTCTGAAAGTGCTAATGGTTTTTGTCCCTTCTGCTTTAATTGGCATGCTTGTCTCTATGGTGTCTTCAGCAAAACTCATGGGGTACTTAAATGCTTTATTGGTTGTTCTGTCGTTTATTAGTCTGGTATTGACATCTTTGTGACCTAACAATAGGAGGTATGAAGGTATGCTGCAGTGTGACGAGGCAGGGAAAACACTTTCAGGCATGCCGGAAAACTATAGAGAGTTTTTCAATTTACCAATGGAAGAAGGCAGTCCAGACCGGTGGTGGCTTTGGGTAAAGACTCCAGAAGGCTTGGTAAAAGCACTTTCGGCATTGGAACTTGATCAATGGAGATATAAGTTGGAGGCAAAAATGTTAGAAGAAATGCGTGCCAAACCGACTATGAAGATATCTTACGATGAAGGTATGCAGCGCTGGTATGAGAAAACCAAACCTGCCATTGTTAGCGACATAACCAGGAAGTTAAAGAAACACTTGCGTGATCTATGACGGCTTTAAAGGTAAAAGTAAAGGTTTCAACGTGAATACACCTGCGCAGTAAGAGATTTGATCATACGTGCATTCATATACATGGGAAAGTACATTAATAATTTCCTCTGCTACGATATAGAATTCTTCATCATCCCATAGGCTTTGGTAATGCTTCCTGCAGGTTTCCAAATTAACCCGTTTTTCGAAGGATATGTCGCCTATGAATACTGTTCCTTGCGGCTTAAGAAGTGTAGCCAAACTTAGGAGTATTTCAATCTGTTTTTCTTCATTTAAGTGGTGCAGCGCGTACGTACTTATTACATAATCATAATAGCCTGCTTGCTCCAGTAAACGTTCGGGCAGCCCATTAGAGAAATCCCACTGGATAAAGGTTGCATCTGGCATCTTTTCTTTGGCAGCTGTTAACATATTTGAAGAACAATCTAATGCGGTTATGCTGCTTCCGGCTTCATAAAGCATTGAAGAAAGTACGCCTGTACCTACTCCCAAGTCAAGAATTTTGGCATCGTTCTTAGGATTTACTCGGTCCCAAATAAATGAAAGTACTTTGCTGTAGCCGGCAAAAGGGTATTCGTTATTGTGGTCAGATTCAAATACATCTTCGTCGTATTTTTCTGCCCATCTGTCGAATAGGTTTTCTTTAGAGAAATTCACTTTTTACCTAACTTTTGCAGCACTTAAGCTAATAAGGTAATGATGGTGGTTGCTGCTTAGAACTAAACGCTCCGGCAATATGCATCACGCCGGCAATGAGCAAAGCGATACCAGTTAAGACAGGTAGTGACAAAGCTGCAACAAACGGGTTAAGTATGATTAAGAATCCCGCTATTAGGAGTAGTACGTTAAGGATTATACTAGTGATGTACATTGCACTGCTTATGAGTTTGTAGAAGCCAGCTCTGGTAAGTCCTAACACACCCTCAATAAAAAACCATATGCCAATGATGAATCCTAGAGCGCTTACAGCAAAGGCTGGTCGCGTCAAGAGAATAATCCCCAAGATTATGGCTATTATTCCGTATATTAGGTTAGCAGTAGACTCTTTGTATTTGAAGAGAAAAATAACGCCACTTACTAAGACTGCAATACCTACCAAAATAGCTAATGTAGTCATAGTAGCTGCTGGATTAGTTAAAACCAAAATGCCCACAATAATCATCAAAATGCCAATAAGCAAATTGGTCCAGTCAAAACGCGATTCCATAACAAATCGCCTCCCCTTTGTGTGTGTATTTATGCTGGTTATTATAACATAGGGATGCCTGCAGCTAGACATTCCTCCATTGTTTCCTGTGGCCAAACGCTAACCTGCACTTCGCCAATGTGCACTTTTCTAAGAAAAATCATACAAAGGCGCGATTGACCGATTCCTCCGCCGATGGTTAATGGGAGCTCACCGCTGAGTAGTTTCTGATGGTAAGGTAGGGTTCTCTTATGAAGTTCGCCTTTAAGCTCCAGCTGTTCCAGCAGGGATTTGGGATCTACTCTTATGCCCATGGAAGAAAGCTCCACGGCTTGATCTAAGAGGGGATAATACACGATGATGTCACCGTTTAGACCATGATAACCGTTTTCTGTCATGGTGATCCAATCATCGTAATCTGCCGCTCTTCCGTCATGTGGAGCTCCATCCTGGAGAGGATAACCAATGCCTATGTTGAAGACGGCTCCGAACGTTCTTGCTATAGCATCTTCTCTTTCTTTAGGAGAAAGGTCGGGGTACATCCTTTGCAGTTCCTCACTGTGGACAAAATGAATTCTGGAAGGCAAAAAAGGCTTGGGCAAACTCGGGAAACGTTTGCATATGTCACGTTCAGTGTCTCTGATTATTCTGTATATTTTCCTGACCACGCGTTTGAGGAATGGTAGGTTTCTTTCTGCTTCTGTGATTACTATTTCCCAATCCCATTGATCCACGTAAAAGGAATGAAGGTTGTCTACCACCTCATCAGGTCTTATGGCGTTCATGTCAGTGTAAATTCCTTCGCCCGGTAGGAACCCGTACCTGTGCAAGGCTTCTCTTTTCCATTTAGCTAAAGATTGGACAATTTCCACTTGGCTACCGTCTTTTGTGGTAAAGCTGACGGGTTTTTCAACACCGTTTAAGTTATCGTTTAAGCCTGTGTGGGCATTGACCATGAGCGGGGCAGATACTCTCTGCAAATTGAGTGCTTTGCTCAATTTCCTTTGAAATGAGTCTTTTATCAGCTTTATGGCTACTTCTGTTTCCCTAACATCAAGGTAGGGGGAGTAAGATCGTGGTAATTTCAGTCTACTCTTCGCTTTCATTTCCAAATCTGTATGCAATCGCAGCACCCCTTTCTCTCATGCCCAACTTTTTTGTATGAAGGCAATTATAGTGGCTTAATGGCACTATGTGAAAAGAAAAGGAGAAGCATCGATTAAGTTTCAGTTAACTTGTTATTACGAAAAAAGGAAGAGCCATCAGGCTCCTCCTTTAAAAGTCGTTTCTGCTTTGCGGTTGCTAGCTTAGAATTGCTTTGCCAGCTGCTCGGCTTCCTTCATGGCATCGGAAACACGCTTCTCCACGTCTTCACCGATGATGTCAAGTCGCTGTGCAGCTATTAGGGAAACATCTTCCACGCCGAAGAACTTAAACATGGTGGTTACGTATTTACTTGCAAAGTCCCATTGGTCAAAAGGCGGAGTAAGGTATTCGCCACCTGTGGTCATGATAACCACGGCTTTCTTGTTCTTAAGTAAACCAACAGCTCCATTTTCTGTGTATTTAAACGTAATGCCGGTTACTGTGATGTAATCAAAGTAAGCCTTTAATATGGCTGGAATGCTTAGGTTCCACATGGGAGTTGCTATGACGTATTTGTCTGCTTCTGCAAACTGGTATGTGTATTTGAGAACTGGATGATCCTTTAGGTTGGATTTGTCTTTAGACATTATGGTGTTGATCTCTTCTCTTGACAAGAAATGGATGTTCTCCTTGTACAAATCCAATTCGATTATCTCATCCTCTGGGTGAGCTTTTTTGTATTCGTTAATAAAATGCTCTGAAATTCTGAATGTACGTGATTCCTCGTTGTTTTTTGGGTTAGCCTTGACATAAAGCACCTTTGCCATGTTCTTTCAACCTCCTCATAGCTTTACAAAGTGTTATCTGTTTCACGATTAGAATTATAACCATTCAAGACAAATGTCATTCACACATTAGAATGGGTCATAATAAACTTTTTTTAACAAAACGGGAACATGACACCGCAGTATATCTAAGCAGCAATTACCGGAAAAGCAAAAACTATTTGTGCGCCTGACAAAAGCACTTAACAATAAAACGGTTTAAATTATGGTTTATAGCCATTTTCTACTTCTAAGAAAGAGCGTCATGGCAATTACAGAGACAGCCATGAGTGTTAACGCCCAAACGTAGCCGTATGTCCAATGAAATTCAGGCATATCGAAATTCATACCGTAGATACCGGTGATCACGGTGAGTGGCATCATTATGGTGGTTATAGCTGTTAGCACCTTCATTATGTTGTTCATATTGTTTGACACACTGGACAAATAAGCATCCATGGAGGTGAAAACCATGTCGTGGTACATGTCAATCATGTCCAGAAGATGCATCAGGTGGTCATAGAGGTCCATGAGGTACATTCTGTTTTCCTCAGAAGATTGCATGGAATCATGTCTCATCATTAAGCTGAGTACATCCAGGTTGTTTGACACGCTCTTTCTCATTTGGTTTATTTCTTGCCTCAATTTAAAAATCTCATTTAGCACTTGTTGGTTTGGTCGCTGAAATATTCGTTCTTCAATTGTCTTCAGCTTATTATCAATCTTATCAAGTATGGGGAAGTAGTTTGCTATGAGTCCATCAAGCAGGTTGTAAAGCAAAAAACCGACACCCCTATTGAGTAATTCGGGCTCACTTTTAATAGTGTTTATGGTATCTTCTATGAAATTGACATCTTTTTGATGTACTGTGACCAAGTAGTTCTTAGAGATGAATGCTGAAAACTGCGACAGTTTGACAACACTTCCTTTGTTTGATGCTATGGTTGCTTCCATTAGGAGGAACGAGTAGTTTCCGTAACTGTAGAACTTCGGTCTTTCTCCTTCCTTCAGGGCGCTCTCTACGGCAATTGCGTGAAAGTGAAAACCTTCTTCAAGTAACTTTGCTTCCTCTTGACTGGGTTTTGTCAAATCGACCCAAATGGTTTTTTGCGTGTCACTTATGGCAGTAAGTACCTGTTTTGGGTCTGTCATTTCTTCTAAATTCGAAGTCTGATTATCGTATACAAGAACTCTCAGCACAGTCTTACCCCCTTTTCTGCGATATTATCTATTTTAAGCTTTTTCGGATTTCTTTTTGTTCACACCATAAAGCTTAAGGGTAAATAGGTTTGCTACTAAGAGCAGAGCATTAAGCGGGATTTTTATAACCGCTTGAGGCATTTTCAAAAGCTAGGCGTATTCAAGAAAAGGGAGAAAGGCTTTCATTAGCGCCTAAGTAGTTTCACTTTTCTTTACAGTACTTTTCGACGGCCCATATGCCTGCTCGGTAGGTAAGTACAATTCCTTAATGGCCGTGCTTCAGCTCTGTCTGGAGTGGCAATTCCTGTATGTAGCATTCCTATTCTTCTAATTAGACGCTGTCTTCAAATTTTCCAGAAGTACTTTCTGCTGTTGTGCAGGAAGTGAACAATGAACTGACTAGAAGCAAGCATAACAGAGCACTGATTTTTCCCGCACCGACGCAGGAGAGATTTATAAACAATACTTCGCATTGAAATAGCATCACGAATAGCTAAGTGGCAAGCTATGCACCATAATAATGGTATACGCACGTTTAGTGCATGAAGGAAGAGGTGCAAATGATGAGCAAGCTTTTTACCCCTTTGCAGATTAAGGGACTTAGTTTAAAGAATCGCATTGGGATGTCTCCCATGTGCATGTACTGTGCAGGTGAAGATGGGTTAGCCACTGACTGGCATTTTGTCCATTATTCTACTAGGGCTGTTGGTGGGGTGGGTTTAATACTTCAGGAAGCTACCGCAGTGGAGAAAAGAGGCCGCATCACGGCTAATGATCTTGGGCTTTGGGATGATAACCAAATTGCTCCATTGAAGCATATTGTGGATTTTGTACACAGCGTTGAATGCAAAATAGGTGTTCAGCTGGGGCATGCTGGTAGAAAATGCGAAGTCGAGGGGGAACACATTGTGGCTCCGTCAGCCATGCATTGGAGTGACAGCTACCCCGTACCAGAGGAACTAACTATGGCTGAGATACAGAAAATTGTTCAGGCTTTCGCTGAGGCAGGGAAAAGGGCAGTAAAGGCTGGATTTGACGCGTTAGAAATCCATGCTGCTCACGGTTACCTTATCCATGAATTCTTGTCACCTTTATCAAACAAAAGAACTGATAAATACGGCGGGGGAATAGAAAACAGGGTTAGATTCCTCAGGGAAGTTCTGGAGGCAGTAAGGAGCAATGTTCCAGAGGATATGCCCATTTTCATGCGCATTTCGGCAACCGATTATGTGGAAGGTGGGCTCGATATTGATGAGACCATAGCCATCGTGAACATGGTGAAGGATTTGGTTGATGTTGTGGACTGTAGCTCGGGCGGGCTCTTGTCGCCACGCATCGACCTTTATCCAGGCTATCAAATCGGGTTTGCAGAGGCAGTAAAAAGGGAAACGGGTGTAGCTACTGCTGCTGTAGGCCTAATAACAAGTCCTGAAATGGCTGAAGAAATCATAGGTAACCAGAGAGCAGACTTAGTTTTGCTGGGTAGGGTCCTTTTAAGGCAGCCTTATTGGCCGTTGTATGCCGCTCATTTCCTAAAGGCGGACGTGGGATATCCAAAACAATATGAACGTGGCAGGTATCAGTGAGCTCACGCTCAGCAAAAGGGAAGGTGACAATGGTGTTGGAAACTGATCTGCAGCCTCACATCAGGTTGGGCAGAAATCACTCAGCTGATTATGCTCTTTTACCGGGCGATCCGGGTAGGGTTAAACGCATTGCTGCGTTTTTAGATGATGTGGAAGAGCTTGCATACAACCGCGAGTTCTACAGCGTTCGTGGTAAATACAAAGGGGTATCAGTGTTGGCTGTTTCTACTGGCATTGGCGGCCCCTCTACGGGGATAGCTGTTGAAGAACTTAACAAGATAGGCGTAAAAACGATGATACGCATTGGGAGTTGTGGTGCCCTTCAGGACAATATGAAAGTGGGCGACCTTGTAATTGCTCAAGCAGCTGTACGCGATGAAGGCACATCGAAAACATATATAGATCCTTGTTATCCTGCAGTTCCGGATCCTGATGTGATGTTCGCTATTTTGAAGTGTGCCAGGGAGCTGAACTATAGACATTACTGTGGCATCATAAGAAGCCACGATAGCTTTTACACAGACAGAGAGAATGAAATAGACAATTACTGGAGCGAGAGAGGCGTATTGGCTGCTGATATGGAGACAGCAGCTTTGTTTGTCATAGGACGTTTGCGAGAAGTCAGAACGGCTTCTATACTAAACGTGGTAACTGAAAAGACGGCAAGTTTGGAGCAGAGCATCAACGACTATGCCAGTGGAGAACGAGCAGCAGCTATGGGTGAGGAAAGGGAAATCAAGTTAGCACTGGAGACTTTCGCTTTTCTGAGCGGCTTAGAATTGTCTTCCACTTGAACTGTAAAAGAAGAGCTCCACTGTGTATCGGTCGTCCAAAATAGGTAGTTGAGCACACCTTTTTGTCCCCATGGATTAACAGGGGAACCACTTGCGCCCGTGCTGGCGGCAGGTACCAGGCTGGTCCAGTCAATAGAGGAAGGATAATCACGATAGCGATGATGCATGTGCCTAAGCTCCGCTTTCACATGTCGCTAAGGCGCCATTTTTAAACCCTTACTTGTTTATACACTTGCTGGGAAATCTCTGGGCCTCCCAGTAAAATCATAACGCTGTTAAAAGATATGGGTTATTCGCATTTAGAGTATTACATGAGATAGCACATGGTTGGTGCTCTTTTTAGGGCTAGTCGACCTCTTTGCCCTTGATCGAAAACTGTTGTACTGTTGCCTTAAAACCTTCTTCGTCTTTCGGAGCCCACGTAGACACTTCAGGTTCAGGGGGTGTTACAAAATGTTCGCTTGAATCACCTGAAACATGATAAATAAGTAATGGATTGAATTGGGTAAAAGGTGCCAATTCCCTGTCAGGTGTCTTAGGAGAGAAAGTGACTATTATCGATTGCGCTATCGTGACTTGCTGGTAAGGTCCTCTCCTGTTTGTACTAACTGTAGACGTTGAAGAAACTGCAGCGTCGGGAGGTAAATACATCTTCGCATCTAAATCAGTGCCAGTAGGACTAACCCCATCAACAATCACTTCCTTACTGCATGTGTTTCGAAGACCGAAAAGTTTGGTGGGATCGAGAAAATAGGGGTGCTAGGATCGCTTTTCTGCTTTAAGGCAAGGTGTCGCGTCTGATGGCTCTCGCACTTTAATGATCCAGTGGACTGGGAAAACGAAATTATTTTTCGTTCCTGCAACTTTCACACTGGTTATTTCATGTACGCCTTCTGTTAAGTTTGATAGCTCCACTGTCAGATAAGAAAATTTGTATTGACGGTTTGTACCGTAAGTCTGGATGAAATCTGCGGGCCAGTATATCCAAGCGTTTTCAGAGGTAGGTTCTCCATCCATGACTACATTAAAGGCGGCTTGTGTATACTGTTGGGGGTACTCATAGTCTTCTCCAGTACCGACCTCATTATGGGTATGTACGCTATAGCCTTTTCGTCTGTGGTAATGCCTGTGTAACCTTCCCACTTTGCTAAGTAAAGTCCGTCTTCCAGTTTACTTTGTTGTGTAGCACAACCAATCAGTGACAGGCAAACTAGGAGCAAACAGCTCAGAGTGGTTATCCGAAACATTCTCTTATTTCCACTCTTATACATTTAGTCCCCTTCCTTTTTCCACCTCGTGCATGGGTGTGGATTCCCTACATGTATGTTAGATTACTTTTGTTGTCTGGTGCCCCTCTACATAAAGTAACACTTACATATTGGAAAAGATTTTCTAAACAAGGCTTGGTAAAAGGGGGCCGGCTTTCGGCCAGCCCCGTTATAAGCAGTTGTTTTAACCTGCTTGGTATGTTATTCTGATGCTCTTTGTATCAGGTAGCCATTCTACATCGCAACCAAGAGATTCTGCTACAAACCTTAAAGGAACCATGGTTCTGCTGTTTGTGATTTCTGGTACCACATTGGGGTTAGACGGGTCGATCATTACTTCTTGGCCATTAACCTTAGCCTTGTTCTTTCCTATCCAAAGGTTTATGGACTTTCCTTCATAGGTTATATCAACGCGTCTGTCAGCAGAGTCCCATTTAACCTGCCCACCCATGGCTTCAACAACGGCCCTAATGGGAAGCAGCGTGCGGCTGTTCTTTATGATTGGTGGTGCATCCAGGATTTTGGTTTGATTATTTACCTTGAACTGCGGCTTTCCGACTTGGAGTTCAATGAGATTGAGTGGAACCAACTGAATAGTTATGAGTTTCCAAGTTTCCACTGTTAATTCATCCAAAACCTTTCTCCGCGCGATTACTGTGACTTTGTTCACCTGTGTTGTTAATGGGATGTTTGCTTTGAACATTCCACTACTGTCTACGGGGACACTTTCTCCGTTTATCTCGACAAAGTTGCCCGCTTCTGTTTTTCCGTTCAGAACTAACACCGGATCTGGTTCGAATACGTACTTTGTAACGGTATACTCCTCAGGAATGTTCACTGTTAACGATGGGGGAGTTGTATCTGGACTGTTCTTTACTTGAATGTAGCCCGATGCAGTCTCCACATTTATGTACACGTATTGTTGTTCTTTTACCGATATGCCGGAATCAGAAGCAGCTATAACATATTTGTATTTTCCATCCTTCACAGGAAACTTGTCCTCGCCTAAGCCGTTCCAGACAGCTTTGTAATGTCCTATTAACAGTCCTCTCTCAGAGTAAAAAGTGGTTACCGTGGCATTGTTTTCATCAAGTATGGACACTTCAACCAATGAGACCAAGTTCATCAAATATCCATATGGAATTGTGGTTGGGGTGTCCACAAGCGCGGCTGGACCATCAATAGAGCCAAACCTCAATGTGAAGTCAATTGTCACAGTTCGCTGCTCAGGAATGCTGAAGTCAAGAACAGTAGAAGATGCTTTCACGTTGGCAAGTTTTGATGGCCTAGTTCCAGTAACAGGAAACCACCAAGCTGATGGATCATTCCAAATAAGTACAGGCACATGTGCCTTTGTTTCTCCATTAGTAAGCCAAATTAAGCCTTCGTGTGGTCCTTTTGAAAGTTTCGTTAGGTCGGCTGAGGGGATCAATGTTACTGTGGCCGAGCCACCCTTTGGTATTGTCAATGTGCTTGGGGAAATAGATAGCTTCAGCCCATCATTAGCACCGAGTTCGAAATTGCCCAACGTTAGTTCCACTGATGCCGAGAGAGTCAGAGTAGTCCCACTAACATTCTTTACGACCAGATCCGCAGGTCTTAGCCCAGTTGCTGTCATTGATATGGAGTAGGGCTCTACTAAAACGCTGGTTTCGAAGGCTCTTAACGCATCTACGCGGCCAGAACCTTGCATGAGTAACGATTCAGGCTCTTTGTTGTCGTCATTATAGAAAACAGTGGCTGTGTTTATGAGCGACGCTCTTACATCTTCTGTTGACCAATCTGGATGACCTTGCTTTATGAGTGCGGCTATTCCTGAAACCAACGGTGCCGAAAAGGAAGTTCCCTCTTCATAAACATATCTGCTCCCAGTGGCTGTGTTGAACGTATAGGCAGGAGCTATTAAATCTGGTTTGAGACGGAAATCTACTGACGGACCCATGGAAGAAAAGGGTGCAACTCTTGCTACGGGCATATCTGTGGAGACAGACCCTCCCACGGTGATCACATTCGGTTCCGTAAAAGTTGTTAGCATGGGTGCTGAATAACCTTTGGGACAGAGGTCTGGTGAAAAAGGATCGTCGCAATAAACAGCTGATCCTGAATTTCCCGATGCAGCCACAACGATTATGTTCAGGGTTTCCAGGTTTTCTATCATTTCCTTCCCGTAAGCGGTCTTTAGTCTGGTCTCATCGGTCAAAGATAGGTTTATTATGTCTGCACCATCTTTAGCTGCTTGATCGATGGCTGGGTAAATGTTTTCAGGGGCTAAAAGCAAGTCACTAGTTGCCGTGGTGGTTGTAAATGTGGGTAACACTTTGTAAGCCAATAATCTTGCTTTTGGTGCAGTTCCCTTTAGTCGACCATCGGCGGCAATTGTACCTGCTACTAACGTTCCGTGTCCCATATGGTCCATGGGGTCGCTATCGTCATCGCCAAAATCGTAACCTCCAATGACCTTGCAAGAAGGTCCCAAACAACCACCTAAATCCGGATGAGTGTAATCCACACCAGTATCAATTACTGCGATGACAATCTCGCTTCCTTCAATGGGATTGCCTTTTGCATCCTTCATCTGCCATACATCTTTTACATGGAGTCCCGTGAGGACTTCTTCGTTCATGTGTGCAAGCACTAAATCTTCAGAGCCTGCAGTTGGAGTCTCGGCTACTATGGCACTTAGTTCAGGCATTGCACCTATAGGTATGGGATACACTGCTTTTACTTCTTTAATGTCTGCAATCTTGCTTAAATCTACACCTCTCGCCTTCATAGTAAATCCATTCAGTGTCCAGGTGAGGTTATGTCCTATTTCTGCATCAGGTGACATTTGCTTGATCTTATTAACCACCGTGCTTTGAGTCATTATGAGTTTGTTCTCATAGGAAGAACTATTGGAATCAGATTTAATGCTATTAGTATCCAACTTGTCAGTTCCAGTTCTGTTTTTAGTATGTTCGATGACGGGTTCATCCCTTAGAACAACCATGACATCTTGAAATGCAGTGGAGGTTAGCATCTCCTGGGTAAGATCAGAAGAAAGCTTCGAAACCGTGTCTGCCTTAGATGGTAGTACCACAAATGAACACGCAAGCACCATAATAAGGAGTGATGCTAACCCTCTCTTAATAACTGATTTCATCCCCCTTTACCTCTCTTCCTTGTGTATGGTATGCGAGCATTTTAACACTACATCCAGGTTCAATGTGTTTTTTAAAGAACAAAAAAGGGGAGAGAAAAGTCCTCTCCCCAAAATAGCTATGAGCTGTTAGATTAGTCCTGCTAGGTTGTCCTAATAGGAGGGGAAACGGATTGTTATCGTTTTGGTTTTGTCATCCCACTCCACTTGACAACCTAAAGACTCTGCTACAAACCTTAAAGGAAGCATGGTGCGTCCGTTTATAATCTCTGGCACTACATTAGGATTACTTGGATCTATCATTACCTCCTTGCCATTGACCTTTGCTGTGTTCTTACCTATCCACAAAGTAACAGTTTTACCTCTGTATTCTATGTCTACACGTTTTTCTTCGGCGTTCCAATTAACTTGTCCACCCATAGCTTCTACAACAGCCCTTATAGGCAGTAGTGTTCTGTCATTTTTAATCACAGGCGGGCTGTCTAAAAGCAAAGCTTGATTGTTCAGCTTAAATACTGGGTTGCCTATTTGCAGTTCTATAATGCTAAGCGGTGCAGGCTGTGTAGTTGGCGTTATTGGCACAGGTTGAGGTTCAGGTTGAGGTTGAGGTTCAGGTCCAGGTGGCTGAGGTTGAGGCATCTCTTTATAATGTATTGGCTGGAAAAGAGGAGTTGGTTGATCAGGTTGAAGTTGAATTATTGTGGAAGTACGAGGAGGCGGTTCACCATATCCTTGTAATATTGGTGGTTTTATCGGGGCAAAAGCGCTGTCAATAAACTCTAAAGTATGTTGGATTGTGATCTTTCCAGAGCTATCAACAGTTAAAGTTCCAATTGCTTCTGCGCTTGTATAAAATGCATCGTAATAATCAGGTGCAGATATGACATATCTGTAAGTTCCAGCAGGCACGGGTTGGCCTTTATTGTCCTTGCCGTTCCATACAGTCTGGTAGTGTCCTATCAGCAAATGTTCTTGATTAAATACTGTTGCAACGGTGGCCCCACTTTGATTAAGTATGTCTATGCGTACTTTGTCAGCGTAGATGCCTAAAGAAGGTTCTGGTTGACCATATGTGTATCTTAAGAAAGAACCTCTGTTGACCGTAAAGCCTATAGCAACATTAGACGTTCCAGGGATGTTTGAGACTCTAATGTTAGTCAGTTTTGGGGGAGGGTTCTGGTTGTTGCCTACGTCTGCCCCTGAACGATTCCACCATATATAGTTAAGATCATTCCATATAAGCATCGGCACATGTAAGGTAGCAGTGCCATTGCTAAACCAAATGAGCGCTTCATGTGATCCTTTGGTAAGTTTGCTTAAATCAGCTTTTGCTGTTAAACCTAAGGTAGCACTTAAGCGTGGACTGACAATAATCCTACTGCTTGTTAAAGACAGCGTCAAACCATCATTTTGACCGTATTCAAAGTTACCTAAAGTAGGCTGCACCGTTACTGTAAATGTTAGCGTCGCATCGCTAACGTTCTTTACTGTCAATACTACAGGGTGCAAGCCTGTAGCAGTCATATCTATTTCATAAGGAGTTATCAAAGCAGGTGTTTTTACAGCAGCTACTCCATCAATCAAGCCTGAACCTTGTATCATTACACTTATAGGTTCACCAGTAACCTTGTTGTATAAGACGCTTGCTGTATTCATAAGAGAAGCTCTAACTTGTTCAGCAGTCCAATCTTTGTGTGCCTGCTTAACCAGTGTAGCTACAGCACCAGCAAAAGGTGCTGAACAGGAAGTGCCACCTGTTGAGCCGAACATTGGTCCCATGTATGTAATCGGATAACCAACATATGCAAGTAAATCTGGTTGCATCTCTCCATTTAGACTTGGCCCTATGGAGGAATACTCCGCAATCTCCCCACCATTAGAAAAAATCTCATAAGCACCTATGGAAAGCGTAGTAGGTTCAGCTATGCGATTTCCTACTGGTGAGAAGTAGTACATTGGACGAAATATGGGGAACCAATGACGGCCATCTTCAATTAGAGCGCTACCGAAGTTGCCTGGTGATATAAAAATCAACATGCCTTGCTTTTCTGCTTGTTCATACAAACTTCTGTAATAAGGATCAGTGAATTCTTTTGTGAAGTTGTCTTCTCTGCCTTGAACAGTGAACCCTGAAGAAAAGTTTAGGTAGTCTGCACCACCATCTTGGAGTAAACGTTCGAGAGCCCTAAAACCGACGTCAGGACCGCCTGTCCCATCAGCTTTATATGCCAGTAGCTTGGCATCATAAGCTATTCCTTTCATACTACCATTGGCAACCATTTCTCCTGCTAAAAGTGTCCCATGAGAAGTACTAGGTTCTACAGGCATTGGATCAGGATCGTTGTTATCAACATCCCAGCCCGCTATGACTTTGCAGTTAGGACCAAAACAACCACCCAAATCTGGATTAGTGTAATCTACACCATCGTCTATGATAGCTATTTTCATTCCAGAGCCTGTGAGACCCATGTTCCAAAGAGCAGTAATTCCCATTTCCTCGTAAGCTCTCTGGATTTCTTCCAGGATTCTAGGGTCTGTGTTCGAATTAGCAGAAGCAAACGAATTTGTGATTGGGATAAGCAAAAGGAGAACCAAGAGCAGGCTTATAGCACTGCTAAGCTGTTTAAAACCTTTCCTCACCTCCAAAACCTCCCTCTATCAAAACTAGGGCTTATGCCCCTATTCATATTTTAATGCTTCTGAAGAAGAAGGATGCTTAAAAAGGGTAGCTCTGTGTGGCTATTACACCTGGTAAAAACGCTTGCAGTAGCTCACCATATGTTCTAATGTGGACTAAAGCAAGCATGTGCAACAATGGTGACGCTGCTAAACTCTTGGATAGTAGTAACCGCAATGTGTTCAGCTCAATGCCGTAACAGCAAAAGCAAATTAAATTGAAGAGAGACATGGAAACGTAATAGTTGAGCTCCATGTCTCTCTCTCTTTTACGCTTTGTATCCTTAAGGTTCTTCTTCGTAGAAGATATCTATAGTTTTATCTGTAGGGTTCCATTTAACAGTAGCGCCCATCGTCTCTGCGATAAACCTAAGCGGCACCATTGTTCTACTGTTAGAGATAATAGGAACTACCTGTGGGTTTTGTGGGTCTATGTAAACTGGTTGCCCATTAACCGAAGCTTTAGGATTACCTATGGTTAGCAAGATAGTCTTATCGCCTATTTTTACAGTTACCTGCTTTGTATCAGGATTCCAGTTTACTTGTGCATTAAATGCTTCTGCTATGGCACGTAGTGGCACAAGTGTCCTATCGTTTACTATGATAGGTGGAGCATCTAACTGAACAATCTTCGAATTGTGAGTCATTTTACTTGAGCCAACTTTCATTGAGATGTTGTGCTTTCGCACATACTTAACAGCAATATTGAAGTTTGAGCGAATATCAGACAATGTTAACACATCTTTTGTTTCAACGGGTTGTCCATTTATCATAACGCTTTTTAGTATCCAGCCATCAGTCCGTTGCAAGGGTATGGTAACCGTTTCACCTTCTTTCACAGTTTGTGTATAGCTTTCTCCTAAGTTGTTTGAGTAAATGATTTTGTATTCATTAATTGCAGGGATTTCAGCAGTGTTTAAGCGTATGCGTATTGGCTTAGAATTGCCTATGTTCAGCGTATCTTCCCACGGAGCATTGTCTGAGCGGCGTATAAATACGGTGTCTGGTTGGAGTTTAAGATTGGGAAAAATTTCAGGTTCGCCAGTTTGAGGAAGAACACGTTGCCTATCTGGAGATGTAATCTTTATCTGCACATTCCAATAACCAGGGGTGAGTGGAATCATGCCTACTGGTATGCTGTAGTATCCTATTTCTGTTGCTGTTCCAGAAGCAGAAAAGATGGGCTCGCCTGCTTCTGTAATTTTCCCAGGTGCTACATATACAGTGTATTGGCTATTAAAAGTAGCAGTCCAAAACTCAACACTCTTTAAGTAAATCGGGGTAGTAACAGTCCACTGCATGCCCATCCAAGCGGTATTACTACCAAATGACTCTGAGCCAAATGCTGTTCCATTATCGCCTGCTAAAACAATGTCGTTAGGATCGAATACTGTTGCTGTTACATAAGCAAAATTCTTTTCAATACCTGCTTTTCCATACTTTATGTAGCCGTAGCCGTTTCGTCCCCAAGAAGTTCCATAATTGTTTCTAACTATCCATACTCCAAGGTTATCATCCCATCCAGTTAGCAGTGCTTCGTGGTTGATAAAGACAACAGAAGCTGTTGCAATAACAGTTGCATTATGACTCACATCTGTATAATCCTCACGTGCAGTATAATAACCAACTTCCATAGGTCCGTGTTCTAATAATGCTTGTTTTACCTTAATAATTTCTTCTTCTGTTTGATCGCTTACAGCTACTACTTTAAAGCTGTCTGCACGGTATTTTACAGGACATGAAGGAAGCGTGCAACTTGAACCTACACAGCACATAGCAGCTGTAGCTGAAAGATATGGTAAACAGTCTTCTGAAGCTTGTCCAACTCTAATTAGTGCTTCTGCTGCAGCCCATTTTGTATTGCCTTCTTCTCTTAATGCACAAGGCGATGTAGAAGTTATCGTAGCAGGTGCAAGTTTACCAGTTGCTCTTACAAGCCATGCTTCTGATAAGTCTACTTTTTCATGATACTGTAAAGCAATTGCTGATTCAAATGCTCCTGTTAACCCGAAAGCCCAGCAAGTGCCGTAAGGTGATTGATCTCTGCCTTCTGGAACAATGCCGTAGTCAGCCCAATTAAAACGTGTAGGTAGCTGTTCAAACTTAAGAGGCAACTGCGGAACAGTAGCTGTTTCTACAGTGTTTGCTAAAACTTGTGGATTGGTAGTAGGTAGCGACACAGGTGTTACTAACAGCATCAGTGCTATTAATACAGCACTGCTTAGTTTACGTAAACCTTTTAATTTCATTCTTTTGCACCCCTTTCCTTACCTTATATGAGTTTCCCAACTTTACATACTATTTTACTGCATTCTCTTAAATAAACCTCATAAGCAGCAGTATAAACCTGCTGTGCTAAATCGCTTTGCACAGTGCTAACAACTTCACTGTAAAATGCTTCTAATTCTTCTTGCGTAACAGGCTTTTCTGCCCTATCACGGATAACTTCTTTTAAGGCAGTGTTCCTGCTTTCATCGTCCCAGTGTGAAACAATGTCTTTCCATAATGCCATTTGTTTTTCTGGATCCCCACTTTTATGATGAGAAACTCCCTGGCGTGTATACCGACGGTTATGAAGGCATGTACGAAATTACACGCTATGTTCTTGAAATGGGTCACAGGAAAATTGCTTACATAGGTGGACCACATGAGAGCCCTAACTCCACGTACAGATATGCAGGTTTTGAGCAGGCTTTGAAAGATTTTGGATTAGTTTTAGATAAAGAGCTTACAGTAGAAGGGAACTACAAGATTTCTGGAGGTAGTGAAGGCATATTAGAGCTTCTTAAAAGGGGAAGGGACTTTACTGCTGTAGTTTGTGCTAATGACCTCATGGCTATTGGTGCCATGGAGGTACTTAAAGGGGCAGGTTTTCGAATCCCTGAGGACGTTTCTATTACCGGATTTGATGACATACCCATGGCCAAATATGTGGAACCAAAGCTAACTACTGTGGCGCAACCTTGCTACCAAATGGGTGAAGTAGCAACTGAACTGCTAATCAAACTCATAGAGGGAAAAACAGTTGAAGGTACGGTTATCACTTTAAAACCAAAGTTGATAATTAGAAATTCTGTTAAGAAGGTGATCTAATGAAAGCCGTCGTTATCGGCAGTATGAATATGGACTTTACCATGGATGTGGACCATCTTCCTTCAAAGGGTGAAACTGTTCCAGCAGTTCGCTTACGTACGAGTCCGGGAGGAAAGGGTTTAAATCAAGCTGTTGCTTTAGCAAGGCTTGGTGCTGAGGTACTAATGGTGGGAGCGGTGGGCAACGACGCTTCAGGCAAAGTACTCCTTGGCAATCTGCCTAAAGACCGTATTCCAGATTTCGCCATAAAGACGGTGGATGATTCCACTGGCAATGCTTTCATTACTGTGGATTCACAGGGAAATAACACCATAGTTGTCTACCCAGGTGCGAATTACAAGTTAGATATGCATTGGGTTGAATCGTTCAAAGGTGAAATTGAGTCAGCAGATTTTGTAGTTTTGCAGATGGAAATCCCTGTTGAAACCGTTATAGCTTCTATTGAACTGGCACATAACTTGAATACGAAAGTGGTATTGAACCCTGCACCTGCTTTGCCTCTCCCTGATTATGTTTATACTATGGTCGATTTAGTAATCCCGAATGAAACTGAGCTTGCTTTACTAACAGGGGAGACCAACATAGTTGAAGGGGCAAGAAAACTGCTACAGATGGGAGCGAATGCAGTTGTTGTTACTCTGGGCTCAGAAGGTTGTTTCTACAAAGATGCAAATCAGGAGATCTCCGTGGAGGGCTTTAAGGTTAATGCCATAGATTCAACGGCCGCAGGGGATGCTTTCATCGGTGGTTTGCTAACGGCTTTAGGTCGGCACGAAGACATTGGAACTGCTATGAAATTTGCAAACGCGGTTGGTGCAATAACGGTAACTAGGCCCGGAGCCCAGGAATCCATACCCACATATGAGGAAGTGGAGGAATTTCTCAGGAGGAGAGAACCGTGAAAAAGACAATTTTGATCAACTCGAGACTGTCAGAAGTCATTGCCTCCATGGGGCACACAGACACCATAGCTATTGCAGACAGTGGCTTGCCAATACCTAAAGGTGTTGAAAGAATAGATCTGGCTTTAACTCGTGACATACCAAGATTCCTGGATACTTTAAGAGTTATACTCTCCGAACTTTGCGTGGAAGAAGCCATTATAGCCACTGAGATGAAGGAAAAGAGTCCTGAGACTTATGCAGAATTGCTCAAGATTTTAGGCAATATACCGATTAAGGAAGTCTCTCATGAAGAGTTAAAGGTTATGACTAAGGAATGTGTGGCAGTGGTCCGTACTGGCGAATACACGCCTTATTGCAACATCATCCTCAGATCAGGGGTGGTCTTCTAAATGCCACTTCTCGAAATGAAGGGCATTTGCAAGCAATTTCCCGGTGTGATGGCTCTTGATGATGTATGTCTTACGCTTGACAGTGGAGAAGTCTTGGCATTGCTGGGAGAAAACGGAGCCGGGAAGTCCACTCTGGTGAAAATCTTGAGCGGCGTATACACCATGGATAAGGGTCAAATAAAAATAAATGGTGACATCGTGGACATCAGAAATGTATGGGATGCCATGAAGCTTGGCATAGGCATAATACATCAGGAGTTGAACCTCATACCTGACTTAACAGTTTACGAAAACATCTTTTTGGGTAGGGAGAAGAGAAATTCTGTTACCAAGCGTATTGATAAATCATATTTGAAGCAAGAAAGCAAGAAGTTATTAAATCGGCTCGGGGTCGACATTGATGTTGAAAGAATTGTCAAAACGCTTAGTGTTGCAGAGCAGCAAATGGTAGAAATAGCCAAGGTCCTTTCGATGGACTGCCGAATAATAATCATGGACGAACCCACAGACGCTTTGACTACTGATGAGGTTCAGAACCTTTTCAAGGTCATCCGAGCATTAAAGTGTGAAGGCAAAGGAATCATACTGATTAGCCACAAGATAGAGGAAATAATGGAGATTGCTGACAGAGTTGAAGTTCTGAGAGATGGTAAATACATTGGAACAAAGGTCGTTGCTGAAACTAATACTGATGAACTCATCAAGATGATGGTTGGTAGAGAATTAAAAGAAAAGTTTCCCAAAGTAAAAGTTCCTGTCAGTGATGTTGTTCTTGAAGTGCGTAACTTAAGTGTCCCAGGATTGTTACATGATATAAGTTTTGAACTTAGAAAAGGCGAAGTTCTTGGCATAGCGGGGCTTGTGGGAGCAGGACGTACTGAGCTTGCAAAAACATTATTTGGTGTTTACAAATACAGCGGTGATGTTTTCGTAGAGGGAAAGAAATTAAAGCTTACATCCACAAGCGCTGCCATAGAAGCCGGAATTGTTTATCTGACAGAGGATAGAAAAGAGGAAGGACTTTTCTTGGATAAAAGTGTTTCCTACAACATGACGTTGGCAACCCTCAAAGTGTTCACTGGTTTACTTGGCAAAGTGGATACGCGGAAGGAAGCTCAAACCGTGAGTGATTATGTGCAACGCCTGAGAATTAAGTCCCCCTCTATTACTCAGACAGTTGAGAATTTGAGTGGTGGTAATCAGCAGAAAGTACTCGTCGGGAAGTGGCTCATGACTCAACCCAAGATAATGATTTTGGATGAACCGACGCGTGGAATAGACGTAGGTGCCAAGGTGGAAATTTACAACTTGATCAACGAACTCAAGAAAAATGGCATTGCGATAATCATGATTTCTTCCGAACTACCTGAAATATTGGGAATATGCGACAGAATTCTGGTAATGCACGAAGGAAGAATTACAGGGTGTTTAGAAGATAACGAGGCCACGCAAGAAAAAATTATGCGTTATGCCATCAGTACGGGAGGTATGTATTTTGAAGCCAACTAAGAAAAGAGACTGGTCAGTTTTCTTGAGGGGAATGCAATCGGTTATCGGTCTTCTTGGTCTTTGTATAGTCTTGAGTATACTCTCTCCACGCTTTCTAAAATGGGGTAATATCCTAAACGTTTTGACTCAAACATCGTTGAATGCAGTTATGGCCATCGGAATGACATTTGTGATTCTAACCGGTGGCATAGATCTTTCCGTGGGTTCAATACTCGCGTTCTCTGGAATGGTAACGGCTGGTATGATACATTCTGGACTTAACGTATGGATTGCTATTCTTATTGGCCTAGTTATAGGAACTGTTCTGGGCTTGGTTAACGGCCTGTCGGTAACAAAAGGAAATGTCCCACCGTTTATTGCTACGTTGGCTATGATGACTATGGCTAGAGGGGCGACGCTGGTCTACTCAAGTGGGCGTCCAAAACCAAACTTAGGTGAAGCTTTCGGTTTTCTCGGGCAGGGCAAAATACTATCTATACCAGTTCCTGTAATCATATTGTTCTTTGTTTTTATTATCGCCTACTATGTTTTGACCCAGACAGCTACCGGGCGTTACATATATGCCACAGGCAGTAATGAGAAAGCAGCTAAATTATCTGGAATAAAAACTGATTACATAAAGCTTCTAGTATATGCTGTGTCCGGTTTCACTGCTGCATTGACAGGTATGGTAGTTACGTCTATGCTTGATTCTGCCTCACCTACTGCTGGGACTGGCGCGGAGCTTGATGCCATAGCTGCTGTTGTACTAGGCGGTACTAGTTTATCTGGAGGACAAGGAGGTGTAGTTGGGACTATTATCGGAGCTCTAATAATTGGCGTGTTAAACAATGGACTTAACTTACTTGACGTCTCCTCGTACTATCAGCAGTTAATAAAGGGCATCGTAATACTGGTTGCAGTGTTAATCGACAGGAGGAGAAGGTAGCAATGCCTTTTCAGGATGTAGTACCATTGCGGCTTCAAAAAGTTGATAAAAGATGAAAGGGAGGTACGGAAGCATGGAAAGGAAGAGCGTGAAGAGGGTACTTGGAGTACTGGTGACATTGTTCCTTGTGGCAGGTTTGGTCGTGGGTTGTACAGGAGGTACAAAGCCTGAACAGGGTCAGCAAGAGCAGAAGAAGATTGGACTTGTGATTTCCACTTTGAACAATCCATTCTTTGTGACTCTAAGGGACGGAGCTCAGCAGAAAGCTGATGAGTTAGGCTATGAACTCGTCGTACTTGATTCTCAAAATGATTCTTCCAAGGAGTATTCAAATGTTCAAGATATTCTTCAGCAAGGAATCAGTTTACTGCTCATAAACCCCGTTGACAGCGATGCTGTAGCCAATGCTGTAAAGCTGGCAAATGATGCTAATATACCTGTCATTACTTTGGACAGAGGAGCCAACGGCGGGGAAGTGGTGACCCACATAGCATCTGACAATGTAGCAGGTGGCAAGATGGCTGGTGAATACATTGTTCAGCAGCTCGGTGGGAAAGGCAAAGTTGTGCAACTCGAGGGCATACCTGGTGCGTCTTCTGCGAGAGACAGGGGTAAGGGTTTCATGGAGGCCATAGAAGGCACAGAAATTGAGCTTGTGGCCTCCCAGCCGGCGGACTTTGACAGGACCAAAGGGATGACTGTTATGCAAAACATTTTGCAAGCGCAACCTGAAATAGATGCCGTATTCGCACAAAACGATGAAATGGCACTGGGTGCTGTCCAAGCAATCGAGTCTGCTGGACGGCAGGGGATCATGGTAGTTGGTTTTGACGCAATTGATGACGCTTTGCAGGCTATAAAAGACGGAAAGATGGCAGCAACGGTGGCTCAGCAGCCGGACAGAATAGGATCTCTGGGCGTTGAATATGCTGACAAAGTGCTCAAAGGTGAAGAGGTACCAACTTACGTGCCTGTGGATCTGAAGCTAATAACAAAAGACAACGTGGATACAATGGACTAAAGGATAACATCGCTTGTCAAAGTGTAACGGCCCCTGCAGTTAGTAGAGGCCGCTTTTCTTGTACAGGTATTCTCGGGTTCATGTTCCCAAATGCTTTCTTACAAACTTTGAAATCCTCTTTCTACAATTGCTGCAATGCGTTTTCTACGCTCCTTTAGGAAATCTATGTAGTCTGTTTCGTACCAGCCTTTCCAAAGAGCATGCAAATCGTACATTCTCTCTAGTTCCTCATCAGTTAAGACACTCTCGTACTTGGGCGCGTACTCTTTTGGTGGAAGGTCAGAAATTTTATCATTGTCACCCCATTCTACCAGAGCATAGTTTGCAACCTGGTTAATCAGCCTTCGGTCTCTTATGCCTGTTCTTTCTAAGTATTTACGCGGAAATAGATGGTGGCGCTCTATCGCTTTCCTCTTGGCGTTGATACCGGGCTTGAGTAGGTCAGCGACTTTCAGCTTTGAATAAAGTACAGGTGCGTCAAGTAAACAAAGAGCTGCATAGTAGGCGAATTGTCCAGTGTTTTGGGCTGCTGAAGTTTCTAACTCGTTTGGTAATGTGAATCTCCAGTAGTCTGATGTTAGTACAGCGTTGATTTGCTGTTCCAAAACGTCCACAAATTCTTGTGGTGTAGTTTTCCCCCTGAGCAGCGCTAAGTCTTGTTCCATTCGGCTTTCTGGCGAACTGCTGTATCTACCAGTCAAGGAAGACATAAAGAACCACTTTGCTATGATTCTTCTAAGGGCATTGTCGTCAATTCTAAAATCGCGTTTTCCTATGAGCCACAAGGCATAACTGTAAACTACAGCCATTTCGGAGGAGATGAGTTGATCACTCTGATAACCGGCGTACAAGAGAACTTTGAAAAAATCATGCCAGTTTTGAAGATTTAGTGTGTATGATTGAGCTTCTTTAAGTACGGCGAACTGGGCGTCGCGACGCTCAGGAGAAAACTCTCCGGTCTGTAAGTCTTTTCCTCGTAATATGGAGTATACGTATTCAAGTCTGGCTCTACGAAAGCCCAGTGCCACGCTTACGCGAAGCAATTGATCTGGACTTGGCCGGAAATAGTAGTTGAACGGTGATGCTTCTCTACCGGAGGGAGGAGACTTTGCGCGTCTGCAAAAATCTTCTAACTCTTTTCTACCGTCGTCCCAGAAAACTGACATCAATGTCAATATAAAATCGGCTTGATTCAATGCTGTCCCTTTACTATTAATGCGAACGAATATTTCCGATACATCTTCTTCGTTTACACTGGAAGAAATTTCTAATGCAGTCAACGGGTACTCGCTCAATTTGATTACGTTGTTTATAGCATCCGGGATAGTTTTCTCTTGTTGGTCGGTTAGCTCATATTGCGAACGTAGGCGCTGAAGATACTCAGTTATGAAGGCATAGGAATTTGTTTTTGGATCCCACAGTACGCTAATATCAGGTATCCACTGTATGTCTCTTTCAATTGCAGGGTTAGTTACTTCAAACTTTTCTTCTATGGGGTTAAAGGCTATGCGTATACGCGTTGTGCGAAAATCCTTATCGATAATAGGTACTGCTTTCATTACTGCGTAAAGTGAAGTCAAACGCTGTTGACCGTCGACGATGAGTAGTTCAGGACTCACCTGCTTTTGATCCATTCCAATAACTCTGTGGTCTCCGCTAAAACCATTTTTCCAGAAAAGCAAATAACCAATGGGATAGCCTTTGTACATTGAATCAAGAAGATCTCGGACCTTGATAGTGGGCCAAACGAAGGGACGCTGTATGTTTGGCAAACCAATTTGCCCCACCTCTATGTCCTGCACCAGCTTTTTCACGGGGAAACTCACCTGATTGAAAAGCACTTCAGACATTTACTTATCCTCCCTGTAACATGCCATATGCGAGAACCAATGTTGTTTCCGCAATATGGATCTCATCGCATTTATACTTTCATTATCACACTTACAAACCCCATTACTGAAAAACTGTGTTTGTTGAGTATCAACTTCATGCCTAATTGTCAATCGCTTATACGTCAACCTCAAGAGTGATGCTAATGGGCTCTTTTTCAGTAATTGGTTCTGGAGCGTTAGATTTTCTGTTGTGAATGAAGCCGAGTATTTGTAATGCGATTATGGGAGTCATTGCTACCATGGCAACGATACCGAATCCGTCCACTAGAACACTGGCGTGCTCCACTGCATCAGCCACACCATGAGCAAACGCTAAGATGAACGTTGCCGTCATTGGACCTGACACCACGGCACCCGAGTCAAACGCAATGCCGGAAAACAGTTCTGGCACAAAGAAGGTCATTGCCAAGGACAAGGCGTACCCGGGGAGCAAGTAGTGCCATAACTGCACCCGTGGGATGAGAATTCTCACCATGGACAAGGAGACTGCAGCTCCCACGCCAAGAGACAATGTGAACAGTACAATACTTCTTTTCAGGTTACCGTTGGTCACTTGCTCAACTTCGTCCACTAGCACATAGGCAGCAGGCTCCGCCAGCACAGTAACCACACCAATTATGAAGCCAACAAGTATTAGGAGGGTTTTGTTGTTGAGTAGGGCAATGTTATACCCTACGGCGTTCCCCACTTCCATGAAACCTGCATTGGCTCCCAACAAGAACAGAACTAAGCCGGCAAAGGTTAAGAGCATGCCTGAGATAATCTTCTTCGCACTGGTCTTTGGGAGCTTGAAAGATACTGCTTGGAATACGAGAAACACAATTAATATGGGAATAATTGCCATGAGGGCTTCCCATGCTATGGACGGCAGTTTTGCGATGAAGGGACCCAACACGGAATTTGATTCTGCTACGGTACTTGGTAGAGAGCCAGCGATTTTATCAGCATTGGATAGAATGCTCATTATCATGATGGCAATGGACGGACCCGCGAAGGTTATTGCAACCAGACCGAAGCGGTCTTTGTCTGCACTTTCTTGGTCCTTTTTAAGGCTGGATACTCCAGCAGCTAAAGCCAGTATGAAAGGAACAGTCGTAGCTCCAGTAGCAGCACCGGAAGCATCAAAGGCAATGGCAAGGATTTCAGGCGGAACGAACAAGCCGAGGGCGAATATGATGTCATACAAGAGAAACAGTATCCTTCGGAGTGGCACATCCCGAATAATTCTTGTTAAACCCAAGGCAAGCATGGCTGCTATGCCCAGCGAAACAATTACAACGATACTGCTTTTTGAGATTAGCCCTGTTGTGATGCTGTGCACTTGTCCAGCCAGGATATGCAGATCTGGCTCTGCAACGGCTATGAAGAAACCCAGCAACAAGCCGCTTATGATAACAGCCCATATCTTATTTGATTTAGAAACTGTGGACCCTGTTATGTTGCCAATAGGCGTAATACTGTTATCAACTCCCATGAGAAAAAACGTCAAACCGAGAATTATTAGCGTCGCTCCTATGAGGAACCTTAATATTAATGTTGTTTCCATGGGAATGACGGTGAAGTGTAAAACCAATACCAGCACCGTTACAGGTATTACGGAGAAGCTGACTTCTTTAAATTTTGCCAGAAACTTGCTCAACTATACTTCCTCCCTTCTTTTGTCCTTGTCAGTACGGCAAAAGGATAGAGTGATGCCTGCTTTTGTTACTTCGCTTAATCACTTTCTTCTTGGGAATTGTTCCAGCAGGTTTTTACTACCTCGTTAGCTGCACGTATCTTGGACTGCAAATAGTTCACTTGCACTTTACGCCAGAGTCATAACATTCAGGCGATACAAAAACATTTGACCTGTTACTTTACTTTGTCCTTATAATATTTTACCAGCATTAAAATGTTCTCATTCAATCCAAGGCGCGCTGTTGTAACGGGTTTGTCTACCACGACGCTTGGACGGTAAACTCGTTACGTGTTGTATTGATTGCCAAGGCGAAAATGGGGCATATGATAAGGCGAAAGAAACACTGAAAGAGACAAGATGGGTCTACAAATCTACAAGAATAGTGTTACCGTAGTTAGCATTTTGAGTTTGGGTGTTTTGCTCGTGGTGTATTCTAACGTGTGTCCGCATGTGTTGAATTGGTGTTAACTGTCATGGCCAGCATACTGTGGGTTTACACTCTTCTTGTAACCGTGCTACCAGGAAGCCCTTTGGCCATAGTAGCGATGATAGTGCTAATGGGTTATCTAAACCGTGTTTACTCAAAAAGGAAAGTTGATTTTCAAATTTACAGAGCACTTTGTTAGTGTTACAAAGTGGTATGTCCGCTTTCTTCTCCTGCAGTAAAGTGTGATTCGGTAGCATGTATTGACAAAACACTTCTACAGTTGTAAAATAAGAGTACAGGTATTCGACAACTGTAGAAGGAGGGAAAAAGGTGAAGAAGTCCATAAGACGTCTCCCAGACGCTGAGCTGGAGATCATGAAGATCATCTGGGAGGCAAATGAACCAGTCACATCTGCTTATATCAGTGAGAAGCTCAAAGGTAAAAAGGATTGGAAGATAACCTCCATACTCACCTTTCTAGCCAGGTTAACGGAAAAAGGGTTTGTTGAATGTAAGAGGGAGGGGAAGATCAACATTTACAGGCCACTGATAAGTGAGCAGGAATACTTGGAGAGGGAAAGCAAGAGCATACTGGAGAAGTTGTACAACAACTCACTGACAAACTTTGTAGCCACTCTTTATAGCAGCAATGCCATAAGCGAAGAGGAGTTAAGAGAGCTCCAAGAGTTCATAGACAAGCTTCAAAGGGGGGAATGAAGCATGCTTGAGACCTTGTTCCGCAATGTCTTACAGGTCTCTATAAGCACGTCCGTGGTTATAGGCATGCTGCTATTATTACTGCCACTGATAAACAAAAGTTACAGTGCCAAATGGCGGTATCTGGTGTGGCTCATCATAGCCGTAAGGCTGCTGATACCGTTTAGTCCCAGCATAGGAAGTGAACCACCTGTGACCATACCGTCGGTAAGTCAGAACATACAGATTACTGTTCCGCTGCCAGCCAATACAAACGCAAACGTGGTTCCACAGTTAGACAACGTTCCGACACAACCGACTCCGGTAGTAACACCAAACAGTACAGTTGTGAACACGATAACCCTAGCAGACATATTGCCGATAGTTTGGGCAATTGGTGTGTTAGCGTTCATGGCTTACTACATCACAGGCTACCTCGTATTTAGGAAGTCAGTGATGCGTTTCTCAGAAATAGTAGAAGATGAACAAAGTTTAAGTATTTTGAACCAAGTAAAACAGCAGATGAACATAAGAGATCATATAGATCTCATTAGGAGCAAAAAAGTGCAGAGTCCCATGATAACGGGATTCATTAGGCCCGTTTTTCTGCTCCCGTATGTTGAGTACAGTGAAGCGGACTTAGAGCTGATCATGAAACACGAACTGATCCATTACAAGCACAAAGACGTATGGAACAAATTGCTCGTGGTGGCGGCAAATGCAGTACACTGGTTCAACCCGCTGGTATATGTGATGCGGTACAGAAGTAACACAGACATCGAAATGGCATGTGACTCAGAGGTCGTAGAAGGGTCAAACACAGAATTTAGGAAGCAGTACAGCGAGACGATACTGTCAGCGATACACAGAGGGAACGAGAGGGGGACAGTATTTTCCACATATTTTTATGGGGGGATGAAGACAATGAAAGAGAGGCTGGGGAACATATTTGATGGAGGAAACAAGAAGAAGGGCATTGTTGCATTATGCCTCGTCATTGCGGCGGTTATTGTCATTGGTACGTTAGTGTCATGCGGGGGCAACGGTGCGGGAAAAGAAGAAGCCATTGACAACATTGCTCTTCTTGATGCTGGCTACACCTATGACTTGGAAAATGGCCAATTTCTTATTCGATATGGTCCAGGCTACTCAGTAGAAGTTCCCTTAAAACCTTATACGGATAATACAGACGAGTATTTTGCTGATAAGGGCGTTTTTATATCCGACAAATTGACAGCTGTTGCCTATGGTGATGCGGCAAATCCATCTTCGCCCGTGATGGTGATCGTGAGTAGTGATAAAGGCAAAACGTGGAACAAGTACGAAGTTCCAAATACAGTGGCAAATGATTATCCTCACAAGTACATTGGCTTTAGTACTACCAGTGATGGGTGGCTTGTGTTATGTAGCGATGCGGCCACAGGTCACCAACAGACAAGAGTTTTTCAAACGGCTGATGGTGGGAGAACTTGGCATGAAATTGGCAATCCAACTAATTTGTATTCAGGCATAGTTACAGGCGCAGCTTTTGCCAACAAAAAGACAGGCTTTATCTCTTATAGGTACTTGGACGACCCCGATCCCGTGGTTTATCGTACCACTGATGGCGGCAAAACATGGACAAAATGCAACATAACAATCCCAGATTCCTTTAAGAGCATTACAACTTACGCCAGTGCGTCTTCGTTGGCGTTTAATGGCTCTAATGGTGTCCTTCAAGTAACATTCCGCAATAACAAAAGCGAACTTAAGAACGAACCTGTCGATGTGACTGTTCGTTACCAAACATCTGATTACGGTAAAACATGGACTTTTGATGAAAAATACAATTTAGCCTTGATATGGGCGCAAGCGTGGTCCACAAGAGATGGTAGAGCTCGATATGAGATTATGGACACCAAAATGCAGGCGGATTTTGTCGAGCATAACCGTTCTGAAGAAGACCCTAATGTAGTTTATTACGTCATTCGGTGGTCCAGTCCTTGGGTAACCCGTTTTGAAATAAAAATGGAAGAGGACCGCGCTCTAATAACGTATTACTACATGGATTCGGGGGAAGAAACTTACAAAAGCAGTGAACGGATAACCTTTAGAACTGAAAACGGCAGGTTGGTGGTTACTGGTTGTGAAGAAGTGGAACCTGTGGCGGAATACGTGGACACGTCAAACTGGAAAACAGTAAATACTGACTTGTTTACTTTTTCTTTGCCACCAACATGGGAAATACAAGGCTCTTCTAACGGCATGATTGTGTATTTTGTGGAGAATGGTAAACAACTTGGGCAACTAACTGTGTGCCCTTACGACAAGCCTGAACCCCTTTCTCAACTGTTCGGTAACCACGTAGAGTTAGTGAGGACAAGCACGTTAGCGGACTTTAAGTACCCAGCGTTTAATGTGTCTCTTAAACGTACTCAACCGGCCGCTGCTGGCGATAGTTCCTACACTTTGGAACAGCACATCTATGTTGTTCCTGAAAGCAGTAATGTTGCCTTCGACCTTTATGTGACTCAGGATCGCGCTCTGCAGAAATTGATATGGGTTGCAAAAGACATGACCATCAATGATGATCGTGTGGAACTGACATTGCTGACTAGTAAGTGGGCCATGGCCTTTGAAAAACGAAATGGAAAAGCTTTATATGATTTGATGAGCTCAGATCTTCAAAAGAAGGTCTATGATGATTTTGAGGTAAACCATTGGACAATTGGACAATCGAGCCCTTGGGTGCAGGATTTCAAAGTAGAAGTAGGTTCTGATACTGCTACGCTCACTTACACTTACATGACGTCCACTGGATTTGCTGGCTATTACACTCAGGTTTTAACGTTTTCCAAAGAAAACGGTCATTTTGTGGTCTCTCATTACACAGAACCTAAATACTTGGAGAGTCCCGATAAACGCATTGTAATCGGTTTTCTAAAGGAGAATGATACGTATCTTACAGCCACCTTGACGAATGACTACAGGTTTACCGACATCACACTTTATATAAATGGGAAATCGCACAACTACGCTTGGGAAACCATTGCCAATAGCTATTTCATGCCTCAACTTTTCTATGCAGATGTAGACAAAGATGCTAGTAATGAACTTGGCGTAATACTGTGTGAAGAAACTGGAACTACCATACTTCAAGAACGTTTGCATATTATTAATGTTGATAATTTTTCTGAAATCCCTCTTGAAGACCCGGTAGCTGTTCTGGGAAAGCGTGTCAAAACTTCCATCACAGAAGACAAAGTTAATGTAACCATTGACGATGGTGAACCCATTTGGTTCGCAGCAAAGGGCGTTGAAAGTGCATTTGGAAACAGAAACACTTGGTTTCCTAACTTAAAGATAGGGTCAAAGATCCAGTACTATGTATCAGAGAATACGCTTTATGCACAGGTCAGTGCGCAGATTTCTGCTACGGGATTCTTGGGCAACTTCATCCTCACTTATGATTATACGGGTGACAAGCTGGAGATTACGAACATCACTTTTGCACCGAGCTTCTGATACCTCCCTTGTTGAGGGCCTGCCGCATACCAAGCACGAGCTATGTGGCAGGCTCTTCTTTCATTTCTTGTTTGCTTGTGCGTGTGCTAATATTGAGGCCAAAGGACTGAAAGAGGGGGTTGAATATGTCTGTAAATGAAGCAGTGGAGAAAAGGTGGCCGTTCAAACGATGGGCTGTTTGGGTCAATTCTACGCCTGTTTGTTGCCTTTATGTTTACTACGCTACTTTCCATCAAACCATTCCTGTTTTGATACTGGGAGTTTTTCTCTTCTTTGCCGTTGATGTTTACTTTTGGTTATTCATTGACAAGCGCGAATATGAAGATTCTTTGTCTTTGAGCAGCGTTGAATACAGAATGATAAGTTCAGCTATCACTTGGTTCTTCATACTGTTTTTCCTGGGAATGGGTTTGTGGTTTCTAATAGTAAGCCTTGCAGATAGAGGGGTATTGCCCAATGTAGATTCCATTGTTTTACTTAGGAACTGTTTTGTGGCATTCGCAGATTTGGCTGCCATGTTTAACATATATGCCCTTGGTATCTTGTACAAAGGTAATAATGATTTGCTGTTTAAAGTGTTTCTATTATCAGCAGTGATTAGCCTTGCAGTGACCTTATTTCCTGCCAGTTTGGCAACCATTTTGGCGCTTTCCGCTTTAGTCATTTACTGGAACATTTTATACCTTCGCTTCAAAGCCACTTCTTAGCCCGAAGTTCGTTAGAGGAAAGGTACTGGATCTGCTCGCTAAGATAGTCTTCAGTTGTGGCACATACTTAAAGTTTTTTGAAACCTTTCTGCCTACAATTGCGTCTTTATGTTATGAGGGACTGTATATGAGCCACTCGTGATGACAAATAGAGACTGCGAAGTGGGGGATGTGCGATGAAAGTTGTAAAAAGTTTTGTGATTTTAGCTTTACTGGTTGCAGCCTTGATTCTACTGCTTCCAGGACAGTGTGTTTACGCTGATGCTGCTCCGTTCTTCATTGGGGGAGTAAACATTACACCTTATGCGGAAACTAACATTGTTCTCTCGAAAGAGGACTTAACTATCACTTTTGGGAAGAATGTAGGTCCAAGAAACAGCGTGGCAAGGGTGGACGCAAAGTTTGTTCTTGTGAACACGGGGGACAAAGTTTCGCTCAGAGTGGGCTTTCCATTTGGTTTAGCAAGCAGGCCAGGCTTTGATAACACGAGTAGTCTGGAGTCACTAAAAGCAAAGGTGAAAGTGGATGGGAAGGAGATAACACCAAGCTTCATAGAGCCTGGAGAAAGTGGGCAATACGGTCCGCTAATGTATTTTGACATCACCTTCGAGAAAAGCGAGAGCAAGAATGTGGAAGTCAGCTATGAAGCTGAACCAGTGGGTGGTTATTTCCTGTATGTCCTAACAACGGGGGCTTACTGGAAAGGTCCTATCGGCACTTTGAACATGACGTTCAAATTCCCCTATGAAGCAGTTTCTCCGAATGTACTCAGCGTTACACCTGGTGAATACAAAGTCAAAGGAAATGAGATTGTTTACCAATTAACAAACTATGAACCCCAACAGGACATTGAGATTGAATTCCTGCCTTATGATTTCTACGAAAAGATTAACCCACTCAAGCTTAAGGCAGAAAAGAGTAATTCCAGCAGTGACTGGTTCAACTATGCGCTGGCACTATTCCCGCAGAACCCACTTAGGTCACTTGAAGAGTTTGCGGGTTGGTACAGGACCAATGCATTCAAAGATTATGTAAGTAGCGTGCTACAGAAAGCAGTGGGTTTACAGGAAAAGAACTCACCCGAATACGTCGTACTTCAAGAGATTTACGAAGCCCACTATTCGGCACCTGCTTCGTTTTTAGAAGGTTACGACGCTGTCACCCGGCTTGATCAAAACTATGCTTATCTTCCTCAAAATGCCATAAGCCTTTTAGAAAACAATGTGGATGCCATAAAGACCAGCATTGAAGGGAAAGTTTTTGGATACTTTCTGGAGTACGTGGTGATGACTGATTTGCGGCAAAACAACCCGCAGAAGGCACTATCGGACTTCAACAAGCTTCTGGCAATCGCTGAGAAGTATTTTGATAAGGACGACTACAATGAGGTATCTGCGGAACTGGATATTGCAACGACTTACAGTTTAGGCGATGGCTTGGTAAAACGTGTTTCTCCTGCATACACAGAATGCTTTGTGCCTTCAGTTTCCATAAAGGGCAGAACAGTGTTTGTGCGCTATGATTTGCCCTATGAAATGGCACAGGGGTTGGAGACGTTCGACACCAAGAATGACCCCAACTTTGGCAAAGCCTACCAGCTATCAGCAAACTTTGAGACAGTTCCGCCATACAACTACGTGTTTTCCATAAGCTTTCCTGACAGCTTGACTGAAGAGGACTTTGACAAGATGAAAGATGAGCTACAAAATGGCGCACTAAATGAGTACTTTGATGGGAATACGTACAATCTTCTGTCGGTCTACTTACCAGACATAATAGGCAACCTGACTTTGAAAAACGGCAAACTTGAAGCCATAAAAACTTCCATCGACACTGAAGAAAAGAGCAAGAACGCTTTAGCCAGTTTACGTGAGCAAATAATAAACGTGGAAGATTACCAAAAGCATTTTGAGAATACGGTATTTGACAGAGTGTTCGCGCAAAAAGTTATTGCATACCTCTCTTCTAACAAAGCCTATTTTGACAATTTGCCAAAGGACTCCAACATAAAGTTTGCTGCAGTCCAGAATGCCACTAAGTCCTCCATTAGCAAAACGAGGCTAACCGTGGTACTGTGTGCAGCAGTAGGTGCACTGCTAGTTTATGCAGCTTTGGTTATGAGCAGGAGAACGAAAGCTTTAAGTACGCAAAAGTAAAGCGTGGTGCAGTGCTGCTCTGGGCATCGTCATTCCAAGAGCAGCACCTTTTGTCTGTTTAGTGTTTTCGCTGGCCATTATCATTTCATTTGTGAACTACTATGAGTGCGTTGCTAAGGTCTCTGCCGGGGGTTGTAAGCATTTTGCCTTTGTAGTACAACCCGCTGGAAGCTCCGCCATCAATGTTCATGGCATTGTATGCTCCAAGCTTTTGCATAATTGTTGCCAGTTCTTCGATTTTCGCACTGTTCACAGTTACCATTAAGAGTTTGTTGTCTTTGGTGAGTCCCAAAGCGCTGCGTGCTGTGGAATATTCCGTGATCTTGGGTATGGTGTAATGTTCAGCTACGGGGTTCACCGTTATTTTGCCGTTGGTTATGAGTCTTGGACCTGCACTTAAAGCTCCTTCGATTACTCCTTGCTTCCATATGTCAGCATTGCCCTGTTGCACCCTGTAAATGTCGCTATATGTTATCTGGTAGCCCTTTTGAAACCAATCGGCATATCTTACTTCGCTACCGTACAGGTGAATAATGTATCCGTTCTTTGGTATGGAAACATTGCTTCCTTGCTTCTTGTCCACAACAGTGTCATTTTGAACTACAATGTTAATACCTCCATTGTTTGCACGTGTGGTAGGGCCACGCTTTGGGGTATACAAGTTTATGGAGCTTGAGCCCCAGTATATGGGGGAGCGGTTAATGGTGCCAACGTACCATCCTTGGTCGAAAAGCCAGGCATTGTCTGGATCGGGTATGGAGACGTACTCACCTTGAATCTTCATGGCAACGTAGGCAATGTCAGCCTTGTTGTCACGAGTGAATCCGAACGTGGTTGCTGGGCTGTCTCGAAAGCAAATGTGCTCAATTCTTCCATCAATGACCAGGTTTCCCGAAGGCTCCTTGGGATTTGTGGTCTCATAGGCTCTGAAGAAGGTTCCATTTATGGCGGCAATGGCATTGCTACGTTGAGCCATGCTCATTAGTGACTCAGTAAGCCCTATTTGGTTTTGACCATAAGCAATTCTCAGACCCACGTGGGGATTATTAAGAAAAACCTTGACCATGTTTATCTTGAAGGTTTTTCCGTTTATGTTCATTTGAACACTTTTGGAAATAGCATCAGTGTCAACGTAAACGGCGCGCTCCGTTTCGTCCCAATCCACGAAGCGTCCCAGCGCTTCGCCAATGAATCTTAGCGGTACATATGTCCGTCCAGCGTTTACGAAAGCTGGCACATCCAGTGAAACTTCTTTTTCGTTAACCTGCGCAGATGAGCTGCCAATCTGTAGAGAAACAGTTTTAGAGCCTTGTTTTACCGTTACTGTTCTGGTCTGTTCGTCCCAGCCCACTTGTGCTCCAAAGTACTCGGAAATATAACGTATGGGTAAGAAAACGCGTCCGTTCTTAAGAATGGGTGGACTGTCAAAGGTTTTCTTTTGCCCCTGTATGTAAATGGGTATTCCGGTGTTGTTGTTTTGGGCTTTTACCTGAGTAATCTCTCCAACAGGTTCCAAAACCACGCAAAGTAAAAACACGCACGCCATAATGACAACTACTCTCTTTAAGTATGAATTCTTCACTTGTTCATCCCCCTTCTGTGGATGCTTGGCTCTCTTTGACCTGTAGCGCGCTTTCTCCTAATGCATATGTCACCCATAATCACATCTTACAACATAGAATCATATGCAAAAACAGAAGGTGGAGGTGTGGGGAATATTTTCAGGTGTATGGAGACAACTAAAAGCAAAACGGCATTTACAATAAATCTGGGAGGTGGCAGAAGGTAGTGGGGCACCTTTGGTATGTTATCTTTGTCTTGTTATTTCTTGTCGTAATTCATGGAATCATTTTCTTCATAGGTTTTAGCCTGTTCACATATTTAGCAGTTGTTGTGGCCATAGTGGGAGCCATTTATGGATTGTTGAAATACTTCGTTGACCGCGCAAAGAAGCCATTCCTTTAGGAATTGCAAAAAAAGCGGCCATTCCGTTCATGTTTTGCTATAAGTGTTATTAGATGCATTGCAGTTTGCTAATATTAACAGTACTATATTCTTATGGATGGCAAGCGTTGGAAACACGCATCTACAGTGGTGTATAACATTGGTTACCACTTGATTTGGTGCACAAAGTACAGACGCAAGGTACTCACAGAAGATGTAGCAGTTAGGCTAAAAGAACTTCTACTGGATAAAGCGCAGCAGATTGATGTAGAGATTGCTCAAATGGAAGTTATGCCAGACCATGTACATCTGTTTGTAAAGACAACGCCCACTAACAGTCCCCATTTTATTGTTAATCAACTAAAAGGCTATACCTCACGTATGCTTAGAGAAGAATTCCCATTCCTCAAAAGTAGGCTTCCCTGTCTCTGGACACGTTCATACTACTGTGAGACTGTGGGGCATATATCTGAGGAAGCAGTGAAGAGATACATAGAGGAACAGAAGGGAAAGTAAAGCTGGAGTGGCAAGCAAGGCAGAGAAGATAAAAAGTACACTCCAAGAGACCAAAGAAAGACGTAAGACACAAAGAGTAGTAGTGTACCAATTGAAGCTGCAGAACTTATCACAGCATAAAGAAGACCTTCTAATTAGAGCCTTCGCAGAAGCGAAATGGTTGTATAACTGGCTTGTTTCTGACACAGAGCGGTTGAGCCTAGCAGTGAACAAGATAGATGTAGTAGAGGTAAAAGTTGGTAAGACATTTGAAGAGAGGGTTTTAACTGTTCTAGGCTCACAAGTAAAGCAAGAGATAGCAGACAGGCTAAGAGATAACCTTAGAGCTTTAGGGAAACTAAAGAAGAACGGGCATAAAGTAGGAGCATTAAAACCGAAGGCGTTTATAAACTCCATACCATTGAAGCAATACGGAGTAACGTACAAACTTGACTTTACCCGTAATAGAGTGAGGATACAGAACTTAGGCATGTTTCGTGTACTAGGATTGCAGCAGATTCCAGAAAAGGCAGAGATAGCAAATGGCGTGCTGGTGAGGAAGCCTAGTGGGTATTATTTGCATGTAACATGTTACATTCCAAGAGAAGATACGATGCCTAAACATGTAGGTGAAGCCATAGGGATAGACTTTGGAGTAGATAAGAAGCTCACATTATCCAATGGTTTGCAGATAAGGTTTGAGCTACATGAGACAGAGAGGCTGAAGAGACTTCAGAGAGATATATCCAGATGCAAGGAAGGATCAAACAATAGAGAGAAGTTAAGGGCAAAGCTAAGAAAAGAACACGAGAAGATAAACAATAGACGCAAGGATGTACAGAACAAGGTATTAGCATACTTGAAGCAGTACAAGGTAGTAGTGTACCAAGACGATTTCATAAAGGGATGGGAAGCATTGTTTGGTAGGCAGATACACGCTTCAGGTATAGGTGGATTGAAGTCGAGGTTGAGGAACAGCCTTGAGACACCTATTGAAGTAGCGAGGTATGAGCGCACTACCCAAGAGTGCTTCCAGTGCGGGAGGCTACACAAATTGAGCTTATCAGAGAGGATGATGGAATGCGAGTGTGGGTGGAAGAGTGACAGGGACGTAAATGCAGCGTTAGTGATACTAAGGAAAGGGTTAGGCTTGGACCCTAAGCAAGCCGTAGGGTTGGATCGGCCCGAACTTAAGCCTCTGGAGAGAGAAGCCGCTGCACGGATCCTAGGGAGTAACCCCTACATCTGTGTAAGCTTCGCTCGATGAAGGAGGAAGCCCGTGCCTTTAGGCATGGGAGGAGATCACCTACAAGGGATTGAAACATTTTTCTTTCACAGTTGAGTTGAACGGTGAAGTGCGAAATGACGTACAGGTAGAAGATTCACGAGATCTGTGAAGGGCATGGGTACTAAGTGAAGAGCAGTTCATCGGAGATGCTAATTATTACTTGAAAAAGGTGGGTCTAGAAAGGGAGTAGATGCTGAGATCGAATGTAAAGCAGGCAAGGTGTTTATGAATCCTACAAGAAGAATTCAGTAAACACATTTCAGAAGACGAGTTCGAGTGGCACCATTTACCAGAGTCCGTTGCAATAAAGCTTAATGAAGCAGGCGTAATTGTATTTGGTAAATGGAAGAGGGAAGAATGAACTACCAGTAAGAAGGTTCCAGGTTGCCTGCTTATTGGAATGATATGCACAGTATGGCAGATGTTTTTAGGGAGCAGTATTTCTGGGAAAACATCCCCATTCTTGATAAATGCAATGGGTAAGCTCTTTTGTTAGAATTCTCAGTTCTTATTGAAATTAGTTCGAACACTCTTCGCGGCATAACGGACATTCATTTTCAATAACAACTAGTTGCCCTTTGTCATATGAATGCAATCGATGGTAAGTGCATTTTTTCAGGTTAACATGGGACCTTATATGTTGTGGTACGCATCTGCTGTTGTAAAGTGCCGTGCTCTGCTTGACGAAAAGTGTTACAAAGTTGCCATTTCTGGTCTAAACTGGGCTTAGTAAACTTCATGTCAAGAAAAGGAGTGAGAGTATGACTGTAAAGGAAGCCAATGGAATCATCGTTGTGAGGCTCCATGACGGCGACAAGTTTATGGAGTGCCTTAGAGCTGTTGCCAGAGATTGTGGTGTCAATAGTGCAGTTTTGCATGGGATAGGGCTGTTTAAGAACGTTGAACTGGGTTACTTTAATGGACACGAGTATTTAACGAAAAGCTTCGATGAGCAACTGATGGAAGTTATTTCTTTGGAAGGGAATATAAGCGTAGCTGAGAATGGGGAAGACATTGTTGTCCATGCGCACTGTGCTTTGGGTCTGCCTGATTATTCGGTGATTGGTGGGCATTTGATGGAAGGGACATTCTTTAACGGAGAAGTATTCATTCAGAAACTTGAGGGAATAAGGCTAGTCAGAAGAAGTGAACCCAGTGGACTAAACGGTTTATGGGTTGAATAACTTTGTAGTTCCTAAGCTGCGACTGAGCTGAAGTAGGTGCTTAGTCATTGGAACATGCTTGAAGGGAGAATGGATGAATTGGGAAAAAGAAGCAAAGTTTTGGTTGTGGTTTTTTTGCTGTTTTTCTTTTGGGTTTTTGAGAATTTCAGGATTACTGCTCCTATAACCACCGTAAGCAGTCCGAAAATTAGAAGCACGGTCACGATTGTGCAGATCTCGGACCTTCACGGATACAGTTTTGGTTTTAATAACAATTATTTGTTGCGAGCTATTGAAAAGCATCAGCCAGACATTGTAGCTGTAACAGGTGACCTGTTTAACCGTGGAGACAATAGAGGAAAGGCAAGGGCGCTCAATTTAATAAAGAAGTTATCTGAAAAATACCCTGTGTACTATGTGCGCGGCGAACACGAAGGATCATCCAGCGTAGACGATATCGGCGATGCAGGTGCTACAGTGCTTGAATATGCAAAGGCAGATGTAAAGGTAGGTGAGACCTCTTTAAGTATTTATGGTCTTCCTACCACTGGTTATTACTCTTCAGCTGACGATGTGCTGGAAGCAATTAAGGTTGAAGATGACAATGATTACAACATTCTCTTAGCTCATATCTTTTATGAAGGGGTGTTCGACAACTGGAAAGGAGACCTTATACTTTCGGGAGACACTCATGGCGGTGGTATTAGATTGCCCTTCATTGGCCCTTTGAAATACAATGGCATAACATTTCCAAGATTGTCTTACAACGGACCTATATACGATAAAGGTTTGTTCGATTTGGGAGATAAGTATCTCTACGTTTCACCGGGACTAGGTAATTACCCTTTACCGCTGAGACTTTTTAATCATCCTGAGCTAACTGTTATCAAACTAGTTAGCAAAACTTAAGGGAATTAAGCGTCCTTATGGTATTGGTATAGTGGTGAACCAAGTTCGGGCATTACTAAAGAAGTAGCACGTGCCAAGCCTAGCTGTTTCGACTAGTAGCCGAGGACATTTTCCTTCTTTAAGGACAATATGCCTACCACAGGCTTTACTGCAGCTGAGAGAAGGGTGGTTTTTTTTTCTGTGTAAAGGGAAGCCCAGTAATACGGGCCCGGATGCGATTTACCTCCTGGATGAGCGTTAAAGCTGTCTTCAAAGCGACCCTGTTGCCAATTATCTAAGGAGAGGTTGCCGATTATTTCGTCAATAGATTGGCAGAATTCACTTGAGCAATAGCATAACAGAGCGACTGGATTATGTGCTTGGTTATTCCTGGAGACCTTTGTCCACATATGTGAGCTGGTTTTGGATAAAGCAGAAAGCTTGATTAACTTAAATGTTGCTTGCGGCACATGATGTAAGTGAATACCCAAAATGCTTTCTAGCAAGGGTTAACACGGTGACGGCATACAACGAACTTGATGGAATGGCAGTTTACAGGAAGGATGCGATGTGGGATTTACATCTTCGGATTTGGACATCGATAAGGTAGGCAACACGGCTACGGCTCAGGACACACTTAGGAGAGGATGTGACTTTATCCTACGATGTACTTGCCCCAAGGGGTAGCACCAAGCCATTTCGTTATTGTGTAGGAGAGCGAATATATGATGAAAAAGCTGAGTATGTCGTAAAGTATGACGTTTACCGTGGTGTTCATGCGATACATGATGAACAAAAACAGCGGATGCATGAGGAATATACCGAAGGAGAGCTGTCCAGCTCTTTCAAAGAACCCTATGTTGACTTTTTTAGATACATATAGAAGCAACAATGGCATGGACGACACATATATGTACCACACTAGGTTTAGCCTGCCTAATGGAACGTGTTGGCCTATATTAGAAAGATGATAAAAATAGGTATATAAAACACCTGAAACCAAGGCAGCTGGCAGAAATATGGTAACGTGTTTCTCTCTTTTGCAGTATTCCTCGTAATTGTCACCAATCCAGACGCCTATGAGTATAACGACTAGGTACCAGATCATAAGGCGTGTACCTCTTGGGAAATAGTGTGTGAGATAACTCTCATAAAAGTAATAGCAAGCCACTTGCATTCCTACAGACAATGAGAGAACGTAGTGAAATTTGATGTTCAAGTGTGATACTCCGTACATTATGAAAGGCAAGAATATGTATACCTGCAGTATAAGGATAACGAAATAAAGATGGTAATACCCATCACTCTTAAGAAGGAGATTAAAATAGTTTCCCAGGTTGAGCACTACCGAACCGTTTGATTCTATATGTCTGACGACAAGGTATACAAGCGTCCATATCAGATAGGGCGGGATTATTCGAACAAAGCGTTTAGTGTAAAAGGCTTTTAGTCCTCCCGCAGTAATAGTTCGGAAATCATCCCTATGGATATATGAAAGCAGGACGGAGCTTGCGAAAATGAAGGCAGGAACAGCAAACTGCGAAAGCCTGTTTAGGATAAGATAAACAAAATAAGAGGTTGAGGTGGGGTCAAAGGTACCAACGCCATGGCTTGTGACATGTATAAGTATTACCGCTGTAATACTAAGCCCTTTTAAAACATCGAATTCCCTTAGTCTTTTCATTGGCTCAAACCCATTCAATTGTAACAACAGTTTTCTAACGACTTATGGGCAAGCCTAAAGCCCAGGTAGATGCTATTTATGTGGTCTATGCAGCGGTTTTTTATTTCCTATAAGTAGGCTTAAAAGGCTACAAAATTCTGTTGCTGCGGTGGTCGTCTGGTTGTCCAATACCGAAAGTTTTTCACGGTGACAACCATTTTTAAACTAAGAATTTAGCAAACGGCGGTATTTGCTGTTGCTCACTTTAGTTTTTTTGCGTTTGTGTATGAAATGTTTATAATTGGTCAAACACGCTCTCAGAACAGAAAACATTCCAAGTGTTAAGCTACTGTTCTTCGCCTTTAGCCACTGCTAGTTAATACTATGCGCTCCTTCGTTATGAAACGGGTCATGTAAGCGCCTGAGGCAAGTACAGCAGCGATAATGACTAAATACAAAATCATAATTTGTTGGGAATTGTGCGAACTGTAGCTTACTAAATAGCACTCTTCCTTCGTAATATTCTCTATGCTCAAATATTAATCAAACATATGCGGGTATTGCAGAGAAACGTTGGGCAGAATGATTTTGTATTCAACATGACTATAAGGGAGAACATTTTGTTAGATGATGAATTTACAGAAGAAGAATTCTTTGACGCGGTAAGGAAGGCAAAGGTGGACAAGTTCGTTTACTTATTAGATAACGGCTACGATACGGTAGTTGGGGAAAGAGGTGGAAAGCTGTCTGACGGGCAAAGGCAAAGGATTGCCATAGCGAGAGCCGTAATAAGGAAGCCAAAGATTTTGGTGCTTGATGAAGCAACGTCGGGAGTGGATTCACAAACAGAAGAAGAGATATTTGATGAACTAAAAGAGGAAGACATGACCTTAATAATTATTTCTCACAGGCTTGCCACTATAAGAAAAGCGGATAGAGTGCTGGTACTTAATGAAGGACGCGTGGTAGAGGAAGGAACACATGAGGAACTCATGGCTAGCTCTTGCGTCTACAAGGACATTATTGAAAGCCAATTAGTTGTGTAAAAAGGGGAAGGGGCCACTTGTAAGTGGCCCCTTCTATGTAGTTTCTTAGGGCAGGTTTACTTATATGGGTGCTCCGAAAACTTCTGCTTCTTTGGAAAGTCCGAGTCTCTTTAAGTGCATTTTTGTGGGGACGCCTTCTTTTGACCAGCCTCTTGCCATGTAATACTGGTCGAGCATGTCTTGGAACTCCTCTTCAGAGACGTAACTGCCCTTGCTAACGCCGTTTGATATGGGTTCGTGAGTAACGCGGTGTGGCAAATAGTCGTCTTTTCTTGAAAAGCCTTCACGTATGTTGAAGAGCCTTTGAAGGTTGTAAACTCTTTCACCTAGAGCCATTAGTTGTTCTATGGTGAACCTGCTGCCCGTTACAGCCTCGACGGCATCCAGTACATCGTCCTCTAACCAGAACAAGCTGCGTGAGAATTTGCAAAGCCCAAGTGTGTCGTAGACGGTCATGAAGTCTTCACCGGTCTTTACTTCGTAACCTTTCCATTCAGATGAAAGTCGATCAATGTTGCTAAGCTTCCAGAAAGAGCCGGTAAGCTCTGGTGCGTAAATTCCACCTGTGAGGTGGCATGCACCTCTGACTGAAACAGCTAAAGCTAATGCCATTCCTTTTAGACCCCTGACATCGTACGCAGGAGGTTCCAAGCCCTTTATTTCCAAGGCGAATTCCTCAGAACCTTTGCCAAGCTTTTGGGAAGCTTCTTTTACGCCGTTGAACAAAAGTTCTCCCAACTTTCCTTCCCTTTTAGCCAGTTTTTCCATGGCTGCAACGGTAGCGTCGCCATCGCCAAATCTTAGGTCGATTCCGTCAGTGTCTTCTTTTGTTAATAGTCCTCGTTCATAGGCTTCCATTGCCCAAGCGACGGTAACTCCAGCGGATATGGCATCAAGACCTGCCTTGTCGCAGATGCTGTTGAGTTTGGCTGTTACTTCAATGTCTTCAATGCCCAGCACCCCACCTAATGAATAGAGAAGCTCATATTCCACACCTTCAACCCGTAGTGGGGCATATTTTCCTTCTTTGATTACGATGTGCCTACCGCAAGGCTTGTTGCAGTTGGGACACGGATGGTGTTTTTCTGTGTAAAGGGGAGCCCAGTAATATGGGTCCAGATGCGATTTGCCATCAGGGTGAGCGTTAAAGCTGTCTTCAAAGTAGCTCTGCTGCCAGTTTTTAACAGGGAAAACACCCATTATCTTGTTTACCCATTCGTAGAATTCTCCAGATCCGTATTTCATGTCGAGCTCTGCCACGGGGCTTCCCACTATCTTCTGACTCCACCTCTTTATGGCTTCTCGCAAGGCTTCCACGTCGGCGTAGGGTATGCTCTTAGTTCCTCTTACTGCGATAGCTTTTAACATTTTGCTTCCCATGACAGCTCCGCCACCGGCTCTGGCTGCTTGCCTTTCTTCAAAATCAACGCCAGAGATCTTAGACAGTTTTTCGCCTGAGTAACCGATAGCACCAGTTCTTACGTTTCCCAGTTCCTCCTTTAGTAGCTCTTGGGTTTCTAAAGCGTCTTTTCCCCAGAGATGGGAAGCGTCCCTTATTTCAACGTTATCGTCGTCAATAAAAAGATAAACTGGTTCTTCGCTCTTTCCTTTGATTACCAGTGCATCGTAACCAGTTTTCCTAAGTTCAGCACCCAGGTACGCACCTGCCACGCTTCTACCGAAACCGTTGGTCAGAGGTGACTTGAAAGTTAGAGTGGTCTTGGAAGCAGTGGGAAGGCCACTACCTACCAACAATCCCGGAGCAATGACCAGAACGTTTTTTTCTGAAAGCGGGTCGATTTGGGGTTCGGTGAGGTCGAAAAGCAGACGGGTGGCAAGTCCCAAGCCACCTATGTAATCGTACAGTATTTCGTCTTCTATTTGTTGGATTTGAACTTTTCTTGAGGAAAGATCAACCTCCAGTACTCTTCCAAATGTACCTTTCACAGTTACCTACCTCCCTATGGTTTTCCACTTAAACTACTGTTAAAGATAGCACCTTTTTCGTGTGGTTGCGCACACTGAACACAGGGTCCGGTACAAGAGCAAAATAAAGCCGAAGGTTGCTTTTACTTCTTTGGAGTGGCCATAGTCAGGCAGGCTTAAGGAAGCGATATTCTAGCTTTCTCATGGACATACAAGCCGCAACAAATTAGCTGTTTTTAGGAAAAAGTTTCTCTCTAGTGTGAAACGGCAAATCTCACGAAGAAATTCCGGTTGTCAGGGTAGTAGATTTTGCACTATGGTAATTGTCTTGGTTTTTTCATCCCAGTTCACCGTTGCTCCAAGAGATTCAGCAACAAACCTGACAGGTACCATGGTCCTGCCATTTATGATTTCAGGAGCGACGTTTTTATTCTGAGTATCTATGGGCACCTGTTTTCCGTTTAAATAAGCCATGCTTTTGCCGATCCACATCTCTATAAGTGTGCCACTACTGGTTATGGTTACCTTCTTTTCTGATTCATTCCAAGCAACCTTAGCACCGAGAGCTTCAGCAACTGCACGTATGGGCAGAAGCGTGCGACTGTTTTTTATGACGGGAGGTGAATCAAGTTTTACCTGGGTTTCGCCATTAATGATCATGGTTGGATCGTTGACTTTTAGGATTAGTACCGTGTCAACTCTTTTAAAGTTAACCTCTATCTTAGTATTCCCTTGGATAACTACGTCAAAAGATGTGGTTGGTGCCATTGCTTGTTCGTTAATCTTTATGGCTTCAACTGCGTAATGTGTGTCGGGTGTCACAGTGAAGTGAATCTGCGATCCGATTGTGGCGCTGCTTATCTGGGGTGAAACAGACCCTCCTTTACCGACTATGAGATCAATCTTAGCTTGTTTTTCTTCTTTAATCTCATAAACGAGCTTTATATCCATATCAAAATACACGTCGTTTATGACTAGTTGGCTCGTGGATAAAGTGTACTTAAAACCTTCTGGGTCGGCGTCCTTCATGGAAATCCCGTTGATTAAAATGTCTTGTAGCTCTGCGTCATTAACGACTGTTGGAACTTCCAATGCCAATATTCCTCCGAAGATGACCTCTGCATTTATGGGTGCAAAGCCAGGAATATTTGATGACAGGGTTGCTGTGTAAATCTCTTTGTCTTTGAAGGAGCCATATTCCACAGCTGGCTTGATTTCGGTACTAACACCTGAATAGAACGGATACGATAGAACTGCCTGCGGGGTGGAGAACGATACAAAACCGTTCTTGCTGACCATTGGAGAGCCATCACCAATAGTGATGTTGCTAATTACATATGGGGGAGTGGCGGTTAACGTAATGGGGTCTTTTTGCGAAACGGCTAAATTCCCTAGTTCGATGGTGCTAAGAATACCACTGTCGGTTTTCACGTCCAGTACCACGGTGTACAAGGCAGTGTTGGTGCTGGATGGCAGCTCGAAATATACTGAGTGACTTGCAGAATCGTGGTAGACGGGTTGAGGCAGATGCAAGACTAGTTCGTTAAATCCGGTTATTACTGACCTTGTTTTATCAGACTCCTGTTGGATATTTATGGTGTAGGAGGTTATCTTGCCAAGATACTTTTCTGCTGAGCCTATTAGCTTTGGAGCATTAACTCCTTGCCATGTTATGAGGAGCTTCTTACCGTCTTCGGTGAGTTTTACGGAGCTTTGCTCGATGGAAGCTTGAATCATTCCAAAAGCATCTATGGGCAAAGAAATACGCTCTTGTCTAAACTCCGCAGGTCCGTAGTTATATTCGGTTTCAATTTCAAAGCTGAACATGGACTCTTCTACCCCGGGTCCCCGAGACACATGCATGTTGAAGGGAACCTCAACGATATTGTTTGTTTGGTCAACTTTACCTTGATAGTATGCCATATCGCGAGCAGCACCGTTTAGACTTATTTCTGTGGTAACTAATGCACTCTTTATACGTACGATGTCAGGGTTCTTGAAATTCACCTTTATCTTCAAGTATTCACGGTCACTGTCAAGTATGGTAAATGAGTAAGATGTTCTAGGAATCAATTTGACTTTTCTGGACAGCTTCATACTGTTTCCTGCGTTGTCTGATATGGTTAGCTCAGCTACACTTTCTTCACTTATGTCCGGTGGTAACTCAAATGTTGCGTAATCCTTTGTCTTTTCGAGAAAATGTACAGGTTTGCCGTTTATGGTAAAAGACAATGCATCTTCGTTAACTTGAGTCTTATCATCCACATAGTTAATCTTGCCGATGCCGTCCACGTTGTACAGGTAGATGTAATTCGGGTTGTCGATGTCCAAGCTGGGAGGTGTTATGTCAGAACAGTCGACAAAGTAATTTCCTCCTGTTTGCACAGTTGTTGTAGTTAGGGCACCGTTGACGTAGTAAGTTTTTAGTGCTTCATAGTCGCCGTTAAAGTCACCGATGATGTTTTTCCCACGGCAAGCATCACTCACGTAAAACTTTAGAGTGGCACCTTTAGGAAACGTTAAGCTGTCATCAATCTCTATCCTGGGTGTCATCGTTGGTTCTTCAGGAACTGGTTCATCTGATTCATTAGCCATGATCATGCCGGAGCAGGCAAGAAAGAAAACTAATACCCAAGTCACCGTTTTTTTGAACACCGTTCTCACCCCGAATTATCCATTTTGAGATAATTATATGGCATAGGCGACGTAAAGCACAGGGGTATTCAGTCAACAGTCAATCGCATTAGTTGTGCATAGGAAAGTCAAACTTCAAAGGCAGCAAGAGGCAACAGTGACAAGATGGAAATAAGCAGGAGTGTTTGACTGAGTGTGTTAAATCCATAGTTGGATGACAGACTTACCAGCAGTAAGAATGTTGATGAAAACACAAGAAAACAGTAGCACACCCAGATAATCAATTTTTGTAGGTGTGCCTTCGAAGTTTGGTATGTACCTAAGTGTGAGGAAGATTCCTGTTAAGGCTGCAATGCCGTCTACAAAAAACAGCCATCGCCAGCTCATGTAAGTTGTTAGGAACCCTACAAATATCGGACCTATTACCAAACCCAGAGACACTGCGAAAATGTTTATTCCCATGGTTTTTACAAGTTCTCACACGGGGCACGCCATGGGAAAAACGCGTAGGGCTCCCAAGTTATTTACGATGTAGAAAATAAAGCCTGTTTATCTCCATTGATTGGGAAATTACAAAAACCTAATAAAGAAATGGGACCCTGACATTGAGAGCCCCACTTCTTTAGCATAGGAGGTGATTAAACTCGTTCTACAATTAAGGCAATTCCTTGTCCGCCACCGATGCAAAGAGAAACACAGCCAAGTTTGGCTTGGCGATGCCGTAATTCATGAAGTATTTTCGTAACAAGCATGGCACCGGATGCGCCGATGGGATGGCCCAAAGCTACTGCGCCGCCGTTGACGTTGAGCTTTTCGTCAGGAATACCAAGCTCTCTTTGTACCACGATGGCAATGGCTGCAAAGGCTTCGTTTATTTCAAATAGGTCAATATCGTCAATGGAAAGAGAAGCTTTTTCTAATGCATTTTTTACAGCAGGTATGGGTGCTATGCCGAAGTAATTAGGGTCCACCGCGGAAACGGCGTAGGACAGTATCCTGCCGAACACTGGTAATTTGAACTTATTAGCAACTTCTTCAGTGGACAAGACCATGGCAGCTGCCCCAGAGTTCAATGACGGTGCGTTGCCTGCCGTTATGGTGCCACCTTCTTTGAAAGCTGGTCTTAGTTTTGCAAGTTTTTCTAATGTGGTATCAGGGCGCACATTTTCGTCTACCTGAAAAGTAAGGTCTTTTGATACTTGAATCGGGACAATTTGTGAGGAGAATTTGCCTTCTTGTATGGCTTTTGCTGCTTTCATGTGACTTTCATATGCAAATTGATCTTGTTCTTCTCTGGTCACTCCGTATCTTGGGACCAAATACTCATCGGTAATGAGACCTGAGTGTTTTCCAGTGAAGGCGTCGTTAAGTCCGTCCATGAGCATGGCGTCGTAAAGCGTTGTATCACCCATACGAGCGCCGTACCTGCCATTTGGCATGATGTAAGGTGCCTTATCCATGTTTTCCATGCCACCGGCAAGAACGCATGACGCGTAACCAGACTGTATTTCCATGGCTGCAGTGACTATTGCTTGCAACCCGGAGCCACAGACTCTATTTACCACCATGGCTGGTACTGAGTCGCTTACACCGCCGTAAATGGCGGCTTGTCGTGCAGCATTCATTTTTTCCCCGGCTTGTATGACGTTTCCAAGTACAACATCATCAAAAGCATCAGGGGGTAGTTCTGTTTCTTCAAGGATTTTATTTATCACTTTGCCCGCAATCTCGGGTGCCGGTATATCTTTCAAGCTTCCTCCAAATTTGCCAATAGCCGTTCGAAGCGGCATACTTATGAAAACTTCGTTCATTGAGCTTTTCCTCCTTGTTATATGAAGCCGAGTTTTTCGGCTTCTGTCTTCAGGTAATCGCGAAAGTTCGGATGCGCGATACTGATCATTTCCAGTGTTCTTTCCCTTAGGGATTTACCCCTTAAATGAGCTACTCCGTACTCCGTGATGATGTAGTCCACATCATGTCTTGGGATGGTGACAAAGCTTCCCTGAGTTAAAGTCGGGACAACGGTTGATATGGTATCGTTTTTCACACTGGATCTCATGGCAATAATAGCCTTTCCGCCCTCTGACATGATGGCTCCCCGATGCATGTCCAACTGTCCCCCGGTGCCCGTGTATTGCTGGGGGCCGAAAGCTTCTGAGCATACTTGTCCGGTTAGGTCCACGCTTAGAGCTGTGTTAATGCTTACCATCTTCTTATTCTGTGCAACTACGTAAGGGTCGTTTACAACGCGACCGCGATGTATTTCCACAGCCAAGTTGTCATCTACAAAGTCGTACAGTCGCTGCGTTCCCATGACAAAACAGGCGATGCATTTGTCTTTCCACAACGTTTTTTGTGAGTTGGTAATGACGCCAGCTTCTATGAGATCTATCACGCCTTCGGTCATTAACTCTGTGTGGACGCCCAGCTCCTTCTTGCTAGTTAAGAACTGGGCAATAGCGTTAGGTATTCCGCCAATGCCCAGCTGAATGGTGGAACCATCTTCTATGAGGTCTGCTATGTATTCTCCGATTTTCTTCTCAACTTCGCTAGCTTCAGCGGAAGGAACTTCAATTAGTGGTGCGTTGTACTCATATATGAAATCAACGTCATTGATGTGAACTACAGTGTCTCCATGAGTCCGAGGGAGGTTTTCGTTTATTTCGAGTATGACTGTGTCGGCACGCTCTAACATATCTTTTTCATAAACGTTCCCCAGAGACAAGGACATATAACCTTTGCTGTCCATGGGAGTAGCAGAACCACAATAAACGTTCACTTTTTTGGCTTGGATTCGGTCAGTTGCAGCCATGTGGAGGTTATTGGGAATGTAAGTGGCTTTGCCTTCTTTAAATAGGGCTCTTTCATAGTTTCCCAAATACCATGTCTCTGACCGGAAGGGTGAGTCCTGTTTGTCAACGTACTTGTAGTACTCGTACTCCATGAGCAGGAGACAGGAAACCACTGTGACATCTTGAACTTTGTCTCTTATGAGGTGTAGATTTGAGAGCAAACCGACTGGCTCCGCTGCTGCCATTCCGACAACCAGAGAATCACCAGATTTTATCTTAGACAGAGCCCCTTCTATGTCTAACAGTTTTCTGTTATAGGTTTCTTTGTAATTCATCCCTTACCTTCCTTTCCATGCCGGAGAGGCCATGCATGACCAGTTCAAGGACAGTGAGAACCGAACCATGATCTATTTCTTTGCATTCGTCCAGGACGAACCATTTGATGCCAGTTGTGTGAGAAACTCCCATTAGAATGTAAGCAAGAACTTCAGGATCCATGGGCCTTATCTGTTGATTCTCCATGCCTTGGATTAGACCTTTTGTGTAACCTTCGGCCAATCGTGTGTAGTACCAAATACCGATGTTGCGTTCGACGAATTCTGCTTCTCTGACTATGCGGTATGCCGGCCCCATGTTTTTGAAGAGGTAGTAGAAAGCCTGGAAACCTACGTTTTCAATGGCTCTGCGGTCGGTTAGACCGTCCTGGTAAATACGTGAGGCTTTCCTAAGCGTGTGGTTTACGTGCCTGACAATTTCTGCTAAGAGTTCTGTTTTGCTTTCAAAGTAAAGATAAAAGGTACCTAGGCCAACACCTGCTTCAGAAGTGATTTCTGTGAGCTGTGTTTGTTCGAACCCTTTTTCCCCGAACAACTTTTCTCCGGCTTTAAGTAGTTGGTACTTTGTCCGTTCCCCGCGAGAAGTAAATTGAGGCTCATGGTTCTCAACGGGTATTTCGGGAACTATGAATGGGGTAAAGGTCCCGTCAATGTCAATCCCCTTATCCAGAAAGATCTTTACTGTTTCCAATTCTTGGCCGATGTCGTCTTTATTTTCCCAGATTAGGTTCTTTATCACTACAAAGTAAACACTGCCCAATATGGCAAAAGCAAGAGTCTCCAAGTCGTAAAGCTTTGAAAAATCTGTTGGAAGAACTTGAGCAATGAGGTGAGTGATTCTTTGATAGTAATATCTGATCAAATCTTTTTCGACAAATTCCACCTCTCTGAAGGTGTCATAAAGGTCTTTGTGGCTTCTTATGTAATCTTTATAGGTTACAAGGATGTTAATAACGTTTTCCAAAAGGCTTCCTTCGAGGGATATATGCTGACGGATTTCTTCTTCAAGTCCATCACGATAAGTAACGGCTAGCTCATTGAAAATGTCTTCTTTGTTTGCAAAGTAGTAATAAACTAGTGAAGTGCGGACACCTAAACGTTTGGCAATTTCATTTACCGAGCTGTTGCCGTAGCGACGCTCTCTGAATACCTCCAATGCGGTTCCCAGTATTAGGTCCCTGGTCTTCTTGCCTTTCCCCATTAGCTTCGTTCTCCTTCTTCCTTCCTGCTGAATAATTTATTAATCCTCATTATAAGCTCGGAGAGTCCTTGGGGTAGGAACAGGACCACCAAAATCAGGATAACGCCAAACAAAACTCCAGCCATGGCTTCCAATTTGGTACCAAATAGTCTCGGGACGATGATCCAAAGGGCAGAGCCGAGCACAGGACCCCACAAAGTACCAATACCTCCAATGATGGTAATAGCAAGAAACTCTATGGACAAGCCAAATCCAAACATGTCTGGGTGCAGATAGGAAAGAGAATGGCCATACATGGCACCAGCGACGCCAGCCAAGAAAGAAGATATGACAAAGGCGAGCACTTTGTAGTAAGAGATGTTTATACCAAACACTTTTGCTGCAACTTCCGAGTCTCTCATCGCTCTGAAAGCCATGCCTGTCTTGCTTTTGAGCAGGTTGTTCACCAAAAAGATGGTTAGTAACAGGATAGCCAGATAGAGATAATACTTTGCAAATTCACTACTGAACTGATAGCCAAAAATGGTTATGGGAGGAATGTTAGTGAGTCCCCTGTCAGCTCCAAGAACTTCCATCCTTTTTATCACATCGGTTACGGCAGTCCCAAGGGCCATGGTTGCAATGGCAAGATAGAATCCCTTAAGTCTTAGAGCTGGAAAGCCTATGAGCAAACCGAAAAGACCTGCCAAAAGACCCCCTGCTAACACACTAACAATGGATGGAACTCCATACCGCATCATGAGTATGGCTGAAGTGTAGCCACCAATTCCCATAAAAGCTGCATGACCTAAAGAGATCTGGCCGGCTACCCCAAGGAGTAGGTTCAGACCAACTGCGGAAACGGCGTAAATGATGGCTAGATTGATATAAGCAACAATGGAGGGCCGTGCATTGAATACTAAGGGGATGAGGAGGGCCAAGACCAAAAGTAAGAAAGGAAGAATTTTCTTTTTCATCATGACCTCCCTGCCTCACGGCTTCCGAACAGCCCATTTGGAAGGAAAAGCAATATGGCAACAATGAGCAGCAAAGAAAAGCTTTCCTTTATGGCCGGTACGTAGTATGCAACTAGATTCTCCATGACCCCTAGAATCAGACCTCCCCAAATGGCGCCAGTTACTGAATTCATACCACCGAGAACAGCTGCCGTGAATGCCTTTAGTTGTACCACTACCATGAACAGCGGTTGAAGGGAAAGTCTGGGGGCAGTCATTATGCCAGCTAGACCAGCCAGTCCAAAACTTATTGCCCATATGAATGAATGAATTCGATCGATGGGGATTCCGAGTACGCGGGACGCATATTCGTCGTCAGCTATGCTTCGAGCTGCAATGCCGATTTTTGTTCGGTACAGTATGAAGGAAAGTATACCGAAAACAACAAGAGCTGTGACCAAACACAAGATGTCTTGACGATCCAGAATCACGGAGCCGAAATGCACGGGATCGCCTGGTATGAGCGGTGGGAATAACAGCGGTATGTTCCCAAAGAATGTGGCTACTATGCCTTCAAAAATCATAGTGAGTCCCAGTGTGATAATCATCATTCCCAAATGCGAACTCTTCTTTGCTTTAGAGATAAGCCCCTTGTAAACCACATAACCTAGAACAGCACCTGCAACAATAACGATGGGCAGAGTGAGTGAAGGAACAATGCCTCTTAAAATGAAGAAAAAAGCAATGTAGGTAAGAAACATGCCAGTATCCCCTTGAGCGAAGTTCATCACGTTTGTAGTAGACAATATGAGTACGATGCCCACTGCTGTCAAACTGTAGATGGAGCCCGTGGCTAGTCCTCTAAGAATGAGATTAAACATTTTGCCCTCCCAAATAAAGTTTTCTTACCTCGGGGTTTTCTTTAAGTTCGTCAGAAGTACCAGAAAGAACTATTCGTCCTAAGACCATGACGTAACCCGTATCTGAAATATCTAAGGCTTTACGGGCATTTTGTTCCACTAGTAAGACCTGTACCCCTTCTTGTTGAGCAAGACCTTTCACTGTTTGGAAGATTTCAGAAACAAGTATGGGAGCTAGGCCAAGAGATGGTTCATCCAAAAGAAGGAGCCGGGGCTTTGCCATGAGACCTCTTGCAATGGCTAGCATTTGTTGTTCCCCACCTGATAAATTTCCACCCTTTTGATTGATGCGTTCTTTAAGGATTGGGAAGAGTCTCAGTACTTGGTCAAGAGTTTCCTTGTTTTCCTTGTCACTTCTGAAGTATCCTCCCAAAAGCAGATTCTCTTTTACTGTGAGGTTTGGGAAAATGTGTCGTCCCTCTGGTACGTGGACTATTCCCATTTTGGCAATTTGCGAAGTGCTCATCCTGGAGATGTCTTTGCCGTCAAACAGGACGGAGCCTTTCCAAGGTCTTAATATGCCCGATATCGTCTTTATCAATGTTGACTTGCCAGCACCATTTGCTCCTAAAACAGTGACGATGCGAGAGTCCTTGAAGTCCAAATTTACTTCGTGAAGCACTTCAACCGGTCCATATCCTGTGGTAAGGTCTATGATTTTTAGCATTAGTCCACCCCCAAATAAGCTTCAATGACTTGAGGATCAGCAGAAATCTCTTGGGGTTTTCCTTCAGCTATTTTTTGCCCAAAATTCATAACCGTAACCACATCAGATATGTCCATAACAACACCCATGTCATGCTCCACTATGAGAACAGTTACACCTTTTGCCTTAATTGTCTTCATTAAATTCTTCAGGTTTTCCTTCTCAGCTGAAGTTAAGCCAGCAGCTGGTTCGTCCAGCAAGAGCAATTTGGGATTGGAAACCAATGCCCTTGCTAGTTCTACGAGTTTTTGAACACCGTAAGGAAGGAATAGGGGATAAGCTTTTAGGTACGGTAGAAGTCCAGTCAGAGCTGCTACTTGAGTTACTTTGTCATTTACTTCCTTCTGTGAATAAACGTTAAACCCCGATAGGTCCTTGTAAAGGTGACTTTCAAGGAAAGAGTGTAAGCCCATTTTTATGTTTTCTTCCACGGTCATGGAATAGAAGATGTTGAGGTTCTGGAAAGTCCTTGATATACCCAAGGATAGTAATTCATGGGTGCTCTTCATCTTGAGGTCTTGGTTGAGGAAAGTTATTCTGCCCGTGTATGGAACTAATTTGAAGACTGCGTTGAAAACTGTTGTCTTGCCAGCGCCGTTAGGCCCAATGAGTGAATGAATATTTCCTTCTTTTACCTCCATGGTGAAGTTGTTAACAGCGACGAGGCTCTGGAATTTCACGGTTAAGTGTTCAATGGTTAGCATGACTATCTCCTTTCCTCAAGTCATCATGTACGTGCAGGGCAATGTTTTCCTTTGCAGAGGGGGCTATGGCCCCCTCTGCTTTGTTTAAGGAGTTCACCCAAACTACTCCCTCACGGAAATCCAGTCGCTAATCTTTACAAGCTCCTTGTTTTTCACTGTCATGAAATAAAGTGAGTACTTACCAGCGCGTTCATTAGGTCCGTAAGAAATGTCTTTAGCCACGTAACCGTTCCAACCGTTGAAGGTTTCCAGTGCCCATACTATGGCGTCTCGTGTGGGATACTGTCCGGCTCTACGTAACGCTTCCACGAAAATTTCTGCTGCTACGAAACCAGCAACAGCATACGAGAAGGTAAGTGGATCGTCGTTTGGATAATACTTCCCCCAGATCTCAAAGAACTTTTGTACTCCGGGGTCGTTTAAATTGGAAAAGTCCACCCAACCAGTTATGTACACTCCCTCAGCAGCATCGCCAGCCATGGCAGTTATGCCTGCATAAGAGTATGGCAGGATGATTTTCTGAGTAAGACCCAAAGATTTTGCAGCTTTAACAGCGTTTGCTCCAGCAGATGTATTCGCAGGTGCATAAAGGAAAATAACTTCAGCACCGGAATTCTTAATCCTGGTTAAATAAGAAGTGAAGTCGGTTTCTGTACCAGGGAAAGAAGATGAGTAGACTAAACTTCCACCGTATTTCTTCACGCCTTCCTGTACGCCCTGAGCACCTTCTTTACCGGCATCATCGTTTTGGTACAGGAGTGCAAATTTACTTGTGTTTAGGTTTTGCCTAGCGAATTTCACAAATGCTTGACCTTCCGTCATGTAGTTGGGTTGCACTGCAAAGACGTACTTCTTTGGTGGATAGGCGAAAGCAGAAGCGCCACCACCTTGGTACACGAAGGGAACACCTTTTTCATTGAGGTAATCCATGACTGCTAGACAACCTGGGGTGCCAAGACCGCCTACTACTGCAAACACTTTATCCTCTTCAACGAATTTCTTTACTGCTGGTACAGTAAGTGCTGGATTCATTTGGTCATCAGCAACGATCACCTTTATTTTTCTTCCGTTAACACCGCCTTGATCATTTATCCAGTTGATGTAGGATTGCAAACCGTGATAAAATGGGATTCCAATTACTGCTAACGGCCCAGAAAGAGCTGAAAATGAGCCTATTTTAATTTCCTTGTCCGTCACACCAGGAATTGCATAGCTTGGTTTTGCACTAACATAGATCATCCTCTTTTGCGGTTCGTAGTACACATTAAGGCCCAAAGCTTCTGAGATGAAACGCACGGGTATCATGGTTCTGGAGTTCTTTATGTAGGGTGCAGCATCTAAGGTGTATGGTTTCCCGTCCACAGTTGCAGAAGTCTTACCCACAGTGAGTTGTATGGTTTTTCCGTCAGATTTGATGGTTACGGTTTTGGTTGCTGGATCCCATCCCACATTTGCTCCGAATGCTTCCGCTATGAACCTTACTGGCACAAAAGTCCTCCCATTGACGATTTCAGGGGCAACTTCCATCTGATACGTCATCCCGTTAAGCTGATACCATTTAAACCCCACCGCCATTACCAAGAACATCTCTTTTTGGGCTTTTGCTTTGGGTACTCCTACAAGGAAACCCATGCAGAGTGCCACTACGAGAAGGGAGGCGAACAATTTCTTTAAGTTACTAAAGTTCTCTCCTAACAGAGTCTTTAAGACTCTTTTCATTTTACTTTCCCGCCTTTCTCTTTACAAATTCTCAGAGAACCAATCCTCCATCGACGTGGAGGACGTGTCCAGTAATAAAAGAAGCTTCGTCAGAAATGAGGAACAGAATCGCATTAGCAACTTCCTTTGGTTCGCCCATGCGCCCCATGGGTGTTTTACCTATCATCTGGTCAAGAACTTTTTCAGGTACCTTGTCAGTCATGGGAGTCTTTATAAAGCCTGGTGCAACAGCATTAACTCTCATTCCTTTCTTTGCGAATTCTTTAGCCCAAGTCTTGGTGAGCCCAATCACGCCTGCTTTGCTGGCTGCATAATTGGTCTGTCCAATGTTGCCGTAAACTCCTACCACAGAAGAAACGTTCACTATGCAGCCAGAACCCTGCTCCATCATGTGAGGGGCAACTGCTTTGGTACAATAGAAAGTACCTGTTAGATTCACAGCTATGACTTTGTCCCAATCTTCGATAGGCATCTTGGTTAGGAAGTTATCTCTGGTTATTCCAGCAATATTCGCTAAGGCATCAATCTTGCCAAAATCATTTATGACTTGTTCAACTGCTTTGGATACTTCTTCGAAGTTCGACACATCTACTTTGTAGGATTTGCACTGGACACCAACGTTTCTGATCTCTTCTTCAAGTGACTTTAAGTTGGTTTCGTCAATGTCAAAAAGAGCTACATGGCCTCCTTCGCGAGCCACAGCGAGTGCTGTTTCTTTCCCGATACCACCACTGGCTCCAGTTATGATAACGACTTTGTCTTTTACACGTTCCATGTGTTTTCCTCCTTTATCTGACTCTGCTCATACCCACCTAAATAAGGCAGAGCTCATAACGTAGCCAACGCCGGAAGTGCAGAACGCTACCAGGTCGCCTTTCTTTATCTTTCCTTCATTTAAGGCGTCTTCCAGTGCCATGAAAGCGCAAGCAGAACCTGTATAACCGTACTTATGCATAACCCAATGTGTCTTTTCGAGTGGTAAGCCCAGGTTTTCCATGGTCTGTTCTATGTCTGCTAGCCGAACCTGGGTAAGGATTACCATGTCCAGGTCATTCTCGGTATAGCCAGCTTTCTTAAGACTCTTTCTAATGACATCAGGCCAGTGGCCATAATTTACGTCAGCCGGATATTTGTGGAAGTTTGGGTGGAATCTAAGCAAGTGTTCTTTCTTTTCTACCATTTCCTTGGTTACGGGGTACTTTGTGCCTACGTAGACGCCATATCCATCCCAGTATTGCCCATCAGCCACAATGGTTGAAGTGATGTAACCAGGTTCATCGCTTACTGTTACTATGGCCGCTGATGCACCATCGCCAAGCATGGGCGCCAGTACCTTGTTGTCCCAGTCAAGCCACTTGGACATGGCATAAGGGGCTACCACTAGCACATTGTTAATAGTTTTGTCCAACATTATGTGCTGAGAGGCAATACTCAGACCTATGGTGGCGTCGGCGCATGCCCCGTTTATGTCGAAAGCTCCAGCATTTGAAGCACCTAGTTTGTAAGCAATAGCAGGTGCAGTGGGCGGTGTAACGTAGTCAGGAGTGTCAGTGGTCATGATCAATAAGTCAATATCCTCAGGTTTCATATTCGCTTTTTCCAAAGCTGCTTGTGCTGCTTTTACTCCCATATCAGATGCGCATTCATCTTCAGCAGCAATGTGTCTCAAGGTAATTCCTGATAAATAGGTGCTTACATCGAATCCATAGCGTTCGCTCAGTTCTTCATTGGTGATGACCTTTTCAGGCAGATACATGCCTGTTGCAAGTATTTTTGCGTACCGCTGTTCCATTTACAATCCACCTCCAAGTATTAAGTGTTGTCTGAAATGAAATTCCTTAACGTGGCGACAAATTCTCCTGGTTTTTCAATGTGAGGAGAATGAGCCACGTCTTTTACAACGACTTCGTAATAGTTCCCTCCCTTTGCCTTGTAATCCTCCAAAACCTTGCGTGTCTGTTTAAGCATGGGTTGTGGCGGACAAACTTCGACACCCGGGTATCCGGGTACAAGTCCCAGCTTACCAAGTGTTGCCATGTCGAAAAACGATTCATCAGCTACCACGGTGTCGTGAGATCCTCGGATCCACAGTATGGGTGGTTTAACTGGCAAATCAACAATGGAGCTTGTATTAAAGTACTTAGGAGACATAGCATTAAGTGGGCCAAATTTTCCTGGAGCAGTGAAAGGCCAGTTGGGTGATGGCACGAAATCTCCTGGATAAGCTTTTTCCCCTGTTTTGATTAGCAGTAGTGAAAGGAGTAAATCCTTTTCTCTTTTTGCTCTGAACGGTGGTTTGAAGTAGAAGTTATTCATGGTGAACAAAGGGGAAACTTGATCTTTCTCTGTGGTGTCGTGTTCTTTTATTCTCTGAACAAAATCCGGATTTACAGTACCCCCACCTGAGCCAGCAAAGTCTTCATAACAAGGAATTCCATTTTCGTCTTTGGTGCCACCAAAACCGTAAGGAGACACAGGACAAATGAGCGTTAAACTGAGCACTTTGTCTGGGTGGTCAAGAAGAAACTGCATGGCCGCTCCTCCTCCCATGGACCAACCGACAACATGTAGCTTGTCGAGGTTCATGGTGTCCAGAAGAGACGACAGATCATCAGACCAATCACGCATTCCTCTGGTAGCATCAATAACTTTATCTTCTGTTTGCCCATATCCCCTTAGGTCAGGCGCGAAGCAGGAAAACTGATCGCTTAGGTCCACCATTACCTCTTCAAAAAAGGTCGCTCCAGACAAGTTTCCGTGGATGAACATGATTGGAGTGGCATCGTGGTTCTCGTTGAAATGCACGTGCATCTTGATGCGTTCCGTGTCGACAAATCTTGCTTCAATACCCTCGAGAACTGATGGAAGTTCCACGAAAAACACCTCCTTCCTCACACATGTTTTTGATAGGTGACTCACCTATCATATAACAATGTGATTTTAAATCAATTTTGTGCAATTGTCAAGACAATGTTTTTTTTGTTTAGAAATGTAGCTAACGTTCATATGTTCAAAAAAAGTGGTTAGACGTCGTAGGAGAATACGCTGGCAAAGTTTTTGTGCAAATAATATATGTACCTGGGTTGTTTGAAATTACTCGCAATCACTCAGGTGAGTCTAACTCACAAAGTGTAAGTAAAATTACGCCGGTGGAGAAGGTGAAAGTGCCCTTTTCAGGCTTAACAATTATGCAGGTGTTTTGGTTTGTCCGAAGGATTCATAAATGAGGAAATCAACAATACAATGACCGTATACAACCCGAGTTGCAATGAACGCAGAGAGAATAAGCAATATGATTCCCAGTACTATGCCGACTATTGAAGGAGAACAATGTTTTGGTGTTTGCCAAATGATGGGCAGACGCTGCCGTACTCAGAATTAATACTGCCAGGATAATGAAACATCAATTTGTCTCATTCAAAAATGTAATTGCCGAATTCGCGTTGTTATGTGTTTTTACTAAAAGAAGGAAAAACCAATGGCGATGCTTTACTGGGCAGGTCTGTGAGTGGCAAGCAGAGAAGATAGGGCAGCTAACAACGAAACACCAGCACTGAATAGATAGGCATAACGCAAGCCTTGAAGGAAGAGTAACGAATCCTGTCCTAAGAACGCGGACTGACTAAGAATGGTGTGGGGAACAAAGCTGTAAAGAGTTAGGCTTCCCAGAGCAACGCCCAAAGCCATGCCCATGTTGCGTATCATGGAAAGTAGCGAAGAGCCTATCCCCAGGTAATTTTTTGGCAATGTGGCCATGACGGATTTGCTATTTACGGACTGGAACAAACCTGTACCAAAGCCATATATGGCAAGGCCAGAGGCAAGGTGAATAAAACTAGTATCCAAGCCTGAGAACCCAAGCAGCGCTATGCCCATAGCAGAGACAATGGAACCGAGAAAGCAAAGAATGTTGTCTGCTACTCTGGTATTGAGGCTGTGGCTGAGCAAGGAGCTAATCATGCTCGTAAGTGGAAAGACAGTGATCATGAGTCCTGAGACATGCGGTTGATAACCAAGAAGGCGCTGCAAATGAAATGGAAGGACAAAGGTCATCATGAATTGAGAAATGAACGTAAACATTGACGCTATCAATCCAAAAGAGAACGAGCGATTTCTAAAAAGCTTTAAGTTTACTAAAGCATTAGGGGTCCTCTGTTCAAAGTAAATAAAGAGCAACAGTGACAAGATGGAAATAAGCAGGAGTGTTTTACTGAGTGTGTTAAATGCGTAGTTGGAGGACAGACTTACCAGCAGTAAGAATGTTGATGAAAACACAAAGAACAGCCCCGCACCCAGATAATCAATTTTCGTAGCTGTGCCTTCGAAGTTTGGTATGTACCTAAGTGTGAGGAAGATTCCTGTTAAGGCTACAATGCCATCGACAAAGAATACCCAGCGCCAGCTCAAATAATTTGTTAACAACCCTGCTAACAATGGACCTATTACCAGTCCCAAGGACACAGTGAAAATATTCATCCCCATGGCTTTACCAAGCTCATCAGGTGGGAAAACGGCGGTAATAATGGCGAAGACAACAGACATGATCATGGAGGCTCCCAGTCCTTGAAGTGCTCTGAAGATGATGAGAAAAACAATGGACGGAGCAAAACCTGCCATAAAAGATGCCGCACAAAACAGCCATAACCCCCACAGGAATGGTTTTCTATAGCTAACAGCGTCTCCTATTTTGCCGAAGAGAAGCATGGTAGCGCTTACCACTGTTAGGTTTACAATTGGTACCCACTGCACTACAGACATGGGGACACTGAAAGCATCGCTCAGTGTGGGAAGAACAACGTTAATCATGCTCCCATCTATGGGGCCTATGATGTTCCCTATGAGAACGGCCCACAAAATGGCATAGCGGTTTATTGGAAAATGTTTCTGTTCCGCCATAAAAGAATAATACCGTATTTGTGGAATTAACAAAGGAGGAGGACGCCCAAGTGGCGTCCTCCTCCTTCTTTATGGCTCTTTCTTACTATTTTCTTACTCTTCTTGCAAGAATGGGTAAGTCCAATTTGTTGGTGGTATGAGATTTTCTTTAACAGTTCTTGGCGAAATCCAACGGAGTAAGTTAAATGGTGAGCCAGCTTTGTCGTTTGTGCCAGAGCGGCGAGCACCACCGAAAGGCTGTTGTCCTACAACGGCTCCGGTGGGCTTGTCATTTATGTAGAAGTTACCTGCCGCAAATCGTAGTACTTCATATGCTCTGTTGATTGCTTTCCTATCGTTGGCGAAAATGCTGCCGGTTAGTCCGTAAGGAGAGGTCTCATTGCAAAGTTGAAGGATTTCCTCATACTGGCTGTCTTCATAGACGTACACTGTGAGCACGGGCCCGAATATTTCTTCTTCCATGGTAACGAAATGTGGATCCTCAGTTTCGATTATGGTGGGTCTTATGAAGTAGCCCTTGCTCTTATCACCTTTTCCACCTGCAATGATTTTTGCCACATTGGAGTTCTTTGCCTTTTCTATGTAGCCCATAATCTTATCGAAAGCAGCCTCATCGATCACAGCATTTACGAAATTGCGGAAGTCACGAACGTCACCCATCCGTAGAGATTCGGTTTGGTCCACAAGTTCTTGTTTTATTTCTTTCCAAAGCGACTGTGGGATGTAAGCCCTGGAAGCGGCGGAGCACTTCTGTCCCTGGTATTCAAAGGCGCCGCGTATTAGTGCTGTTATAAGGGCTTTCGGGTCGGCTGAAGGGTGTGCAACTACAAAGTCTTTACCACCGGTTTCTCCCACAATACGTGGATAGGTTCTGTATGTGTCCATGTGTTCTACGATGGTTTTCCAGAAACCATCAAAAGTGGAAGTTGAACCGGTGAAATGAAGACCCGCAAAGTCAGGGTGATTGAAGACGACACTGCTTATGTCGGGGCCTGAACCTGGCAAGAAGTTTATGACACCATCAGGTAGCCCAGCCTCTTTGTAAAGTTGCATCAAGTAGTAATTGGATAGCACAGCTGTGGATGCGGGTTTCCAAACTACTACATTACCCATCAAAGCAGGAGCGGTGGCCAGGTTTAATGCAATGGCAGTAAAGTTAAAAGGTGAAACTGCAAAGACAAAGCCTTCTAGTGGCCTGTAATCCATGCGATTGTAGCTGTCACCAGAAGAAACAGGTTCCCACTGGTTGATGAGTGAAGCGAAATAAGGATTGTACCTAAGGTAATCAATACTTTCACAAGCTGCGTCAATCTCTGCTTGATAGACGTTTTTGCCCTGGCCTAGCATGGTAGCAGCATTTATTAAGTGTCTGTATTTGGTACTAAGGAGTTCGGCTGCCTTCAAGAATATGGATGCTCTATCTACCCATGACATGCTCGCCCATTCTTTTTTTGCTTCCAGAGCGGCTTTAATGGCCATTTTTGTTTCTTCGGGGCCTGCTTTGTGATAAGTTGCGAGCACGTGTCCGTGATCATGAGGCATTACTATTTTTCCTGTGCGTCCTGTGTAAACTTCCTTTCCACCAATTATGAGAGGAATTTCCAGCGTCAAATTGCTTTGACGTTCCAGCTCTGCTTTCAACTGTGCTCTTTCAGGAGTACCTGGTGCATAAGAAAGTACCGGCTCGTTTTTCGGTACTGGAATGTGAAAACCAGCATCACTCATTGTTCGTTACCTCCTTTAAAGGGAAGTCTTTTCACCACCCTTTATACATATTACCAAATGTTGAACTAAAGTTTAACTCAGTTTAAATTGTGTGCTCTCTATTCAAGCTGTATGCAGATATATTTCACTACTAAATGCGCTGAAATGTGAATGTTTCACCCAATTAATCGTTATTCTAAAGGTATAAAATTGCGCTTCTATGGTATAAAATAATTTAAAGGTGACGAACATTGGATCTGCTATTAAGACTAAGAATCAAATCCATCAGTAGAGTATTGGACTACCGTGTCTGTTGCCAACATGTGTCACCTTAAGTAGATTCTTAGTTTCTAAAGTAGGAAGGGGTGATTTTTTTGGTGGTAGAAGTTTTGGTTCCCGTACTTGGCTTAGGTGTGGAGAAAGTGGAAATTGTGAAGTTCTACAAAAAAGAAGGAGAAAGGGTAGAAGAGGGCGAACCATTAGTGCAGGTGATGACCTCCAAAGTGACTACGGACATTGAAGCCTCAGTTTCTGGCGTTGTAAAGAAGCTCTACGGTGCTGAGGGGGAACAAATTCCTGTTCAGCAAAAGATTGCTGAGATTGAAACGGAGGGGTAGCGTATGGGTTGACTTCTTGGAAAATCAGAAAAAATGAAAAGGGGGTAATGAAATGCTTTCAAACGAAGACTTAATTTGGATGTACAGGAAGCTTGTTCTTCTCCGTCAAGCAGAGGAGAAGCTAGTTGAATTGTCCAATCAGGGGAAGGTGGGAACGCTTTTAGCTGGTGTGGGACAAGAAGCTATTCCAGTGGGAGCTGTAAAAACCATGGGGCCAGCCGACAAATGGGCACCATCTCACAGGGGAGTCTGTGACATGGTCGTAAAGGATGGAGTGGAGCTCAAGTACGTTTATGCTGAGGTTTATGGTAAAGCAACTGGCTATAACAAAGGGAAGGGTGGATCAATGCACTTGGCTTCTTACAAAGACAACGTGTTGAATTTGGTTGGCATAGTAGGTGGTGGGATCCCTCTGGCAACAGGATCAGCTTTAGCTCAGAAGAAGCAGAATACTGGTGGGGCAACGTTGTGTTTCTTTGGTGATGGAGCAAGCAACCAGGGTACGTTCCACGAATCTTTAAACTTAGCTGCCATTTGGAAACTGCCCATTGTCTATGTGGTGCAAAACAACCAGTATGCCATGACCACTGCAGCGTCCTATGCGGTATCCGTAAAGGATATATCGGAAAGAGCAAAAGGATACGGAATACCTGGTATGACCGTGGACGGCAATGACGTCTTGGCGGTCTATGAAGCTGTGGATGAAGCCATGAAGAGAGCAAGACAGGGTCAAGGGCCCTCCTTAATAGAATGCAAGACATACAGATGGTATGGTCACCATGCTGGAGCTGGGTCTGACGAACAAATGGGCTGGGTTTATAGACCTCCTGAAGAAGTAGAAGAATGGAAGGCAAAAGATCCCATACCCAGGTTCGAGAAAAAGCTTGTGGAACAAGGCATACTTGACGAAAGCAAGAAGAAGGTAGTATGGGACGAAGTTAACGCCTACATTGAAGAAGCCGTACAATTCGCGGAATCCAGTCCGTGGCCTGATCCTGCTGAAGTGTACACTGACGTGTTCACGGACTACATTCCTTCATAAAGGGGGGGTCAAATGATGAGCCAATTAATGTTTCTTCAAGCCATTAACCAAGCTCTCAGAGAAGAGCTTCGAAGGGATGAAAAGGTCATTTTAATGGGAGAGGATGTCCATACTGGCACTTTTGGTGAAACCAAAGGGATTTTTGAGGAATTTGGACCTGAAAGAGTCATGAGCACTCCAATTTCGGAAAGCGGTTTTACGGGAACTGCCGTAGGTGCAGCCATTGGAGGTCTGAGACCAGTAGTTGAGTTCATGACTTCTGATTTCATGTTCGTTGCCATGGACCAGCTTGTCAACCAGGCAGCAAAGACCAGGTACATGACAGGTGGACAGGCTACGATTCCTGTTACTTTTATGGCTCTTAATATGGGTGGAGGGGCTGCAGGTCAGCACTCCGACAATACTGCTGCTTACTTTGTGCACACACCGGGACTCAAGGTAGTTATGCCCTCAACACCTTATGATGCCAAAGGACTTTTAAAAAGTGCCATACGTGATGATAACCCAGTCATTTACTTTATGGAATTTAAGGTGTTCATGAATCGAGAAGAAGTACCAGATGAAGATTACACAGTACCCATAGGGAAAGGAATTGTAAGAAGAGAAGGCAAAGACGTCACCATTGTTGGTGCTGGTTATGCAAATTACCTAGCGATGCAGGTAGCTGAAAAACTAGCGGGCGAAGGAATTTCAGTGGAAGTTGTCGACCCGCGGACACTTACTCCTCTTGATGAAGATGTAATTCTTGGGTCGGTTGCAAAGACCGGTAGATTGGTTGTATGTGACGATGATTGGAGGCAGTGTTCATTTGCTTCTGAGGTTTCCGCTGTGGTTGCAGAAAAAGGATATGTATATTTGAAAGCTCCTATTAGAAGAGTAACTAGAGCTCAAGTGCCTGTTCCCCATTCACCCGTCCTTGAAAGAGAAATGCTAATAAGCGAAGAAAAACTTATTGATGCAGTGAAGAGTGTACTACAGTAGCAGCAGGGTTGCACTGGGTAGTGGAAATGAAGATCCGCTACCCAGTGCATACAAAAGGTCTAAAACCTATGTACTTGAACTTACAAGCAACAGTTGCCGATGCTGTAATCTGGTGTTCTGCTCGGTAAAGAGTTATAGCACGTTGTGTAACAAAAATGTATATTTGTGCAATGTAATGGTGTAAACTTTACTTTTAAAGGTGGCGGTAGTGTGTTTACGGAGTTAATCTCCAGAAACTACCTTTGTAAGAATAACTTACTCAAGGCCGCTTTCAAGTCCTTTATTCAGTGTCCTCATTAGCGTCACCTTCGAAGCTTGTTCCCATGTCGGGAAGGGATGAACTTGTTGGTTGTGGGATTTTTAGTTCCCGCCAGGTACGAGAGCCGAAAGTGATCACACATTCTCCATGTAATGGTTCAAGAAGGGAACCTCAGATGTTGGAACACTAGCATCGGCGGCTGTGAAAAGATTACATGGCTCAGTTGGAAGGCTTCTTTCCGAAGCTGGGTTTACGGGGCTTGCCACAGGTGCGTCACTATTGGGTATGAGACCTGTGGTGGAATACGGAGCAGCGAGTTTCATGTACGTGGCAGCAGATCAGATGATTGCGGTTGCTGGGCGGCTAAGATATGCCACTGGCGGAGATGTCTGCGTTCCAGTCACGTACTTAGCTATGAGCATGGGTGGAGGAGGTGCTGGTCCGCAACATTCTGATAACATATGCTCGCTGTTTGTTCACTATCCAGGCTTCAAAGTGGTGTATCCATCCACACCTTATGACGCGAAAGGACTTTTAAAAAGTGCCATACGCGATGATAACCCGGTGCTTTTTGCATATGATATAAGGTCTTCCATGCTTAAAGGCGAAGTACCCGATGAGGAATATTTAGTGCCCATTGGCAAAGGTGACATAAAGAGAGAAGGTAAAGATGTCACACTGGTGGCTGCTGGCTCCACAAATACAATGGCCTTGGAGGCAGCTGAAGAATTGGCTAAAGAGGGCATTTCTGTAGAAGTTGTTGATCCCAGGACTATAAAACCTTTGGACAAAGAACTAATTCTTAGTTCTCTGGAAAAAACGGGTAGATTGGTAGTTTGCTTAGACGATTACAGGGATAGTTCCTTTGCTTCAGATGTGGCTGCTATTGCTGCTGATGAAGGGTTCAAGTTCTTGAAGGCACCTGTTAAACGTGTTGCGAGAGCACAAGTCCCCGCTCCCTATACAACCGTGCTTGAAAGAGAAGTTATGCCTGACAAAGACAAAATAGCGAAGGCCATTAGAGAAGTACTGCAGTAACTTTAGCTAATTCCAAGGAATTATGAGCAACAGGGTGGCGGCACTCTTGCCGCCACCCTTACTTTAAAACGATCCTAAGTTCAGTCAAGTGGCTGAAACTTGTCCTTTGGTGAACTGCAAACGGGGCATACCCAGTCGTCTGGTAATTCTTCAAAAGGTGTGCCGGGCTGGATGCCAGAACTTGGATCACCTTGAGCTGGATCATAGATATAACCGCAGACTGTGCATTTGTACTTCTTCACTTTACTTCACCTCCTTTCTACTCACTTTAAGTTGAATTGTTCAAATCTATCCTTGGTTGCCCCACATATGGGGCATATTTCAGGCGGTTGGGGTCTGGCACATAGATAGCCACAGACGCGGCAACGCCAAACAGTGATGTTTGCTTCCTTTTCATGTTTGCTTTTTGTGCGTCTCTCCGGTATGGGACCGCTAAGTTGTTCATTTGTGGCATTATGAGAAACGTATAAAGCACAGTAACACCGGCCAAACTCCGATAAATCCTGGTCACGATAGTCACAAGGACAAATAATGTCTAAGTCTTTTTCTCGGCTGCCTGAACTAAGACGACAAGGGCACAAGGGGTAGCCATACCTTTTCTCATTGATGATTAACGACTCCACAATGCTTAAGGTGAAATCTTCATCAGGATTGAGCAAGTAGCCCGATTTTTGAGTTCTGTTTTTGAGCGCCTCGTAATAGTTCAGAATCTCTTCCTTGGTAATCTCACTCATGCTCGGAACGACTCCACAGCGTTTCTAATCTTTTGTTCTTGGTAGCCCACTATGACTGTTTGGTTGTTAATGATGAGTGTTGGGAAAGCCAAGTCATCAGTCCAGTGGGAAAGTTCCTCTTCAATGGCTAACTGTTCGTCCTCAGAAAGCAAATCCACGTCCACGTAGTCATATTTCACCCCGAGTTGCTGAAGCAAGGTTTTTGTTTTCTTGCACCAAGGGCATGTGCTTAGTGCGTAAAGCATGATGCTACCCAAATCTTCTCCTTCTACGTGTTTTATCTCCATAAAACTTTTACGTCCCTCCTTCATGTTATTGGTTGCTTTTGAAAACTAATCAGGCGCCTTCTACCAACTTGGACAAGCCCACTGCGTCTTCCAGAGCTGAAGCAATGTCGCGCGGTGCTGCTGCATCGCCTATGACAAAAAGCTGGGGTACTTTACCCTGGAGTGCTTTATAAAGCTCATTATTTGCCTTCTTTATGCCAATTTCCACAACTGCATCGATACCACTAACTTCCTCTTGACTTCTCAAGTAGATGTTAAATAATGTGGCTTTACCTTCCTCGAACTGAGTTAACACTTCCATGGGGTGTGTTATTAAGTTTGGATTACCTGATATGCGTTTGAAGTCATCAAGGAGTATGGGTGCTGTTATGTTTTGTCCGTTGAAAAATGCAGGGGTGACCCAATGTACCTTTGTTCCCTGTTTTAAGAATAGTTCAACGACGGCAGCACCTTCAGTGGTGGAATCATTGTCCAAAACCAGAACGGTGGCACCTTTTACCTTTCCATTAACGGCATCAATGGTATTGTAGAAGAAACCAGGTGTGGATGTTGAAACAGTGGATCCCGTTGCAATTATCACTATGTCAGGGTTTTCGGCGAGAACGTCCTCAAGTGTGGCTTCTCTCTCCAAATGTATGGTAACGTTCTTCAGTGTTGAGAGCATGTAAGTAAGATACCTACTCACTCCGGACACACCTCTACGTCCTGGTAAAGCACTTTCCCATCTTACTCTGCCTCCGAGCACATTATCTTTTTCGAATAGGACAACTTCATTTCCACGGCGCGCGAAGATCTCAGCGGCTTTCATACCAGCAGGCCCGCCACCCACAACGACTATTTTCTTAGGTGTTTCTGTTTTCTTATAAAGAATGTCTTCCCCATATTCTTCTTCATGGCCTGAGGTTGGGTTCTGCACGCAGCTAATGGGTAGGTTAAGCAATAATCTGCCCATACATTTTTGATTACATCCGATGCAGCCCCTGATCTGGTCTGCTTTGCCATCTTCTGCCTTCTTTGCCCAGGATGGATCAGCAATGAGTGCCCTTGCCATGCCCACCATATCCATGTAGCCGTTTTCTAAAGCATCTTCAGCCATGGCTGGCCACACGATGCGTCCGTTGCCAATGACAACCTTGTCAGTGGCTTCTTTGATACGCTTGACGTCAGGCAAAAGGAAACCCTGCGGTACGTTCATGGATGGAACCAGCATGTCAATACTCTCCCATGTTCCGGTGTCTGTGCTTATGTAATCAGCAATTTGTGTGAACATCTTAGTGTACTGAATGGCTTCATCGATGCCGTAATCGCCTGGAACGTACCGGTTTATTCCCAGCCGAACACCGAGAGGCACATCTCCTATTGTGTTTCTGATTTCCTGCAGTATTTCTACCACGATGCGCCCACGGTTTTCCAAAGAGCCCCCGTATTGGTCTTGTCTCTGGTTTTTAAGAAGCGAGACAAACTGCCCCAGTATGCCATCGTGGGCAACCTTTAATTCCACGCCATCAAATCCAGCCTTAAGCAAAAGCTTGGCACTGTAGACAAAAGAATCGATGAGTTGGTTTATCTCATCAAGAGTGAGGGGCTTAGGAATTTCTCCCACAGTAAGATCTGGCACGTCAGAGGGAGCCCATAGTGGCCTAAAAGTCTCCACACTTCTTGTTTGGTTTCCCATGTGAGATAGTTGAACGAATATTCTTGCTCCGTAGTTGTGAACCTCGTCGACAATGTTCTTGAACTTTGGCACGTTGCTTTCTAAGTAGCCTGCGTGGGTACCAGGGAACAAACCGGATGGATGAGTTATAACGCTTGGTACAACGATGAGTCCTGCTCCTCCTTTTGCTCTTTCTGCGTAATAATGTGTGGTTCTACTGGTAGGGGCATAATATTGATCAGCGTACAAGGGTAGGTGTGGCAAGAAGACAATCCGGTTCTTGATTTCAACGTTTCTGATTTTGATAGGTGAGAAGAGATGCTTGAACTGGGTATCTTTTTGGTATTGTTCGCTTGGTGTTTCTGGCACTTTAAAAACCTCCTTTCCTCTGCATGGATATCATTTTAAATCATACTAATTAGTATGTCAATATTTATGGAGGTGTACTTGCTTATTGATACTTTACGTTCAGATAACGTTTTGCCATTGAGCTTTGTGCTAAAGTAAAATCATCAACACGCTTCATTCTTTCGAAGTGAAAATTATGCGAAGTGGGGTGAGTAGGCATGATTAAGCTTATCGGTATTTTGATTGTGGTTGTTGGTTTTGTGTTGAAAGTAGATGCTTTGCTTATTGTCCTAATCGCTGGTGTGGTGACGGGACTAGTCTCTGGTCTTAACTTCATGGATATTCTAAATATTATGGGTAAAGCCTTTGTGGACAACCGCGCCATGTCACTGTTTGTGCTGACGTTGCCTGCTATTGGTTTGGCAGAAAAACATGGTTTAAGGGAGCAAGCAGCAAAGTTGATTAGCTCAATAAAGGCCGCTACTGCAGGAAGGATTATGTCCTTGTACTTGGGACTCAGGGTTCTTATTGGAGCGCTGGGGCTCAGATTAGGCGGTCATGCCCAGTTTGTAAGACCTCTGGTTGCACCCATGGTCACAGGTGCTGTTCAAGCGAAGTACGGAGTAGAAGAGATACCAGAAGATCTTTATGAGGAGCTCATGGGTTACTCAGCTTCTTCTGAAAACTATGGGAACTTCTTTGGCCAGAACATTTTTGTGGCTGCCAGTGGTTTGCTTCTGATCCAAGGGGTGTTCAAAGAAGCTGGAATCGAAGTGGATCTTCTAACCATGTCAAAGTACGCCATACCAGTGGGTATCTTTGCCATCATTTACGGCACTGTGCAGTACATGATCCTAGACAGAAAGATACAAAGGTACTTTAGTGAAAGGAAGGTGAGTGCAAATGCTTAGCAGTATTGTTACGTTGGACAACATATACTTTCTTACAGGGTTGATTTTGATCACCATTTCTGTCTATACGCTGACCGATAAAGGCAACCCAGCACGTTACACCACGGCATTGTTTTGGACGCTGTTTGGACTGACGTTCATGGCGCCCATTATCCACCTTCCCCATACTGTTGTTGGGGCTTTTCTGATTGTCATGGCGTTGCTTTCAGGGTTTAAACAGGTGAAAATGGGGTCTGCTAAGGAAGCAAGTGCGGGATACAGAATTGAAGAAAGAGACAAATGGGGAAATAAGCTTTTCATACCCATTTTGACCATTCCCATTGTAACTTTTGCAGTTGCTCAGTTCACCAAGTTGGGTGCTTTGATGGGCCTCGGTCTGGCATCTATAGCTGCCATAATCATTGCCATGATCATGTTCCGTGAGGGTTTTGGTAATACCATGCAGGAAGGGCGAAGGCTCACAGACGCAGTGGGAACTGCAGCCACGTTACCGCAGCTTTTGGCAGCGCTGGGTGCCGTTTTTAACGCCGCGGGAGTGGGCGCAGTAGTAGCCTCGCTCATATCGGCAGTGGTGCCGACTCAGTATGCTTTAGGCACCCTGGTGGCTTATTTCATTGGCATGTCATTATTCACCATAATAATGGGCAATGCTTTTGCAGCTTTTGCTGTGATCACAACGGGCATAGGTATTCCCTTGGTTATTCAGCTGCACGGTGCAAATCCTGCCATTTTGGGTACGTTAGGGATGCTTGCAGGGTATTGCGGAACATTGATCAGCCCCATGGCGGCTAACTTCAACATTGTTCCTGTGGCGCTGCTCGAGATGAAGGATAATTTTGGTGTTATAAAAAGACAGGCTCCAGTGGCTGTGGTTATGTGGATCACCATATTGATTTTTGGTTACATTGTTCTGTTTTAACTGAAAATCAAAGGTCTACACGGAAAAAGGAGGAATAGCGAAATGGCCAAAATCTTACTAACTGGCTTCGAGCCTTTTGGCGGTGAGAAGGTCAATCCTTCTGAGCTTGCTGTCAAGCAGCTAGAGGGAAAAATTATCGGCGGATTGGAAGTAGTGGTTGGGATTCTACCGGTGGTCACTGTGAAATGCATTGAGGAGGCGGTAAAGTTCATCGAGAAGCACGATCCCGTGGCTGTGATCAACGTTGGGCAAGCAGGTGGTCGTGTGGAGCTCAGCATTGAAAAGGTGGCCATAAATGTTAAAGACTACCGCATTCCTGATAACGAGGGTAACCAAATACGGTACGCTCCTGTGGTAGAAGATGGACCAGATGCGTATTTTGCTACCATTCCCGTGGAGAAAATTGCTGATACATTGGTTGAAAAAGTTGTCCCCGCATCTGTTTCTTACACGGCTGGGACATACTGCTGTAATGAGGTGTTCTATGGTGTCTCACATTACTTGAGAAATAATAGGCCTGAGGTTTTGAATGGATTTATTCACATACCATTCATACTGGAGCAAGCGGCGGGTGCGAAACCGCCCAGACCAAGCATGTCTTTGGATGTCATCGTGAAAGGCTTGGAAATTGCAATAGAAGCCGTTGCAGATACACTTAAGAACTGAACTCCTACTAACATACTACGCTAGCAAAATGCGTGTTTAGAACCAACGGAGGGCGGAAGCCCATGCTTCCGCCCTGATTAGTTTGCCTTAAAGTTTCTTGTTCTTGTTGATGCTATTGATTTGGTATCATTTTTCTGAGGGATGTTGCTTTTGAAAAGTCCATTTTTTCTCAGAGGGAACGAAATTTCACCGTGTGGTTTGACCCAGCAAAGAGAAGGAGGTAGTCTCTGTTGTTACTGAACGAGGATTTCCTGGAACGAGGTTTGAGCAGTGAAGAGGTCGCTGAGGCACAAAAGAAGTACGGACCGAACAAGCTTCCCGAAGCAGAGAAGGAAACACTGCTCCAGCAGTTTATTGACCAGTTCAAGAGTTTTTTGATCATTGTTCTTATTGCTGCTGCAGTTATTTCCGCCTTTTTCGGCGAACTCATTGATACTTTGGCCATTGTTGCTGTGGTATTGCTGAATGCCATTTTGGGGGTAACACAGCAAAGGCGTGCTGAGGCTGCCCTGGAGGCAGTTAAGAAACTGGCGAACCCCACTACAAAGGTCATACGTGATGGCAAGTTGCAAGTCATTGATTCCGAGGAAGTTACAGTGGGTGACCTGGTGGTGCTGGAAGCTGGTGATAAGGTAAACTGCGACGGCATTATTCTGGAGGAACGCTCGCTTTATTTGGACGAGTCCACTTTGACTGGAGAATCCGTGTCAGTAAAAAAGGACGCAGTAGATCCAAAGAACGGCAAACCCAGTGAAAAAAACATGGTGTTTATGGGAACTGCTGTAACAAAAGGTAGAGCAAGAGTGTTGGCTACAGCCATAGGTGCCCAGACTGAGCTTGGCAAAATTGCTACAAAAATCCGAGAGGTGAAGAAAGAGAAGACACCGCTGGAGCGCCAGCTGGATACGCTGGGGCGTTTGCTTGGCGTGCTTTTCTTAATCGTTTCGGCTGTTGTTTTTGCCATGGGTGTGCTGCTACAGGGAGCTTCTGTAACTGACATGCTTCTAACTGCTATAAGTCTGGCAGTGGCTGCTATCCCAGAAGGATTACCTGCTGTGGTGACCATAGTTCTGGCGCTTGGTGTGGCTGAGATGGCTCGTAGGAATGCCGTGGTAAGAAACTTGCCCGCTGTGGAAACCCTCGGTGCAGTTACTCACATTTGCACAGATAAAACGGGAACATTGACCCAAAACAGGATGACTCTGGTGGGTGCGTGGTTTTCTGATAACTACCTGGATGAAGACCAGATCAGTGGGGAGGCACTTGAGGAAGAACTTCTTCGTGCCATGATACTTTGTAACGATGCCACAAACAGCACTGGCGATCCCACTGAAATTGCCTTAATAAGTTTCTTGGACGAAGGATTTGTGCAGGAAATCAGAAACAAGCTACCGCGCGTACATGAAATTCCTTTTACTTCCGAAACCAAACGTATGACCACGGTGCATCAGGTTGATGGGCGCTACTTGGCAGTATCCAAGGGCGCCATCGAAGTTATTTTGTCCTTGTGTGACAATGAGCTTGTAGGTGGCGAGATCAGACCGCTTACGAAGGAGAGAAAGAGGGTCATTCTGCAGCACTCTGAAGAGTTGGCTTCTCAGGGGTTGAGAATACTCGGGTTTGCCCAGAAGTTCATTGAAGGTTCACTACCCGCTGAAGACTCTGAAATAGAGAGAGACCTTACATTCCTTGGGTTCGTAGCCATGAAAGATCCACTTCGACCTGAAGTTAAAGATGCTGTGGACAAGTGCCGTGAAGCGGGCATCAGACCCATCATGGTGACCGGTGACCATCCGGTTACCGCATACGCTATTGCCAGGGAACTGGATTTTCCAGAAGGCAAAGTGATTACTTCCACTGAGCTGGCTACGATGAGTGATGAGGAGCTGCAGCAAACGGTCCAGGATGTGAGCATTTTTGCCAGAATTAACCCTCTGGACAAACTTAGGATTGTGGAAGCTTTGCAAAAGAGAGATGAAGTAGTAGCCATGACGGGTGATGGTGTGAATGATGCTCCTGCTCTAAAGAAGGCTGACATCGGTGTGAGCATGGGTAAGTCGGGCACTGAAGTGGCAAAAGAAGCCAGTGACATGATACTCATGGACGATAACTTTGCCACATTAGTAGATGCCGTGTTTGAGGGGCGAACCATTTATGAAAACATGCGTAAATTCATAGTTTACCTGCTGTCATGCAACGTTGGAGAAGTACTGATCATGTTTGTTGCCATTTTGATGGGTTTTCCGCCTCCGCTCATTCCACTGCAACTGCTTTGGTTAAATTTGGTAACCGACAGTTTCCCAGCATTGGCTTTAGGAATGGAACCAGGAGAGCCTCATCTCATGCGTGCCAAGCCCAGAGGACACAAAGAACCCATCCTTACCAGGTACCATTATGGAATTATTGCGGTGCAAAGCATTGCTATTACTGCCGCTACGCTGATCGGTTTTGTCATTGGTCTTAACAGGGTGGGTAGCATAGAAGAAGCACGAACGATTGCTTACATGATATTGGTCCTATCGGAACTTATAAGGGCCTTTTCTGCTCGTTCTTTTGAAGGGTATGTGTTCAAAATGGGATTTTTCTCCAACAGGTTCTTGGCGTATTCCACTTTGGCAGGTATTGCGCTAATGCTTATCACCGTGTACGTACCGCCCATAGCTGCGGTTTTCAAGAACGTTCCGCCCACAACCACGGAATTCGCTTATATAATCCTGCTGGCACTGGTGCCCTTTGCAATCTCTGAAATTGCCAAGGTATTTAGAAAAGACGAAATGGGGTTGTAGGTTATTCCGATAAGAACCCAAAGAGGGCTGGGAAAACTCTTCCCAGCCCTCTTTACATTTCAACGTGAGTTCATTTAGAAACGTGTGTAGTTTCTACTTCTGTTCTCCAAAGTGTGTTGTTCGAGCTCTCTGACGAGGTCATTTTCATTCTTTGGGGTGATACCATATTTCTTACCGTCTTTGGTTTTGACGATCGTGACATCTGATGATGCACGGGTAGCACACATCCAAACGTAGTCTTCATTGGTAAAGTAAACATGGAATAAAGCATATCCAGGAACTAGCCACCCTGTAGACTGGTAGCTGTATTTGAGGTTGGTTTTGTAAACTGAAATAATGTTTTCGTATTTGATCATTTTCTGGAAGGGTCCACAAGTAATGATTAGAGTGTCTGTACAGAATGCGTATTGCATGGTAGGGTAAATTCCAATAAGAAAAAGTAATGCCACCGCTGCCGGGATCATGACAATGTAAGCAATGCTGAAAGTGACCCCGCCTTTGATCATGAGCACCACAGACCAGAGGAAGAATGAAACAGTACCAAGATGTATGATAAAAGGCCGTATAGACAAGGGCGGTTTCCAGGTTTTCTCTACAGACATTTCTGATACCCAGCCTAACCGCCTGTCTGAGGATTAGTTGGCCTTTGACCAGTGTTATGCTTCAAGAAAGGCGTTCAACACCAGCCCCTTGTCGAGCTCAAAACCAAGTTCTTCGCATACCTCCAATATTTTCTTTATAGCTACAAAAAGTTCATCCTCGGTAACACTACCCATGTGACCAATGCGGAACGCCTTTCCTTGAAGCTCCGCTAGCGCTGATGCAACGATGACTTTTTTAGCTGCAAGTTTGCTTCTGAAAGCCCCATCCTCTATGCCTTCAGGGTATTTGAAAACTGATAATGTGGGTGCCGGATGTTTGCTTACCAATTCGAAACCCGCCGCAGTGAGGGCAGCTCGAACTTTGGCAGCCATGCGTGTGTGCTTTTCAAAATAAGCTGTGAGGCCAAATTCCATGATGTTACTTAGGCTTTTCTCCAATGCGTAAACCATGTTTACTGCCGGGGTTGCAAAGTACTTGTGCGGATCTTCCATGACCGGCATCCATTTAAGTATGTCACCGTAGTAAGTTCTTACTTTGGTCATGCTTTTCCTTTTTTCAATGGCTCGCTGTGAAAAAGCAAGTAATGTTAAACCTGGTGGTACAGCTAAAGCTTTCTGGGAACCTGTAAAAACTACATCAATATTCCATTGGTCAAATCTTTCTTCTACTCCACCTGTGGCACAAACGCCATCGACGATGATAAGCGTTTCCGGACTAACTTCTTGCACCACCTTAACAATTGCTTCTACATCAGCCAGAGTACCGGTGGAGGTGTCTACGTGAGTTATGGTGAGCGCATGGAAATGTTGTTTAGAAAGGACGTTCTTTACGGTGTCCAGAGGCACAGTTTCACCTGCTGGGGCTTTAAGAACTTCCACGTTTGCATTTAAGGCTTTTCCAATATCAACGAACCTATCACCAAAGAACCCGTGCGATAGAACCAAAAGACTTTCCTCCTCATTTAGGACGTTAGTAAGAGCCATTTCCATGCCCAAGGTGCCAGAGCCTGAAACGATGAAAGGGAATGCATTTTCAGCACCGAACAGTTTCTTTGTCTTCTCCAAAGCACTGATCATTATGCTTGCAAAACGGTCATCAGTGTGAGCAATAGTGTCCTTGGATAGGGCACTCAGAACTTCTTCGCTTACTGGCGTTGGGCCCGGGATTAACAGCAGCTCTTTCATAGTAATACTACCTCCTATCGAAGAAAGGATTCTTGCCACTAATACTTAGTGGGATTCCATAAGCTATCTTTACGTCTTCGCCTAAGATTCCCATGTTCAGGGCGGCTTTACCGATGGAGTACATCACTCGATTGTCCACTCTGAGGTCAGCAGCTATGGATACAGCAGAGCCTATGGCAATGCCAAGGTCTACTGCTGAAGCTGTATAACTCTCTACGCTTTCGTCTGGATTCTTAAGTTTTGTTCCAATGAGGATTACTACTTTACCTTCGATGTTTTCCGCGTCTCTGATAAAGTACTGAAAGTGATTTTCTTCGCCGTAACGTCTCATTTCTTGTTGAAGTGGTTTTAATTCATCACCACTTAAAACTGCGGTAACCAGGAAGTCCTTGCCGTTAGCTTTGGGAGCCGTCCTTGCAGCAATACACATTCTTTTTGCTGCTTCAATGAGGACATCCTGCTCCAGTTCAGGATTCAGATTCGTCATGTTACACATTCCCCCTTCCTGTGTACGTATGCCAACCTGTCGAATAGAGAAAAGAGAAAAAGGACAATGTACACGTTCACCCTTTTATCCTTATTTCATTTTAAGAAATTCTGGACGATTTTGATATTTCACTCCTAAAGGCATGATAACGTTTTTCGGCCAGTGTCTGAGCGGTCACCCTAATGGCGTTTACTTCTTCTAAGTTGTCCATGAGAATGGAAACAACGTGGGGGTCCAGGGCTGATTTTGTCATATTGTCTAAGATTTCCAAAGCTGTTTCTGAAGTCATGCCTTTTCTGTATGGTCTGTCCTCCATAAGAGCGGTGAAAACGTCAGCTACGCCCATGATTCGTGAACCCAATGGTAGATCAACAGCGGTTAAATGAAAAGGATAGCCGGTTCCATCAAGACGTTCATGGTGCAAGGATGCCCAAGTATTTATGGTTTCAAACCCATGAATGTTTTCCAGTGTGTGGTAGGTGTAGTAAACATGACTTTTCATTATACGTTTCTCAGTTTCGTCCAACTCGGCGGGTTTTTCCAAGATGCTGCCCGGGACAACAAGTTTCCCAATATCATGTAAGTATCCAGCTACTTGCATGAGCTGGCATTCGTTCGCAGAAAAGCCAGTTATTCGAGCTAATGCACCGGCCGTGGCAGCAACACCACTGGAATGGTGGGCTGTGAAAGGGCTTCTGAAGTCGATGATTTGAGCAAAAACCTCTGCCAAGGTAATGAGATCTCTCATGTTTAGCCAGATATTGAGTGGCTCCAGTTTACGCTGTACGATGCGACCGCAATACGAAGAAGAAGCATCAAGCCAAAAATACTCCATTCGTGATAAAGATAAAAAAGCTTTTACCGCATCTGGGTGAAACAGTATCCCTGAGTAGTTGGAGATTCGTTCCGTTATTTCATCTACTTGCCCTAATACATCTCTCTGCTTGTCAATGGAGATCGCAATTCTATCTGCCAAGTTTATGATATGGCTCCCAAGCGGTACCTCGATGCCGCTAACAGTTTTGCCCTTCCCATTATTCCAGGGCAAGTGGTGGAAACGGATCATATCTGCTGCTTCTTTTAGTGGATCCAGTTTTCGAAGCAGAGCGTACCCAATGAGCTCGTGGTTATAGGTTTCATTTACTTCAAAAGTTTGTTCGGTAAACTTAAGCCTGTCTTCTAAAGATAGGAAACCAACGTCATGAAGCTCTCCGGCTAAAGCTATTTGACATTGTTCCTGACTTGGAAGCCTGAGCTCTTCAGCGATTGCAAGGGCAATATAAGCTACTTGTTCTTGATGTCTAACCAACCTAGGATCTGACAGGTCCACCACTTCTGCTAATGCCGAGACTGGTTCCACCAGTGAAATCACAAAATCGCTACTGTAAGCCATATCTTGTTTGCACCCCCTGGGTTATCCTTTCATTGTTTTCTTTTGTGAAAGACTATTTCGCACAATAGTTGTAGTATACCAACAACACAAGTAGCTTTAGCAGAACAGCAGGGTTTGATTGAGATCTCAAGTTCGAACGTACTCAATAATGTGGCTGAGGCCGAAAATCCCTCTTGCGACGTTACTAATGAGCTACATGTGGTCATGATCGGCAAGCAGAAGAGTTCTTTGTGTGCACGGTACTCTTATGCTGTTGATTGAGCGTAAAGAAGTCAGAGATTTCGATTTCATAAACAACGTGCTGGCGGTACATGCATTATCACTTTGTCCCTAACGGTTAAATGTTTAATGCCGTGTAGATGAAAGTATTGGGCTGGAGCATTTATTCCGTCAAACTTTCAGATACTTAAAGGGCTAGCACAGCCCGGAGTTACCTAACTTGTAGCTGTGCTAGCTCAACTTATATTAGTACTGCTATTAAAAAACCTCTAATGAAACACTACATTCATATGGTCCAGTTGTAACATCGTATTGATTACTTGGGTTTTTGTTGTATTGATGAGAAGAAGCAGTGCAAGTTCCTTTGAAATTTAGTGTTGAATCAGTTGCGCTTACTGGTTCTAACTTGCCTTTAATGTGCCCTGTAACTTCTAGAACCTCGTCTTTGTCGAAAAACGGCCTTTTTACTATAAAGAAGTTCAGATCGACATTGTCTTTACTCCAAGTTCCGGAAGCGTCAACTTGAATTGTCGTTAGGCCGCCTATGTAGCTGCCGTATACTTTACCATCATGTGCATAAAATAACATTGGCTCGTAAGTAATTGACACCCATTCTTTGCTCCCAGAGTCCCACTTTTTCATATACCATATATAAATAGTCTGGAGATCCGCAGGATCAGGCTTGCTCAGTACGGTAAACTTAATATTGTCATTGGACTTGTATTCATACTTATCACCTGTATATACCGTGACAGAGCCTGTGGAAGCAGTGTCTGGTAGTTTAATCTTGATTTCGTCATCGCTCCAACTCACGATTTTAGCTTGAGCATTTCCTACCATCACTTTACTATTGGTTGTTGGCTGTTTACCAAAGGCAGATCCTTTGATAGTAATAGTCGTGTCTTGATCAGGTAAAATAGATTGCGGGGAAACCGATGAAACAAAAGGAGCAGCAGATATTGTAGCACTAACCTCAAATTTGTCCCGTAACGAACTGGCCTCATTGAAATCTCGTAAATATACTTGTATACTGATGCTTTCGCGTCCCTGTGCATCTGCAAGTGTAGCGGAACGTACTTCAGATAGCGGTATATCTACCTTGACATGTTTGGTGTTAGAAGAATCCAACTGCGCAGCTGGCAGGGTAACATCCTGTGTTTTGTAATATACTTCTTTGGCCCCAAAATCTCCGTGAGCTACGACTCTAGTTATTAAAGTAACCTTGGCAGGTGAGAAATCACCATTCCAAGCCGGTAGGTCAATACCTATGCTGTCTACGGAACTCGGCACGACATCAATTGGCTTGTCTTTCATAACCCATTCATAGCCAGACGGAGTAGACGGTCTAAAGTGTAAAAATGCCATTCTTGCTTTGTGCTTAGTATCTTTGTTTGTCCAGTAAAATGCGAATTCTCCTTCAGCACTACCTAACTTTTCGTCAGCCCCCGGAGCGTGTATGGTCTGTAGTGTCTTAGGTGATGTCATTGGTTCGTCTATCCATATAATAGGAGCGAGTTGCCGTTTTAAACTGACCTGGTCTAGTCGCTCATTGAGCCATTGCCAGGTAATATCCGAATACATGGCATGGTCCATATTTTCGCTATCATTGGGCTGATTCTTTGGATCGTGGATGATAAGCGTTTCACCACCATCTTTATACCCGACCACCAATACTGCATGGAAACTAGTTCGTGCATAGTACCTTAATATCACAGGGTGTCCAGCGTCAAGTTGCCTGAGCAATTCCCATTTGAGGTGCTCATTAGATATAAAAGACTTCCATTTAACAGGTTTACCCGTCTCTTTCTGTATGTATCTTGGCAGAATTAGCATAAAACTACCTATATCAATACCAAAGTCATCATCGGGAACCCTTATAAAAGCTAAGGTATGGGCGAAAGGCTCAGCTGTTCCTACAACTTCGCCACCAACATAACCATGTATGAGCATTTCAGTAGCAGCTACCCAACAACTTTGTCCTACTTGCTCATAATACGGCATTTTCATAAGTACTTCGTCTTTTGATAAGTTGTATTTGTTTGTTGTCTGCACAACAACTTTAACTTTGTTCTGTGCCGTATTATCATCTGCTCTTATGACTGTAATTGGCAGCCAACCACTTTGAGAAACAGTAGAAGCTATTTTTACCAATACAACGCCGTCTTCAGCATTGTAATCAAATGGGAACTTATATGTTTGTGATAGGTCTTCGCTCAGACCATAAACAGACAACGTGTCAGGATCCAAGTTTTTGCCTACTGGATAAATGAGTGTGATCTCGCCGTTTAAATTTGCTAATCCACTGATATCTATCCCTTGGCTGTTTGCGCCAAATTCTGCTGAGGACATAACAATGTTAGAGTTCTCACTGAAAGCGTGCTCTGGAACGATTAATTTTGTACCATCCTCCAAGGTTAAGTCTCCACCAGCAGTTGTAAACACTTTTGAAGCAGTTATTGCAGTTGTGGTTTGGGTTTCACCAGTTTTGGGCTCCTGTTGTGCTGTGGGTTCTTTCTTAACGGCATTTGGAGTACAGGCTGTCAGTATTAGTACCAGCATTAATGTTACTACTAAGCCTTTGCTTACTGCTTTTCTCATGTTCCCCTCCTTTCGTTAGAGGATTTGTGAGGGGGCACCTTGTCCAGAGAGAGCGGCTCAGGATCAATATCCTGCTAACAATACAATATTAGCACACTGTGAATATTAATGAGTATTGAGGAGTTTATCCGCTTTAGTCTTAAACACTACCAGAGTCGTTTTTTTTGTGCCAAGAACTTGTACTTTTTTAAGTTCCAAAAACTGCTTTTGCTTGATAGAAGTTCAGAAGAGCTCTAATAGTTTGTTTCTTTGTGCCGTTAATACTGTGGTTAAGCCTTGAAATCTACGGAAGAATTCTATGTTTTCTGTGTGTACAGGGATCAAGTACTTTGGCCTAATAGTCTCAATCATTTCTTCAAGGCCTTGAGCGTGAATGTGACCACTGGCATGGAATGGATCGCGCTCGTCCTTCCCACCTGCGGCTTGTCCCAAGCGACCGTAAATATGAAAACCGAACAAGTCAATCCAGTTCTTAATCTTCTCGTGGTCCATTGCCATCTCCTCGTTGAAAGGTTCACTAGAGGAATAAATGTATGAACCAGAGTGGACGTCAATATCAAGAAGATTCGTGAAATCGTAGTAAGAAAAACACAATATGTAATCATCGGGATGAGAACGTATTTTCTGGGCATCTACTGTTTTTTCCTCGGGCACTAAAGAACGAACGTGGTCTTCCCAGCCGTCAGTGCGTCCCTTTGGAGCCACATACATGAGTAGCCGCGAATCTCGAAGTGGGTGGGGAACTTCAGGCGTGGCGTAGTTCAGGTATTCAAGCATGAGGAAGTCTTTGGGCGTGAGAACTAAGTACCGTTGGGTTTCGGAAGCAACCTGGAGGAAGGAGAGTAACCTTTCAACGTTTCTCGCACCAAAATCAGCAATTACTAAACCTTCAGTTTTTGCTACTACTTCCAGTGAGCGCTGTTTTACTTGATCCTCAGTTACAGGATTTATTTCATCAGGGTGTGTACCTTCTGTGATTAGCAGAAGCGGGTGCAATTGAGCTGCCTCTTGGAAAAACGCTCTTGTCAGGTTGCCTTTGCTTCCATGTAGCCTTAAATCCCCTGTGTAAACTATCCAGCCTTTTGAGGTCTCAACAGCATATGCCATGGCACCTGGTATGGAATGGTCCACAGGCCAAGCCTTTATGTTGTACTTGGCAATCTGGCAAGAGTTTTCGAAGTAGTTTGGTGTGGCGGGCAAGTAGGGTTTTTTTGTGTAATTGCAGTTCCAAACGTTGTCATTGAAGCCATTAACGTCCTTTGGTCTTTGCAGAAGGTGAAAAGGCCTTGGTTGGAGCGGGCTACCTTTAGCTGTTTTAAGTATGCCAGTGTCCAAGAGTTCCTTAGCAGCCACGGCAATAAGCTCTGAGTAAAGTTGTCTGTTTGTATCTTGCAGGGATTTTAGGAGTGCTCCTGAGATGGCGGAGGTTATGACAGGCAAATCTTCACGAAGATAAGGCAGATATCCGGCATGATCCAAATGAGCGTGGCTAAGAAGCAGCCCTCCCACAGGCTTTACTCCTTGTTGCAGATCAGTTGAAAAATCAAAATTCGCAGGAATGAGATCTTTTCTATAAAGATTAAGCATGGGTGGTAACATTCTCATACGTAGCAGATCATAAACGCCAAGGCGGTCGCGTGGTTTTAGAAATTCATCAAAGTACTTGTTTTCCTCGCCAAAGTTCTTCCCAAAGTCCAGAAGAAGTGACTCATCCTTTGAACTGTCCTGCACAAGTATTTTATTCCCACCAATGCATCCCACACCATCCCAGAAAAGCAAACTAACCACGGCCATCACCAATTAAGCCTTGATTACGAAGGGCAAACCGTGTCCCGGATACACGGTCATGCCGGGCACAAGAATTTCCTGGAGCCTTTTTAGGGACTGCTGCATCTGAAAATCGTCTCCTCCAGGATAATCCGTTCTTCCATAGGAGAACTGAAATAACGTATCCCCAGTCAGAATGAATCCATCGCCCAGAAGGCAAATACTCCCAGCACTGTGTCCTGGAGTGTGGATGACTTGGAGTGCTTCTTCTCCCAAAGGAATTTCGTCACCTTCTGTAAGGGTTTGGTCGGGGGTAATGTTGTCAAGAAAAGGAACATCATCTTTATGTATGAGAAAAGGTGCGCTGATCTTCTCCTTGAGTTCTTTTACAGCTCCTACGTGATCAAAATGGTAGTGGGTTGCTATGATGAATTTTACTTGGCCATCGAGTTTTGCCAGTCGCTGCCGTATTTTCTCCATGTCCCCTCCTGGGTCAACTACAGCTATGTCTGTTCCGGATTTGAGTATGTAGCAGTTACTTTTCAGTGGTGTCACCGTTACTCTGTGTAGTTCCATTAAGCTAATCACTCCTTACACGTGTTTTTGCGCAATGCGCTAGGCTCTTTTAGCATATTATAGAAGTTTTTTTGGAAAATAGCTGGTCTTGTTATTATTGTTATCATGTAGTTTTTGCTTTGCCTTGTAGTGTCATCTTAGAAATGAGAGAGGGAGGTTACCTGTAATGGAGTTGGAATTCCTTAGAGGTTTGAACAAAGACATTGTCAGATACCGGCGTGATCTGCACCGCATTCCAGAGGTGGGATTAGAACTTCCTAAAACGAAAGCATACGTGGAAAAAGCATTGATTGAACTTGGTTTTGATCCCAAACCGTGTGGCCATGGGCTGATATGCGACGTGGGTCATGGGGAAAAGTGTTTAGTAATTAGGGCAGATATGGATGCTCTGCCTGTTGAGGAGCTGACAAATCTGGATTACGTCTCGGAGCATCCTGGTTTTATGCACGCATGCGGTCATGATGCTCACACGGCTGTGTTACTCGGAGTGGCTAAGTATTTTGCTGTACACGAGCCACCATGCAGAATACGTCTTCTTTTTCAACCGGGTGAAGAAGGTTACTTTGGCGCAGTGGACATGATTGAACACGGTGCGTTAGAAGGTGTTAATGCCGCCATTGGTGGGCATGTGGGGCCAGTATTTGAAGAGGTACCCGTAGGGACATTCATGATAAAAAAAGGACCAGCATCAGCAGCCACTGACAATTTTGAGGTGGTTTTTAAGGGTGCAGGCACACATGGTTCTCAACCGCATAAAGGCAAAGACCCTTTCATGGTTGCTGCCAATTTTATACTGATGACTCAAGTACTGAAAAGCAGAGAAAGTGATCCCAATAACCCCACGGTCATATCCATAGGGACTGTTCATGGAGGAACTGCAAACAACATTATTCCTGAAGAAGTACGGCTCACGGGAACGGTGAGAACGGTGGTTAATCAGGATCGAGAGCATTTTTCGAAAAGATTAGAAGAAATAGCTCATGGCTTGGCATTAGCCTATGGAGTAGAGGCTGGCTTCACCTATAATTTTGGTTATATCCCCATGATTAACGATGCAGGGATGACCGATCTCATGGCAGAAGCCATTGGAAAGTATTTAGGTGCGAGCCACGTTGTTATAACAGAAAAAGCAAACATGGGCGGAGAAGACATGGCTTACTTCTTGGAGAAGGTGCCTGGGGTTTTCTACTTTTTTAATACGAATAATCCAGAGAAAGGCATTACCGCACCAAACCACAGTCCTTACTTCAATGTTGATGAAGACGTGTTGTGGATGATGGCAGCGGCTGATGTTGCGTTTGCTGAGGAATTTGCAATGCTTTAGAGTTAATGCGTGGTCTTCCCGTTTGAAGTGTGTAGCTGTCCAGACATGATGTGGGAGCGCGCGAATATTTCTGAACTACGATCGAAGGACAATAAGAAATCATTAAGGGTGTAAAGCTGAGATTTATACATCAAGATGGCTTGGCATTTCTGTTTTATTTCTTCTTCGGTTAGCATAAACTTGTCCCAGCTCTGAGGATCTTCCGATGGAGGTAGCGGCATGTCAAGGTCTTGGTAAAGACCCGTAGGGAATGGCCACTGTGGATAATGTACTAAATAGTTTAGCAGAACCGCTTGGATATGGTTTCTGGTTACGATCTGGTCTATGAGGCGATTTGTTGCTTTGTGATCGTCGTGAGTGTCTTTCTCGTGAGGGTAGATAATGTGAGTTGGTCTGAAGCTTTTTATTACTGTTTGCATGGATCTGTATAAGTTTTTGCCCGTGTATACTACGCCTGGATTGTACACACTTGAGTTATATGGGCAATAAGTTGTACCTATTCCACCAATATTGCAAGGCTTATCCCAATATTCGTCCAGAAGAAACTTCAGGCTAGTGTCTGCAAACCCAAGAAAAACTATATTCTGCACTGGTATTCCCAGGTAACTCAGTGCATTTGTGCTTTCTCTTTGCCGGATCATGCCAAGCTCATAAAAATCTTCTGGGGTTAGTTTCTTGTGATTGGTCAAATGCTCTGCAGCTCTGGGGTATGTTTCACCGCTGGTAACAATGACGATCTCAACAGGGATACCCATTCTTACAGTTCTGGATATGAGACCACCAGCAGCTATGACTTCATCATCAGGATGGGGAGCCACTACCATAATTCTAAATTCTTCTGAGGTTCTATCTTCCAAAAGCATATTAGGTCTTCTCGGCTAGTTTAAAACTGTATGCATTTCAAATTGCATGTATGTCATTTCTTCCACCTATTGACGGATTGTATCACCATCTGACCCACATGTTATCCAGTACTCTTATAGTATTCTTAACATTTCCAAGGTGTGAATTACTGCTTGCAGTTTTTAGTAATACAATAGAAAATGTAACGCAGATGGATAACACGCATGTGTGTCAGATACGTGTGTAACTAACTACCTTGTGCGAGTGAGGTGATTTTTCAATGCCTGCTATTGTTTGGAAGGACGAATATTCTGTGGGTGTCAAAGTTATAGACGATCAGCACAAAGAACTCTTCAGACGTGTGAACAAGCTTTTTGAAGATGTTTCCAAAGGGAATGTCGCCACAGTTTTGGAAACATTAGATTTCTTGAATACTTACGTTATTTACCACTTTTCAGCTGAGGAACAGCTCATGGCACGAGCTGAGTACCCAGAGCTTGAGACACACAGAAAAGAACACGAATGGTTCAAGTCAGAGGTTCTTTCTATTAGGGAGCAGGTGCAGAAAGAAGGTATTGGCGTGTCTTTGACACTGAAGCTGAACAAACTGCTGGTCAGCTGGCTCATTGACCACGTCACAAAGACTGATATAAAGTTCGCCCCCTATCTTAGAGAAGAAGCTGTTTAGCTTGATAAGAGTTAAATGCGGTTTCCTGCCAAGGCAGGTAATCTAAAATATACATTGGGAGGTACAAACCTGAAAAGGAGAGGTGATCAGACTTGCCAGCCATCACATGGAAGGAAGAATACTCCGTGGGCATAAAGACAGTGGATGAACAGCATAAAGAATTATTTGCTCGAATCAACAGACTTTTTGACGAGATTCCCAAAGGCAACAAAGATGCTGTTTTGGAAATGCTCAACTTCTTGCAGGACTACACTGTTTATCATTTCAATGCTGAACAGGATCTCATGAGTAAGGCAAAATACCCTGGTTTAGAGGAACATAAGCAGCAACATGAATGGTTTAAGGAGCAGATAAGAAGTTTTCAAGATGAAGTCCAGAATAAGGGTGTGGGTGTAACTTTGACAGTGAAACTGAACAAAGTTCTGGTAGATTGGCTAATAAATCACGTTACCAAGACCGATACTCAGTATGTACCTTATGTGAAACAGGCAGGTTTAGCTTCTTAATCCAACTTTGGAAGGAGCGTTGCAGAGAATGGAGGCGCAGCATGTGGAGACAGAAGTTATCTTGACAAACCCAACCGGTTTGCATGCAAGACCAGCATCCTTGCTAGTGCAAACGGCGGCAAAGTTCAAGAGCAGTATTACTCTTGAAAAAGACGGGCGTAGTGTTAACGCCAAGAGCATTATGGGAGTACTTTCCCTGGGTGCTGACAAGGGAAGCAAGATAAAGATCAGTGTGGAAGGGGAAGACGCTGAAGAAGCACTGAAAGCTCTTTTAGATCTGGTCCATAGCAATTTTGGAGAAGTGGAATCATGAAGCTAAAAGGAATACCCGGTTCTCCCGGCATTGGGATTGGGACAGCGCAAGTTTTGAAAAAAGATTTTGACATACCGCGTTTTGCGGTGGAGGATTCAAAAGAGGAGTTAGAAAGATTCTACAAGGCCCTGGATCAGAGCAAGCAGCAAGTTTCTCGACTTTACGATAGGGCAGCTAAAAATGGGAACAAAGATGTGGCAGATATTATGCAAGCCCATTTAATGATGCTTGATGATCCTGAGTTCTTAGAGAAGATAAAAGAAGCCATAGAAAACGAAAAACTGAATGCTGAGTTCGCAATTTGGTCTGTGGGGCAACAGTACATCCAGTTTTTTGAACAAATGACCGACGAGTACCTTAAAGCTCGTGCGGCTGATCTAAAGGACATTACTGAGCGTATCATCAGGAATCTCACGGGCACCTTGTTAGACCTTTCTCAGCTACCCGAAAATACTGTTCTCGTTGCCAAAGACTTGGCTCCCTCAGACACTGCTCAAATCGATCGGGAACACGTGGTTGGGTTGGTCACTGATGAGGGTGGTCCTACTTCTCATGTGGCTATCATGGCAAGATCCTTTCAAATACCTGCTGTGGTGGGCACAAAGAACGCTACTGGGGAGGTCAAGAGTGGTGACGTCTTGGTAGTTGATGGTAACGAGGGTGTAGTTGAAGTTAACCCCGCGGAGGATTTGCTGAGGAGCTATGAACTGAAACGCCAGCAATGGAAGAAGGAGCAGAGCGATCTGGGGGAGTTAGTCACTTTGCCCAGCGTGACCAAGGATGGGACACAGATAAAGCTGGAGGCAAACATTGGCAGACCTGAAGAGGTGGAAACAGCCTTAAAGTTCGGTGCCGAGGGCGTTGGACTGTTCAGAACAGAGTTTCTTTTCATGGATAGAAGCACATTACCCTCTGAGGAGGAGCAGTTTGAAGCCTACAAAAAGGCATTGGAAGGCATGCGGGGGAAAGTGGTCACCATACGCACCCTGGACATAGGAGGAGACAAGGACTTACCTTATCTGGGATTGGAAAGGGAAAACAATCCTTTCTTAGGTTGGAGGGCAATAAGATATTGCTTGGACCGCACAGATGTGCTCAAGACTCAGCTAAGAGCGATCTTGCGAGCTAGTGCTTATGGGAATGCCGCGATCATGTTTCCCATGATAAGTTCTGTGGAAGAGGTAGTTAGAGCTAAGCAGGTCTTAGAGGAAGCAAAAGCTGAGCTTCGTGAAGAAGGCCAGCCTTTCGATGAAAAGATCAGAGTGGGCATCATGGTGGAGATTCCATCTGCTGCAGTGGCTGCTGACTTACTTGCACCAGAAGTCGACTTTTTCAGTATTGGTACAAACGATCTAACTCAGTACACTCTTGCCGTTGATCGCGATAACGAGAAGGTCAGAGAGTATTACAAGCCACTTCATCCTGCAGTTCTTAGGCTCATAAAAAGAGTTATTGATGTGGGAAACGCTTTTGGGAAAGAAGTTGCCATGTGCGGTGAGCTGGCAGGGGATGATAGAGCCACGGAGATACTTATTGGCTTGGGTTTACAAGTGTTTAGTATGACCCCCTCAAGCATTCCCAGAGTGAAAAAGGTTGTTCTATCTACGGATAAGGAAGAAGCATATGTAGTTGCGAAGAAAGCGGCCGTTTTACCATAGGCGGCCGCTTTCTTTTCCTGTGTAAGAGTTGTTTCTACTGGATAGCGTACCAGATTATGGGTATGTGCTGAATAACATCTGTGTCAGAAGTATCAGGCAAGATCCTAACAAAGTATTTCCAACATGGATTATTAAGATGCCGCAAAAAGCCATCTGTATAAAAGTAAGTGAATTTACTATCGCCTTCTGATATATACCTGCGTAGCTCCACTGTTCGTACTTTCTCAAGTTCTGTTCCTTCCCTGCCTAAGAAAAGTTCAACTCTGACATCCTCAGGAGAAAGTTCTCCAAGATTCACAGTCACTTTTAAGGTAGATCCGTTTTCTTCAACCGTTACATTGTCCACTGAAATACTACTCCAAGCTTGAATAACTCGGTCTTCCCAAGCCACATCTCGCTTTGCGTTCTCAAAATCGTTTTTCGACAGACGTTCCGAGTTTATAAAAGCCTTCACATATGTCTTGTCCATGTACTCTTTGACCATGCGGTGCGTACTGAAGCGTGGGACAATACTCTTGATACTCTCACGCATCATGGAAAGCCATTTGGCTCTATTCTCATAATAGGTTGGGATTACCTGGGTTTCGAGAATGTTATAGAGGCTTTCTGAATCTCTTTGATCGTTTTCTTCATGCTCAGGCTCTAAAGATTCGTCTCCTACAACCCATCCGTTTTTACCGTTGTAACCTTCCACCCACCATCCATCGTAAATGCTAAGGTTTAAAACACCGTTTACGGCTGCTTTCATACCACTGGTTCCACTGGCTTCTTGTGGACGTCGTGGAGTATTGAGCCAAACGTCTACCCCCGATACCATGGCTCGGGCTAAGGAGATGTCGTAGTTTTCTAAGAAGAACACCTTTCCAGCCAAGCCTGGTTCCTTTGTCATTTGAAGCACTTGGCTAAGGAATTCCTTTCCTGGTCCGTCATTGGGATGGGCCTTCCCTGCAAAGACCAAATAAACCGGTCTGTCAGGCATATTTAGAAGTTTCTTTAATCTCTCCAAGTCACGGAAAATCAGAATGGCGCGTTTGTAAGTGGCAAAGCGTCTTCCGAAACCGATGATGAGGCTGTTTTCGTCAATGTCAGGTATGGGATCGTTTAAATTCAAACGTTCATTTCTACTCTGAATTTTCTCTTTCATGAGTGATATGAGATTTCTTTTTGCTTTCAAATGCGCTTCCCACAAGTCATCGTCAGGAATACGCTCAATGCCATACCACATGCCTTCAAGATCGGTGTGTTCACGCCAAACCCTACTTAATGCCCGATCGTAAATTCTGGAAAACTCAGAGCAAATCCATGTTAGCGTATGTACGCCATTGGTAATACCTTCTATGGGTACTTCTTCCAAGGTATAACCTTTCCAAAGGTTCCTAAACATTTCCTTGGACACGCGTGCGTGCAGCTGACTCACACCGTTAACGTAAGCCGAAGTGCGTATGGCTAGTACTGTCATGTTCAGCTCGCCGGAATCTTCCGCTTCTTTACCCAAACTTAAGAATTTCTCCGCGGGTAATCCTTCAAAAAAGGATTGAAGACGGCTGCTTACAAAGTCCACTGGGAACTTATCATGCCCCGCTGGCACAGGAGTATGGGTGGTAAAGACAGTACTTTCTTTCACCACTTCCAGTGCTTCTTCAAAAGATAAGCCTTTCTGCATAAGATCTTTTATGCGCTCAAAGGCTGCAAATGCAGGATGTCCCTCGTTTAGGTGGACTAAACCGGGTTCAATGTTTAATTCTTTGAGAAGTCTTATGCCGCCAACGCCCAACAGTATTTCTTGCGCGACTCGTATGTCCATACCTGGGTTGTACAAATAGTCACAAATGAGCCTGTACTCTGGAGGAGTGTCGGGTGTGTCAGGATCCAGGAGGTAGAGCTTCACACGTCCTACATCAGCCTGGAAAAATCTGGCTGTAATCATGTTTGCATCTAACGGTACCTTAACCAGTACAGGCTTACCTTCTGCGTCGAGCAATGGCGTTATGGGCAAGTCTTCAGGACTGTATTGAGGAAAGAGCTCCTTTTGCGTAAGATCAGAGCTTATCTCTTGGACAAAATAACCATGCTTGTACAGAAGCCCAATCGCAAGTAGTGGTATTCCAAGGTCGCTGGCGGACTTTAAGTGGTCACCAGCAAGAATGCCTAAACCACCTGAATAAATGGGTAATGCTTCACTTATCCCATATTCCATGCACATGTAAACGAACTTTGTGTCCCAGTTTGGGTAGTTCGCATTGAACCACGTATTGTTTTCTTTCATGTAACTGTGGAATCTTTCTGTTACTAGTTCATACAGCGACAAAAAGTCCTCGTCTTTGGAAAGTTCTTCTAATCTTTCGGTGGGCGTTTCTACGAGGAGTTTAACAGGATTTTGATAAGCTTTCCAAAGATTGGGATCTATTCTACTCCATAGTTTCATGGCAGAACGTGACCACGTGTGCCAAAAGTTATATGCTATAACTGCCAGATCTTTAAGGTTTTCTGGCAACTTTCTTTCAATGGCATCTCTTGTTGTTAGCACTGAAGCTACCTCCTCTTGCCGTGTAATTCCAAAGTTGCAATATTTTATTATAACTTTTAGCAAGTCTATAAAGTTAGAGCTTTGTTAACCATTTGTCAGTAAAAGTCTTTTCAATATTCCTTTTTCTGAGAGCTTGCTAGGTCTTTTTCACAGGCTTTTGTAGTACGGCTACTAACATCTTAACAAAATACTCTTTGGTTAAGTTCCATTTAGCCAGAAAAGATAGGCTTTTTCGCAAAGGAATCTCCTTGTAATACACGCACTTAAATGGCGAGTTTTTTATCCACTGCTGGAAATTTTTGATAGTCATCCTATTGATGTAGGAAATATACGGCTTTCCGTCTTTATTGGTAGAAAATCGCAGGTTTATGCGGTCCTCGCCATCGGGCACCCCCTTGGCAAGGTCTTTATACACATTTATGAGCGTTTGTTCATCGAAAAACACGTGTACCCAGGGGATACCAATCAAATCACTTAAGTGTGCTCCATAAGGGTGATAGTAAGGAGGAGAGTTCACGTAAAGCATGCCTCCTGGTCGTAGGACTCTGTAACACTCTTTGAGAACTTCTTGAGGCTTTGCCGCATGTTCCATAAAATCATTCATGATAATGGTGTCAAAGGCATTGTCTTGAAAAGGCAGTGCTGCTGCATCTGCCACAACAAAGTGAAACTTTTCTTCCACACCCTTTTCCTTTGCGAGCCGTTCAGCTTGGTCCTTGTACTTCTCAACTTTATCTACGCCATATATCTCCTTTACGCCACATGTGGCATAAAAAACTGTTTTGCCTGCAGCACCACAGCCTATATCCAGCACTACTTTGTCTTTGAAAAGGTTATCCAAGTTAGTAAAACCCAAGAAATACTGTAAAGTACTTAGGCCTTTTTCGAATTCCCATTCAGCGTAGGTTTTAACACCATCTTTTTGCAAGTTGAAAGGATGAACAGGTGGCGGGAAGAGTTTATTAATGCCTCTTAGGAAAGTCTCTTTAACACTGCTCATATCTTCTTTAGAAACCTCATTTTAGTCCATTGTACCACTGTGGCGATCTTGAAACCGTTAGATTTACTCGATATAGCGTTGATATGACGATCCTTGTACGCAGCTTTGAGCAGTGTCTGATATATAATGGGCACATGAAGAACAAAACAGTTAAAGGGATCCTAATTCTTCTGCTTTTCAGTGTTCTTTTTCAGTGTATGGGCATGGTATTCTTACCTGATCGGGTCAGCGCTGTTTCTTTTGATTTACCAGAGAGAAAGTTTTCCATGGTTGTCGCAGAGGACGGTTCTGCTCAAGTAGAGGAAACTGTGACATGGCTGCTTAAAGACCCTTTCCGATATGTTACTTGGCGTGTGGAATATCCAACTGAGGTAGACATGGAAGATCTACAGGTTGCTGTTCTGCAGGGGCCAAACCTTACACCGGAAATCAACTATGTCATGAACAGGCATAACGTGGTCTCTTTGGAACTCTGGTTTGTTCCCAGAAATATGAGCTATGGATCAGAAGGCGCGTATATAAAAGTTCCCGAGGGAGGGCAGATTGTTCAAGTAAAATTCTCGTACCGCCTGCAGAACATTTTGATGGAATGCAACGATTTTTCGCAGTTATTCGTAAAGTTCATTGGTGAAGGAACTGCAGTGAAGACCGATAAGTTGGTCGTTTCGATCGCTTTTCCAAGGGTATTTGGTGAACCTTCTTCAGTTTACGTACATCCATTGGGGCTTAGTAAGAGCTTTACAAAGGAACTCCAAGATGATCACTATGTGCTACAGTACGTGTTTCAGCATGTACCTGCAAACACCTATGTTGAGGGACGCTTTGTTTTTCCAAAGGTCTTAGGTACTGGTACTACTTATAGGAATATCTACCTTACTTTGGCAGATGTTGAGCAAATTGAGAAAGAGTACGTAAGTACTTATAACAGAACTAAGATGCTCGGTTTGTTTTACCCCGTATTGCTTTTTGCAGCTTTCGTTGCCATTTACTGGGTCTACGGCAGAGAACGGAAAATCTCCTATGATGCTCTGTATGAACGAGATTTGCCCACGCAGGATCCACCAGAGCTTGTAAATGCCATTGTTAGCAGGATTTGCCAAGAGCCTGACAACAATGGTTTTTCTGCCGCCGTTTTGGACATGGTTCATAAAGGACACCTTACATTCATAGAGAAGAAACCCAATGAGGTGGCAGGGATAAAGCTGGTGAGCGATGACGAAACTAGGCCAGAGCTTAATGAGGCTCTGAAAACCATTGCGAATAAAGATGGTGAGATACTTTTCGACCGTTTGGAAAAGACGTTCAAGAAAAGAACCATTGCGGAGAGATTTTGGAATAATTTAACTCAATGGCAAGGAAGAATTGCTCGCCAGGTACAGGAACGCAAGTATTTTAACAGCACGGGTAACACAATTGCTAAAATAGTGGCAGTCCTAGGTGGAATTGTCTTACCCATTATATTGCTCACTTACTCTTTAGACACCGATTTACCTCTCATGGATGCAGAAACCTACATGATAGCTGGTATGGGTATAAGCTTCGTAATTGGGCTTGTTGTGGTTTTTATGAACCGAGCAGTATTTTCCCACTGGACAGAAGAAGGTTTGCTCTATGTAAAGCAGTGGCAAGCTTTACGTAAATACTTGACGGATTTCACTTTACTTTCTCAAAATCCGCCGCAAGCGGTGGCCATGTGGGATGAACTGCTGGTTTATGGGACGGCTTTGGGTGTTGCTAAGCAGACCTTGAAAAACCTGAGGCAGCTTTATCCTACTGCACCACCTGAGGCTCCAGTAACCAGAACACTATATGTTAGACCACTGTTGATTGATGATTTGAACAGGATAACTACTTCAGCGTTGCTGAGCATGGGAAGTGGCAAGAGCGGAATTGGAGGAGGTGGCGGTTTTGGTTCCGGAGCTCACGTGGGTGGCGGCGCTGGCGGAAGTTCGGTGGGAGCCGGTTAGGAAGTTGCTCTTTCAGTAGTGTAGAATTCTCTTTATGGGTTCCATCATCACGTTCCTACTCTTGTTGGCTCTGGGCTATTTGCTGAAAAGCACAGGGGTTTTATCAAAAAAGGACGCTGATACTATTAGGAAGCTCGTTTTCAATGTGTGCCTTCCTTGCATGGCCTTTCAAGCTATGCGAAGCAGCACATTAGACAGTACCTTCATTCTCATCGCAGTTGTTGTCGTTTTGTTACACGTTCTTGGGTACTTAATCTTTCGTTTTTCCAATAAATCATTAGGAGAAATAGTATTCGCTGGTTGGGCTGGGAATACGGCTTTTATGGGGTACCCAATTGTTGAGAGTCTTTTAGGACCAGAAGGGCTATCTAGGGCGGTGGTATTTGACCAAGCCAATACTATCATGATCATTTTGCTGTGGTTGCAAAAAGGAATAAAGAGTATTCTTAGTCCGCCTTTATTGGGAGCCATATTCGGCATACTACTGAAAGGCGTGCAAATTCCAGTTCCGTTCATGGATGCTGTTTCCATGCTTGCAAAAGCTACTTCCCCTTTAGCCATGATCTATACAGGCTGTATCTTGATACTGGAATGGGATCACAGAGTTTTTCCAGCGCTGTTGGTGAAGTTTGTTTTACTGCCAGTAACTGCTTGGGTTTTATCCACGCTCATGGGACTACCACTCATTGACTATCAAGTGGTAGTTTTACAAAGCAGCATGCCAACCATGGTGGTTTCTACAATTTACGGAGAACAATTGGGATTAGACACTGCTTTTTTATCCAAGACAGTGGTTCTGAGCACACTGCTTTACCCACTGTCCTTTGTACTTTGGTCAACTCTTCTCATGTAGCGTGCAGGCAAAATGAGTTGCTGCAATGTTCGGTATATGAAAAGAACTTTTAGGATTGCTTTACAGATTTTATTGGCTGTGAGCTTAATTCTATTTGTTTTTGGGGAGACGTTTGTTACTTCAACATTTGTGCGTGGTAGAAACACGCAAAACGATATTGAGCAACAGGTCAAGTCTTTGTCCGTTGACGATCTGGGTGACAGGGTGCTTGTGTTTGCACCTCATCCCGACGATGAAAGTTTGGCAGCGGGTGGTCTTATATGGATGGCTAAGGAGCAGGGCAAGCAGGTCAAAGTAGTTATAATGACCAATGGAGACTGCTTTACCAGAGGAGTAGAGGCTTACTTGTATCAGATAAAGCCGAAGCCGCAGACTTACCTGCAGTACGGAGAACAGCGCCAACTAGAAACCATAACATCGCTGACTTCGCTTGGCATAGCACAGAGTGATGTAATATTCCTTGGTTTCCCCGATAAGGGCCTTGCTAAGCTGTGGCAGGGCGTATGGGGTGACGTGCCTTACCGATCCAGTTGCACTGGTTACACTCAGGTACCATATGATCATTCATTTAAGCCAGGGGCTCCTTTCACTGCTCCCGAATTGATCAGTTTAATTAAAACCGTGATCTTAAGTTACATGCCTACGAGTGTCTTGGTTACAGACAGCTCTGATGCGAATTCAGACCACTGGGCAACTTCTAATTTCGTAATGACAGCTTTACTGCAGATGGAAAGCTTTGATAAAGCTTATTCTCCCAAGGTTTTTACTTATGTCATTCACTCTGGTTATTGGCAAACCATGCCTGCTTCTAAGCATCTCAAAGAAGTATTGTATCCTCCAAAGTATTTTCTGGTTGAAGGATATCGGTGGTACTCCTTGGCACTTTCTCAGACCGCCAAACAGATGAAAGTCAAGGCTATTTCTAATTATCACACCCAGGAAACTGTGATGCCTCAATTTTTGCAGAATTTTGAGCGTCCTAACGAGCTTTTCAACCTGTATGTTGTTCGAAGAATTCCAAAAGTGGAAGCCGCGGTAACTGATGAGGACCTTTTTCGAGGCTTGCTCACACTAGAACCTGTGTGCTACTCGCCTCAAAGTAACAAAGCTGTCCTTGTTTTGAACTCGGGGGCGTATTTGAATAGGCTGTACGCATTGACAACCAAAGATGAGAGCATGGTATTAGGGGTACAGCTTGGTGGCAGGGCAAGAGTTGGGACGCGTTTCTTAGTACGTGTTAAGTTTTTCGGTGCTGAAGAACTGATTTCTTCTTATGATACATGGGCTTCAGTGACCACTAATGGGCTTAGCATAAGTAACACCGATTCACTTCAGGCCACAGCTAGCATGAGCAAGGATTTATTCGCTCTTGTTCTTAAAGGTAAGCCTGCACACAGCATCTTTGTAGGTATTTCAGTTCAAAGCTACTATGAAGGAGTGCAAGTGGACAGTCTGCCTTGGCATTTTCTTAGCTTTTAGAAAGGTCCGGTGGAGGATAGATTGGTGACTTGTACAGCAAAGTCTTGTTGTCTGTGACTGGCTAAAGGAAGGGTGTTTACTTGGGCAAGGCAAATAGTTGTGAACATGGGTTTTGGAATAAGATCGTTAAGTTGCTACAATAGGTTGTAGGTCGCAAAAGCTGGCAAAGTACTGTTGCTTTCCAGCCAACGCATTTGATGCCTAAAAAGGTGTTTATTAATAGTAAAAGAAGGTTGTGAAATGGATTTGCATGTTAGCAAGGGAGTCTTGTTCTTAAATGAGTAGCGTTTGGAAATACCATGGCCGATAATGTCTGGATCGCAAACCTTGTCCTTGATCTACTTCTCATAGTGGAGGGGACCGGTATGCCCGGCGTTCCTTTCCAACCGGCTTTCTTTGTTGTAGCTATGTTCATAACACAGGGAAAGGCTCCTTTTTTGCTTTGCTGGATACTCGCCAGCTTGGCTAACCTCTTGGGAAATGTGTTGGGTTATTTAATTGGCAACAAACTTGGTGAGGCTTTTGTATTGAAGCTAAAATTCTTGAGGTTGGAACCAGATGATGTGGACGATCTGCGAAGTCTTGCCAACAAGTATGGGCCCTGGGTTGTGGTTATTTCGAGATGGTTTGGCCCCATCAGGACGCCAACCATTCTCTTAGCCGGTACCTTAGGCATGAACTTGCCAATTTATACGCTATTTTCTTCCATGGGAGCCTTTAGTTGGAATTTTGCCTGGCTTTGGGCTACTTGGCAGGGATCGAGACTTCTACTTACCATTCTCGGCGCAAATGCTAGCCAAAACTGGCTCATTGCCATGATCATTGGGTGGGGCTTGGCTTTTGTTAGCCTTACTGTGGTCATGGGAGCTTGGCACAGGTACAAGAACAACCGTGATTCGGCGGAAAAAAACTGATATTCTATTATCTAAACAATGGATTTTCGTTATGAGAATATGTACCACACATTGATGGGAAGAGGGTGCAAGAATCAGACATGAATGACGTTGAATTACTCAGAGGAATTGATAAGTTAAGGAAAGAAAGAAGCGCTGTTATTTTGGCACACAATTATCAAATCCCACAAATACAGGATCTAGCAGATTTTGTGGGGGATTCTTTGGATATGGCCCGTTATGGGTTGTCTGTGGAAGTTCCTGTTGTTGTGGTTGCTGGGGTGCGTTTCATGGCTGAAACTGTGAAAATCCTTTGTCCTGAAAAGACAGTGCTTGCGCCGTCTATGGCAGCTGGCTGTCCTTTGGCCGACTCTTTGAGCGCTAAGGATATCAGGAAATTAAAAGAGGAATATGAAGGGGCTACTGTGGTCAGCTATGTGAACAGTAGCGCTGAAGTAAAGGCTGAAAGTGACATTTGCTGTACTTCAAGTAACGCTTTAAATGTGGTTCGTTCTCTTGAGAACAAGGACGTACTTTTTGTTCCTGATAAGAATTTGGGAAGGTTCGTGCAGATACACGCACCAGAGAAAAACGTGATTACGTGGACCGGTAGTTGTCCAGTACATGATGGCTTAACCTTTGAGGAGGTTGCCCAGGCAAAAAATGACCATCCCGATGCTTTGGTACTAGCTCATCCAGAGTGCAATGAGAAGGTATTGTCGCTGGCTGACTTTGTAGGTAGTACATCACAAATCATTGGAGAAGCCCAAAGAAGTGATGCAAAAGAATTCATCATAGCTACTGAGTTAGGTGTTTTACATGCATTGGAAGCAGTATCCACTCGCTACGGTGAAACAAAGCATTTTTACCCAGCTTCTACACGGCTTGTATGTGCTGATATGAAGGAAATCACCCTAGAAGATATATATAACTCTTTGAAAAACATGGAATACGAAATCTTTTTACCGGAGGCAATCATGGAAGCGGCTTCGAGATCTTTATGGAGAATGCTGAGTTTGCACTAGCATAGCTGGAAAGGACTTATTCAAATGAATGGTGAGAATGAGAACGTTGAATGTTTCGATGTGGTCATAATTGGAAGCGGTGTTGGTGGTTTGGCAACGGCTCTTTATCTTCCTGAGCAACTCAAAGTAGCAGTAGTTTCGAAGGGTCCTTTAAATGAAAACTCGACATTCATGGCACAAGGTGGCATTGCCGCTGCGCTGAGTCGTGAAGATAGCCCTGAGCTGCACGAGGAAGACACTCTGATTGCAGGACATGGACTAAGTCTAAAGGAGGCAGTTCACGTCTTGGCATGGGAAGCTCCGCATATAATCGAGGATTTAGTTAGCTGGGGTATGCCATTTGACAAATCGGGAGAAAACTTTCACTTCGCTTTGGAAGGTGCACACTGTAAGCATCGTATACTTCACGCTAATGGTGATGCGACAGGAGAAAGTTTATGGCAAACGCTATATCGTCAGGCTTTGAATAGAGGAAACATTGTGTTTTTACCAAACATGTACGCACTTAGAATACTTGGAACTGAGGAAGCTAATGGCGTCGTGTTAATGGATGAAAGTGCGAATGTGACGAAATTGCTCTGTTCTTTCTTGGTTGTTGCTACTGGTGGGGTTGGTAATCTTTATGAATTTACCAGCAATCCTCCTTCAAGCACAGGTGATGGTATTGCCATGGCTTACGACGTTGGCGCTGATGTTACTGACATGGAGTTTGAACAGTTTCATCCTACGGTTTTTTTCTCTGAAAATCCTAACCATGTTTTCCTTATTAGCGAAGCGGTTAGAGGCGCAGGTGCCGTTTTGGTGAACGCCTACGGAGAGCTTTTCATGCACAATTACGATGACAGAGGCGATTTAGCACCACGAGATGTGGTTGGTAGAGCCATTCACAACGAAATGAAAAAATGCCATAGTAATCACTTGTACCTGGATTTAAGACCTGTTGGCCTTCAGCGCTTAAGAAGGGAATTTCCCATGTTGCTTTCTCGTCTCCAACAAGAAGGTTTTGATCCAACCAAGGATTTAGTTCCTGTGGCGCCCGGTGCACATTATACTATGGGTGGCATAAAGACTGACCTATGGGGGAGGACCTCGGTAAAAGGTTTATATGCCGTGGGAGAATGTGCATGCAATTATGTTCATGGCGCTAATAGATTAGCTAGTAATTCTTTGCTCGAAGGGATGTTATTTGCTAAACGGACGGCGCAAAGTATTGCTGAAAATTCCATGCATGGGTTCAAATCTGACAGCGGCGGTGTTCTCTGCATAGCTAAACGTGACTTTCCCGAATATGATGAAGTAATTAAGGTCTTGAAGCATGGTATGCAAACCAACATGGGAATCGAAAGGAACGGAGATAGACTAAATCAGTTTATATCGGAGCTTGATGAGCTTTTGGAGTTGATCCACCATTCGCAAATTTGTAAGCAAGGGCTGGAACTGCTTCAGAAGATAACTGTTTGTACATTGATGACGCGTGCTGCTCTTTGGCGTGAGGAGTCAAGGGGAGCACACTTCCGTTCCGACTTTCCTGAAGAGGATCCAATGTTCAAAAAACATCTCGTGGTGAATAGAAGAGGCCAGCGAGAAATAAATGCAGAGGTGGTAGAAAATCATGAGTGGTGAGTTTGGTTTTGACTACAGAAGTGCCCAGCGGGCAGTGTTATTTGCACTGGAAGAAGACATGGGCTTTGGTGACATCACAACTGATGCTGTTTTTCGAACTTCTCAGAATGCTACTGCTAAGATAGTGGCTAAAGAAACGGGTATCATAGCTGGTTTGCCTTTAATGGAGCTTATTTTTTCACTTATGGGTAGTAATAATGTGGCAGTCAAACTCTGTGCTAAAGAGGGAGAACAAGTTCACGTGGGTCAGCAGATTGCTTTACTTACAGGTGACATACGCACTTTACTTTCTGCTGAACGCACACTTCTGAATTTTTTACAAAGGTTGAGCGGTATTGCCACGGCAACCCATGAATATGTGCAAGCTGCTTCACCTTTTGGTGTTGGAATATGCGATACGAGAAAGACTGTGCCAGGGCTTAGGTATCTAGACAAATACGCGGTAAGAGTGGGGGGAGGGATGAACCACCGTTTTAACTTAAGCGATGCGGTGCTCATAAAGGATAACCATGTAGCAGGGGCTGGGAGTATAACGGAGGCTGTTAAGCGTGCGAAACGTGCAGTATCTTTTACAAAGAAAATAGAGGTTGAAGTTACAAACTTGGAGGAAGTGAAGGAAGCTATGGACTGCGGAGTGGATCTGATTTTGCTAGATAACATGAGCGTATGCATGATGTCGGAAGCAGTTAAACTTATTAGAAAGCAAAATTCAAATGTTTTGATAGAAGCTTCGGGTAATGTCACTTTAGAGAAAATATCTGAAATAGCTAAAACTGGAGTTGATGTGATAAGTGTGGGGTCTCTCACTCATAGCGTTAAGGCTTTAGACATAAGCATGTATGTGGAAATTGAAAACACTTAGTGGAGAAAACGTGTAATGAGATGCAATACAATACTGATGATTGCGCTAAGCAGTAAGAAACTCACAATGGGTGCATAAAAGATAAAATTGTCGTTCTTGATGTAAATGTCACCTGGAAGCCTGCCGAAAGGTATGCCTTTTATATTAAAAGATGATAAAGCCCACAAAAGTACACCTAGCACTGTTAGGCAGAGGCCGAATAAGACCAAGGTTTTTCCCAATTGACTCATTTCAGCCAGCCCTCCTTTCGGTGAAGGTCGGAACTAGCTGCTTTAGGATTCTAGTTATGGGAGATGCAACGGTGAAAGCCACTACAGCCTTAATAAGATCCATTAGCGCTAACGGGAGCATTCCCCACAGAATAGCACTAATTGGTGTCTTTGTTATGAAGCTTAGCTGCAGTGTGCCTGCAATGTAAGTAAGACTCAGTCCAATAATAACTCCTACCCAGTAACCGTATTTGTTAAACCTTCTGTGCGTCCAGCTAACCAAGTAAGCGCAGAAAGGAAAAGACAGTAAAAAGCCGCCCGTTTTACTAAGTAGTATGCCAATACCAGAAGATCCTCCTGCAAAAACCGGTAAACCAAGAGCTCCAAGAATAACGTAAATTAAAACTGCTATGAAGCTTTGCCGTGGCGTCAGTAGTATGGATAAAAAGAAAATAGCAAAAACTTGAAGTGTGAAAGGAACAGGAAAAAATGGTAACGGCAGGGAAATCTGAGCACAAACGCACAAAAACGCCGTACTTAATGCGATGTGCGTCAAATCAGATGTTTTCATTCTATAGCTCCTTTCTAATTTCTAGCCGTTAAGCATTATATCAGTAAAAGTGGGTGTACTTCGGTAGGCGGTGGGCTAAAATCAGTGTGTGTGTAGTACCCGTAGAGAGTGGGGTGATAGCATTGTTTACCTCAAGAGTGGAGGCGGCGCAAAAGCTTGCTGATGTCCTTCTCGAATACAAACATGCTGATAATGCCATAATACTTGGAATACTGCGCGGAGGAGCTTTGCTTGCTCACACATTGTCTGAGTGTTTAGGTTTGCCATGGGATGTGCTTGGCATAAAAAAGATAGGAGCTCCGTTTGATCCAGAACTGGCTGTAGGAGCTGTTGCCCCTGACGGGAGTGTGTTTGTGGACCGTTGGATAAAAGATCATTACAGAGTGGGTGACGATTACATCGAAAGTACCAGCGTGAGGAGATTAGCAGAACTACGTGAGCAACTGAACTACGTGAGGGGCTCTTCCAACTATGAGAACTTGAATGGAATGATCGTTATTCTAACAGATGATGGTGTGGCAACGGGAGCTACCATGAAAGCCGCAGTGAATTTTGTAAAGAACAATAATGCTGGAAAGATCGTGGTTGCGGTACCAGTCATTTCACCTGAAACCTTTGAAGAGTTAAGGGAACAAGCAGACGAGGTTAAAGCTTTATTAGTTCCACAAGATTTTATGGCAGTGGGTCAGTTCTACTTAAACTTTGAGCAGGTTACCGATCAGCATATTGCTAAGCTTTACCATCTTGGAAAAGGAGATGGCTCTCCTTCTTGACCAATAAGTGCATGTTCTAGTTGTGAATTCTGGCTCATTATTTGTGATGACTTGAATTATACTTAACTTGGTGAATGTTTTGTAAAAGATGCTCTGAAAATGGTTCTTGGGAGGTTGAATGTGTTGAAAAAAAGAGTTTTAGTAACAGGCGGGGCAGGGTTCATAGGCAGTCATCTGGTTAGGAGACTCGTTGCGGATGAAGCTGAGGTTGTGGTCATCGATGATTTGTCCATGGGTGATGCATCAAAAGTAGATCCTGGAGCCCAACTCATGGCCTTGGATGTAAGAAGTATGGAAACCAGACGTGTGATAAAAGATTTTAAACCGGGTGTGGTGTTTCACTTGGCAGCCCAAATAAACCTGAGAAGAAGCCTTCAACAGCCTTTAGAAGATGCCTCCATAAATATTCTGGGAAGCGTAAACGTCATACAAAGCTTAGTGGAGAGTGCTGAAGACATAAGCAAAGTTAAGTTTATCTTTTCGTCCACCGGCGGGGCAATTTACGGTGATGTAGATGTGCTACCTACCCCGGAAACTGTGGAGCCAAACCCGCTGTCTCCTTACGGTGTAGCCAAGTTTTCTGTGGAGAAATATCTGTACTATTACCATGTGGTGCATGGTCTACCCTATGTTTCTCTAAGATATAGCAACGTTTATGGACCTGGTCAAAGTACGAAAGGCGAGGCTGGCGTTGTGGCCATATTTTTAGAAAAGATGCTTTCTGGAGAAACACCCATAATCAATGGTGATGGAAAACAAACGAGAGATTTCGTGTTTGTGGAAGATGTGGTGGAGGCAAACATAAAGGCTGCTTACGCCAATGCGGTTGGGGTGTTTAATATTGGCACAGGTAAGGAAAGCAGTGTTCTTGACATATTCGAGCATCTTAAGCAATATGTGGGCAAGGATTTTCCAAAGGTTCATGGTCCTGCCATACCTGGTGAATTGCAGAGAAGTTGTTTGGACTATTCTAAGGCGAGAGAAGTACTTGGTTGGGAACCGAAGGTTGATTTGGCGGAGGGGCTCAGGATAACGACTGAGGCTTTTGCACACGAACTCAGATAAACTTTGCTTTTTTAACTAGAGGAGGAGTAAATTCATGTCATCGGATGAAAGGTTGCTTTTGTTACATGGATTCACAGAGGAAGAACTTCCTATTTTGATGAAGGCGTGCAGAACACTGTTTCCCGACAAAGATTTGGTATTCGCTGTGACTACGGAAACAAACATGGAGTGGAAGGTTTCCGAGCTTATTGATGAAGTTCTTAAGGAACATCAGTACTTCAAGCGACAAAAGGGGGTGTGAGATTTGGCTGGAACCATATTGCTCATACTTGTGATTGCGGTAGCAGCAGTAGTTTTTGGCATGCAGAATACGGTACCACTAACCATAAATTTCTTGTTTTGGAGTTTCCAAGGCTCGGCAGCACTAATTTTGGTGATTTCCATGCTGCTCGGGGTGATATTGGGCATCTTGCTTGTAACGCCAAGTTTCAATGCTCGTGGACGTACCATAAAAAGCTTACGGGATGACATAAAACGTCTGGAAGAAGAGAAATCAAAACTGCAGGAGGAGCTGAATCTGACAAGGGATTTGCTAAAGGCGGTTAAGCCTGAAACGAAATCCGATGACGGTCATGATTCTAAGGAGGAAGAACAATACCAGTAGAGCAGTAGTTTATAATATTAACGGAATGCTATTAACATTGAATTAAACTTTGTCCTTAGGAGGTTGATATGATCAGAAGGCTTCCAGGTCTGGTAGATAGCCATGTTCACGGAGCCGTGGGAAAATCTGTCATGGATGGCATCGATGCCATAAAGGAAATAGGTGAATACTTGGCCCTAAACGGCATATATGGATGGTTCCCTACCACAAGAACAGCATCTTGGGACAACATTCTTGATGCAATAAACAACATTGTTTCCGCTTCACGTAACCAGTCGGTGGCTGAGGCGCGCATTCTTGGCGTCCATGTGGAAGGGCCATTCCTTAATCCAGATTTTCACGGATCGCAACCAGTGGAACATATTATTAAGCCTTCACTTCAGAAGGCTGAAAAACTTGTGAAAGCAGCTCAGGGTTTGCCGCTAATTGTTACTTTGGCACCTGAAGCACCAGGGGCATCAGAAGTCATCGATTACTTAGTCAAGAATGGCGCTGTGGTTAGTTTGGGGCACACTGGTGCCACCTATGAACAAATGCAAAGGGCTATTTCTATTGGAGCTAACAGGGTTACACATTTATTCAACTCCATGAAATTTTTCCACCATAGAGAACCTGGACCAATTGGAACAGCTTTGTTTTCAGATGCGTATGTTGAGCTCATCGTAGATGGCGTTCATGTTCATCCTGCCACTGTGGGGCTTACTTTGAAAGCCAAGGGCCTCTCAAAAGTGGTTTTCGTATCCAACGGTACAGAAGGTATGGGTATGGAAGATGGGGTGTACGAACTTGATGGACGTGTATTAAAAGTGGAAAAGGGCGCTGTTTACGAAGACCATACACTTATGGGCAGTGCTACCAACTTAAAAGATGGTGTGATCAATTTGTCCCGGAAGCTTAATATTCCATTAGAGGAACTGTGGATAACAGCTAGCAGAACCCCCCTGGAGAGTGTAGGGCTGGACGTAGATTTGCCTCTATGCACCGTGTCGGACAGTTATTAAGAAGCCTTTTCTTGGTCTGAAAGATCCTGTTTGAGGAGGTGATAACTCGGTTGTCTTGTGAAAATGATGTATATGCTGCTTTATCTTCGGTTTTCGAGAGGATGAAAAAAGACATCGTCTCAATGAAGGCAAAACGCATTGGAATTGTGGGCAATGGTTTGTTGGTTCAGAAAGTTTTTTCAATGGTTGATGGCTGTGCTGTCATATTAAATGAAAACGTTTTTAATATGAAGTCTTTGGATTTACTGGTTGTAGATCGTATTTTACCTACTGAGAAGGTTGTTGAATTGACACCCAGCGCAGCCAATAATCTGCTACGAGTTGGCGGTGAGTTACTCATTACCGACGTCTTAATGACGAGGTCGGTTCCGGGCAATGTGAGAAAATCTCTGTCTCGGATTGGTTTTACCTATACTAGAAAGTCAAAAACACATCACTTAGTTGAAGAGATGGCAGAAGCTGGGTTTTCTTGTTTGAGAGCTGAAGACATAACTGACTTGGTCCGCAATTGGTGGGAGCAGAAAAGACAGTCTTGTTCTTCTCCTTTAGAGGAAAGTTCTTATGCTTATTTACTTGATGACGACCGCTACAGTTTAGGTAAGGCTTTGTTTTACGTTTATGTGCGAGCCGAAAAGACGCGTGCCTTGGAAGAAGAACTTTGCGAGTAGGCCTATACAAGATAGCCTTGGGCAGGGTTTGGTAATGTGGTAAATAATGCGTTAAAATGAGTGCATGGTGATGGGCACAATATCCGCTGAGCTTGAGGGTGAACAGCTTTATCTTACTCTGGATGACAGCAGCGTTTTCTTGGTTGATCCTGAATATGACGTGCGTGAAGAACCTTGGGGATTTGCGATGGGGCATGAAGTTGTCATGGATATGTCTGTTTACAGGTATGCACGTTATGTTGGGAAGAACCTGATTGTTTGTTTTGGTCCTTGGAATGGTAACAGCTTTGAACTTTTCAACAGAACATGGATAGGTGTCCAGGAAAATCAACTGGTTGCTATTGAGGTCTTTTTCCACGAAGAAGGTAATTTCATAGTTGGTGTGGTGCCTGTAGAGCTAAGCCCTGACAAAACAGGTATCATACAACCTTTGGAAAACTCGCTGACTATTTCGATGAATCCCGTGTATGAAGTCAGAGCGAATTACATGCTGCCGAAGCTCATGAATACTGAACTTTATTTGAAATATGAGCGTTTTCTTTTAGAGGGCTTGAATCATGGTTAGTTGGTGGCGACGTCAACGTCTAAAGGTTACCTTGAGCCGTAGCAGTAGTCCTAATCTTTACAGGAGCTTTCTTGATCAACTACTGCTTAGAAGCTCTCAAAACCAGAATGTGGTTGCTGTTTTTAACGCGGGTTTGCGTTTTTACGATAATGCACTGGAATTTGCTCATGCCGTAGCTAACTACATGACCTCGGCTTTGGATAGAGGCGCAGGCTTGATCGTATTTCCTGAGTATTTTGGAAACCTTTTAATGGGAATGGCTGGTGAGCCCATTGATCTGGATGACCAAAGCACGTTGGAATTAATAGGTATGATCTCTCCAGTGTTGTATTCCACCTACGTTGACATTTTCTTGCAGATTTCGGCTAAGACTGATGCCACGATTGTGGGTGGAACGTTAGCTTTTGTGGACAACGGTAAGCTGGTTAACCGTGCGTTTGTGTTCCGGCGTGGAAATGTGATTTTGACTCAGGACAAAGCACACCTTATGCCAATGGAGGAAAAGTGGGGTATGAGTAGGGGTTCTCGCCTGGGCCTTTTTGATGTTGGTACCCAGAAAGCTGGTGTATTGGTTTGCATGGATGCAACTTACTACGAACAGGCACGCATACTTGAAAACATGGGGGCTCGTTTGCTTATTGTGCCTTCAGCGAACCCGGCACCTTTCTACTTGGGGGAACAAATTCGTGGCGCATGGGCAAGGGCACAAACAAGCCAGGTTTTCACAGCTCAATCCTTTTTGGTTGGGAAGTTAGGTAGCTACGTGTTTGAAGGTAAAGCAGGAGTTTATGCTCCACACAATTACACTGAAGATCTGAGCGGCATAATAGCATTAAGTAAGAAGTACGACCAAGAAGAGGTTGTTACAGCAGAACTCGACTATGAACGTCTAAATCGAGCAAGGCAGCCTCGGGATTTTCGATTCCAAGCTGAGCTTAGTAAGTTTTATCAAAGCAAGCTTCCATTGGATCGTTTCTGACACTCTGGGCAAATACCGAATACAGATACGGGGTTCTGTGTTAGTTTCCAATGATGAACTCTGGCAGCCTTAAGAAGAGGATTAATATTTACCGCTGTTATGTCTTGAACTTTTCCACACTCCATGCAAATTAGATGAGCATGGGGCATTTCGGTACCGTCGTAGAGTGTTTCGGTCTGTGTTGGTATTTCCTGTATTACGCCGAGGTCAGCCAAGTATTTAAGTACGTTATAAACAGTGGCCAAAGTAATATCCGGTATGGTCTCTCTTATAGCATTATAAATTTGTTGAGCGCTAAAATGACCCTGGTTACTTACTAGAAACTCGTAAACTGCAAGCCTTGGCTTAGTGATGCGATCACCATTTCTCTTGATAATGTTTTTGAGGTTTTCAATTTTATCTTCTACCGCATTCATGTATGATATGTTATCACAATTCGAGGCTAAAATAAATACTATGGTCACGAATTCAAGAAGGGTAAAACTTACTTGTAAAAACGACATGTTCGTAGTAAGGGGTGTGGTTTTCGATAAAGATGGTGTTTTAACAGGAGGTTTTGGTCTTTGGAAGCAGATTTTCTCGGTTTACATGAAAAAAGCATTGCAGAAGGGCTTACGCATTGAAAAAATGGCAAGTGAGCTTTTCGGTGTCAATGAAGAGTCTTCTATTGCTCCTTTGTCTTTGTGCACCATGGATGAAGCTAAATGTTTATTGGCTGCATCGATTTGGCTTACTCAAAAGATTGATTGGGCCAGTTGCCGAAGACTGTCAGAGGAGATTATTGACGAGGCCCAGAAAAGTCTGTCTCCGGAGTTGGTTTATGCTCCTTTACCGGGTGCTAAGGAGCTACTAACACTGTTAACCGAGTATGTGCCAGTAGCCGTAGCAACCTCTGATTCACGAGCAAATGTGGTAGAAATGTTTGCTTTTTGGCAAGTGAAGCCTCCAATCATAGTCACAGCTGAAGAGGTAAAGAGAGGTAAACCTTTCCCTGACATGCTCATGAAGGCATCAGAGTTGATGGAGGTACCCTGCAAAGACATACTGGTTTTTGGCGACAGTTTAGCCGATGTACAAATGGCGCATGCCGCTGGTGCAAGAGCAGTAGCAGTAGGTTGGTGTATTCCTGAGGCTGATTCGTGTATACAATCTCTGTTAGAAGTCAAAGTGGAGGTGCTTGAGTGAAAGGTAAACTTCTAAGTTATGATCATGAGCGCGCAGTGTTTCAAGTTGAAGCTGACGTTTATGAGGGAGGAGGAGGTCAACCTCCTGACCGCATAAAGCTAAAAGGGCCCGGGTTTTACTTAGAAAGCGACGAGACCCTTAAGGACAACGGTGGCACTTTTTGGAAAGTCAAGAAAGTAAGTGGCGAAGTGCCAAATTCAGAAGTAGAGGTCGATGTAACCATTGATGAGCTTTGGCGCTTGGAAGTAAGCCAGCAGCACACAGCGCAGCACATTTTCTCAGCTTTGGCGGAGCAACTTTACGGATGGCCTTCAGAAGGATTTGCCATTTTCGAAAATGAGTCAAAAATAGAGCTTCTTGGAGCCGACGAAGATCTTGAAAAATACGCAAAACTGGAACAGCAGGTGAATGAAGTAGTCCTAAGGCGAATTCCGGTGCGAGTATATGTGAGCGAGGAAGCTAATAATGAGCTTAGAAAGAGTTCCGGCTACGAGCATCCTCGCATCGTGGAAATCGAGGGAGTTGACAAGTGCGCATGTGGTGGTACTCATGTGACCAACACGGGCCTTATTGGTGGTTTTGCCATCTTAAAGGTGGAGAGGAAGAACACTCGCTACGTGAGGGTTCTCTTTGCTGCAGGAATCAGATTAGGACGCATGGCTAAGACTTACATTGAAAGAGAGCAGAAATTAAAGAACCTGCTTACTGGAGAAGTCGAGGAAAGAGTATATCAGCTGTTGGAGCAGAAAAAACAGCTGGAGGTCGAAAAGAAGAATCTGCTGGAACTTGTGAAGGTTCAAATAGGTCAAAGTAGTGAAGTTCTTTGGGAAAACCTGCCTTTGGACATGCAAAGTATGAAGCAGATAGCTTCCTACTGCAAAGGAATAGGTAAAGATGTGGTTCTTGTGAACCAGGAAGGCTATTTCGCCATTGGTGGCCCTCATGCCAATGTGTACTTTGAGGAGTTTAAGCAAAGAGGCGCAACTGGTGGCGGCAAGGGAATCATAACAGGTAAAATAGCCAGTGCGAGTAAGTAGCTGACTGTTTTGAAAGAATTGTGTCTCGCTTGTTAAAACTGATATTCGTACTGGGCCATTTTATGTGCAAGTGAACGATAGGTCCACGTGGAATTCCCTGGTTTTTGGGTTAGACCGCGAAGGAGTTTCTTAGCAGTGAGGGAAACTGTGGTGAAAGGGGGGCTTGGCATGTTGAAGCAGGTCATCGAAGTCATGGAGCTCATTGATGATGCCACTGTGAGTGGGAATAAAGTAAAAGGGTTCCTAGTTCAGAGAGGCCTGGAAGATGTTTCCACTCTAACAGTGAAGGGCGAACAAGGAAGTACGGACTTCGTCAAGATCTTAGTTCGTGGCAGAGAAGGAAAGTCGGTAGGCGGTAATGCACCGACTTTGGGAGTCATTGGCAGGCTTGGAGGTCTTGGAGCACGTCCTGAGATGATCGGAATGGTCTCTGATGTGGATGGTGCAGTTACTGCGTTAGCTGTGGCACTAAAACTTGCTGATATGCGGGTGAAGGGCGACGTTCTTGATGGTGATGTGATTATTTGCACTCACATCTGTCCGAACGCACCCATAGAGCCACATGATCCTGCTCCCTTCATGGGTTCTCCTGTGGACATGCAAACCATGAATAAAATGGAAGTAGATCCAGCCATGGACGCCATATTATCGGTAGATACTACTAAAGGTAACAGGATATTGAATGAAAGGGGATTTGCGATAACCCCAACGATAAAAGACGGTTACATATTGAAAGTGTCCGAGCCTCTTCTGGACATAATGGAAGTGGTTACTGGGAAACCTCCCGTGGTGCTTGCCATAACGATGCAGGACATTACACCTTATGGTCATGGCATTTACCATTTGAACAGCATCGTACAGCCATGCACTGCTACTTCGGCGCCCGTTGTGGGTGTTGGCATAACTACACAGGTCCCGGTCCCAGGATGTGCTACGGGCGCTTCACACGAAGTAGATATTGAGCTCGCAAGCAGATTTGTTATGGAAGTGGCTAAAGCCTTTGGTAGAGGCACGTGCAAGTTTTTTGATGAAAGGGAATGGAAAACCATGACTGCGTTGTATGGTTCCATGGAACACCTAAAAACACTTGGAAAGCAAACCTCTGTTTCTGACTGAATGAAAGAAGGTTTGTTAAGTACAAAACGTATCCATGTAGTGACTGTTGGGCCAATCGCCGAGATAGGCTCTCTACTTGTGGGAGGATGTAGACATCCTTGGGAAGGGGCTCTTGACGGACTTGCCCTTCAAAAAAACCAGATCCAAGGCTGGAAAAAAGACTCGTGCAGCTTACAAAGGGAATGAGAGTAAGTCAAGGATCCCTGCGGGGTTGGATATAACAAAACCTTTTCCAAAGTCGTCTATCTCGATTTTTGCAAGCCCCAGGTTTTCAATTCTCAAAATACCTGTTTTTTCGTGGGGAAGTTCCAAAATGTATCGGAGCATGGTGGTTATGGCAATACCATGGCTTACAACCAAGGCATTCTTGCTTTTGTCGATGATCTCCTCTAGGAATGCGCTGGTACGTTTTTCAACATCTTGATAGGTTTCTCCTCCCGGTATGGGCACAGCGTAAGGATTTGCCCACCATTTTGCCATGAATTCAGTTTCTTCTTTCATAAGTTCAGGAACTTTTCTTCCTTCCCAATGGCCGCAGTCTGCTTCAATAATCCTTTCATCCACTTCAAAAGGGATGCCTGTTCGCTCATTAATCATTTCAGCTACGATTCTAGCCCGTTGTAAAGGACTGGTGTAAATAATGTCAATGGGCAATTTGCATAGCACTGGCAAAGCCTTTTCTAAGGCTTCTTTGCCTTTCTTACTCACAGGTATGTCTGTTCTACCTTGAAAACGCCATTCACCATTCCAATCTGTTTCTGGATGCCTGAGTAAATATATCTTCATGGGTAAATTATACCTGACCTTCAAAGGGCCCAAAGAGGCTTAAAGTTCTTGCTAATCGTTTCATGTCAGTGTAAGGAAAGAGCTACTTGTAGTTCATGTGCTGGATTCACTATGGAGTATGCAATGCCGTTGGCATCTACTTCCAGCTTCACTAACCCTAAATTCTCAATGTGCAGTGCCCGAACATGGTTTTTGGGTATTTGGAGTATGAATCTGAGCATGGTGGTTATGGCAATACCGTGGCTTACTACTAACGCGTTTTTCCCATAACTGGCGATGTCTTTTAGAAAAGCGGTGGTGCGATTTTCCACGTCTTGGTAACTTTCTCCTCCAGGGAGGCGAAAATCGTATGGATTTGATTTCCACAATTCAAACAGTTCAGGTTCCTCAATTGCCAGAGTTTGCGCAACTTTTCCTTCCCACCGCCCGCAATTTACTTCCATAATGCGTTGGTCTTTTAGCATGGGCAGACCCGTGGTTTGACTGACGCTCTGTGCCACTACTCTTGCCCTTTTAAGCGGACTGGTGTAAACAATCTGCACAGGCAGAGTAATTAAAAAGGGGAGTGTCTGCTCCAACTGTTCCATACCGGTTTTGTTTATGGGGATGTCTGTTTGCCCTTGGAATCGTCCCTGTCTGTTCCAGTCGGTTTCTGGATGTCTGAGTAAATATATCTGCATAATCACATTGTATGACCGTTTTCTTTTTTGGGTTTAAAAAGAGTGTTAACTACAAGCTAATTCTCGTTTTCCGGCTCTAAATGCACGTAAACCCTGTCCACATCCTTGATGTTAGACAGAATCTTGTTAACAATTTCATCGTTTATGCGGTGAGCTTCTGTCAAAGGCAAATCACCTTTGACGTTCACATGCATTTCTACTACCAGGCGAGGTCCTACGTATTCTGTTACCAGTTCATGCACTTTTAGTACCCCCGGAACTGCCGTTGTTGACTGTAGTATTTGCTCCACGATTTCGGCGTCTGCTGATCCGCCAGTAACATATTTAAGGTTCTCTGCGGCTAATCCTATGACCGCTTTGAAGATCCATGCCGAAACCAGCAAACCAGCTACGGGGTCGAGCAAGGGAGAAACGTAGTAGGAACCAAGAATTCCTATAAAGGCTGCTGACGAAGTCATGACATCGGTTAGGTTATCTTGTGCTGTGGCATGAAGTGCTGGGCTCTGTGTTTTGTTGGCCAGTTGAAGGATGGCGTAGTACATAAGTCCTTTTGTAACAGCGGTTACCACCAAAACTAATGTGGGCCAACCTGGCTGAACCACGACTCCTCCGGCTAGTAGTTTCAGAATTGAAGTGTACGCTGCCTGGTATCCAGCAAAAGCCATGGAAAATGTGACCACAAGCCCCACTAATGGTTCGAAGCGACTGTGACCCTGGGGATGGGACGGGTCAGGTGGTTTTTGCGAAATCAAAAGCCCAAACACCATGAGTAAGGAATAGACGACATCCGATGCAGAGTTTGCAGTTTCAGCATACAAAGCGGCACTTCCTGTAAGGGATGCTACTACCGCCTTTATGGCAACCAATAACAGGTTGCCAATTATGGTGATTTCGAAGGCTTTGACGTACCATTTCCTTGTTTGTTCCTCTGGCTGGTAATCCCTTATGGTTTTCAAGTTTTTACTTCTGGTAATAGCGGAATCTGACATAACAGCAGAATATTATATCATAGGATCACTCGTGTCACTTTGATTATTCTTGATTACAGTGGCAGCTAGCCCAGATAATCAAGTTCGGAGGTATTTACCTGAGCTGGTTTTGCTTGTTCTCATAGGGAAGCATGACCAAAACAGTTTACCGTGATCTTATAATCAAGCGGTGAACTTGACACGGACTTGTTTTGTGGATGCTCCTTTGTCGGCACAAAACAGGTCTTAACATTCAAAAAGGAGGTTGGGTTTTTGTCAAGACCCTTAAGAGAACCTTTGTTTAAAACCACAGCTTTTACCTTCAACTCTTTTGTAGAAATGCAAGCAGCACTTTACGGCGACTCCAAGGATTATTTCTACGCCAGAGATGGCCACCCTACCTTGGAAGCCTTGGAGAAAAGACTTCTTGAGGTAGAACCAGCGGATTTTGCCATGGTGTTTTCTACAGGCATGTCAGCCATAAGCACAGGGGTTTTTGCTCTTCTTAGTGGGGGAGACCACGTTATCGTGCAAAAAGAGATCTATGGCCCTACTCGATTACTGTTTGAAGAATATCTGTCCAGTTTCGGTGTTTCTTCCTCATTTTTGGATGTGAATGATATGAAAGCTCTGGAAAGTTCAATCACACCGGATACGGAACTTATCTATTTAGAAATGCCTGCACCTTTTACGCTAAGCTGTGCTCCGCTAAAGGAAATTAGAAGCTTAGCAGACAAGTATCAAATCAGCATCATGGTGGATAACAGTGCTGGCTTTGGATATGAGAGAGTATCTCATTATGCTGATCTGGTTGCCGTTTCATTGAGCAAGTACCCTGCAGGAGATAGCGGAATCATGGGCGGCGCGCTCCTGGGCACCCAGGGGTGGAAAGAGCCTGTGGAAATGGCCCGTAGTACTTTTGGAGGCAGCATGATGCCTTGGGATGCAGAGTCTCTTCTCGGTGAAATGGAAAACATGGAGACACAGCTGGAACTGATTGCCAGCGGTGCTTACCAGTTTCGTAATATGCTTAGAGAGCACCCCAAGGTAAAGAACGTTTACTATCCTGAAGAGCACAGCGGTAAGGATCTTAGAATGGGAGGTTTTGTTACCGTCGAAATTGACATAAGTCTCATGGATGTGCCCCGTTTCATTGACGGCTTGACTTTATTCCAAAAAGGTGTGTTCTGGGGCGGCAGTGTCCCTGTGGTGACTCCTCTTCTGGCTTCCTACAGAATAGAAGTACTTAAGGAGTGGGGCCTTAGCCCCGGTTTGATCCGTTTTTACACGGGTACCGCGAACCCAAAACAGCTTTATTCTGATGTTGTTAATGCTTTAGAGTCTTTATGATGTACTCTTTTGCTGTCGCTGCTTTGTACCTGGTTTTACCAAAGGTAAGCCAGCTTTACACAACGGGCAGCTTTCTGGGTCATAAATGGGCAAATCCAAGAATAGCAGACTATCGTACGGCACAGGCAGGATTATTTCCTTCTGACGCTGAACTACGGCTAGTGCGAAATCGACTATGCCACCCAAGTTTTTCACCAAGTTCACCAGCTCCAAGGTAGATCCCCCCGTGGTAAATACGTCTTCTACTGTGAGGTAGTGTGCATTTTGTTGTATTTCGAAGCCTCTTCTGAATGTGAGGTTTCCATCTTCTCTTTCAGCAAAGAGGAATGGTTTATTTAGCTGTCTTGCTACTTCGTAGCCGATGACCACAGCGCCCAAAGCAGGTGAAACTACTCCTGTGAGGTTCTTAATGTCTAGCTTCGCTTCCACTTTCTTAACAAGCTCGCTGGCTATGAATGCTGTGTCTTCGGGTTGCACAAAAGCTCTTTGACACTGTACATAAATGTCAGAATGTTTGCCGCTGGCAAGTAAAAAATGTCCACGCAAAATGGCACCCCGCTGTTCCAGAAGTTCCAACACTGTCATATTAGCTGCTCCCACCTTTCTTGCAAGGTTCTTAAGGCTTCTTGTGGATTTGGGGCACTCGTTAAGGCTCTACCGATAACAATGAAATCAGAGACCTTGACCGCTTCCTCAAGAGTGCCGGTGCGTTTTTGATCCTGAGCCGGCACTTCGTCGAAACGGACGCCTGGGGTAACAGTGAGAAATTCTTTGCCCAAGTTTTCTTTTACGAGAGGTGCCTCTTTTATCGAACAAACCACACCGTCCAAGTGTTGCTCTTTCACCAGCTGAGCCAAAGTCATCACGGTTTTATCTGCGTTGGTCAATCTAAACATCTGCAAGTCTTCTTCAGACAGACTAGTGAGCAAAGTAACACCGATGGCTCTGATGGGCTTCTTATGAAAATCGGACATCTCGGTTACGGCTTCTTTGAAAGCAGATAGAGTGTCTTTTCCACTCAATGCGTGCACGTTTATCATATCGACTGGGTAACGAGACAGTAGTGCCTTTGTTGCTTTGTAAACAGTGTTTGGTATGTCTGAGAGTTTTAGATCTAAAAAAATGTGTTTGCTGCGCTGAAAGAGTTTGGCTATGGTGTAGTCACCTTGAGCGTAAAAAGCCTCCATGCCAACTTTGTACCAATCGAATAAGTGTTCCGTTTGCTCAATCCAGTAGTCAATGCATTCCCTTTTTTGAAAGTCCAATGCCAGTACCAAATTGGGCTTCATGTGCAGTTACACCTCCTTGATGAGTGTTTCAATGAAAAGTGGATTCCATAGGTTTCCTGTGCCGACCTCAAGTGCTTTAGCACCTGCTAATAAGAATTTCTTTGCGATGTTAGCAGAAACAATGCCCCCTGAGGCGACTAATGTGTGTGCCTTTGAGTATTTGTAAACACTGTTGAGAACAATGGGATAGATGGCAGGCCCACTTAATCCACCGCTAATAGCACCCAAAATGGGTTTACCTGATTGCGTATCAATGTCCATGGCGGGGAATGTGTTAAAAAGCACGAACGCTTCTACTTTGCTTTCCCAATGGTCCAAAACTTCCTCTAACTGCTCTGTAAATGGAGACAGTTTAACTAAAAGAGGTTTTTTACTGCTGTTCAGGGAGGCTTCTAATATGTTTGACACGGCGGCGTAATCCTTGCCTACAACTTCTCCCCCCGTTTTCACGTTTGGGCAGGAAAGATTAAGCTCAAAGGCGTCGATAAGGTCATAGGTAGATAGCTCCCTGAGTATGGTTGCAAATTCCTCGGGAGATTCACCGCCTACTGACACAATGAGAGTAGTTGGTTTTTCAAACTTTGCTAGGAACGTTTTAAAAGCTTTCAATCCCATGTTCTGTAGACCGATGCTGTTGAGCAGGCCCGCTGGCGTTTCCACCAAGCGAGGAGGTTTATTTCCTGCACGGGGCTTAATGGTTATGGTCTTGGTCACAACTGCACCAAACTTGTCCAGTGGTATGAAATCCACATCAGCATAGCCACAAGTGCCTGAACTCGCTATGAATGGGTTTTTTAGGGTGAGGCTTTTCAAGATCACAGCTTCTGCCATAGCACTTCACCTGCCTCAAAAATGGGGCCTTCTTTGCATACTCTCTGATAGCCAGATATGGTGGTAATCACACAGCCGTAGCAGGCGCCGAAGCCACAAGCCATACGTTCTTCCAGGGAAACTAAGCCATTTGTACCCCACTTGGTTACTAGACCTTTGAGCATGGGTTTTGGCCCGCAGGCACAGTAAAACTGCTCTTTTTCGGGCAGTAGGTCTGTGACCAAGGTGGGTTCCACCGATACCTTCTGTGGTTTTACCGGTAAGTAGTCTAACAGGGTCACATTTTGCTCAATGCTCTCACCGTGAACCCAAGTAAAGGGTAAGTTCTGCTCTGTAAGTCTCTGTGCCAGAAAGCAAATGGGTGCTATGCCTGCACCGCCACTTACAAGGAAAACGTCACTTACCATGGCTGGGAAGGGCTTTCCGTAAGGTCCTTCAACTCTGACTTCATCAGGGATGTTGTTGGTAAAGGGACCAACCTTTTTGATGATGAAGAAGATGCTGTTGCTCTCCATAAATGCCACAGAAAAAGGTTTCTTTACGTAGTCTTTGTAGAACATGTAAAACTGGCCCGGTTGTGGAAGTTCTCCTTCTACCACCGAGCCAAAGGAAACCACAACATAGTTTCCCAGATCCAGTTTTTTCAATTTAACGGTTTCATTGATCATTTCTGTATACCACGGTGCCATTTAGTATGACTGCTGCGATTTTTGCTGAAGATTCTTTTCCCACGTAAGGATTGTTCTTTGCACCCATGGAGCTGGCTATAACATGAGGCACATTTTCTTTTATTAAGGCCAAGTGCGCACTGTTTCCTACTTGTATGCCGTGTTCCAAGCCAAGAATCTGTGCAGGTTTTGTACTCAGGGCACTAAGCAGTACTTCTAGCGGGATCAGGTTTGTCTTTACCAATCCTTCATACAGAGCCTCGAAAGCACTGTCAATACTAGCAATGCCATAGGGTGCATCTTCCCACTCTTGGTCCTTCTCTGGTTCGGAGTGAGGTGCATGGTCCGTAGCTATGGCAGTAATTTCACCACTTCGAAGTGCATGAATGAGCGCTTTTCTGTCTCTGTCATCTCCAAAAGGTGGATTTGCTTTTACTTTAGTGTCATAGTCCAGATACGCGGAATCGTCAAATAACAGGTGGTGAGGCGTAACGTCAGTTGTGACACGGCTTCCCAAGTGCCTTAGGAAGCTTATGGTGTCCAAGCCCATAACAGTGGACAGGTGTGTTATGTGTAGTCTTGCACCCACAGTAAGGTTTAGTGTCCCATCTCTGTAAATAGCGTGTGCTTCAGCTGCTTTTGGGAATCCTTTTAGGCCTGTTTGAAAGCTTACTTGACCTTCGTAAATGCGTCCTGATTTGAAAAGTACCATGTCCTGCGCATGGTCGATCACTAACAGGTTGTGCCTCTTTGCGTACTTTAGCGCTTGATAGAATATGAAGCTGTTCTCAGTCCAGTTACCATCATCGCTAATGGCAACGGCTCCCGCCTCTGCCATGTTCTCTATTTCTGCCAGCAACCCATTATTAGTTATGGCTCCGGTAGCCATGACCAAGAAACCTTCTGGCCTCGTGATTTTTCTTACGTATTCCACCATGGGGGCACTGTTTACAGGAGGTAGAGTGTTTGGCATCACATTAATGGCGCAGTAGCCGCCCTTTATTGCTTTTTTTATGGTGATTTCAGGGTCTTCTTTGTATTCTTGTCCAATTCTAAGATGGGTATGCAGATCCACAAATGCGGGGGAAATGATCATCTCACTGCAATCAATTACGTTCTCTTCACCCACCATGTTTGTGCTCAGTTCAACGATGGTGCCGTTTTCTATTCTTATGTCCAGCTTTTGCAATTTGTCTTCCAGAAAAACTATGCCGTTCTTAAGGATCATTCCTCCCTACCTCCCATCAGTGTGTAGTAAATTGCCATTCTAACAGCAACACCGTTGGAAACTTGTTCCTGTATGGCACTTTTGTCACAGTAGGCTACCTCCTCATCTATTTCCACTCCTCGATTCATGGGACCTGGGTGAAGTACGAGCAGGTCATCTTTTGCTTTCGCCATTCTTTCTTTGGTTAGACCGTAGAACCTGTGGTATTCCTGCAGGGAAGTGATGAGCCCTGCTTCCTGTCGTTCCAGCTGAAGTCTGAGTACGTTAACAACATCGGCCTCTTTTATGGCTTTATCCAGGTCGTATTCAACTCGTGCATAGCCCTTCACCTCTTCGGGAATCAGAGTAGGGGGACCTGAGACGATCACCTCTGCTCCGAGTTTGCTAAGTCCGTAGATGTTGGATTTTGCAACTCTGCTGTGCATGATGTCACCAACAATGAGCACTTTAAGTCCTTCCACATGCCCTTTGTGCTGCTGTATGGTGAACAGATCCAGCAGCGCTTGGCTGGGATGCTCGTGTTGGCCATCTCCTGCATTGATTATGGAAGCTTTTGAAAAGCTGGACAAGTAAGCCGGTACGCCGTTCCTACTGTGTCTTATGACTATGGCTTCCACTCCCATGGCTTCCAAGGTGAGAACAGTGTCTTTGAGGCTTTCTCCTTTCTTTACAGAACTGGTTGCTATGCTGACGCTGACCACATCTGCACTTAGAAGTTTTGCTGCAAGCTCGAAAGAGTTCTTGGTTCTTGTGGACGGCTCATAAAACAATGTTCCGATGATTTTTCCTCGCAAGGTGGGAACTTTCTTAACTTCTCGTAGGATGATGTCCTTCATGGGAGCAGCCAAATGCAGTATGGACAGAATCTCGTCGCGGGAAAGCTCTTCTAACCCCAAAAGATGTTTCATGTCTGTTGCACCCCTTTCTCGTTGGCACCCTTTTCAGCCTCACGGGACTGACTTTAAAGGGACATGGGTGCCTTCTCTTTAGTTCTATTAATCTACTTTTTCCATGATGTAGACAGCATCTTCACCGTCTACTTCTTCAACCCGGACTTCTATGACCTCTTTCTTTGATGTGGGAACGTTCTTTCCAGTGAAGTCAGGTCGGATGGGTAATTCGCGATGCCCTCTGTCAATGAGTACGCAGAGTTGTACAGCCTTTGGCCTTCCCAAGTCGAACAGAGCATCCAAAGCGGCTCTAACGGTTCTCCCAGTGTAAATAACGTCATCCACCAGCACTATGATGGCGTCATCTACGCGCTTTGGGATTATGGTTTGATGAACAATGGGGTTCGGGCCCAGTGCGGAGAGGTCATCTCTGTACAGCGTAATATCTAGCTCACCCACTGGCACCTGCACGCCTTCAATGGACTGAATGACTTCAGCCAACCGCTTGGCTAAGGGGATACCGCGACGTCTAATGCCAACAAGCATGAGGTTGTCTGCTCCTTGGTTCTTTTCGAGGATTTCGTGGGCTAAACGTGCTACAGCGCGCCTCATGTCATCGGCGCTCATAATCTTGGCCTTTTCTCTTAACTCTGACACTAGGGAGCACCTCCTTGTTCTGTGAGGTCCCCCAGACCAGTAAGACAGAAGGGTTTTGCCCTTTCCAGCCTCACGGGACCGGATTTAAAGGACCTTAACTGGGAGAATTATAGCATGAGAAGTGTGGTTTTGAAATACCACACGAAAGTCGGGTTTTATGCACGCATGGTGTAGACGGAACCAAACATAACTTTGTTAAATCCACTTAACATTGAGTGTTGTCATAGAGCATGTGATTTTGGCATAATACATAACGAAAAGAACACCTTACACCTCCCTGTCCACCCTTCGGGGCTAACCCCAAGCCCTCGAAGCAAAAAGACAAGAAGCCTCGGTTAACCCACCGAGGCTTCTTTTTATTCGCACTGACTCAGGTTGCTGTGATTTAACTATGCTTAGTCCAAGCCATAGGGGAAAGAACTAAGCGATGTCAGATGCGAAACAATTAAGAGAATTAATGCTAAAAGAATCATATACCACCTTGCATGGAAACGGGCGATGGTGGCTTTTGTTTGAGAAGGTAAGTGGGAAAACTTTAGCAGCATGCCGGCAATTCCCATCCAACAAATCAATGCAAGGAAAACCCAGTTCCATATGCCTGTGTAAGGTAGCATGAGGATGGCATGCACGATAACCACGATTACAAGAGCTATGTTCCCGTAGTAGTGGATAGGATGCCAACGCTTTCCTAAATTCTGTAACCAAACCCAACGGCTGCGAGGTGCGAATATTTGCTGAAACATGTGAAGGATGGCATAGAAGTCAGCCACCAAAAACAAAAAGGCGGCTAAGCCACCTAAAGCCAGACCAACGTTTACCGATGACGGTACATTGCTTGGCACATTATCACCCCTTAGTTTGAAAGTGTAGAACGTAATTATACACGATAGCTGAAAGAGTTGTTAAAAGAAAAGCCTGGCCAAATGCCAGGCTTCCTCAATTTGACTTCTTAAGGACGCGGGAAATTACTTGTTCTGGAAGTTGGCTACCTGAACAGCTAATGCAATAGAATACAGCTTGCTTTCGGCTGTATCTGCACGACTTGTTAAAACCACGGGTGCTTTGGCTCCCACCACTATGCCTGCCATACTGGCACCCGCTGCATAGGTAAATGATTTGTAAAGGATGTTACCCGCTTCAATATCAGGCACTAGCAAAATGTCGGCAGCACCAGCAACAGGGGATTTTATGCCTTTATGCTCAGCAGCTTCTTTGGAAATTGCGTTGTCTAAAGCCAAAGGTCCGTCAACTACGCAATTCCTTATCTGGCCTCTTTCGCTCATTTTTGCCAGGATTGCTGCCTCGACGCTGGACACCATATCGGGATTAACAGTTTCTACTGCTGACAGCGCTGCCACTTTTGGTGTTTCGATTCCCAATGCTCGTGCTACCATGACAGCATTCTCTATGATGGACACCTTTTGCTGGAGATCTGGTGCGATGATCATGGCTGCATCAGTTAGGATGATGAAATGATCGAATGCGGGAACTTGGAAAACACCAACGTGGCTAAGTAAACTCTTGTCTTTCCTGAGTCCTATCTCCTTATCTAAAATGGCTCTGAGATAATCAGCTGTATGAATTAGCCCTTTCATTACGACTTGTGCTTTTCCGCTACTTACCAGCGACACAGCCGTTCTCGGTGTGTTTTCAAGGTCGGGTTCGTCGATGATCTCAACCTTACTCATGTCCACGCTTAACTGCTGACACTTCTGCTGGATTTCTTTGCCATTGCCTACTAAATAAAACTGGGCGATACCTTCTTCGGTTGCCATCTTCACTGTCTCAATAACTTCCATGTCGTTCGCCTGAGCCACGGCGACTTTTACGGGGTTCGCTTTCTTTACGGACTCCAATAGCTCGTCGAAATTCTTCAACGGGCTCACCTCCTAAGTGTGTTTTGTGTATTTTCTTCTAAAGCACCACAACTATTGTGATGTAACGTACACTTTCTTCCTTCATTATTATAAGCCTTTGCGGAGCTGTGCTTCTCTGATAAGAGGCGTGGCATCATATTCTTAAGTAAGCGTAGTTCCATGGGTTTAAAGGAGGTGCAGCCATATGAAGATCGGATATGTGCAGTTCAAGCCGAAATTTGGTGATAAGGAATACAATGTCTCTAAAATGATTGATATGGCTTCAGCCTTGGATGCACAGGTTATTGTATTCCCAGAGCTTGCAAATACTGGTTACGTCTTTAGAAGCAAGGGTGAAGTGGCAGCTTTAGCTGAATCTTCTGATGGTCCTTCAATAAGGAAGATGCAAGAGTTTTCTAAGAAAAAGCAAGCACTCATAACTTTCGGTTTTGCTGAACGTGATGGAGATAGTTTTTACAATTCGGCAGCTGTTTTGACTCCTGAGGGGCAGGTTAGAGTTTATCGTAAGGTTCATTTGTTCAACGAGGAAAAGCTGTACTTCCAGAGGGGGGAGAAGTTTTTTACCTTTACTTGGCGCGGATTTGTTTTCGGGGTTATGATCTGCTTCGACTGGATCTTCCCCGAAGCCATGCGCACGCTGGCTCTCATGGGAGCTCAAGTTGTGCTTCATCCAGCGAACTTGGTTTTACCTTATTGCCAGGATGCCATGATCACACGCTGTATTGAAAACAGGGTATTCGAGATAACAGCTAATAGGATAGGCACAGAAAGGGGTCTTAAGTTTACTGGAGCAAGCCAGATTACCGCTCCCGGAGGTGTTATTCTGTATAGAGGGACAAGAACTAAAGAAGAAGCTGTGGCAGTTGAGATTGATCCTGAGTTGGCTTTGCAGAAAAGCATAAACAATTTTAACGATCTTTTCAAAGATAGGCTTCCCATTGCTTACAAGCTTTCATAGGCATTTATAGTGTGCTGCAAAAGGGAGTGTGAGAACGTTGAATGTGCTTCTTGTAGGTGCTGAGTGTGATCCTTTTGTGAAAGTGGGTGGGTTGGCTGATGTATTGGGTGCTTTGCCTAAGTACGTGAATCGTCACGGGGTGGACGCAGCCACTGTTATACCGCTTTACCAATCTATTGATAAAGAGTGCTGGAACTTAAGAGAAGATGGAACCTTAAATGTGGAAACAGGTGCCGGGACTTTACTCTTTAAAGTGTTTAAACATGTTGACCAAGATGGTATTGTGCACTATTTCATCGCTCAGGAAAAGTACTTTTGCCGAAACAATGTTTATGGTGAGAAAGACGATGCAGAACGGTTCTTCGCATTTAGCATGGCTGCATTAGAGCTTGCGAGAAGGGAGAAATTTGATATCCTTCATGCCAATGACTGGCATACCGCTGTAGTTCCTGTGTTGGTGAAACAAAATGAGCTTCATTTCAAAACTGTATTTACCATACATAATCTGGCTTACCAAGGCTTATGTAATCGATCGCTTGGTGAGTTCTTACAACTGAAACCTGACATGGAATCTTTGTTGCTGCAGGACAAAGATTCCATGAATCCCATGAAAGGTGGCATATTATTTGCTGACTACGTTACCACCGTAAGTCCTACTTATGCTAAGGAAATCCTTTCGCCAGAATACGGCATGGGATTAGAGAACGTGCTGGCCCAAAGAAAAGATAACCTTGTGGGTATTCTCAACGGAATTGATGTGGAACTTTACAATCCGGCAACAGACCCTCATATTTACGTAAATTTCACAAGCGAATGGGAAAAGAAGTATGAGAATACGAAAGCTCTTAGGAAGGAACTTAACTTGGAGGACGGGCATTATCCACTGATCGGTTTAGTCAGCAGATTCGTGGAGCAGAAGGGAATCGATTTAGTGGCATGTGCGTTGGATGGCATCGTGGACGCGGGTGCACAGCTTGTTGCGCTTGGCACAGGAGATAAGGAATATGAGGAATTACTTTCAAAGAAAGCACGTGAGTACCCTCATATGGTTTCTGTGAACATAACTTTTGATCCTAAACTTGCGCAGCGAATTTACGCGGGTAGCACACATTTTCTTATGCCTTCTAGGTTCGAACCTTGTGGACTGGGACAGATGATTGCACTCAGATATGGCAGTGTTCCCATTGTCAGACGCACTGGTGGGCTGGCAGACACGGTATTTGACGTTGACAGCGAACCAAACGGGAACGGTTTTGTGTTTGACGAAGCCACTGCGGATAGTGTCTTGGGAGCTGTGAAGAGAGCGGTTTCTTACTACAAGGATGAACGAATGCATAAGAATCTTTTCCAAAGGGCTATATCATCTGATGTTTCATGGGATAAATCGGCTAGAGCATATGTTGAGCTTTATGAAAGAGCGTTTTACAGCTGACACTGGGGCTTAAGAGGCATGACTGAGTTTAGAAAAGATATGCTTACCAATACATGGATTATCATGGCTCCCGAGAGAGCCAGAAGGCCCATGGATGTTAGTCAAGGGTCTTATTTGATGGAAGAGTTGACCCAGTGGGATCAGTATTGCCCATTTTGTCCGGGTAACGAGCTAATGACTCCACCAGAGGTGCTTGCATACAGGAAGCCGGGTACAGGCTCTAACCAAGAGGGCTGGACACTAAGGGTAGTTAGAAATAAGTACCCCGCACTTTCGCCCAGTGCTGAGCCCAAGACGGTGAAGAAAGAAGATCTGCGGGAAAGGATAGAGGGTTTTGGATATCATGAGGTTGTCATTGAAACCACGTCGCACTCACGAGATTTCGCTCAGATGGACATCGGTGAAATTGAAGATGTTATTTGGGCCTGGCGAGATAGGCTGTTGTCGCTTAGAGCTGATAAACGTGTAAGGTACGCTTTGGTTTTTAAAAACTACGGACACAACGCAGGAGCTTCTTTAGGGCACCCACACAGCCAGATTATCGCCACTCCCATGGTCCCGAAAAAGATAAAAGAAGAAGTAGACAGCATGAGGACTTATTACGAGAACACAGGGGAATGTCTGCTTTGCGCAATGTTACATGATGAGAAGACCGATGGGAAAAGAATTGTTGAGGAAAATGAAAGCTTTACTGCTTATTGCCCCTATGCATCTGCCAGTGCTTATGAAATAATGATCGTACCGAACCAGCATGCTTCCGAGTTCATAGAGACCAATGGCATCGGGGTGAAGGATCTTTCCCAGATCTTCTGGAGCGTTTTTCGACGTCTGAATGCTGCTGTGGGTGGGCTTGTGCCGTACAACTTGTGGATTCACAATAATCCATGGTGGCAGGACTGTGATACGAGCTTCTTCCACTGGCACATTGAACTAGTACCCAGATTAACTCAATTAGCTGGATTCGAGGTGGGAAGTGGTTTTTTTATCAATCACACCCTTCCAGAAGAAGCGGCGCAAAAATTGGTTTCGATTGAGATAGCTTGAGAGCTGCCGATGTATAAAAAACTTGCCTAATGTCGTTTTTTTTGGCATTTTTTCTCCTTTGCCCTGCTAACGTTTTTCGCTATAATTTAAGATCATTTTTTAACTTATTGTTAAAGAAGAATTCAATCAATGAAGGAGGCCATTCATGGAGAGCGAAGCTAGAGGACAATGGGGTTCACGTATCGGTTTTGTCCTGGCTGCAATTGGTTCTGCCGTAGGTCTTGGGAACATTTGGCGTTTCCCGTATCTGACCTATAAAAACGGTGGCGGAGCCTTCCTGATTCCCTATTTGATTGCCGTACTCACAGTGGGTATTCCGCTAATCATGCTTGAGGTTTCACTGGGTCACAAAACTCAAGGTTCAGCCCCGGTTGCTTTTAGTAAAACCGACAGAAGGTTTTCCTGGCTGGGTTGGTGGCAACCGCTGAATTCACTGGTCATTCTTGTGTACTACAGTGTGATCATTGGGTGGGCATTAAACTACATCGTGTTCTCTTTTACGCAGGCTTGGGGAAGTGATCCTAACAGTTACTTCTACCAATCTTTCTTGGGTATTACAAGTGGCCCGTTTGACATAGGTGGGATTCGGTGGACCATATTCATTGCCATGACTGTGATATGGTTCTTGAACTGGTTCATTGTCTACAGCGGTGTGCAGAGTGGAATCGAAAGAGCTAACAAAATCATGATGCCTCTTCTTTTTCTCATGATGTTGGTGCTCATGGTACGTGGCGTAACTTTGCCTGGCGCTACGGTTGGGTTGGAGCAGTACTTGCATCCGGATTTTTCGAAGATTCTCAATGCTCAAGTCTGGATTGACGCCTTTGGACAAGCTTTCTTTAGTTTGAGCGTGGCCATGGGTGTTTACTGCGCTTATGGGAGCTACCTTCCTAAGAAGTCAGATATTACGAACAATGCGTTTATTACCGGTTTCGCTGACACCGGTTTCGCATTTTTGTCAGGATTAGCTGTGTTCTCCATACTCGGTTTCATGTCGACTCAGTCTGGTGTTCCATTTACTGAAGTGGTAACCCAAAGCATTGGTCTGGCTTTCGTAGCCTTTCCGCAGGGGATAAGCATGATGCCAGTTGTGCCGTGGCTTTTTGGGTTGTTGTTCTTTGGGTGTCTGCTCTTTGGCGGACTGACTTCAAGTATTTCCATGGTTGAATCATTTTCAGCTGGCGTCATAGATAAGACTGGATATAACCGCAAAGTTGTGGTGACTTTAACTTGCCTGTTTGGTTGGTTAGTCAGTATCCTATTTGCTACTGGAGCTGGTCTTTACATTCTTGATATCGTAGATCACTTTATCAACGCTTACTGCGTGGTATTGGCTGGTTTAGCAGAAGCTATTGCCGTCGGTTGGTTCTTGGGTCCTCAAAAGCTCAGACAGCACTTTAATGCCGTTTCTGATTTTAGAATTGGTCCGTGGTGGGATTTTCTCATAAAATACTGGGCCCCGTTTATCATGGTCGTAATGGGCATAGTGAATCTCATGGCCGAAATTAAGAAGCCATACGAAGGGTATCCCTTATCGGCTCTACTGCTGTTAGGTTGGCTCGTGGTGGCTTTAGTATTCCTGATTTCCTTTGTACTCGCTAGAATGAAGACGAAGAGTTACATTGTGGATTCTAAGGAGGGAACATTGTGAGCACTGCGTCCATAATCATGCTAGTGGTCATTTGCACTGTTATCTATGGTGGGCTGGCAATGTTTTTGAGCATTGCCATGCGTAAAGGTTAACGTTCCCATATTCTATATCATCGGCAACTGCAAGCTGCCTTTAGGTAAGCTTTGCGCCCACTGCCGTTAGCAGAAAGGTCGTGGGCGCTTTCACTTTTCTTAATAGGTTGTTATGCCCTAAAAAGCACATAAGGTTATAAAATAACATCAAGCATGAGTTTTGTAAATAATCATTTGCAGTGCAATAAAGAGCCTATTCAGCTGATGAGGAAAGGAAAATCAGAACAAAAACGGGGAGGTGGTTTTTTTTGATTGGGCACGTTAACATTGTTCTTCACACTCATTTACCTTGGGTAAAAAAAGCCGGAAAGTGGCCCTTCGGTGAAGAATGGCTTTATCAAGCTATTTTTGACTCTTACATACCGCTAACGCAAACATTTTTGCAGCTCAGAGACCAAGGGTACAACTTTAAGTTCACCATGAACGTTACACCCGTGCTTGGCGAAATGCTGCTGGACGAGTATTTGCAGCAAGGTTTTGTGGATTATGCCAAGGATTTCATAAAGGCTCTCGAAACAGATGAAACAGACGTATCGGATGACTTAAAGCATTACTGGCTTGATTTGGCAAAAACGCGGCTAAGTTTTTTTGAATCCATAGAAAGAGATCTGCCGGGCCTTTGGGAGGAACTGCAAGATCAAGGGTACTTGACGCTAATAACCAGCGGTGCAACTCATGGATTCTTGCCGCTCCTGGGTCGTGATGAAACCATTGACTTGCAGGTGAAGACGGGCATGTTATTCCATAACGGTACCTTTGGCAAGAAGCCAAGGGGTTTTTGGCTTCCGGAGTGTGCGTATAGGCCACGTACCTACCATGTGGCAGGTGGAACCGTAGTTCTGCGCCCGGGCATTGAAGAATTCTTGGAAAAATACGGAGTGGATTACACTTTTCTTGATAGTAAACCTTTTGAGAATTATGTTTCTCCTGAACCTTGGATGACTGGCAAATCCAGTCAGTACAATCTGTTTCAGCCCTATCGTCTGAATAACAGTAGCGTAGTTGGCTTTCCACGTCATGATCTCTTGTGTTCACAGGTTTGGTCGGCTGATTTTGGGTATCCCGGAGATGGCAATTACATGGAATTTCATAAAAGAAGCTCATACAGCGGCGCCAGGTTTTGGAAAATAACTAGTAAGAATATTGATTTCAAGGATAAACAGCCCTATGATCCGCTCACGGCCTTGAAGACGGCAGGCGGTCATGCTCACCACTATGCTAGCCGCATCGTGGGTGAACTTGCCGACTATTACAGCGAGTCGCGTAAAGAGGGCATTGTCACTCTCACATTTGATACGGAGCTATTTGGTCATTGGTGGTTCGAAGGTCCCAAGTTCTTGGAGTTTCTGGTTAAGGAACTTGCCGAGGCACCTGTTGGTTGGACTTCCGGTGAGGATTATTTGGACAATTATTCTGTGGATGAGCGTTGTTTCCTTGGTGAGACTTCGTGGGGTGAAGGTGGACATTACCGTGTTTGGTTCAATCCTGACGTAGAATGGATGTGGCCACAAATTTACGAAGCCGAGAACACTGCGTACAGGGCCCTAAGAGCTGGAAAGAACGTTGTTGATGATAGGCTCTTGAAACAGCTCATGAGAGAAGTGCTTTTGTTGACCGCTTCTGACTGGCAGTTTCTTATCACTACTGGCGGTGCTGTTGATTATGCTAAGGAGCGTTTCGCATTCCATTTAGCAAATGTGATGGATTTATCTAAAGCCATATTGGACAAGGTATCCTTTGATGAAGAGCGGCTCATGGATCTTCAGGACCGCGATAGTCTTTTCTACTTCCTTTCACCGGAGCTGGTGGATCTTGGGTAAAGTTTATCTAAGCTGGGTTATTCACAACCATCAACCTGAAGGAAACTTCACTTGGGTCATGGATGAAGCCTATGAGAAGTCTTATAAGCCTTTTCTGGATTTCTTGAAGCGATGCGGACTGAAGGTTGCTCTGCATAACAGCGGTACTCTGTGGGAGTATTTCGACTCACGTGCACGAGAATACGTTGACGATGTGGCTGACATGGTTGATCAGGGTCAACTGGAACTTGTTGGCGGCACGTTTTTTGAAGCCATACTGTCTACCATACCTGATGATGATAAGGTTAACCAGCTCAAGCTCCTAAAAGACTTTCTGGAACAAGAGTTCCAGACTCCTGTAAATGGAGCATGGGTTACTGAAAGGGTTTGGGAACCGCATTTTCCGAAGTTCTACAACGAGGCCGGGTATCATTATGTGTTTTTAGATGATTACCATTTTACTCAGGCTGGGGAAACTCTGCCTCTGCAGGGCTATTATCTCACTGAAGATCAAGGCTACCAGCTTTTTGTGTTTCCTATCAATAAAAGACTTAGGTACTTAATACCCTGGCACAGTCCTGAGGAAGTGCTGGAGTATTTTAATTCACTTGCCAGTGAATACGGGGATGTTTACATACTTTACGCTGATGATGGAGAGAAGTTCGGTCTGTGGCAGGGAACATACGAACTATGCTATGAGGAGAAGTACTTAGATAGACTTTTGCTGACCCTTTCGCAGGGCGGGGTAGAGGTAATACTTCCTAGTGAGGTTTTGGAGAGGGCGAGCTGTAGTGGATTGGCTTATTTACCCACATGTACATACCCGGAAATGGCTGAATGGAGCTTGGACGGGGCATCTTATGAGCAATACAAACAGGTAAAAGAAAAGCTAACAGAGTCTGAAGCCATATGGCTTCACGGTGGTTTTTGGCGTCGCTTTCTGAAGAATCACCCTGAGTCTCGGTGGATGTACGGAAGAGTAGTTTCACTTTCCCGTTATTTGAACAACCTTACACCTCGCCATCCAAGGAAAAATAAGGCGCTAATGGAGCTTTACAGAGCTGAAACTAACGATGTTTTTTGGCACGGCGTTTTTGGTGGTCTGTATTTAAGTCATCTCCGTCGGAATTTGTATCGCAGACTCATAAGAGCAATTACTGCTGCTGATGGAACAAAGAAAAGTTACATTGATCTTCAGGATTTTGATTTGGATGGTAGAGAGGAAATCAGAGTTGCGAATGATACCTATCATGTTTTCATAGAACCTGAAACAGCTTCTATAAGGGAATTCGATCTGCTCCAGGCTGAAGAAAACATGCTTGATGTGCTGGATCCAGAAGGACAGCTTCATGGTTTATTCAGGGACAAGTGGCATGGGCAAGTTGTGGATTACACACTCAGTAAAAGAACTGGAAAACCCATGGAGCTCGTGTTTAACTCTAAAGGCGCCCCATTATTGGAGAAAGTGTTCACCTTTGAACCAGGTTTCCTGGGTGTTGGTTACAAGTTTCTAAAGGAAGGTGAACTGGCTTTAGAGATTCCTCTAAACCTTTGGGATCCCAATGCTACGATTACGGTTGGTAATAAAGCTATTCCACTAAATGAAGAAGCTCAAGTACCAGATGTTGAAGACCTACATTGGGATGTGGGTATTGAGCATATCGATTTGATCTTCTCTAGGAAAGTGAGCGTTAATTTGGAGCCAATCCACATGGTACATGAAAGCGAGCTTTTTAGAGAAGTAACTTATCAAGGTACAATTGTTGCAGTTCAATTTAATACTCGTGAAGGAGAAGAGCTTAATGCTAAGCTTTATGTGTGCAAAAAAACGGAGAGAGGTTGAAAAATGGGAAAACTTTATTTGAGCTTTATTTGGCATAACCACCAACCTTACTACAAAGACCCTCAAACAGGGAAGATTATTTTACCTTGGGTTAGGCTTCATGCAACGAAGGATTACCTTGATATGCTGCTTCTGAAAAGTAAGTATCCAAAGGTGAAGGCCACGTTCAACATGGTCCCTTCTCTAGTTCGACAACTTGAAGAGTACTGCGAAGGGAAAACTGACACTTATTTGGATCTCACGGTGAAGCCAGCTGAGTCTCTAAATGATGGGGAAAAATTGTTCATTCTCAGAAACTTTTTTAAAGCAGATTTCAGAAGGAAAATATCCAATTTTCCACGTTACGTAGAACTTTACACTAAACGCTATTCGCAGGATATAAATGAGAATCTACATCTTTGGACTGCTCAGGAAATTCGGGACTTACAACTGCTGTTTAATCTGGCTTGGATAGATCCTCTTTACTACGAAGAGTATCCACAGTTACGTAGTATTAGGGACAAAGGCCAGAGTTTTTCACATGAGGATGTGCTAGCTGTTGTTGATGTGCAGATGAGAATCATAAGAAGATTGATTAGCGACTACCGCGAAGCCAACGCTAACGGTGACGTTGACCTCATCTTTTCTCCCTATTACCACCCCATTTTACCGTTAATTTACGATACTCGGAGTGCGAAGAGAGCCAGGGAGGATGTACTTTTGCCACACCTGACTTTGAACGCTCCAGAGGACGTGGAACTACAGCTTAGGAAAGGGTGGGATCAACACAAAGAGTTTTTCGGAAGGACGCCCAAAGGTTTTTGGCCATCGGAGCAATCGGTGTCCAGCGAAGTACTTGATATCGCTTCTGACCTAGGAATATCGTGGGCTGTTACTGACGAACGGGTTCTTGCTAAAACACTTGGTATGGAATATTTCCAAAGGAGCGGCAGGGATGTACCAGAGCAGGCTGCCTTACTTTACAGACCTTATAAGCTGTCTCTGCCTAACGATAAGGAAATGATAATGGTATTCAGAGATCAAGTGCTGTCGGACCTAATTGGATTCGAATACGCGAAATGGTCAGCAGTTGATGCTGTAAACGATTTCATGTCCAGGTTGGAATCCATTTATGCAAAGGTAAAGCACCTGGACGGTGATTATTTAGTCACAGTGGCCTTGGATGGGGAAAACTGTTGGGAGTATTACGAAAATGACGGCTACGATTTTCTTTCGAAACTTTATTCGGTGCTTAGCGACACTGACTGGGTAAGAACCGAGACCATAAGTGATTTTATTGAAAAACACGACAATTTTGGTAGGCTTTCTAACCTCAGGACAGGCTCTTGGATAAATGCAAATTTTGACATGTGGATAGGCGATCCATGCAAAAACAAGGCTTGGGATTATCTTATTGCTGTTCGAATGCAAGTAGAGCTGGCTTTCAGAAAGTGTGGTAGTAACTTGAGTGAGGAGTTAAAAGAGCAAGTTATGGAACAGCTACTCATTGCAGAAGGTTCTGACTGGTTTTGGTGGTACGGAAAACCAAACGAGTCAGCAGATAAACCAGTTTTTGATGAGCTTTTTAGGAAAAACTTGAAGAGGGTTTACGAGCTTATGGAGGAAGAAGTTCCGCAATTCCTAAATGAGCCCATCGTTGACGGGAGGTGTTAGTAGTAATGACCATGGAAGAAATGGCGGAATCTTTTCCAGAGTGGCTTCTGGAAGCCGAGGAACTTACAAAGCATTTACCTTTTGAAGAGATGAGCAGAAAACTCATAGTGGGAGCCATGGGTGGATCTGCGATTGGCGTAGATTTCGTGAACACTGCTTACTACGACGTGCTACCACCCATACCAGTACTAAGGGACTACAGATTACCTTTCTGGATAGGTGACGGGACGTTTATCGCCTCTAGTTACTCTGGCAACACGGAGGAAACGCTTTCGCTCATGAGCGAGGCTGCAAAGCGTAAGCTTTACATTGTAGGCGTTTCGTCGGATGGTGAAGTGGAGAAATACTGCTTGGAGCATAAAAGGCCCTTCGTAAAACTTCCTCCTGGTTTGCCTCCACGCATGGCTCTTCCTTATTCGGCTCGAGTCATATCAATTCTTGTAGAAAACCTCCATGGTATTAAACTGCCCTGGAAAGAAGCAGTGGCATTTCTTAAGAAGAACATGAACATTATTAAGGACGAAGCACGGGTTATTGCTGATAAGTTGGTAAACACTGATGCTGTGTACGTATTTTCGTCTCAACGTGACTATGTTTTGTCCATGCGTTTCGCCGGAGAAATCTCAGAAAACGCAAAAGAAGTTGCTGGCTTCTTGTACATGACTGAGGCCAACCACAATTTCTTGCAAGGGTTCCAGCATGGGGCAAGTCCCAAAGTAGGCATAGTTGTTTATGAAGACACTGAGAAGTACGAACGGATAGAGCTGCAGTCCTCATTTCTTCTAAGGAAGGCAGAGGAAAATGGTTCTCCTGCTGTTAAAATAGAACTAAAGGGCGAGACCAGGTTGGAAAAACTTCTATATGGTGTTCTAGTTGGGGATTTCGCTTCCATCTACATGGCGCAGAAAAAGGGCATTGACCCCATGCCCGTACAGATTATCACAGAGCTTAAGACATTCTTGAAGAACGCATGATCACTTGGATGGGTGCACTTCTATGGACCTTGGGCTCCTTGTTCCTAGGCTATTGGGGTGTGCCCATGGCAGTCATTACATTCTTGGGCTGTGTGGCCGGCTGGGTTTGGAAGGGCATAGCCATCGAGATAGCTGTGGACACCGGCCTATTCCAAAAACAGGCTGAGGTTTTTTCACAGCTTCCCTTAGGTGTGGTGCAGTCTATGATTCCCGAAGTTAGGGCAGCTGTGGCTTATGCCTTGATAGCTTTTGTTTGTGTTTCTGTGGTAGCCATTTTGGTTTTGTTTCTTGCTGCCTGCGCGTTTAAGGTGCACGTTAGAAGCCCAAGAACGTGGTCTAGCACCTTGATTAGCTTAATTGTCGGGTTTGTGCTTGGTTTTGTTTTTGTAGGTGTATGCGGCTTGTCACTTAAAGCTATGGGATATTCCTTGCCAGTTGCTGACAATGCCTTGTTGCAGTACTTTTTCTCAGTTCTTATCAAGAGTCTTGCTTAAATACTTTTGTCTTGCTCTGTATATATGTTATGGAGGTGAACAAGCGTATGGAAGGATTCTACGAAGAACCCCAATTGCAACCGGAGACTCCAAAGAAGAAAAAAAGCGTTTGGGCTCGGGTTTTAACCGCTCTCCTGCTTGTAGCAGTGGTATTTGTTTCAGGGTTGGTGGGCTACGTTTACGGATACAACCAAAAACCTAATGTAACTACAAATCCAGTGGTGGTTACCACCTCTGCTACTTCTAGCACCGCTAGCAATGCTTTCATTAGTTTACAAAACCAGATTGAGCTTGTAGCAGAACAGGCATCGGACGCCGTGGTCAACATACAAACTGAGTCGATCACCTATGATTTTTGGTTCCAGGCGGTTCCTTCTCAGGGGCTTGGGTCTGGATTCTTCATAAGTAGTGATGGCTACATACTTACAAACAATCATGTGGTTGAAGGTGCCAGAAGTATAACAGTGATTACTCGAGATGGGAAACGCTACAGTGCCAAGGTGGTAGGTACAGATCAACTCTCGGACTTAGCCGTACTCAAAATAGATATTACTGGTGCCAAGTACCTCAGTTTTAGGAGCACTGAATCGGTAAAAGTGGGCGAGTTCGTAGTGGCCATTGGCAATCCGCTAGGTCTCAGCCATTCAGTTACTTTTGGTGTGCTTTCAGCAAAAGAGAGAAGTATCCAGGAACCCAATGGTGCGCTCATTGTGGACATGCTCCAGACTGACGCAGCTATTAACCCTGGAAACTCGGGAGGGCCACTTCTGGATCTAAATGGCAGAGTGGTTGGCATTAATACAGCCATTAGTACTGAAGGTCAAGGTATTGGTTTTGCAGTTTCTGCGGACACGGCGGTAAAAGTAATTAACGATCTGATTCAGCATGGTTACGTAAGATGGGCTTATCTGGGTGTAGTTACTCGAGAAACGTCCACCGATGACGGTGTTGTAGTGGTGGATATGGATGTAAACGGCCCCGCATACAAAGCTGGCTTGAAAACTGGTGACAAAATAGTGGCTCTTGATGGACAAGCCGTCAGAAATCAACAAGAACTTAATAGCTTGATTAGGAAGAGAAATCCCGGTGAGAAGATAGTTGTTACAGTGAACAGATCAGGACAAAACTTAGATATTACGGTTACTTTGGGAGAGAGGCCCAAAAGCTGATAAACATTACGATTTGTAAAGATTGGAATAGCATTTTTAAGTTTTTTCGCGAAAAATCGCGGAATGTATAGCTTTTGTACTTGCATTGTGGACTAAGTATGGTAAAATAGTAAACTGCATTGAAAAACATCAAAATTAGAAGGGAGTGGTGGTAGGTGAACACCATCGGTCGTCACTTTATTGTTGAAGCATCAAGATGCAATCCTGACGTGCTAAATGACATCGACAGAATTGAAAGCATTTTGGTGGAAGCAGCTCGCCAGGCAAATGCAACCGTGGTGACTTCTACCTTTCACCATTTCTACCCGCAGGGTGTGAGTGGTGTAGTAGTGGTCTCCGAGTCTCATCTGGCCATACATACCTGGCCCGAGAAGGGTTATGCTGCTCTGGACATTTATACGTGCGGCGACACCACGGACCCTCAGAAAGCCGTGGATTACGTAGTTAACTCTCTAGGTGCGAAGGAAGTCGTGGAAACCTTCGTTCTTAGAGGTGTTGAACAAAGTGATGCATTTACGCATGTAATGACAACTTCACAAGAGAGGGAAGATGAGGGTGAAAAACTGGCTGTGGTTCTCTGATTTCTTTAGCTCTTCTGAGGTTCACTTACACGGGTTTACTGAGCACGTACTAGAAAAGGTTACACGATTCCAAGAAATTGACATAATTGATACCCCCTTCTTCGGTCGCATGCTCATCATCGATGGAGACGTGCAGTCTAGTGAAAAGGACGAATTCATTTATCACGAAGCCATGGTCCATCCAGCCATGTTGCTGCATCCAAATCCAAGAAGTGTCCTGGTCATGGGTGGAGGAGAAGGTGCAACTGCCCGCGAAGTGCTTAAGCATAAAACAGTGGAAGAGCTTTACATGGTGGATATTGACGAAGAGATGATAGCTGCAGCAAGAGAATTTCTAACATCTTGGCATCAGGGTGCCTTCGATGATCCACGGATGCATCTCATATTTGATGACGCAAGAAAAGTTGTGGAAAACTTCGAGGACGGGTCTCTGAACGTGGTTATCAGCGATCTTACTGAACCTTTTGAAATGGGCCCCTCATTTCCGCTTTTTACTAAGCAGTTCGCACAGGTGGTCTATGATAAACTTGATGATCAAGGCATTTACGTGGTGCAGTCTTCTATTCTGCAACCACTTATCTACACCATGCACGCTGCCATAAGAAGGACCTTAAAACTTGTTTTCCCTGTCGTAAGGTCCTTTGCCGTTTATGTGGAGTCCTTTGATACTCCTTGGTCTTTTATCATTGCATCTAAGGGTAAGGATCCCATGGATTGGAACAGTGAGGAACTAGATAGTGCCATAAGGGAAAGGATCATCGGAGAGCTTAAGATGTACGATGCCGAGGCTCACTGGCACATGTTCTACTTGCCGAAGAACATAAGAATGGCCATTGACGAACCCGGCCCTGTGCTGGATGAGGATCACCCCATTTACTTGACGCGAAAAGGAGACATCTTACCTTATAAGTGAATCAAAACAAACACACATCTCTAGTGGCAAAAGCATGCTTAAAAAGCGCCCCGCTTTGTGGGGCGCTTTTCATTGCCTGAGGAATAATAAAACTACTCCATCAGAAGTTCTTTAACGTTGTCGCCTTCTTCCCAGTAGAATGTTTCAGGTAGCGCATGGGCTTTAATGCTTTCTGGGAATTCTGAAGCAAAAACAACGGCACCTCGTGCTTCATCGAAATAAACGTTCATGTCCACACCATTATTCCTAACTAAGAAAGCTTTGTTCTTGTAAAAGCCTGCAAAGTTGCTTTTCCTCTTTAGGAGAAAAACGGGCGGTTGCTTGTTGATTACCAGTTCGGTAAGTATGAGCTGCGTGTCGCTAATATTCATATCCGACACCAGTGAAATTAAGCTCTCTTCGGTACCGTTCATGCATAGGATGTACGGGCCCATTTTGAAGGGATGAACTTGACTAGCATCGCTGGGCAGACCTGGAGATGCTTTTCTTGTGTGGAAAAGAAACCACTCTCCCACATCTCTCAAATCTTGCATTTCTTGCGCAGCTTTACTTGTAGGCAACTTATCGGGTAATCCCTTTTCCCAAACAAAAGAAGAGCCTTTTGTCCTTACGGCAAAGCCATTCCCATCTCCGCCACGTCTTTCCTCTAAAAAACTAAAAAACTCAGACAAATTCGGCAATACACTGCCAAACAGGGCTAAACTTTCTTTGTTAAACAGAGCTATCCTACACATGCATGAAATCCTCCTATCTCTATTAATATTAAAGGAGAATGAGGTGGTAAGCATGAACTCTTGTAGAACAGTAAAACTAGCTTTGGGCTCTGGTGGTTATTTTGGGTTCGCTCATATTGGAGTACTCAAAGTTCTTGAGCGAGAAGGTATTCACGTGGAAGCCATTTCTGGTTCATCAGTGGGAAGCATAATGGCTACCTTGTACGCTAAAGGGCTAAGTGCCGATGAGATGGAAAAGGCTTCATTGGAGTTTGCGGAGACGCTTTTTTCCTATAGATCCTGGGCAACCATTGTTTCCAATAACATAAGCGAAGCAAAAATGGTTAAAACGGTGGAAGAACTTATCTGGGTCAAAGATTTTTCTGAGCTTAAAATACCAACGTTCATTTGTGCCACAGACTTGATTCGTTTTAAGACTGTGTGGTTTTCTGAAGGGGATTTAGTTACTGCGGTACGTGCAAGTATTGCTGTTCCCGGTGTTTTCCCACCACTGGAAAAGGATGGCATTGTGCTGGCAGATGGAGGTATACTTGAGCCTCTGCCGGTGGATGTATTCAAGTCTAGCGATGTACCTGTATTAGCTGTGAATCTGTACAGTTTCCAGAACTACGTGGGTTGGGAAATGCCAAAAAACAAAGTAAAAAAGCCTGTAGCAACCCTTATGAGGACCTCAGATGCTATGCTATGGGCCACTGCGCAGCGTCAGAAAGAGTTCTGGTTTATCACTATTGAACCTGATCTGTCTTGTGCCAACGATGAGAGCCTATCAGTGCAGGAGAGAGCCGCAGCCATGGTTAAAAAAGGTGAAGAGGCAGCCATAATGATGTTGCCTGAACTTGAAAAGATGTTTCTAAGGACGTTACCAAGGGAGGAAGGAGAGTAGTAATCATGGAAGTCGGTATCGTCGGATTGCCATTATGTGGGAAGAGCACACTTTTTAAGGCTTTAACAGAAAATAAAGTACCAGTAAAGGATAAAGAGATAAACATGGGTGCAGCATTGGTACCTGATGAACGAGTGGACGCTCTGGCTGCCGTATTTAAGTCAAAGAAGGTTGTTTACGCATCCATTAACGTAGTAGATATGCCTGGAGTAGACCCCAAGGACAGAAAAAGTACGTCCCGGTTCTTAGAGGGTGCACGAAGCGTGGATGCTTTGGTACATGTGGTAAGAGCTTTTGAGAGCGACTCAGTACCACATCCCATGGGTCGAATAAACCCAAAAGAAGACGCAGAAATACTGGATACGGAACTCATTTTTGCTGACATGGAAATGGCTGAGAAGCGTTTGTCGGCTAAAAAGATACCACAAGAAGAAAAAACACTTCTCGAGAAGGCATCTGAGGTGTTGGAACAAGAACAACTCTTGGTTTATGGAGATTCTCTCACAGAAGAAGATAAAGAGCAGCTCAAAAAGATGGGATTTGTAACTGCAAGGCCACAGATGTATGTGCTGAATGTTCAAGAAAACACAGCAGAAACACTAATTGAAGATTTTACGAGATTTGCACAAGAGAAAGGGCGTTTGTCTTTGGTTGTGAATGCTGAGCTTGAGTCAGAGATTTCTTCTTTGGAACCAGAAGAACAAGAAGCTTTTCTTAAGGAGTACGGCATTGGTCAGCCGGCAGTAGTAAGGCTTGCCAAGACTTTGTACGATCTTTTAGGGCTTCAGTCATTTCTTACAGCCGGTGAGAAAGAAGCCAGAGCATGGACAGTGAAGAAAGGAGCCACGGCTGTTGAAGCTGCTGGAGTGATTCACACTGACATTGCACGAGGGTTTATCAGAGCCGAGGTAGTCAACTGGGAAGACCTGGTTAAAGCAGGTGGGTGGAAGGAAGCACAGCAGGCGGGTTTGGTACGGTTAGAGCGTAAGGATTACGTTATACAAGAAGGAGATGTGGTTTATTTTAGGTTCCACGTCTGATGAAGTCTTCAACAACAGGGTGCCTCATCACAATCATCAGAATGCCGTACACAACAGCTGACAGCAACACGTTTAAAAGTGTGTAAACGTCTCTCATGGGTAGGAATCTGTACAGTGAGTAGGTGACTATGCCCATAATTGTGGCAGCAGCAAAAGATTTGATCATGGGCTCTAGGCAGGGCCTGAAGGTGAGCTGTGGTATTTTCCCTCTAAGAAACACATGATACAGAATCACATTTAGGCCTATGGTTATGGAAGTTGATAGTGCCAGCCCTAAGGCTCCCAATCCCAAAGGAAAAGCAAGTACGTAGTTGAGGGCTATGTTGAACACTACGCCCGCGCTGGCTATTTTCATTGGTGTGGAAGTGTCACCAGTGGTGTAGTAAAGCCGCGGGTAAAGCATGCTTAAACCCGCAGCGAACAAACCAACACCATAAGCGCTGATAAGCGTTCCTGTGACTTGTGCATCCTTTAGTGAGAAGTTGCCACGCTGGAAGAGCAGTTTTGCCAAGGGGAACCCAAGTATAATCAATCCAAAAGCAGAAGGTATCATAATGGCCTGTATGACGTTGAACGCTTTTTGGACACGCCGATTTAGATCCTGATAAGCTGAGTTATTAAAGTCTTCAATGATGTAAGGATAGTAGGCAGCAGAAATACTAGCAGCGAAGATGCCAACTACCATGGTCATGAGTTGGTTACCATAGTTGAGTGCAGCAATGCTACCCACGGGTAGAAACGAAGCCATTATCTGGTCTACAAGCACATTTATGTACTGCACAGAACTGCCCAGTAATATGGGAAAGGCCAGTATCAAAAACTCTTTTACATAGGGGTTCTTGAAGTCCACAAAGGGACGAAAAAAACCTGTGTTTTTCCTGAGTATTCTGAATAGTGGGATCATGACAAAGACAGCGGCACCTAACATGGTTCCTGATGCCAAGAGAAAAATACTCTGCTCAGGGAAAACGAAGTAAGCCAGGAGTATAAACAGAAGTATGATAATGTTTTGCATGGGGGCTGAAACCATGTAAGGAACGAAGTCTTTATATGCTTGGCTTAACCCAGTGAGCATGCCGTTCATCACAATGAACAATGTAGAGAAAGCGGTGAACCGCAGGAAATAAACAGCTAAATTAAAACGTGCTCCGTTTTCGCTTAGAAAACCGGGAGCAAAGATTGTGACAAAAGGCTGAGGGAAAATGGACAGAATCAGAGAAAAAATAAACAGAGTAAGTGCCGTAGTGCCTATGATTGCATTGGCGGCTTTCCAAGCACTTTGCTCATCCTTTTCGTGCCTAAGTTTCATGAAAAGAGGAATTAGTCCAGCAGAAGTGGATGCATTTAGTAAGCTACCTAACTGGTTTGGTATGTACTGAGAGATGTTATATGCGTCGCGGATACCACTAAGGCCGTAAAGTGATGCTAAAGCCACCTCGCGAAGGAAACCTGTTATACGGCTAATCAGCACCGCGACAGTTACCTGACCCGTTGCCTTTCTCAAGCTTGATTGGTTTTCCATAAGCATTTATATGTTAGCATGAGGCGCATAGTAAAATACAAGGGACTTTGTAAACTTCTTAATCTTTGTGTTAACATTGAAAGCGGAGGGGTGCCCGAACCTGGCAAGGGCCCGGACTCGAAATCCGAGGGCAGCCTGACGGCTGTGTGGGTTCAAATCCCACCCCCTCCGCCAAAAACCACATGTTGATTTATTCTTTCACTGTTTAGTTACGCCTAAATTACGCCGAGTTCTTTACCCACAGCGGTGAACTGTTCCACAGCAAAATCAAGGTCCTCTTTGCTATGGGTTGCCGAGATCATAACACGCATACGGGCTTTCCCTTTGGGTACGGTGGGGTAGCTAATAGCCTGAGCAAAAATGTTTCTTTCAAAGAGCTTCTTTGAGAATTCCTGCGTTGTTATTTCGTCACCAATCATAACAGGTGTTATGGGTGTCTGGCTGTTGCCCAAGTTGAAGCCAGCTTTCTTCATGTGTTCCTTAAAATAGTTGGCATTGTCCCATAGTTTCTTTACCAGTTCATCGGATTCCTGAAGAATCTTAACTGCTTCCATGGATGCATAAACATCAGCAGCTGTGGGTGCAGAAGAGAAAAGCAGCGGCCTGGCTTTTTGTTTTAGCACTTCTGCTAGTAATTTACTTCCGGCGGCAAAACCGCCTACCACACCGAAAGCTTTAGACAACGTTCCTATTTCCACATCGACGCGTCCCTGCAAACCAAAGTAGTCCACTATGCCACGCCCTGAATCACCAAGCACACCTTCACCATGGGCGTCATCCACGTACAGCATGCACTGGTATTTATCCGCTAGATCAGCCAACTTGTCCATGGGGGCTATGTCACCGTCCATGGAAAAAACTCCGTCAGTGATAATCATGGCTTTTTTGTAGTTCTGCCTTTCCTGCTTTAGTAGTTCTTCTAAGGCTTGCACGTCCAAGTGGGGATATCGTATGATCTTGGCACGACTAAGTCTGCAGCCATCGATTATGGAAGCGTGATTCAGCTCGTCTGAGAAGATAGCATCTCCTTCACCAACTAAGGCAGGTATGGTACCCAAGTTTGCACAAAAACCTGACTGATAGAGAACAGCTGCTTCAGCCCCTTTGAACTTTGCTAACATTTCTTCCAATTTTTCCTGAGGCAGCTGATCGCCGGCGATGGTTCTTACTGCAGCAGGGCCAGCTCCATACTCATCCACGCCCTTCTTGGCAGCCTCCTTCAACCTGGGGTGATTTGCAAATCCCAAGTAATTGTTGGATGACAGGTTCAGGACTTTCTTGCCATCAACTACAATCCAAGCACCTTGAGGTGAGCCAATTTTCCTAATAGTAACGTAAAGCCCTTGTTCCTTGCGTTCTTTTAATTCTCTCTCGAATTCTTCCACAGGCATCATAGTGCTACCGCCTCCTTAATCTTCATTTAGTATAATATGACTCATGAGAAAAATAAGGCTATTCTACGGTTTTCTTTGGGTCGTATTTATTTTACTTAGTGTATATGTTTTCACATTTTTTCCAGGGAACAAGACAATTCCAAGCAAGCTGGGTCCGTTTCAGCTATACGCAGTCATGATTACCATGGGGGCTGTGTTCGCTTACGTGGCGGCGTTGCTTCTAGGCCCAATGAAAGGCATCGAGGAAGAACTCATTGATAAATTTGCTTTAGTTGCCATACCCTTTGGCCTAGTAGGAGCGCGTTTGGGGTTCGTCTTGCAAAATGCGGAGTATTATCAAAATCATCCATTAGAAGTCATTGGTATAACACCCGACGGGTTTGGTCTTTCTGGCTTGTCCATACATGGCGTCATAGTTGCAGGTGTTCTCTGTTTGCTGCTTTTTTACGGGTGGGTTGGCCTTAGAACCCTGGATTTAGGTGATCTGGGTGCTACCATATTGCTCATTGGACAGGCTTTTGGCCGATTTGGAAACTTTTTCAACCAGGAGCTTTACGGTTACCCCACCAACGTACCTTGGAAAATGTTCATCGATCTGGCACATCGGCTACCCGGCTATTACGATCAGGCTTTTTATCATCCCACATTTCTTTACGAGGGGTTCTTGTGTTTGTTGGGTGCAACCGTTCTTGCACAGCGATTCTTACATAAGAGAAGATTCAAGGGGCAACTTATCTTGGAATACCTGATGCTTTACAGCGTTATTAGGTTCGTTGTGGAATTCTTCCGCATAGAGCCCCCTTCCTTATGGGGGCTCCATACGGCGCAGCTGGTGTCGCTTGGCACCATTGTTGTTTGTGCAATCATGTACGCACTGACTCTGAAATTTGGACAAAGACTTTTCGTTGTCGAGGACCGTCAAATTCCATAAAGAAAATGCCTTGCCAAGTTCCCAGTGAAAGTTTACCTTGGTGAATGGGCACAACTACTGACGTTCCCACTACTGAGCATAAGAAGTGTGCATCGGAATTTCCTTCTAAATGTGTCCATTCCATACCTGCTGTGAGCTTGACCAAGGCATTCATGATGTCATGAATGACTGATGGATCTGCATGTTCATTTATGGTGATGCCTGCTGTTGTATGGGGTACATAAACTACACAAATCCCCTCATTCACACCGGAGTTATGTACAACGTCCTCTATGTCTCTGGTTATGTCAACAGCTGAGCGTCTAGACGGTGTCTTTACTGACAGCTCAGTCATGGCGTATCTCCCAACGAATCTCTTTCTCGATGTCCGGTCTTAGAGTCGCTGAAACACCACAGTATTTCTGCTGAGAAAGTTCTATGGCTTTCTTTAAATTTTCCTCGTTCACATTTCCATATGCCACGTAGGTTAATACGATTTTCTTTACGTATTCTGGATGCTCTTCCGCGGTTTCTCCTTCAACATTCACTATTAGTTTTTCTAATGGTTCCTTCATCTTCTTTAATATGGAGATCACATCCATGGCGGTGCAACCAGCCAAAGCAGCTAACAGCATTTCTTTTGGTCTAGGTCCATCTGCAAGTCCGCCATTGTCTTTTGGGCTATCCATAACGAAGGCAAATCCACTTCCCGTCCGAGCTAAGAGTTGCATTCCTTCAACTTCATGGACTTCCACGTTTAATGTTCCCACTTGAAACACACCTCCTCTAAGTTATCCATACCGAAAAAGCGATCACTCTATACTCGCCAGCATGCTTTCCAAAGACTTTTGGATCTCTGCCATTTGATTACGCAGTTTAACCAGGTCTTCATTAGTTGTAATAGCCAATACTTCTTGAGCATGTTTTATGTGCTCTAATGCTGCAGTTAGATCAGCTTTTGCTGCTTCCTTATCGTTCTGAGCTAAGTGAATTTGTGCTCTGTTAGAAAGAAGTATGGCCAGATTCATGCGTGCCGAATAGAACTGATGATCCCAGCTTACAGCCTTTTCAAAGTACTCGATGGATTTGTCCAAACCACCCACCTTTGCGTACACGTTTGCCATGGTGGCATAAAGGTTTTCAGGAGCCCATGTGGTGGACTCATACTGCTGAGCTTTTGTCATGGCAATATCTACCACGTTGCTAGCTTCATCGGGGCTGGCAGTTTGCATTATGTCCCAGTAGTAAGAAGCAGAACGTAAGTAGTTAATGGCGTAGTAGGATTCATTTGGGTTGTAGGTCATCGCTTTGTCAAGGAAATACAAAGAACTTGCGATGATTTGTGGTTTCTGTTCATCGCTCAAGGAAGCTTGATTTGATTCGTAGTAGCGCATATTCCCAAGGCCACTCCTAAAGTACGACTCGGCTTTCCATGCATTAAAGTAGTAGTAACCGTTATAAAGTGAGAGCCCAAGGAGCAACGCCCAAGTGACCAAAGTGGTTGGCTTTACCCATGGTTTTACTTCTGCGATTTGTTCTTGACCGGGCTTGACATAGATATTATAAGAAGCCATGATTAGTCCAATTAAGCCGTAGAACATCATGAGCGACGGTAGCATATCAAAGATGGTTACCAGGTTTGTGGCGTATGCTACCAAAGCAGCTGCTATACCCATGATAAGCATCTTCTCTTTCTTCGGTTCAGCCACCCTAAGCGTTTTGTAAAGCATACCTGCTGCTGCCACAAATATCCACGCGTAAAAGATAAAACCTATAATACCAGTCTTTGCAAGTACTCCAAGGAAGTTGTTATGGGGATCATCGTAATTGACATTTGGTTCCAGCTGTGAAAGTTCTAAGGGTTTGTAAGGCATAAATCCTCTTCTGAAACTTTCAATGCCGATACCAAACAGCCGACCATCAAGGGTATTGTCAATAGAGAAACCAATCGTGTGCTTCCATAAGACTAAACGTGTTCCTACCGTGTATCCCACCTTTTCAGCTATGGTCACAGGTGGAAGAGAATAGATAAGGTAAACACCGAATATGCCAACAGCCAGCACAAGTACCACCAGCACTGCGCTAAGACGCCACAACTTGGCTTGCTCACGCTTGTCCAGGAAGAGCAAATTAATCAGAGCCCATAGCGTTAAGCCCACACCTATGCCTAAAACAGCTGAAAGCAGATCTGTTACTCGGTTCGCTGGGAAGACCAGGAGTGTGAGAACAAAGAGTGCTAAGGCAACACCTAAAGCACCATATAACCACTTCTCGTTTTTCTTCTTGTCCTGTCCCTGTCCTGCAAGGAATGTATGAAAGGTAAGAAAAGCCATGGTTAAACCGCCGAAGGCGCCCATAACGCCACCTTGGGCTGTAACCATGAGACTGAAAAACTGCAGTGCAAAGCTGGTTAGCCATATCCAAGTGTTGTCACTGCCCTGATCGCTCAACAGTCTGCCGAAGGTGAGAAAGGTTGTTATTACCATCACAGGGCCGAAGAAGTCAGGGTTGCCCATGAACCCAAATGCTTCTGTGCCGTAGCCAGAGGTGAATCCTAATGGGTCAAAACCAAAAAACTGCGATATGCCTACCAAAGCGTTCACTGTTCCGAAAACAATGAGAGTATCAACGACGATGTTAAGTAGGTTTTTTCGGTCCACGACCCCAGCCAGTATAAAAGCCAACGATATGGCTTGTAACTGCACAATGAGGCCGATTTGCCGCTCGTAAACGCCCAAGAAGGAGATTATGGGTGTAATGGAAAATATTGTGGAGAATACCAAAGACAATGCATAGCCAATAATGGGAATAAGTAACGGAGTTTTAAGCCACTTCTGGTCTTTCCACAGATTCAGGAACAATATCCATGAACCTAAGATGATCCAGAGCCATGTGAAAACGGCGGACTTTGTCAAATCGAAAGCTCTAGTTACTGCACGAGAATAGAACACAAGTGGGAAAACAAGAAGGATCAAACTCAAAGTTACTAGAAGTACTGGTGATAAGCCTTCAGAAGAGCGACGCTGACTTTTCTTTGCCATTTACTTTGCCTCCTTTTTTAACAGTTCCAGTGTTTTTTCGTAATGTTCTTCCTTATCGATATCGAACCCGAATTCAGGACGTGAGGTAAAAACAGGATACGCTTTGACGTGAAAGCGAGTTTCAATCATTTTCCATATATACGGGACATCCAGAGTGCCCGTTATAGCTCTAAAAATGGTCCCAAAACCCAACAAGCCTGCCACTTTCAGGGGACTCTTGCGGCTTCCCAAAAGATCATCTGCTCTCTTAACTTCTCTCATGAATAAATCCTTTCTGATGAGAACTCCATTAGCTAACTTGAAGTAACCTTCCCTCAGTTTTACGTAAGTGCGTGGAGCTCCTGGAAAAGCCTGCTCAATGCCTTCCTTAGGTACAATGAGCACATAAACGTCACGTTCACCACCTGCTTCGGATTCAGTGATCAGCTGTTTAATACTTTCCGCTGTTACAAAGGGCATATCAGCCGACAAGATGAGCAAATACTCTGTATCCAATTGTGATGCCGCGTTTGCTAAGGTTTCTGCAATGTTTGATGTGGCGTCAACATGTGGCTGCAGATCATATTTTTCTGCCAGCCAAGAATCAGTTGCGATGATACATGGTAAGTTTGTTTCTTTCACACTGTTCCAAGTGTGAACAATTAGCGGAGTTTCATCTTCCACAGGTAGTTCCAGTTTGGTTTGTACACCGTACTTTTCTACCCAGTCCTCCTTAGAGGAACCGGCTAACACCAGTATGCCAACGTCCATCATTTTGGTGACCACCTTTCTATTAACAATATTCTAAAGGGTAAGTCTGGATACTTATTTACCTTTCTCAGTGGAGCAAAGAACGCTGAACCGGAACCTGTCATAACGAATGGTCCACAAGAAGCTAAATGTTCCCGTAACTGGTTTAGAGTGTCATCCAAATAATGTTCGAAAACATTCCCGAAACAGTTTTCAAAGGCTTCTTTGTCGTTGTTCCCTAAGGCTGCCAAAGCTTGGCTCGTGTAGTTCGTTGATGTGGGCTTTGCATCCCACCTTTGGTAGAACTGCCGCGTTTCCGAAGTAAAAGGCGGGAACACAACCATGAGCTCCAAAGGAAATGGTAGTTCCAAGGGAGTTATGTGTGTCTGGTCTCCTCTTACAAGAGCAAGCTTACTGTCACGCAGAAGAAAAAACGCATCGTGGCTAGTTGGTTCTGCTCCTGTGTAGGAAGCGATCAGCGCATCATCAGCTGCCGAACCTCCTAAGCCGTAACCAGTGGGCAATGATTGGAATATGTAAGCGGAGCATGGTTTTTTAAGGTATGTTTTGTATGCTTTTGAGTCCGTGTACGGTATGTCCAGGTGTTCTATACGAAAGAGCCCTGGACTTTCCCAGAATAAACCCATACTTTCCATGGGTATTTTTAAGAACAACGATTCTATAAGGTGTACCGGCCCTTGGGTTCCTGTTATATCCAAGGTCAAGTTTATTTTCCCTCTTATTCTTCTAAGTTCAGGCATTAGTCTCACTCATCCACAAAGCACTTTTTATTCAACTGTCGTTCTTTAGAACTACATTTCTCTTGTATCCGAATTGCTGTGGTGCGTTTTGATAATGCTATTATACATACACGGGGAGGTGCAGACCTTGACCATCGATGAGATAATGAAATGCATCAAGGATGAGAGTATTTCTCAAGTAGATTTAAAGACTACTGACATTTGGGGAAGATGGCGGCATGTTACCCTAGCGAGTAGTTACTTTAGCGAAAGAACGTTTTCTGAGGGTGTAGGATTTGATGCTTCAAACCTCGGCTACGGCAACGTAGTGCAAAGTGATCTTCTCATGATTCCAGACCCCAGTACGGCTTTCATTGAAGAACGAGAGGGGCAAAAACTTCTTTCCATGATATGCGACGTCTACAGTGTGGACAACGGGAAATACAGTCCGTTAGATCCCAGGGCCATATTACGCAATGCTATCAGTTCCGTTTCGGACGTGGCAGAGAAAATCTTTTTGGCACCAGAATATGAGTTTCATGTGTTCAACAGCGTGGCTTTCCATGTGGGGTCCAACGAGGTGTTCTACACCGTTGACTGCGATGAAGGTTTCTGGAATGAGGGCATTTCAGGAGAATACATTGTTGGCAAGAAAAGTGGCTATCACCAAATTCCGCCCTTCGATACGTTGGCGGCTGTAAGAGGCGCCATCGTGGAAAGGCTAATGAGCTTAGGGGTTCCAGTGAAATACCACCATCATGAAGTGGGTACTTGTCAGGTGGAGATTGAGTTAGATTTTTGTGATGCTTTAGAAGCTGCTGACTATACCATGCTTATCAAGTATGTGGCTAGAAACGTTGCGAGGAAAATGGGTTATGTGGTCAGTTTCATGCCTAAGCCACTACATGATGAAGCAGGAAATGGCATGCACGTGCACCAGTATCTTCTCAAGAACAGCGTTAATATTTTTAGTGGTCAGGAGCTGTTCGGGTTGTCAAGTGTTGCTCTTTCCTACATTGCAGGTATTCTCACCCATGGCAAGTCTTTAATGGCTTTTACAAACCCTACCACAAATTCATACCGCAGACTTACCCCTGGTTTTGAGGCACCCACTACCGCTGTTTTTGGCTTAGGTAACAGAACAGCCGCTGTGAGGATCCCAGCTTATGTGAAAGATCCTTCAAAGATAAGAATCGAGTTCAGAACCATAGACGCTACCACCAACCCATACTTGGGATTTGCTGCCATGATATTAGCTGGGGTTGATGGAATCCGTCGCGGTCTTGACCCGGTGTCTTTAGGATATGGTCCAGTGGAAGACTCAGCAGAAGGTAAGGGAGAGCTTTTAGCCAGTTCATTAAGAGAGGCATGTGAATCACTGCTCACCGACAATGCTTACCTTTCCGCTGCTTTTCCGGAAGCACTTATTAAACTGTGGACTGATAAGAAGCTTGAGGAAGAAAGAGAAGTAAACCGGATTCCGAGTCCACAGGAGTTTAAGCTGTATTTTGACATTTGACCAAAGAAGCCCAGTGAACATATTGCTCCACAGTTATTTGTTCGGGGCGGAGGCTGGTGTCGACGCCAGCCTCTTCTGCTTTTTGAAGTAGTAAAGGTTCTTTCTTCAGACCACTTCTTAGCATCTTTCTGCGCTGTTGAAATGCCCTTTTTACCACATACTCCAGTACCGCAGGATCAACGACTTCTTCATAACCATAAGTGCCCTCAAGCTTGATCACCACAGATTCAACATCAGGGGCTGGATAAAAACAGTTCTTGCTGACATGGAAGAGCAACTCAGGCTTCGTAAAACTCTGTACGAATACACTCAACGATCCATAAGTTTTTGATCCCGGATTTGCTACCATGCGTGCACCCAACTCTTTCTGGACCATGAAAACCATGACCTTGGGTTTAATCTGAAAGAATACCTTTTCCAGTATGGGCGTTGTTATGTAGTAGGGGAGGTTGCCAACCACTGTTGATATGCCAAAGGGGTGTGGTTGCCAGCCCAGAATGTCTTCATAAACAAAAACCACATTCGGAAACTGAGCTGTTACCATGTCATGCAGGATTTTAAGGCGCTGGTCGATCTCAATGGCAACGACGTTTTTAAAGTTTGATGCTAATCTGGCCGTGAGCATGCCAGTACCAGCTCCTATTTCCACAACCACGTCGTCTGTTCCAGCTGCAGCAACGATGCGATCTGCCATTTGATCACAAATAAGAAAACACTGCCCCAGAGATTTTTTAGGCGTTATGGAATACTGTTTCAGAAGCTGTGGGATATCTAATCCTTGCCAAGGACGTAAACTTTTACTACTCTGCGCCCCCACTGGTAGCATTCCTTTACAGTATTGAAGTACACATCTAATCTGTTCCCCTTTATGCTCCCACCCACATCTTCTGCCACAGCGTAACCATAGCCTTCAATGTAGAGCTTAGTACCCAGAGGGATGACCTTTGGGTCAACTGCGACCACACCATAACGAGCGCGCGTTCCCATGGCTGTTCGACTGCCAACGCCCGGTTCTTCAGCGCTGTATGCGGTAGCTACCATGAGTATTTCTTGTGCCTCACCTCTGTATGCCCCTTGTCCAAGTGCTACCACTTTATCTCTTCCTTGCTGTACAATCTGCTCCTTTATTAGTTTTCGCTCAACAACCTGGCCATCCACTTTCTTAATTTGCCAGACCTGTTGTTTTATGGTAGGAGAGCCCGTGCTTAGAACAGCACTTCTACCGCGAGCTACCGTGTTAGACGGCTGTACTATGACTTTTGGTGGAATGTAAACGTAGTTCACATTCGTCGTGACTTCAACACTTTGGACAAGAAAAATATCACCTTGTTTCTTCACTTCAAAATTGCCACCCGTGGCATTTATGACTTTGAGGATGTTTTTGTCTGAGTACGGGGTAATGAGCTTTAGGGTTTTACCTTGCATGCTAACCGTTTGTGCGGGTATGGGTAGTGTGGTAAACCCCTTTGCGGGAACAAGGGCTAAAGAGAACAGTAGCACGACGCAAGCAACAATCTTCATAACCGATCACACCTCACAAATTACAGGATTTTACACAACTACAAAAATGTTATGCTACATTATAGCATATAGGGAGGTGGTACCTTGTTTGCTAAGGAAGACCTGCAAAAGGTAGCCCAGGAGTTATCAGATGTAGCCCCTGACTTTTTCGACATTTTCGTGGAAGAGAGAAGTAATAAGTCTTTAGTGTTGGAGAGCAGAAAATTGGAAAGACCCTCTGTTGGGTCTGTGTTTGGCGCCAGTTTAAGGGTCATCATAAACGGAGCGACTTATTTTTCCGTTGTAGATAATCCGACTTTGGATGGCTTGATAAACGCAGCCAGAGAACTTAAAAGCGCAGTGAAACATACAGCCGCAGAACCTGGTAAAGTTTTCCCATTGAAGTTAGTCGAGCCGCCGCTAAAGAAAAACCCATGGATACCATGGCAAGAGCTTGGTGAAGTTGCTGATTACCTAAAGGCTGCTGATGAATGCGCAAGAAGTTACGATCCCAAGGTCGTACAGGTTTCATCCTCTGTTAGCCAAGAAGTTTCCAATGTTCAAATACTCAACAGTTTGGGAAATTTTGCAGAGGAGCAGCGGAGCCGTACTAGAGCTTTTTGTCTTGCATACGCCAGCGACGGGACTGCTGTGGAAGTCGGCTCTGCAAATCAAGGCAAGATTGGTGGATTGGAATTGCTTGAGCGGTACTCCCCTGAGATGTTAGCAACTAGCGCCGCTAAAGTAGCAGTTTCCAAGTTAAGTGCGGTGTCTGCTCCCAGCGGAGAGTTTCCTGTCATATTGGGTCCAGGGTTTGGCGGTGTCATATTCCATGAGGCTATCGGTCACAGTTTAGAGGCTGATGGCATCAGAAAACAGGTATCCGTAATGCGAGGAAAACTTGGTGAGCGCTTAGCAAGTTCCAAAGTAACGTTGATCGACTCTGGTATAGTGCCAGGCGAGTGGGGATCGAATGCTTTTGACGATGAGGGATTTCCTAATCAAGAAACGATCTTAATAAAGGAAGGAATTTTGGTCTCCTACATGAGTGATTACCTAGAACATTTATTGACAGGTTTCCCCCATACGTCCAACGGGCGTCGAGAAAGTTATGAGTACATTCCTTATCCTCGTATGAGAAACACATTTATAAAGCCTGGAAACGACACATTTGAAGACATGCTTACTTCTATTAAAAAAGGTTTACTCGCTTTGAAGTTTGGCGGAGGACAAGTAGATCCCGTGACAGGGAACTTTATTTTCGGTGTCACAGAAGGATATCTTATCGAAGACGGAAAAGTTACCTCACCAATCAAAGATGTGAGCATGGTTGGCAACGGATTAAACATATTAGAAAACATTGAGGCGGTCAGTGGAGAAGAAGACATGGATTTTATGCCCGGCATGTGTGGGAAGGAGGGTCAATCAGTTCCAGCTGGAATTGGTGAGCCCTATGTCATGGTTTCTCGAATTCTCATAGGGGGTGAGTAGTTTGGAACTGAAGAAGTACGTTGATTACATAGCAAAAGGTAAAGGTGCTGGCGACATTTTTTACGCACATTCCACCAGCAAAAGTGTTCGGTTGGGTTGCTTAGATGGAAAAGTGTTTCTGGAGGAAGTTTCGTCAAAGGAGACCTCAGGTTACGGTGTGAGAGTCCTAAAAGAAGGACGCACTGGGTTCAGCTTTGGCAACAAGACTGACGAAGATAGTGTGCTTCAAACTATCGATTATGCCATGCAAGCTGCACAGTTGGGTGAACCGCTGATTATGGAGTTACCTGTCAACGAGGGTAAACAGGAGGAACATGCAAAGTCAGAAAGGGATCTTAACGATATCTTGACGAATATTAGTGAGATATTTCTTTCCAAGGGCATAAAGAAATTTGAAGCCACTGCGGAAAGAGAAACTTCGTTTTGGCAGTTGGTTAACACTGCGGGAACTGTTGTGAGTTCAAGCGAGAGCGGCTATTCAGTGGTGGTCATGCCTGTAGTTTCAGGTGAAGGGGAAAACGCCAATTACTGGTTTTCTGTAACAAACGACCCAGAAGCGCTTGACTTGAATGAAATAGTACTTCGTTCATTGAATCGTGCCTATAGTTCATTGGATGGGAAAAGCATGAGCTTTAAGGGGTTGCCAGTGGTTTTCGACTCTTTGGAGTGGGCTGAGCTGTTGGGCTTCCTTCTGGATTCTTTCAGCGGCAAGAACGTGGAGAGACAAAAGAGCCACTTTTCTGGCAAAGTTGGGCAAAGGGTTTTGTCTGAACATCTCAGTGTGAAGCTTGAAAACAGCCATCCCAAAGTGCTGGGCAAATATTTCTTTGACCATGAGGGAGTAAGTGTTAAACCTGTTTATTTACTTAAGGAAGGCGTATTTGCCCAACCTTACTACGATTTAGCGGCTGCTGCTGAGTTTGGCAAAGAAGCCACGGGTGTTGGGCGCAGATTCTCTTTCCGAACACAGCCAGTGGATGCTCCTTTTATCTGCCACGTGCAAGTACAAGGATTGCCCTCTCTTGATTCACTGGATAAGTATTTGCTTGTCACTTCCTTGAAGGGCATACATTCCGGATTAAATGCTGTAAGTGGAGCTTTCTCCATAGGGGCTGATGGCACTTTAGTTAGTGGAGCGGAGCGAGTGCCCTTAAGCGGCATCACTTTAAGTGGCAATATTTGGGATGTTCTGAACAATATTATTGCTGCCACCCCTGAGGAAGAAGCGATACCTTCTAGCAGTTGGATCGTGAGTCCATTGGTGGCACTGGATGGCATAACAGTTACTGGTTAGAAGTTTGGTTGTTGCCATTTGACCGTTTTCTAATAGCAGACAGGATTACTGCAAGGTCACTCATGTGAACGCCTGCTAGCCGGGAGGCTTGCCCGAGAGTAGAAGGCTGAACCTTTTTAAGGGCATCCAAGGCTTCCCGGCTTATAGGCAGGCCGTCGTACTTAAAATCTGATGGTATGTTCAGGTTTTCGAGCTTCTTGATGGAGTTTAGCAAGCTCATTTCTTTTTGCAAATAGCCTTCGTATTTAATCTCAATTTCCACAGTGAGCTTTTCCTCGTCGTTCAATAAGGCAATCTCTGGTATTAGCTGTTCCAATTCACCCAAATGGACCTCTGGTCTTCTAAGTACAGTTTCAGTCTTCATGGACTGCTTTAAGAATGGGAAATACGTGGGCGATACGCTGGTTTCTCTTAACTTGGTGAGTACTTCGTCCATTTTTGCCTTTCTTTCCTGAACTCTTGAGTATTCAGTTTGGGTGAGAATACCTCTGGAATGAGCTTTCTCTGCCAAGCGCCAGATGGCATTATCTTGTCTATGAATCATTCGGAATTCCGACCTACTAGTTAGCATCCGATACGGCTCCACCAGTTCTTTTGTGGTGAGTTCGTCAATAAGCGTACCAATGAAACCTTCATGCCTCAATATGGTAAATGGTGGTTCTCCCAAGGCTTTAAAAGCGGCGTTGATGCCAGCAACAATACCTTGAGCTGCTGCTTCTTCGTAACCCGTGGTACCGTTAATCTGACCAGCTAAAAACAAATTCTGCACATGCTTTGCTTCCAATGTGGTCCTTAACTGCATAGGCCAGACCATGTCGTAATCAACTGTATAACCGGGTCTTATGATTTCTACTTGTTCTAAGCCTTCAATGGTTCTTAGTACTTTTTGCTGAATTTCTACCGGTAATGAAATGGCAAGCCCATTTGGATAAATCTCTGAAGTACCAAGACCCACAGGCTCTAAGAAGATAAGATGCTCAGTTTTTTCTGGGAACCAAACAGCCTTTTCTTCGATGGAAGGGCAGTATCTTGGACCCACACGAACCATGCTGCTGGCACGAGAAGCTGTCAATTGTATGTTCTCTCTAACTAAATCCATGGTTTTGGCATTAGTTCTTACCATGTACACTGGTTTGTAACCAGGAGGATTCGGTTCTTCCCAGAACGAGAATGTCAACCCCGGGTCATTCTCCTGTATGGTGGCTTTCGAGTAATCAATGGTTTTTTCATCAATCCTGGGAGTTGTTCCAGTATTAAACCTGGCCATGGAGAACCCGAGCTTTTTAAGGTCCTCTGAAATACCTGTGGCAGGGAATTCTCCCCATCTGCCTGCTGGTTTGCTCCAGCTTGAAATGTAAATTCTTCCTTCCAAGAACGTCCCGGTAGTGAGTATGACTGTTTTTCCTTCTATGTGGCGTCCATCTTCCGTTTTAACGCCGTAAACGGTGTTCTGGTCGAAAAGCAAGCCGTTTACATGTGCTTGCATGAGTTCCAAGTTCTTTGTTCGGCTAAGTCTATTGAGCATTTCACTGGGATAAAGGTACTTATCCACTTGTGCTCTATTTGCCCAAACGGCGGGCCCCTTACTCTTGTTCAATACGCGTGCTTGGATGTAAGAGTGATTGGTCACTCTGCCCATGAGTCCGCCTAAAGCATCTATTTCTTTAACGAGCTGAGACTTACCTGGACCGCCAATTGCAGGATTGCAAGGAAGTAGTGCCACTGTGTCAATGAAACTTGTTATGAGCAAGGTTCTTGCACCCAGTTTTGCAGCTATGTATGCGGCTTCACAGCCCGCGTGGCCTGCTCCAACCACGATAACGTCATATGACATGGTGCGTTTCAGTCCCTCCAACTTTTTTGTTGTAGTTGTCGCTAGTCTGCGTATTCAATATGATACCCGCCCATAGCACTTTGTCGCCATCGTAAGCTACGGCTATTTGGCCAGGTGTTATTGCTCTTACTGGTTGACTAAACCTTACGTGAAGGATGGGCCCATTGATTTGCTTTACGTAGGCGGGCACCGAAGGTGATCGGTATCGGATTTTTATCTCAGCCTGGTCGGTAAGCGGATAAAACTGATTCATTAAGATGACGGTCATGGACTCAGAGAAGATCTCAGCTGAAGTTCCCACGTAAATGGTGTTGGTAGTGGGGTCAACCTCTTTAACATAAAGTGGCTCTCCGTGGGAAACCCCTAATCCCCGTCGCTGTCCCACAGTGTAGTATGGATAGCCTTTGTGTTGTCCAACGATATTACCTTGAAAAACTAATGGGCCCGGTCTTGCTGATTGGCTAAGATTCTGCTTAATGAATTGTTCCATTCCACCGCGAGGCATGAAGCAAATGTCCTGACTGCTTCTTGGTACGTGTTCTATGCCATGTGAGTGAGCATAATCGATGACGTCTTCATGAGTAAGTTCGCCCAAAGGGAACAAGACCTTTGCTAAAACTTGCTTCTGCACCAGGGCAAGCATGTAGGACTGATCTTTCCAGGCATCCAAAGCCTTGTAAAGATTCCCCTTCTTTTGACGGGCGTAATGGCCAGTCGCTATGGCGTCAAAACCTTGGTGCATGGCTATTTCTACAAAAGCACCGATTTTTACAGAGCGATTACAAAACACACAAGGGTTTGGCGTGAGCCCCTTCTTGATCATGGCTTTGAATATGTTTATCACATTGCTCTGAAAGGTCTGAGTAAGATCCCATACCTCGAAAGGCACTCCCAGGTTTGAGGCAACACGTTTAGCCAGTAATCTGCTGTCCACGGAACAGCAGGTTTTCTCCTGGTATTCGCCTTCTGGTAGCATATTTAAGAAGACAGCCGTTACATGGTGGCCTTCTTCCTTGAGGCGTAGCAAGGTCACGGTGGAATCAATGCCACCTGATAGTCCTACTGCGATTTTCATTGCAAGACATATTATACTATGCTGTACTGGACCCCCCTACGAGGGGGTATATAATAACCATGGAGGTGTATGCAGTGGAATTCAAACCATTATATAAGCAGGACGCAAAAACTGAGGAAGAAAGAAAGGTTCTTGAGGCACTTGAAGCAGTCATCGATCCAGAAATTGGTTTTGATGTGGTGAACCTTGGTCTGATTTATGGGCTGGATATAACCCCGCAAAGTGTGAATGTGAAGATGACCATGACCTTTGCAGGGTGCCCATTGATGGATTACATGGTTTCGCAAGTTAGAGAACTGCTTAAATCCTTAGCCATCAGGCCCGAGGTAAACGTGGATTTGGTTTTTGAACCTGCATGGACGCCAGAATTCATAAACCCGGCGATCATGAACCCGGAGGCTGCTAAATAGCAGCCTCTTTTCATTTATTTGTGGTATTTTTCTCCTTTGATGATTGTCAGTGCTCTGTATAGCTGTTCCAGGAAGAACAACCTTGCGAGTTCGTGAGGGAAGGTCATAGGAGAAAGCGAGACTTGCATTTGTGCTTTGTTTTTGAATTCTTCAGAAAAACCTTCAGGACCACCAATGTAAAAAAACACGTCTTCCGATCGGGTGGTGAGTAGATTGTCAATGAAGGATGCGAACTCTTCAGATGTCATGGATTGTCCTTGTGCGTCCAGTATTATGTGAAAGCCCTCTTTGTCAATAATATTGAACGGATCTTCTTTGGTTTCTACGATGCTCAGAGGTATGTAGTGTTCTATGCGGTTGATGTAGTCTTTTACACCCTCGACCACATAACGTTTTTTTAGCTTTCCTACCGCTACGACATGAACTCTCATATTTTCATTTTATCTTCAGCAGTTCTGACATGGGCTAACTGTGCAAGAAAGATCCGCATTAGCAGAGATTGAAGAATTGAAGAGCCAGCTTCCCCCGACAGCCAGCTCTTTGGTTTTAGCGTCCAAGCAAGGTTTTTGCAGCCACAAATCCCAAGAACATACCCACAATACCCATTACCCCAGATAGGGTGGCGGGTGCGGGTACGGGCAATTTGAGGAAAGCAAACAAAAACCCTACCACGAAGCCAACAACGGCTGCCAACAAAGTCTCAAGCAACTTCCATCACTCCTAACACTGATTTGAACAACATGTAAAGTTTCCAGCCCATATATTCTACTAAACACCTTGAAGCATTTTTTCAGGCTTTATAATAGCAGTGAGGTGAAAACTCTTTGGACAGTACAAAAGATCGTGTGCTAAAGAATTTGAGACGCATAGATGGTCAAATACGGGGCATTGAGTCCATGATTAGTGAAGGGAGAAGCTGCAGCGATATTCTGTACCAAATTGTTGCTGCTCGTGAGGCTTTGAAAAGAGTAGGTGTTGAAATAGCAAAAGACCATATTTGTCAACGTGCTTTGGATAGTGAAAACTCGGAGGAAGAAATTGAAAAGATCATCAGAATTATTGCGTCTTTGTCCTAAGGTGAGTGCAACATGAAGTGGAAGTTTTTTCTGGTACTCACCATACTCGGAATCATTGCTGGTGTCTGGTTAGTTTTTTCTCTCATAGTACCTGCCCCTTACGGCAAGTTAAGCGTCTCGGCTCCCTCCAATTTTGTTGTTTTTGTTGATGGTAAACCTTTCGAGTCAGGTACCATCGCTGCAGGACGGCATGTGGTTGAAGCCCAGTACCGTGGTCTGGTGCTTATGAAGCAGGAGGTTTATGTAAAACCCGAAGAAAATGCCAGAGTGAGTTTTTCGGCTGAGGGTCTTTTGCTTTATGGCCCACCTAATTCCTATTTCGCTGTAAAAACTTCGGAAGGCACCTATAATGCAAAAGGGGAGTACTTGTGGCTACCATCCTTTTCTGGAAAAGCCATGGTCATGATCAACGGTTCTACATTGCCTCTCTACGTGGGTGAGCACGACTTTATAACATTGGCTTATAGAGAAGGAGCATTGTCACCCTTGGATGGGAATTATTACATCTCAATACCCATGTGGTCAGCGGTTTCTACTAATACAGGGAGCATAACTCTCCCCACAGTATCTACAAGTTCATTGAACCCTGAGCTTCAGTATTCCTTAGATGGGAATGTTGTGGTACTGGGCAAGTCCATGTCCACTGGTACGGTTTTGAGAACGGCTGTGGGTGATTTTACAGACGTTAAAATAGCCAGTGATGAGTCCATGTTGGGCTTCACAGCTACTTCCGTCAGCCAGTACAACATCAAGTTCGGCTGGCGCATATGGACGTTAAAGGCACCAGAATCTTCCGGAACGTGGTACAAGAGTGACTCTGGTTTTGTCTTCTCTGGAAAAAAGGTTTGGTCCTATAAAGATAACGGTGCCTGGTTATGGGTTCATGAGCCTCCTGGAATCCTTGTAGATGTTAGTGGGAACAATTTGGTATTCTTGACTGATAAAGGCGTTGTTTTTTGGGACTGCATCACAGGTGAGGAGATAACCAATCCAAAATTTGATGTGCCTGAAGATATACCTTTTGTGAAAGGGAGAGAATACCTTTACTCTTCAGACGGCACATGGTTTTCTGGGGTTAAAGTACTCAATTTTTCATGGAATGAGAAGTGGGTTTCTTTCGTAAGTAGCAATCATGATATAATAATCGTGACAAGATAATGGATAGTGAAAGTTATCATTTATTGTGCGACATAGTAAAAACAATTGGTGAAACCATGGGCAGATGGCCCGTGGTGGTCTTTGTGCGCCCGCAAACGGAGGTGGGCGATGACATTTTGGGATATTTACTAGGGGCCGCACAAAGAGGAACAAGTCCGCTGATTCTTTCCCTTTCTGCTACCTCTTTGCGACCGGAACTTGGTTTCCGGCTGGTGGATCATTTATACAGGCTGAAGCGGGGATTCGAATTCGTGGTTAACGGCCCGTGTTTTGGTGGAGCCAATCTCGTAGCTTGTGGGGCGAAAACATTGTACTTTACACAAACTGGCGAAATGGGGCTTTGGTGGGGTTCTATTAATACTCCATGGAATCCTGTAGATGAAAATCATCGCTACCTACCTTTGGATGTGGATGTTCTACTCGGTTACCTTGAATTACTTCAAAGATATCCTCAATCTGTGGAGCCCATAACTCGAGATGTGAGTCCTTTAGCGGTGAGTGCTGCCTTTAATTCCTTCAAGAGAACCATTGGTGCTTTAGAAGCATTGGAAAGGATGTCTGCTAAAAACAAGGATGCTCTTGATGCTGTTAGGTTGGCAATTCAGGATGATTACTCCAGAGCGAGTTTACCTTGGGGCCCTGATGTTGTTTCTTCTTTTGGGTTTGACGTTCAGTCTTTAGATGTGAGGTTGGAGAAGTTGTTCAATGATGTAAATGCAAAGGTGTTCAGTGAGGCTTTTGTTCCTCAGAGGCAAGGGTCGGCTGAGAACTACAGTGTGACCGTACCCGACGTTATGATTATTGACCCCACTGCAGTCTTGCTCCATACAACCTACATAGAAGGCATGGTCATGGACACTGAAGTGGAAGAAAGACCTGTAGGAGCTGACTGGAGAACAGTTTACTTCCGTGGGTAATGGTGAAGAGGATTAATAAAAAATGAACGTCTTTTTGGTTCTCTTTTTCCTAGTAGTGATAAACGCTTTTTTTGCCGCAACCGAAATCTCGGTTGTTTCCATGGACAAAGATGATATTGAAGAAGTTTTGGGACCGAGAGCAAGAAGCGGCCTTGTAAAGAAACTCCTAGATGACCCCACATTCTTTTTCTCCTCGGTACAAATCGGTGTAACGCTTGCCGGTTTCCTCATGTCGTCATTCTCTGCATTGGATTGGGTCGGGCCATTTAGCGAGACACTTAATAAATTGGGCATTCCTAACAGTGCCACTGTAGCAGCGGTGCTTATTACGGCTTTTGTGTCTTTCTTGTCGATCATATTTGGAGAGCTCATACCAAAATCTTTGGCTGTTAGGTACAGGGATTTCTTTGCCCCCTGGGCGTTAGTTAACTTGGCCAGAACACTTTATGTTCTGTATCCTTTTGTTTGGTTTCTAT